>Ga0335078_10002918_pt1 | contig 25679 bp, 15 predicted proteins | sample Lox_Sample_32_FD_206711 | JGI IMG/M metagenome (GOLD analysis project Ga0335078, IMG submission 206711) | Soil microbial communities from Loxahatchee National Wildlife Refuge, Florida, United States - Lox_Sample_3.2 | ecosystem: Environmental > Terrestrial > Soil > Wetlands | place: USA... | reverse complement strand
ACCGACGGCGTGAAGGACTATGGCTACGCCACCGACAATGCCGGCTGGAAGCAATCGGATAAACCGATCCTGGTATGGTCGCCGGACTCCAGAAAAATCGCAACCTATCAGCAGGACCAGCGCAAAGTCGCCGATATGTATCTGGTCCCGGTCACCAACAGCCACCCGACTCTCAAGGCCTGGAAATATCCTTTAGTCGGCGACACCAACGTCACGATGATCGAGCGAGTCATAATCGACGTCGATTCGGCTAACGTGATCCGTCTGAAAATGCCGCCCGATCAGCATCGGTCCACTCTCTGTGACGATGTCGCCTGCCGGGGCAGCGCCTGGGACGATGTCCAGTGGAGCTCGGACGGCCACACCCTCGCGTTCGTTTCGACATCGCGCGATCACAGGCAGGAGTGGCTGCGTGTAGCCGATGCCGAAACAGGCGTGGTGCGCGAAGTGATGAGCGAGACCGCCGCGAAATTCTTCGAGAGCGGTAATGGCAAGGTGAATTGGAAGTATCTGCCAGGCTCCAATGAGTTCCTGTGGTTCAGCGAGCGCGACGATTGGGGTCAGCTCTATCTTTACGACCTCGCGACCGGCAAGCTGAAGAACCAGATTACGCGCGGCGAAGGGAATGTGACTCAAGTCCTGAACGTGGATGAAAAGGCGCGCACCATCTATTTTCTGGCCGTCGGCAAGGAGCGTGGCCGCGATCCTTATTTCTCGCACTTCTACACTGTCGGGTTCGATGGAAAGAACATGCGTCTGCTGAACCCGGAAGATGCCGATCACTCTGTGAATCTCGCGCCCGATGGACGCTACTTTGTCGACGTCTATTCCACTCCCACGCAGCCGGAGACCGCCGTGCTTCGTAACCGCGGTGGTGAACTAATGATGCAAATCGGCAAGCAGGATCTGTCTAAGCTGAAAGCCGCGGGTTGGATTCCGCCCGTTCCCATCGTCGTCAAAGCGCGCGACGGAAAAACCGATCTGTACGGTCTGATGTTCAAACCAACCAGCTTGGATAGCTCGAAGAAATATCCGATCGTCAACTATGTTTATCCTGGCCCGCAGACTGGCTCTTGCGGCAGCCGAAGTTTTCAGCCGGCGCGGCGCGACCTGCAAGCGTTGTCCGAGCTCGGCTTCATCGTCGTGTGCATCGACGGAATGGGAACGCCCTGGCGCTCGAAAACTTTTCACGAGGCCTACTACGGCAATCTTGGGGATAACACGATCCCCGACCAGATCTCAGGGATGAAAGATCTGGCGGCAAAATATTCCTGGATCGATCTCGACCGCGCCGGAATTTTCGGGCACTCCGGCGGAGGCAATGCGACCGCTGCGGCAATGTTCCACTATCCTGACTTCTTCAAGGTTGGAATCAGTGAGAGCGGGAACCACGACAATCGCGATTATGAAGATGACTGGGCGGAGAAGTGGGCCGGGCTGCTAGTTAAGAGTGCCGACGGAACAAGCAATTATGATTCGCAGGCCAACCAGTTGTTCGCCAAGAATCTCAAGGGCCATCTCCTGCTCGCTCACGGAACCATGGACGATAATGTTCCACCTAACCAAACGCTGCTGGTGGTCGACGCCCTGATCAAAGCCAACAAGGATTTTGATCTCCTGTTGATTCCGAACGCCGCGCACGGCTATGGGGCTGCATCCCAGTACATGACCAGGCGACGATGGGACTACTTCGTTCAGCATCTGGCTGGCTCAGTTCCACCGCTGGAATATGAGATGACGCCGTTCACGGCTACGCGCTCGGCGCTTGCCAACGGCCCCGACAACTGCGATGAAAGTGATGAAGGTCTCAATCCCTAGCGCGTTCGCTCGGGAGTTGAAGAGGAGCCGGCGGAAATTACTTCTTCGAGTAACCCTGCCACACATATTCAAGAGCTACAGGCAGGGTTTGCTCCTTGACGCCGCGGTCGCAGTGCCCTGCGTTTTTCGCAAAGACAAATTGGTAAGGATAGCTCTTGGCGGCCAGCGCTTTGGCCATGTTCTCGTTCGCAACAACCCAGTCGTGATAGTTGTCGCGCGGGATGAGAAGGTCCCGGTCGCCTACTTCCATCCAGATGCGCAGAGGTTTCTTCGGACTGCTGGGGATCAGCGTCTCATGAAAATTCCAGGCGCCGTGCGGAGTGGCGGGATCGTATGGCCATTGCTGATACACGAACGTGCCGGAGTAGCTGAGCACCTTGTGATAGAGATCCGTGCGATACCACGCCATGGCCATAGCCGCCGAGCCGCCCGAACTGCAGCCCATGGTCGCCCGGCCCTCCGGATCTTTGGTGAGTTTCACTCCATATTGCTTTTCCACCAACGGCAGCACCTCTGTCTCGACAAACTCGGCGTATCGGCCGGACATGGTGTCGTACTCCAGCCCGCGCTCGCTACCCTGGGCATCACCGCCGCCATTGCCGATGGAAATCGCGATCATCACCGGCACTCTTTTTGCCGCGATTAAGTTGTCGAGCGCCGTAAACAACGCCCGATCCGGTCCATCCGCTCCCACGATGAATGGCGCCTCCGTGCCAGGAACATACTGCTTGGGAACATACACGGCCACATGACGTGTGTAAGCAGCGGGATGGCTGCTTACGATGAGCTTGCTTGGGTCCGTAGGATCCGGCCGAGCTGTTGTGCCGCCCTCGCGCGCCACGCCCGGATAAATCCTGCTGTCCTTCGATTCCATGGTGAATTCGAAGACTTGGCCGCGCGGCGACTCCGGCTGGACCGCCATCTCCGGCGCCGCGTTATGGGTGGGGCCGAGAATGAAGTTCCCGTCCTCGTTCGCTGAAGGTCTGGCGCCGTCATCCAACTGCTTCGCTCTTGCATAGCCGGGCGTGTTCGGATCGCGAGTAGGAGTCTGTCGATTGGCTCCCTGACCAGCTGGGGCTTGAGCGCGAGCCTGCTGCGCCTGCGCCAGGGATGGATAGGGACCGGTCAGGAGGCAGATCAACAACGCGCAGCTCAAGAGTTTGCACATTTCGATTCTCGAAGGAATCTTAGCGCAAACGCGAATTGCGCTCGCCCGTCCGAATCTCTGACAATCTATTGCATGACTTCTTCCGGTATCAGAATCCCGGCTCTGGCCGTTTACGCGATGCTGTTCGCTTTCATAAGCGCAGCGCCGGCGCAAAATGGGCAACATCTCACTACTCCCAAAGAAGCACTCGGCTTCAACGTCGGAGACGACTACCAGCTCGCCAACTACACACAGCTCACTGCCTGGTGGAAGAAGCTCGCCACTGAATCCGACCGGATGAAGCTGGTCGAGATCGGCAAGACCGAAGAAGGCCGTCCGCAATACATGGCGATTCTCACGTCGCCCGAGAATCAGAAGAAGCTCGATCGTTACAAGGAAATCGCCCGAAAGCTTGCGCTCGCCGAAGGTCTCACCGATGCCGAAGCGCACGCGCTTGCGCACGAGGGTAAAGCGGTAGTCTGGATCGATGGCGGCCTGCACGCCTCCGAAGTGCTCGGCGCGCAGCAACTACTCGACTTCGTCTGGCAGATGGTCAGCCGCAACGATCCCGAAACATTGCGTATCCTCAACGATGTCGTGATCCTGGCCGTGCACGTCAATCCCGACGGCATGGAGCTGGTCTCCAACTGGTACGTGCGCGAGCCGGACCCGATGAAGCGCTCGACGCAAAATGTCCCCAGGCTGTGGGAGAAGTACGCCGGGCACGACAATAATCGCGACTTCTACATGTCGAATCTCAGCGAGTCCACCAACATCAATCGCGTGCTGTATCACGAGTGGTTCCCGCAGATCATGTACAACCACCACCAGACCGGTCCGGCCGGCGCGGTGATGTTTGCACCGCCGTTTCGCGATCCCTTCAACTACAACTTCGATCCGCTGATCCCGCTGCAAATTGAACTGGTGGGCGCGGCCATGCACAGCCGCTTCGTCGAGGAGAACAAACCGGGAACTGTGCAGCGCAGCGGGTCCACCTACTCGACCTGGTATAACGGCGGGCTCCGCACCACCACGTACTTTCACAACATGATCGGCTTGCTTACCGAAACCATTGGAAATCCGACTCCGGTGGAAGTTCCACTCGTGCCCGAACGCCAGTTGCCCGTCAGCGACGGTCCGTACCCGGTACCGCCGCAGGTTTGGCATTTCCGCACCTCGATCGACTACGAGCTCACCGCCAATCTCGCGGTGCTCGATCTGGCTTCGAAATATCGCGAGGATTTTCTGTACGACATCTACCGCATGGCCCGCAATTCGATCGAGCGCGGCAACAAGGATTCCTGGACCGTAACGCCCAAGCGGATCGCGGCGCTGGAGGAGGCGGCGAAGTCGCAGAGCGGCCCGACAGGCGGTCGCGGCGGAGGGAACAATCAATTGCAACCGGGACAGCAAATCGTCCCCACCAAACTCTATGCGTCCGTGTTGCACGATCCCGCACTCCGCGATGCGCGCGGCTACATCCTGCCGTCCGATCAGCCCGATTTTCCCACCGCGACGAAATTTATCAACACGCTCATCAAGAACGGCGTCACGATTCTGCGCGCCACCCGCGATTTTGAAGTTGCTGGCAAGCGCTATCCCGCCAATTCCTGGGTTGTGAAAAGCGCGCAAGCCTTCCGCCCGCACCTGCTCGATATGTTCGAACCTCAGGATCACCCCAACGATTTTCGTTACCCTGGCGGTCCCCCGATTCCGCCCTACGATGTCACCGGCTACACGCTGGCGTTTCAAATGGGCGTCAAGTTCGATCGTATTTTGGATGCGTTCGACGGACCGTTCGAACCTGTCAGCGGCTTACAGAAAGCCCCGCCGGATAAAATCCGGGGACCCATGCAGCCGACCGGTTACTTGATCAGCCATCAGCAGAATGACGCGTTCGTTTTGGTGAATCGTCTGCTTAAGAACGGCGACGACGTGTACTGGCTGGAGAAGCCAGTCGCGGTAGCGGGACGCCCGGCCGTCGATGGCACCATGTACGTCCCGGCGCGCGTTCAAACGCGCCGCCTGATGGAACGCGCGGCAGCAGAACTCGGCGTCACGATCGAAGGCGTGCAGTCCAAACCCGTTGGACCCGCGCTCAAGCTGAAGCCCGTGCGAATCGGACTCTGGGATCAATACGGCGGCTCCATGACGTCCGGCTGGCTGCGCTACGTTTTCGAACAGTTCGAGTTTCCTTATGAAGTGGTGTATCCGCAGGCGCTCGACACTGGCGATCTTGCGAGCCACTACGATGTCCTAGTATTTCCTAGTGGCGCAATGGCCCGCGCGGTCGGCACGAACGAGGGTGGGCGCGGCGGCGGTTTTGGATTCCGCCAACCTGCCGCGGACGAAATTCCCTCTGAATGGCGGAAGGCCCTCGGCTTCGTCACCGCGGACAAGACCATCGCGCAGCTGAAGAAATTCGCCGAGTCCGGCGGCACTATCGTCACCATCGGCGACTCTACCGCACTCGCGCGCCTCTTCAACCTTCCGCTGCGCGACGCGCTCACGGAAAAAACTCCTGACGGCAAGGATCATCCTTTGCCGCGTGAGAAGTTCTACGTCCCTGGCTCGGTGCTCGCAATGAGCGTCGACAATACCAATCCCGTCGCGTACGGAATGCCGTCCACCACCGATGCATTTTTTGAAAACAGTCCGGCCTTCCGCCTTGGACCGGAAGCCGAGTTGAAAGGGATCAAGCCGGTGGCTTGGTACCCGAACGCAACGCCACTACGCAGTGGATGGGCCTGGGGGCAAGGATATCTCGACGGCGCCGTTGCTGCCGCCGAAGCGCCGATGGGGGAAGGCAACGTGTTTCTACTCGCGGTAGAGGCCGCATTCCGCGGCCAACCGCACGGCACCTTCAAGTTGCTCTTCAATTCGATCTACGCGGGGCAGGCCAAGTCCGCGACCCTCGCACCGTAATGCCGACAGACTTGAGTACATTGTTCGGACTGGACGGCCGTGTCGCACTGGTAGCCGGCGCGGCATCGGGAATCGGACGCGCCGCCGCACTTGGGCTCGCCGCGGCCGGTGCAACGGTGATTTGCGCCGACCTCAACAAGGAGGGCGGGGAAGCCACCGCGCGTGAAATCGGCAATGCCGAATCATACGCGCTTGATATCACCGACGAACCCAACGTCACCCGCGTCGTTGAAGACATCGAGCGCCGCTACCAACGCATCGACGTCCTGGTAAGTACTCCCGCCGTGAACGTGCGCAAGCCGCTTTTGCGTTACACCGGCGACGAGTTCGATAAAGTCCTGCGATTGAATCTCAAGGGCACCTTCCTGATCGCGCAAGCAGCCGGTCGGGTGATGAGCAGGCAAAAGCGAGGAAGCATCATTTTGCTTTCGTCCATTCGATCCATAACCGTCGAACCCGGGCAGGGCGCCTATGCAGCCACTAAAGCGGGTCTCGTCCAACTAGCGCGCGCACTCGCGGCCGAACTCGGCGCCGACGGTGTCCGTGTGAATTGCGTGGCGCCCCGGAGTGGTCGAGACTCCGCTGACCGAGCCGATCAAGAGCAAGCCGGATTGGTACAACGCGTACGCGAACAAGAACGCACTCGGACGCTGGGCGAAAGCGGACGAAATGGCCGGCCCTATCGTATTTCTCGCGAGCGACGCCGCGAGCTATGTCACCGGAGCGGTGCTGTTCGTGGATGGCGGATGGACCGCCATCGACGGACGATTCTCTCCGCCCGTCTAGCGTCCCCGTATGGAAGTGTAGCTCGGCAACCCCGGCAGCGCAGTTGCACTCATCACCGCGCGCAACACTGCTTCGGAGATCGCCTCCGCGGCCAGCGCACCGATCGCGCCGTGATCGGCCTTCGCGTTGATCATTCCCGTTGCGACCGCAAAAATCGTATCGCCGTCGCTCGGCGTATGGACCGGATTCACGCAGCGCGCCAACCCGTCGTGCGCCATCTGCGCGATCTTGGTCATTTGAACCTTATCGAACGCAACGTTCGTAGCCACCACCCCGATCGCGGTGTGCGCGCCTACCGGCGCTTCTCCTAAGCGTCCCGCACGCATCTCGCCGATCGTATCGATGAACCCTGAGCCATCCGGCTTGCGCGCGCCCGCGATGATTTTCCCCGCCTTCGGATCCACAATATCGCCCACCGAATTCACAGCAATAATCGCGCCCACTACGATCCCCGAATTGCCCACGCGAATACTCGCGGTCCCGATGCCCGACTTCATCGCCGATTTCATCCCGAACATTTTCCCAACCGTCGCGCCTGCGCCTGCGCCCACATTGCCTTCCTGCACTTTTCCAGCGCTGGCCGACTGGCACGCCTTGTACCCCGACTCCGCCGTCGGCCGAATCCTCCCATCGCCCACCGGCAGGTCAAACAAAACCGCCGCGGGCACAATCGGCACAATGTTCGATCCCACCGCCAGACCCAGCTTGTGTTCCTCGAGAAAGCGCATCACGCCGCTGGCCGCATCCAATCCGTAGGCGCTGCCGCCAGTCAGCAAAATCGCCTGAACCTTCTGCACCGAGTTGATCGGATTCAGCAGATCCGTCTCGCGCGTACCCGGGGCCGCGCCGCGCACATCCACTCCCGCCGTCGCGCTGTTCCCGAAAATCAGAACCGTGCAACCCGTCGGCCGGCGCGACTCGGTGAAGTGTCCCACCTTGACGCCTTGCACATCGGTGATCCCGCCGTCGGTATTCATCGCGGAAAGTTTCCGTGGCATCAGCGCAGCAGTAGTAATTCCCGCGCCCGCGGCGCTCGCCAGCGTTTTTCCGAAATCCCGCCTTTTCATATTTACTCCGTGCCCAGCAGCCGCATCGCGGCCAGCGCCATCGCCTTGGTCGCCTGCACCAGATGATCCAACTGGCAATACTCATCCGGCTGGTGCGACAAATCCAGAATACCCGGACCATAAGCGATGCATTGCTCCACGTGCCCCAGCCGCATCACGTGTTTTTGATCGTACGTGCCCGGGCTCGCGATCAACGGTGGGTCGTTGCCCAGCACATCGCGCACCGCCCCAGACATCGCGGTGACCAGCGTGCAGTCAGCGCGCGTCAGGATCGGCGGCACCGTCATGAGATCGTTGATCTGATAGCGAAACTCCGGATCCGTCTGCGCCAGCCGCGCAAGAATCGCGCGAATTTCTCCACGCACCTCCTCCACCGGCTCCTCCATCAAAAACCGCCGATCGAAAATCGCCTCACACCGGTCCGCGACGCAGGGCGTCTGTAACCCGCCGCCCGGCTGCCCGCCGGAAATCGAATTCACATTGATGCTGGCTTGCCGCGCTTCGGGAGGCTCCACGGGCATATCGGTAATGCGAAACGCCAGCGCTGGCTTCAGCTCATGCTCCACGATCTCGAGAAAATCCGCCATCTTGCTGATAGCGCTGACGCCCAGAAAAGGCATGCTCCCGTGCGCGATCCGCCCGAGCGTCGCCACTTCAAACCAATACACGCCGCGATGCCCGAGACAAACCCGATCCACATTCAACGGCTCTGTGATCACCACGAAATCGGTGCGCCCGCGCGAAACCAAGCCATGTTCGGCTAGATAACCCATCCCCGCGAACCCGCCACTCTCTTCGTCCACCGTGCCGCTCTGTTCCACCGCGCCCAGCAATCGGACTCCAGCGCGACGGATCGCTTCCACTGCGAAGATCGAGGCTGCGATGCCCGCCTTCTGATCGGTGGTCCCGCGCCCAAAGATTTTTCCATCCGCCACGCTCGCGCGGAATGGATCTACGGTCCAGCCGCGTCCCGCAGGCACCACATCCAGGTGTCCATTGAAATGCAGTAGCGGACGCGATGCAGTGCCACGCAAACGCCCGATCACGTTTACGCGCGGATGTTGAGCCGTGTGTTCGGTTCGCCCTTCGGCCAGAATCAGCTCGACTGTGTAATCGAATGCGCGGAGCTTCCTGCTCAGCCAATCGGCACACGCCGCGTAGTTGTCACCCGGCGGATTTACAGTCGGAATGCCGACGAATTCGCGCAGGAAATCGACCATCTCGTCCGCGATCGTGTCCACTCGCTCCAGAACGGACCGCTCGCGTGCCGCCAGACTCACGCTTTAGTGTATCCGACCGCGTGCGCCGCATCGCCGCGCGGACCGGAGAATTATTCGTACCGCAGCGCGATTAGGGGATCTATTCGCGACGCTCGCCGCGCCGGCAAATAGCACGCGCCGATCGATACCAGAAGCAGCGTCAACGCGCCCGCCACCATCGCCGCGGGATCGCTCGGGTTGACGTGAAATAGCAGCGACGTCATCAACCGCGTGAGCAACAATCCACCCACCGCGCCGATCGCCACACCTGCCAGCACCAGCAACAGTCCTTGCTTCTCCACCAGCAGCAACACCTGACCCGGCCGCGCGCCCAGCGCCATCCGGATACCGATCTCAGCGGTTCGCTGCGCCACCACGTACGACATCACGCCATAGAGCCCCAGCGCCGCCAGGAATAATGCCGATGCAGCGAAAAATGCTAACAACACCAGCGAAAATCTCCGCTGCGCGACACTCTGTCCGATAATCTCGGTCATCGGCTGTATCGCGTAAACCGGCTGCGAGCGATCCACCGCTAGAATCGCCAACCTCATCATGTTCCCCACCGCCGCCGGATCGCCGGACGTGCGTGCCAACACCGTGATCGCTCCCGGACCTAGGCCCACCGTATCCGGATCCTGGTAATACGAAACGTACGCTTGAATCGGGGTGTCTTGATCCAGCCCAGCGGTCCGCACATCGGCAACCACGCCGACGATCTCGCGCCACCTCGGTGGCACAGCGAACCCGATCTCCAGGCGTTTCCCGATCGGGTTCTGCCCCGGAAAATACCGGTCCACCAGCGCCTGATTCACCACTACTACTCGCTGCGCCGTCGCGGTGTCGCGTTCACTCAGTGCGCGCCCGCGAACGATGCGCATCCCCATCGTCTCGAAATAGCCCGGCGTCACCGCGAAATAATTCACCACCGGCGCCTGCGCGGGTGTCACATCCGGGCCGCCTTCAAAGCGCATGATGAAGATCGGATTCCCCAGCAGCGGAACACTGGTGCTGATCCCCACCGACTTCACGCCGGGCAGGTTCGACACGCCGCTCGTGATTCCATTCGCCAGTTGCACCAACAAATCCGGATGGCTGCGGTACTTGTAGAGCGCGGGCGCAAGCTGCATCGTCATCACGTGCTCTGGCTGGAATCCCGCATCCACATGCTCAAGTTCATAGAAGCTGCGTATCAACAAACCCGCGCCCGCCAGCAGGATTAGCGCCGCTGCAACCTGGCCCACGATCAACGCGCTACGCAATCGATTGCGCGTGCCCGCCCCGCGCGATCCTTCCTTGAGTAGCGAGTTCAGATCCGTTCGCGAAGCGTGCCAACCCGGTGCCAGTCCAAAAACAGCGCCGGTCAGAATCGAGACCGCGAGAGTGAAACAAACCGCGCGCCAATCCAGCGCCACTTGCGTTATCCGCGGCAGATTCGAGGGAGCCAACATCAATAGCCCGCGCAGCGTACCGTACGCAAGCGCCAGCCCGACCACCCCCCCCATTAGCGAAAGCGCCAGGCTCTCGGTCAGCATCTGCCCGAAAATTCGTGACCGCGACGCGCCCAGCGAACTTCGCACCGCGATCTCACGTTGCCGTCCGGCCGCCTTCACCAGTAGAAGATTCGCGACGTTGGCGCAAGCGATCAACAAGACAAATGCGACCGCTCCCAGCAGCACAAACAACGCTGGACGGACCGGTCCCACCGTGTCCTCCAGCACTGGATACACGGCCACCCCCGCATCCTTATTAAAGAATGGGTACGCCGTGGCCAGCCGAACGCCGATAGTCTGAAACTCGGACCGCGCGCGTTCCAGGCTCATCCCGTTCTTCAACCGCGCGATCACGCGCAGTCGATGCAGATCGCGCCGTTCCCGCGCCGCATTGTCATATCCCAGCGGCGCCCACATCGTGGTCAGCGGCGGATACGAAAAACCTTCCGGCATCACGCCGATCACGGTCCGCGGCACGCCGTCCATGACGAAGCTCTGGCCGATCACTTTCGAATCGCCGCCGAAACGCTGGCGCCACACCCCGTAACCGAGGACCACCACTCCGCTCTTCCCGTCCGGCTCTTCCTCGGCCGTGAACAGGCGGCCTAGCATCGGAGAGACACCCAACACGTCGAAAAATCCGCGATCGCAAAGCGCGCCCACGTATCTCTCCGGCGCTCCATCGTTCGTGGCGATATTGAACGTGCTGCCTTGATAGGCGCCGAGGCCGGAGAAAACCTGATTCTGCTTTCTCCAATCGTAATAATTCGCCGCTGCCGCTGGAAACCGCGCAATATTTCGCGTTGCATTGGTTTCCCAGACATTCACCAACCGGTCCGCTTCCGGAAAAGGCAGCGGCCGCAGCAACACGCCGTCGATGACACTGAACATCGCGCTGTTCGCTCCCATGCCCAACGCCAATGCGAGCACGGCCACTACAACGAACCCAGGATTCTTCCGAAACGTACGGATGGAGAAGCGCAGATCTTCAACCAGCGTCATGGAGTGAATGCCTTCACGAAGCGAATGGCTAACAGACGCGAAGCTCCGGCAATCGTTAGGCTGCGGCCTTACAATTCTGGATAAAACTCAAAAAACGCATCCAGCGATTGCAGCAGCTGGCTGCGGATTTGCTGCTCCCCGCCTTCGATCAAATGCATGGTCACATGCGCTTTATTGCCGTTCTTCAACGAGATATCTGCATCCCCAACGCTTTCAATTTCATCCGCAGGAAGGAGACGCATCCCGTATACCAGTGCCAGCTTAGCCATGCTTTATTCTATCCATCGTTCGCCGGTTCCCAGCGAGCGTTCGCCGATTCGAAGGCGGCCTTCCGCCCATCGGCGTTAATATAAAGGAACAACGAGGCCCGCCTGTACGTACCTTTTTCGTCAGGCGGCGTTGCAAGACCATGAGGATGGCAGCCGAACCGAGTGAACGAGACACTAACGGCGTGAACCCGGCCGCTCCGCCGGCTCCCGAGCTGTCGCCGGAATCGATTCGAATCGCTCTGGACAAAATCCTGGCCAGCCCTGGATTCGTCAATGCCGAACGCCTCACCCGCTTTCTGCGCTACACAGTTCAGGAAACGCTCGGTGGCCAGCCCGACAAGCTCAAGGAAACCCTGCTCGGCATCGAAGTATTCAACCGAAAGCCGACCTACGACCCGCGCGTCGATGCCGTGGTCCGCACCGAAGCCGTTAAGCTGCGCGCCCGCCTCCGCGATTACTACGAGAGCGACGGCCGCGAAGACGACTTGATTATCGACCTTCCAAAGGGTGGATACGTTCCTGCGTTCCGTATTCGAGTAAAGGTCCCGGAAACCCCCGCTCAGACCGTCGCGGTGGAGACCTACGACAACACGCACAAGGGTCACGATTGGCGTCCGGCTTTCGCGGGCGCAGCCATTGTCGCCATCCTGGCGGTCTCTATTTTTCTCACTACTCGGGCACGAAAACACGTTGGCCCCGCCTCGGGTGGTCCCGAGGTCGCTTCCATCGCCGTTCTCCCTTTCGCCGACCTCAGTGCGGACCGCGATCAGGAGTACTTCTGCGATGGAATGACTGAGGAGATCATCGACGCGCTAGCCAAAATTCCTGGGTTTCGCGTCGTAGCCCGAACGTCATCCTTTGCTTTCAAAGGTAAACAGCAGGACATTCGCGAGATCGGAAAGAAACTGAATGTCGGCGCCGTGCTCGAAGGCAGCGTTCGCAAGGACGGCAATCTTTTGCGTGTTACCGCACAGTTGAATAGCGTCGCCGATGGTTATCATTTGTGGTCGCAAACCTATGAGCGCGAGTTGAAAGATGTCTTCACGGTCCAAGACGAAATTGCAAAGGCTATCGTTAGCACCTTGCAGTTGAAGCTCGCCGCCCCACAGCCGAAGCGCGCCGAAAACGTCGAAGCTTACGACTTGTATTTGCAAGGACGCTATCATTGGGACGGCTGGCGTACCGAAAGCGCCGAGCGCGGGCTCCAGTTCTTCGAACAGGCCACTCGAAAAGATCCAAAGTACGCCGCCGCCTATGCCGGAATCGCCGATTCTTATTCTTGGCTCGGTGTTTTCGGCAACCTCGCCCCCAGCGAAGCGATGCCCAAAGCTCGCGCCGCCGCCGATAAAGCCATCGCCTTGGATGACACGCTCGCCGAAGCGCATACTTCCCTTGGCTATGTGAAAGCGCTGTACGACTATGATTGGCCAGGTGCGGAGCGCGAATTCCAGCGCGCCATTCAGCTTAACCCAGGTCTCGCGGATGCGCACTTCGGTTATGGGATCGTATTTATGGCTCCGCAAGGCCGCGGAGAAGAAACATTGCGCGAGATGCTAACCGCCCGCGATTTAGACCCGCTGTCTCCCGTTATCAATACCTATCTGGCGTTGGCATATCAATTCGTGAGACAACCGCAGATGACCATAGCGTACGACAAGAAAGCGCTCGATCTCGATCCGAATTTCGTCGAGGCTAGGTTGGATCTTGCTATGCGCGCATTGGAAACGAGAAGTGAAGCGGAATTCGAATCCCACCTCGCTGCCGCTAAGGGATTGGCGCCGGAAAGCCGGATCGAGCTGCTGCGCGCCTTCGGCGACGCGGTCTTTGGCAAGAAGACTGAGGCGCTGGCTCTGGTTCACAAGTGGGATCAACCGCACGCTGGCGTTTTCGAGCGTCCCACCTCCATCGCTCAAGTGTATGCGGTTCTCGGGGACCGGGATCAAATGTACGAATGGCTTGATCGCGCCTATGCGCAGCGCGATGGCATGCTCGCTTACGTGAATCACCAGGGATGCTTCCAACGCTTCCGTACCGAAGACCGTTTCGTGGAACTCGACCACAAACTCGGTTTGCCGGCCGCCCGATGATATGCTGCGCGGAACCTGGTAGGGACGGGCAGATTCGAACTGCCGACCTGTCGCTTAGGAGGCGACCGCTCTATCCATCTGAGCTACGTCCCCGCATCCTGTCACTATTGATTCTAAAATACATCGATCGAGAGAGTGGGTAGTGCCTGAAATCTGCGCTTTCAGTCACTACCAGAGAGTGCGGCACACGAGGTCGATCCGAAGGCTGTGGGTTTCGATCGCGAGTCCGGGTCCATCGATATGTCTGCGAAGCTAGGCGCCTGGCAGACTGCGGGAGACGAACGCCCGAAACCTCTGTACGCAGCAACTCGGATACCGGTCCGAATTCGACGCAGCGGCAGCAGAGCGGCGCGAAGCCAGCCAGCACCGGTTCACATCTCTCGATCGGATCACCGCTCGCGTGCTGGTCGATCCTCCGAGTGAAAGCCAGCCGTTCTTCGAGTAAACGCAAGAGTCACCGCAGCCGGGAATCCGCGAAGGGTTCGTGCTCCGCCAGCAACATGTTCGAGAGCGCCTCGTGAATCTTCAGAAAATGGGGCTAGCCGAGTGCGTCGGTGCAAATAGTTGGCTCGTCCGCCGTGACTTCGAGAATGTATTGCGTGCCATGCAGCGGGTTGGCGACCGTCAAAAGACCCTCGCAGCGCACCGCGTTGTCATGTCAGATGAGCGACTGTGCGTGACCACTCTCGCCTACCGGAATCTGAAGTCGGTTGAGGCCGCGTGCTTGTTCATGGCGAGGAAGAAGCGGGGCGCGAGGCTGGCCGGAGCTATTTGATGTTGGAAGGAACGGACGCGCGTGTCCATCACATCCACTACACACCAGAAATGGAAGAGGCACGGAATCGAGGGGGCTTAGGACGAACTCGTTCGTCCGGCTGCGTAAGCTCTCCGTCGATGGCGGGCCCGTGATGGCGATCGACGGTCTAGGCGAATGCAAGGCGGTCTTGACGAATACGTCTCATCCATGACAAACCGCACGATCGCCGACTCAAGCAAGGCTTCATCCCGGAAGAGGATGGCTGGGGAGGTTGGCTCGGTCGCTATCAAACTGCCCTTAGAAAGACGACCGTAGACGAAATCGACCGAACCTCCCGAGCTGAGCGCCGTGAGCGAGATAGAGGCCCAGATCGTTACCCGGCCGCTAGGAAACTGTGCTCGACGGAGCGCCCCAGCGCCGTCAGCGGCCACTTTTTCACGTTTTACGGAGCCATCCACCAGTCGGACATTTCACTATCGACCCTAATGGCGGATTCGCGGTCCCCAGCGCGTTTTGTCGGTGCCCATCTGGTGAACGCTCGTTCCGGACAGGAGTAGCCCCTTTCACGGCTATTACTTCAAGGTCTTGAAAGAGCGGGGCCTATATGCACGTCTCGACGAACTCGATTATGGGTCGAGGGAGTGATTATCGGCGGTTTCGCACTCGTTGCCCTAACTGCAGAGTGACCGCCTCGCGGGGCAATGCACTCATGGTCCGGCACAACGGAGTTATGTATCAGAAGACCCGGGCCAGGACTCGCCAACGTCGACGAGAAGATCGGAGCACTGCAACCGCGCTGCAACCCTGACAAGAGTTGGCGCCACCGGTGACGACCTCGAGAAGTAGTCGGCCGAAGAATATTTACATCTGCTACTCGCTGGCCGCCATTAAAAACATAACGCGCTACACCGGGACGTTCCGGTTTGGGCCCCAGCTCTTCATTGAAGACGCGTCATTGGACAAAGGAGAACAAAGTATGAAAAGCTGCGTCACGCTGAGTGTGCTGGCATTGTTGGCTTCCAGTAGCTTTGGAGCAGACGAGGTCTCAACTTTTGCAGCGTATGTTGATTCAGACCTCTGCGCACGCCTTATGCTCGGCCCTATCACCTCGGAAAGGGTCCAATGCAGTCAGAGCACCTTCAAAGAGGGTTCCCAACCGGTACTAGTCCGGCTTCGCAACAACATGGTCCTAACAGTTAATAAGGAAAAAATGATTGGCCCCCTGATAGGACAGTTGGCGGAAGTGTCCGGCAAGGTGAAACCCAACGATGGGACTGTGAAGCTTGACTCGGCGATGCCTATAACTAATGCATCGATCCCGAAAGGGGACCCAGCGCGGAAATTACTCGATGTCCGCATGTACCGAACTGACCGCAGCGCTCAGCTTCACGAAAAGATACGGCACGAACTCGCAATGATGCCGTACATCAGTAACTTTGACTTTATTTCATTCGCGCAAAGTGGGGCCGACGTGATCCTCAGTGGATGGACAGTCCGAGCCACGAATCGGGACACGGCGGGCCGAGTCGTCAGAGACATCGAAGGCGTGGAAACGGTGATCAACAATATCGAAGTCCTTCCTCTGGGAAGCTTCGACATGCAAATCCGTGCAGTTGCCCGCGCGAAACTCCAGCGCTATCTGGCGAGATACTTTTGGGGAAGCGGCTCAGATATCAAGATCGTGGTCAAGAACGGACAGATTATTCTCTTGGGTACCGTGGCGACTAAAGCCGATTCCGACCTTGCGTTTATGCAATGCAACTCCGTGCCAGGCGCCTTTAAGGTATTCAATCTGTTACGAGTCCAGGGTTCCGACAAAGGGGCATAGCGTCTTTGGAGACAAGTCCCTACAACACAAACAAGGAGAGACCCACGATGCTGACGAACGGTTATTTGAACAAGTTAAGAAGTCCCGGATTCTTTTGCGTGGCATTGGTGCTGCTGGCACTGTCGTCCTGCTCGCGGCCCGCTCCACGGGCTAGCGTGAAAAAAGTGCCGGCAGGCCAGGAGTTTTCAGGGTTCTTGAGCACGTATGCCAGCCTAAAGCCGAATCCGGATTTCGAAAACACAAAGTCCTATGTCTCCGGCGACCCTGCCAAGAATATTCATAAGTATGTGGCTGTGATTGTGGATCCGCCAGAAATTTACATTTCGACTGATGCCGATGAAAAGGCCTTTCCGGACCGTGGTGTGGCAGCACTGAAGGAGTATTTCCAGAATGCTATCACCGGAGCCGTTGAGGATGCCTTTCCTGTTGTGCAATCGAGCGGCCCCCTCGTGCTGCGGCTCCGGTCTGCAATTGTTGGGATCGACGTTGGGCAGCAGCTTCCGGCAGATCAAAAGGACGCCAATACATTGGAACGAGCCCTGAACATCGGAAGAGTCGCGGTCGAGGTGGAACTCGTGGATTCGGAGACGGGTGAGCAAATCGCCGCCGCGGTGGACCGGCAGAACCTTGGCGAGGGTGCTACGGTGGGTTCGGCAACGTTCTCTCGCGAAGAGAAATTCCGGGCGGCTACGCAGGCGTTCGATGGGTGGGCCTTCAGGCTCCGTCGATTCTTGGATTCAGCTAATGAGCTTTCGAAAGATGACATCGACCGCGTCGAGGCGACTAACTTTCCGTACGCTTCCAAGTGACGCAGCGATTAAGTGGTCTTTTTGCCGCCTACTACAACAAGGCGAGACTAACTGATTTTGCGAAACGAACGACTTACTCGCGGTGTGAGCGCGCGCACTAAGTGGGAGCAGTTAGGGGTTGTAGAAGCCAGAGAAACAGCAAGCGCGTTTTCGCCCATCGCCCTCACAGAGCACATGGACCGTACCGCCGAAAAGATGACTAAGGCGACCGGCCCCGCGGAGAGCGCCAGGACTCTTGGGGTTCGGCATATTTCTGCCTTCCGCGCCGGGGGCATAACGCGAGATCCTAAAGTCGAGTGATACCCTTGCGACTATGGGTTTCAAGGGGACCGATTGCGTATCCCTTTTGTGCGGGCCGAGTGATACCCAGCTTGCGCATTAGAGATTCCAGTGTCGTGGGTTTCATTCCTAGGATCACGGCAGCACCCGCTTCACCACGAATTTGCCAACGGGTTCTCTTCAAGATGTTCCTGATATGTTTCCGTTCCATATCTTCGAGCGTCTCGCTGGAGTCTGATGCCGTTGAAGTCTCAATAGATTCCCAGTCCCCGAAAAGCTTCGTGCCAGTGTGAGTGATCATGAAACGTTCGATCACATTGCGGAGTTCACGGATATTGCCAGGCCACGAGTAATTCTTGAAGGCTTCCATCGTAGGACCATGAATGGCATCGACCTGACGTCCCATGCGTTGCCCGAGCTCTGTCACGAAATGCCAGACTAGCATCGGAATGTCTTCGCGCCGTTCGCGAAGTGGCGGAGTAGTGATGGGGAAGACGTTAAGCCGATAGAAAAGATCCTCGCGGAACTTACCTTGCTTCATGGCCGGTTCTAAATCACGGGCGGTCGCAGCGATTATCCTGACATCCACGTGAATCGTTCGCGGGCTGCCGAGCCTTTCGAATTCCCCGTCCTGCAGAACGCGGAGCAGCTTAGCCTGAAGATCGAGGGGGAGTTCACCGATTTCGTCGAGGAACAGCGTGGATCCGCTGGCCAACTCAAAGCGTCCGACCTCGCGCGCCAGCGCGCCGGTATAGGCTCCCTTCTCGCGGCCAAACAGTTCGCTCTCAATCAGCGTGGCAGGGAGCGCCGCGCAATTGACTTTAACCATCGGCCTATTGTTGCGCTTGCTGAATTCGTGGATCGCTTTGGCAATCAGCTCTTTGCCAGTTCCCGTCTCTCCGCGTAGTAGTACCGTGGCATCCGTTTTGGCCACCTGTTCCGCTTTTTTCAGAACGCGACGGATTGCGTCGCTGCCGCCGACTATTTCCCGATGCTGATACTCGAGCTTGATCTTTTCTCGTAGATAGTGCTCTTCCCGCTCGAGCCTCTGTTTGAGCTGTTCGATTTCCAAGTAGGCGGTCTGCAACTCTGCATTCACGCCCTTTCGCGCGAGCGCGTTCGCGAGGATGTCAGCAGCCTGCTGAAAACGCGAGCGCACAACGTCGTCCCATGTTCGCTCAGCGCGAAGCATGGTCCCGATCATGGCCCCAATCTGAACGCCCCCAACCACAAGGGGGATGGTCAGCCACGATTTTAGTCCCTCCGACAACATATACGCGCGCTCGGCAACAGCTTTTGCGGGCACGTCCTCGAATGCTGACCAACTGCAGACTTCCATTTCAGAGCTTCCAGTTGCTAGCCAGGGGAAGACCTCACTCGTTTTCCCGGCCGGCACAGCGGGAAGGCCCGGTCTTCGCCACGAATGGATGACGGTTCCGCACCTTTTTTCGGGATCAATCTGTATGATGGTGACGCCGTCCAAGTCCAGGACCTCAGCAAGGGATGCTAAGCCGTTATTCACCTCGCCGTCTACTCGATCCGCTGGCAGGCTGACAAAGGTTTTCGACAGACGCGACACTACTTGTTCGAATTCCGGACGCGACTGCAGCCCATCAAGACGGTTTATCTGTAAGGATTGGACTGAGATCCGGTGCGGGCCGTCCGAAAGCACTATAACGCCCGGTGCAGAATGAGAATCCGTTAGCTTCTGGTAAACTCTCGGCTTTCCGATATCGAGCTGGATTTTAGACTTCACGCTTGGTACTTTTCCCAGTTGCCGGCAATTGAACCACCAAAATCGCTTGCGTAAGACCGCATACATAGTGGCACGATGCTGGTGAATTTGTTAGACGTTGATGCCTATACCGCTGCCTCCTCGCTGGGTCAAACGACTCATATTCGCAGACAAGTAACCCAGCAGCGGGGGGTTCGACCGAATCCTACGCCTGGAGCCGGCGTCACAGGAGATCGGCACTAACGTGCTCGTCAATCAGTCTTCGAGCCGTGCAGAAGTTGTCGCTAATCTTGGTGACTTGATCTTAATGACACGTACTCCCAAATGTGGATGGCGAATGTCTCAAATCCTGTCGCAAGTCGGGATACGCTGGGATGCCGATCCAGCTCGAACCCGATCATCATGGCGCTGCCCTTCGGCCCAGGCCCAGCTTCTCGTGGGCCGTCGTCCGAATCGCCGAATTCCGAAAGATCGACCTTGCAAAACGCACCGCCGCTTCAACTTGGTTATCGAACCGCCCCCGGGATAGGGCGACCATCGCACCCTATTGCATGACCGGCAAGCTCGACGTTGTGCTGCGCTAGCGATGTTGCCGTCCACGGCCGGACCAAACCAATTTCTCCCACGGATAGCGAATGATCCAGAATATTCCTGCACTCTAGAGTGCCTTGTACATAGATGAATCAGTCAGCTCTGGTAGCGCATTAACATTACGGCAGGCGCGAAGGAGGGGACACCACGAGAATAAGACTGGCGAATTCCGGCATAGGCGCTCATGTGCGGGACTGCTCCAGTGCCTGACAGCGTTAGTCAAAGTCGAACCCCAACGTGTATTCGGCGGTCTGGGCGTTGTCGGATGAACCAAAAGAGATCGGCCACCGAAACTTCCGAATCACTGAAGTGAGAATCGTGTGGGCTGACACAATGCTACGAACTGTACCGGTCCGGTACCTGGAATACGCGCTATTGATCTTTATTTCAACTCAGATCAAAGCGCAGCCTGGATTCGCTTACCGATTAGAAAGTGAGCCCCTGCCGTCAGGTGCCGAACTCCTAACAATCTTTCAGCATAACGAAGCATCAGATGATCTACCCCTCGTTAGTATCCTCCGCGACACCCTGGGGGACCAGGATCCGGAGAACGATCGGCTGCGCTATGTCTGGGTGCTAGCCGCTACCCGTCCCAGCTTGACCCAAAGAGTGGCATCAGCCATCCCGTTCGCCAGCTTCCGATTTGGAACGAGACAGCATGCCACAAATATTCCAAAACCAGTCTTGGATCTCGGCTCACCGGCCAAGGGCGTTTGGAGTGGTCTGATTACTGACAGTGTTCAGGTACTGGAACTCGATCCGATGGGCGCTCTGGTCCGATCGTCCACGCGTTCGTATCGTGGGAACGCAGGGGATTATCGTCGCCTTCAGGTCTTTGGGGCGGCCAGGGCGGTTGAGGGCTTACTGCGACAAGCTGACGATCAGCAGGCCTTGTCGGACGGCGAGCTGCGGCAGATCTATTCGAGGTTGCAGCTTTCAAATCGCGCATTGGGAGGGCTTGTGCGCGAGACATCGTTGCCCCACTTCTATGACCGTCAAACTTCTCAGATTTACGAAACGCGTGGCCACAATTGGGAACTGCTAAGGCAACGTGCTGAGCTGTGTGGTCTGTACTTTGAGCCTGTTTCAGGGACAGATGGTGCCCCAAGGGAAGCTCTGCTCTGGATATCCCGCAACGACTTGGAGACCCGTAGTAGTGAACGCTACGAACGCCAGTTTCTCAACATCGCAAACCCCTGGACAGATGACCGGCTGCTCCACTGGACGGGATACTCGGAGGTTCGTTATTTCGACTCCGAGAATCGCGTCGTCGATTCTGAAACACCCGGTGCACGCCCACAGGTGTTGATTCCGCTGGCTCTCTACAGCCTCGAATATCCGCGAGTTCCGTTGCTCGTGGTTGACTTTCGTGACGGGCTTAAGCCAAAGCAACGGGAATTGGGGTCACACGCCATGGATACGATCCTGACCGGTGTCCTGGGGCTTACGGGGTTTAGCAATTGGCCGTTCGTTGCGGCGAATGCCGTTTGGCATTTCGTACGCATTCGGCGGGGCGCCACGCTCGACCATAGTTTGCGCCTAGAGGCGTACTCCCGAGCGCGTGAGGTTCTCGATGCGAACTCATCGCTCGATACTGCGCTGAAGATCGAACTGATCACGCGATTGGAGCATCTCGCTTTAAATCCGCTTGAGAACTCTAGAGCGGCTGAAGAGACCCTGGCGCGGAACCACTACAGCGCCCTTGTTAGCTATGCCGGGGCGCTAAATGGGTTGAACGAGAAACTAAGTCGCGATCGCCAACGCGAGTTGAGAATGTACCGCCATTCCGCCAGCGTGCAGGCCCTTATTGCGCTTGGACAGCTCTTCACAGCCAGGCCACCGGTCGCCGCCGATAACGACGAGGCCCTTCGCGTCCAGCTTGATTCGCGCCGACGCATCAAATATCACATGACATTCCTCAGTACGCTTCTTGCTTCTAGCCCTCGTCCGGAAGTCATGAGGAATACGCAGGACATACGAAAATCTATCCAGGCCCTCGCAGACGAAGTTGAAAATAGTCCCGAAGCATCGCGCATCGTCGCGCGGCTACTGAAGTGCACTGAAGATTCCGAACTCCGAATCGCCTGCGTGCAGACCCTGAGCAATTCGAGATCCGAGCAGGCTCGCGGTGAACTGAGGCGCATCGTTGAAGACCCCGAAGCCTCCGAGTCGTTGCGAACCCTCTGTTCGCGCTATCTCAATGGTGGCGTTGACGAGACGGTAGCGGGACCATCGGGTACACAGTAGATTGAAACGCGAAATGACAAGTTGTCGATCGGAGGCGGGATTTGTGCCATCTGGTCAAGGAACGGTCACCAGCTTTTCTATGAGACTCCGGATAACCGAATCATGGTATTGGATTACACGGTGAACGGCGATTCGTTCGCACCTGGAAAGCCCATACTGTCGTCCGACAAACGAGGCTCGATCAAACCTTGAGCTCGCCTCAGACGGTAAAACCTTCGCCGTGCTCACTGCAGCAGAGCAGACCGATGTCGAGAAAGGCTCGATTCACGTGACGATGCTTCTGAAATTCTTCGACGAGTTGTGACGCAAAGTTCTGACGGGAAGCATCGCACGGCGCTAAGTTCGGAAAGTCCCTTGAGCCCTAGATATTGTTTAAGTCGGTGTTCGACGATCGATCATTGAGAGAGTGACAAGCTAAGATTGTCGCAAGGGTCATGTGTGGACGCTGCGTTGCGAGCGTTTGGCCGAGCGCCAACGACTGATCCACGTTTGACCGGCGTCTTGGCTTTCGAATATCACACCAAACTTCGAAGCGAAGATAACGCCCGGCGCGTGTTGAATGGTTATAAATCGCAGTCACCGTACTACCCGCGAGTAATCCAGGCACCGGCTGCCACGTCGTCCGGCGTCATCGGAGCTCATCAAGCCCACTTGAGGTTGCGGCCAGGAAACCACTATGATTCGTAGCGACCAGTCCATAAGTCTCGCAATTTCCCAATCGCGGTTGGTCGTTCAGAGCCGAATGCGTAGCGCACAGTAACCTAGTTCCAGCCGGAATGGCTTTCGGTAGGTCTTATGGTCGATCGGGTTATATGCATCGGTAGAGACGCGGCAACTGTTTCAACCATAAGCGTGGAGCCATCGAAACCCGGGATAAAACGCAGCGCCGGCGGTTGCAAGGAACGCTCACTTTCCCAAAGTTCTTAACGGTCACTAGAATGTTCTACCTGGTTCCCGTTTGAGCAAATGAGCTTGGCGTTTTGACCAGAGAATAGTTTCCTGCAAAGCGAAAAACGTCTAAGGTGCGACAAACTGAATTGCCGGACTAGGGATGTGCTCGGAATGAAGAAGCGTGGGGCCGGCTGACGAAGTCCGTTAATGTTGTGGACCTCAGAGTGCAGGGATGGCATTACTGGATTAAGAATATGGTCCGCACAATGTTGTTATTGGCCGCTTTGCCGATGTTGGGTGCCGACGCGCACTACCTCGACGATCCATTCCGTCTCTACACAGTCTTCCAGCACGAACCTCCGGCGGCAATTCTAGACTCTATACAGAACGAAGTGGATGCCATCATGAGCCCTTTCGGTTGGACGTTCAAGTGGAGTTCGATAGATAGGGATCCGAATGTGGAGTGCATTATTCTAGTGGTGGTCCGCTTTAAAGGAGAATGTGGCACCGAAGATCTGAAGGAGTTTGCGCCTTACCCGTTTGTGTTAGGCCGCACCGAGGTATCCGGGCAGGGAATCGAGCCCTTTGTTGACATCTATTGCGATGCCATTCGGGCGCATTTGGCTGGCGACCTGCGGGGTTGGAATCCTGAGAAGCGCCGGGCGGCGTTTGGGCGGGCGGTCGGCCGCGTCGTCGCTCATGAACTTTATCATGTCCTTGCAAAAACGCAGCACCATGCAACGAAAGGCTTGGGAAAAGCTACATACACTCCACGCGAGCTACTATCCGACAACTTTCGGTTTGAGAAGAATGAAGTCTGGGAGCTGCGGTCCCAGGCCCTCCGCACTCTCGAGCAATGGAAGCGTGCTGCTGCTATCGAAAGGGCTCAGCGGGAGCTTCCATCTTTATCAACACGATCGGGCGTCGACGAGTCTGGCGAGACCGGGATTGACGCTGGCGGCAACGGAGGTTCGCTCTACAATTCCACCACCGCCATCGCCAAATGATGATTGCGAGTCGTACTGGTGCGGTTGAGCGGACGTACTGCGGGTGGCATCATTCCAGAAGTTGTAGAATGATTGCCTCCACTTGGCGATTCGAGACCGGCAGCGCTCCAGCCGGAACGTCCAGATCTTGCCGGACCTCGATAGAGGTCCCTTGTGTCAGTTCTTCCATGAGCTGTTGCGTTGATGGGTCTACTAACGTCCGCCGGCAGCTGCCCAATGGATCTCACCCCCAGACAACCGTTGGTTGAAATACATCCGTGGCGATGATCGGCAAAAAGCAATCAGACCTAGGTTGTTGAGTTCGATCTTTCGGATCTCGAATGTCCGAAGCGCGCAAGCGACCAGCCGATGGCGAGACGGTGACCGGTCCCGCGAATCTGTGAGAAACCTGGGGCGAGAACAAAAACTGAATCCACACAACACTTTTCTTAGTTTTCACTATGGGCGTTAACCCGCTCGGTTGCTCCACGAGTGTGCAAGGCGTATGGAGGGCTCTATGAGCAATCGCGTTCGCGACACGATCCTCCGATTGATGTTTCCATGTTGCTTCGCAGCTTGCTGAAAATCGCTGACATATCTATTCTTGCGCTCGCCGCTATTTGGGCTGCATCGGCTCTGTACCTGGATTGTCCCGTTCACACCGTTGGTATTGTCCTCGCATTCGCTGTGGTGATCATCATGTCGGCGGTCTTGATTTGGGTTCGGAAGCGAACTCTCGCGAACGGACTTTGCATCGTGCTATTTGCGAGTGTTCTGGCATGGTGGCTGACCTTGGCGCCCGCAAGTGACCGACCCTGGTTAGCCGATGTAGCAAAAACTCCCTGGGCGGACATTCAAGGAGACAAGGCCACCATCCACAACGTCAGAAACTGCGATTACACTACCGAAACCGACTACAAAGTCCACTGGGAAATCCGAACTGTCGACTTATCCCAGATTCGGGGCATCGATCTTTTCATGAACTATTGGGGTTCACCGTCTATTGCCCATACGATTCTAAGTTTTGATTTTGGTGCGACTCTCCCGATCGCCATCTCAATTGAAACCAGGAAGACTATCGGCCAGAGCTATTCAGCTCTTCTTGGCTTTTTTCGCCAATACGAATTGATCTACGTAGTCGCCGACGAACGGGACGTGATTCGCCTTCGCACGAACTATCGCCATGGCGAGGATCTCTACCTCTATCACACAAAGTCAACGCCAGCCCACGCCCGCGCCGTTTTTTTGGACTATTTGAAAACGGCAAATCAGCTCCATGACCACCCGCAATGGTATAACGCCCTCACCAGCAACTGCACCACGAATGTCATGCCTCATCTAATGGCTGACACTGGAACGCGGGTGCCCTGGGACTGGCGCATCCTGTTAAATGGACATGCTGACGAAATGGCGTACGAGCAACGGCGGCTAGCAGGCGATTTGCCGTTCGATGAGCTGAAGCGCCAAGCTCACATCAACGACGCCGCGATGGCCGCCGACCAGGCGCCTGACTTTTCCCGCCTTATCCGCGTGGGCCGAGCCGGTTTTGAGTGAGGCCACCATTGGCTACACATGAAAGCCATGAGTATGTGAGGAGGTGTCAGGGATGAATCCGATAGGAGCCAACAATGCTGTTACTGCCCATCCGTCCAAATGTTCTGAATCGTGCGCTCAGCGATCCTCATTCTTTCCCTTGAAGGGGT
>Ga0335078_10002917_pt1 | contig 25680 bp, 21 predicted proteins | sample Lox_Sample_32_FD_206711 | JGI IMG/M metagenome (GOLD analysis project Ga0335078, IMG submission 206711) | Soil microbial communities from Loxahatchee National Wildlife Refuge, Florida, United States - Lox_Sample_3.2 | ecosystem: Environmental > Terrestrial > Soil > Wetlands | place: USA... | reverse complement strand
CGGCCCTGACCCCACCCCCGGACCCCGGCCCTGGCCCCCCGGACCCCGGCCCTGGCCCCCGGACCCCGGCCCTGGCCCCCCGGACCCCCGGCCTCCGGCCGCGCCCCTGTGGAAACTCGTGATCCGTTCGGATTTTGGCCCGCAGAGGGGCGGAAAACCGAACTGGAACGGGTTATCCACAATGAGCCGGGATGGTCATGCGTCAGCTGGGCGCTCGATGACCAGGGCGGGGGCGCGGCCGGTGCGTGCGGGGCGGATGGGGCCATCGGCTGGGCCGGGCGGTTACGGTGCTGGGGTGAGCGTGCCGCGCCGGACCACCGCCGCGGGCCGGCTGGCCCGGATGGGGTTCGCCGACCCCGCCAGGGCCGAACGGCTGCTCGCCGGGGATCCCGGCATCGACGACGCCATGGTGGACGCGCTGGCTGCCGCGGCCGACCCCGATCTCGCCCTCACCGCGCTCACCAGGATCCCACGGGACGAGGGCATGCTGGCGGCGCTGCGGGACCAGGAGGGGCTGCGGGCGCGGCTGGCGGCCGTGCTCGGGGCCAGCGCCGCGCTCGGCGACCACCTCGCCCGCCACCCGGAGGACTGGCGGGTGCTGCGCGACGACGGCGGCCCGCCGGAGCCGGGGGAGGTGCGCGCGGACCTGCTCGCCGCTGTCGGTGCGCGGCCGCGGGACGCCGAGCCGGTGGCAGGCACCGCGGGTGCCGGGCCGGGGACGGGCATCGCGGGTGCCGGGCGGGGAACGGGCATCGCGGGTGCCGGGCCGGTGGCGGGCACCGGGGGCACCGGGCCGGGTACGGCCGGGGAAGGGCCCGACGCCACGGCGGCCGTGTCGCGGCCCGCCATGAGCCCGGCGACGGCGCTGCGGGCGGCGTACCGGCGGCGGCTGCTCGCGCTCGCCGCGCGGGACCTGACCGGGCTAGCCACGCTGGACCAGGTCGCCGCGGAACTGGCCGACCTGGCCGCGGCGGCGCTGGAGGCCGCCCTGGCGGTCGCCCGGGCTGCCCTGCCGCCCGGGGCTGTCCCGTGCCGCCTGGCGGTGATCGCGATGGGCAAGTGCGGCGCCAGGGAGCTGAACTATGCCAGCGACGTGGATGTGATCTTCGTCGCCGAGCCCGCGGGCGAGGGGGACGAGACGGCGGCGCTGCGCACCGCCACCCAGCTCGCGGCGGGCCTGATCCAGGTCTGCTCGCAGAGCACGCCGGAGGGGGCGCTGTTCCCCGTCGACCCGAACCTGCGGCCGGAGGGGCGCAACGGCCCGCTGGTGCGGACGCTGGCCAGCCACCGCGCGTACTACCAGCGCTGGGCGCAGACCTGGGAGTTCCAGGCGCTGCTGAAAGCCCGGCCGGTCGCCGGGGACGCGGCGCTGGGCCGCGCCTACGCCGACGCGGTGGGCCCGCTCGTCTGGCAGGCGGCGCAGCGGGAGCACTTCGTCTCCGACGTGCAGGCCATGCGGCGCCGGGTGGTCGGCACCCTGCCCGCCGCGGTGGCGGGCAGGCAGCTCAAGCTGGGCCCCGGCGGGCTGCGCGACATCGAGTTCGCGGTCCAGTTGCTGCAGCTCGTGCACGGCCGGGTGGATGAGACCTTGCGTGAGCCGGCCACCCTGCCGGCCCTGGCCAGGCTCGCCGCGGGCGGGTACGTCGGCCGGCAGGACGCGGCCGACCTGGCCGCCGCCTACCGGTTCCTGCGCACGGTGGAGCACCTGCTCCAGCTCAGGAACCTGCGGCGTACCCACACGATGCCCGAGGATCCCGCGGCGCTGCGGATGCTTGGCCGGGCGCTGCGGCTGGCCGGCGCCCCGCCCGCGACGGCCACCCCGCCCGCGGCCACCTCGCCCGCGGCGGGCATCGGGCCCGCGGGCGCCCGGCCCGCGCCCGCCCCGCCGGGGATGGGCGCCCAGCCCGCGGGCACCCGGCCCGCGCCCGCCCCGCCGGGGATGGGCGCCCAGCCCGCGGGCACCCGGCCCGCGCCGACCCCGCCCGGGGCGGCCAGCCCGTCCGCGGGCAGCCCGTCCGCGGGCAGCCCGTCCGCGGCCAGTGCCCTGCCCGCGGCGGGTGCTCGGCGCGCGGCTCCCGCCGGGCCGGCCGCCGATGGCCCCCCGGCAACGGGGCGTGCCGCCGCGGTGCGGCCGGACCCGGCGGATGAACTGGTGGCCCGGTGGCGCGAGCACGCGACCCAGGTACAGCGGCTGCACGAGAAGCTGTTCTACCGGCCGCTGCTCGACGCGGTCGCCAGCCTCCCGGGTGAGGCAGCCAGGCTCACCCCCGAGGCCGCGGAGGCCAGGCTGGAAGCGCTCGGCTACGCCGATCCGGCCGGTGCCCTGCGGCACATCGGCGCGCTGACCGCGGGCGTCTCGCGCCGGGCGGCCATCCTGCGCAACCTGCTGCCGCTGTTGCTCGGGTGGTTCGCCGACGCGGCCGACCCCGACGCCGGGCTGCTAGCGTTCCGGCAGGTCAGCGATGCGCTGGGCAAAACGCCCTGGTACCTGCGGCTGCTCCGGGACGACATGACGGTGGCCCAGCGGATGGCCCGGCTGCTCGCCTCCAGCCGCTACGCCACCGGCCTGCTGCTGCGCCAGCCGGAGACCGTGGCCATCCTGGGTGACGACGCGCAGTTGCGCCCCCGGGACCGGGCCACGATGCAGGCCGAGGCGTCGGCACTGGTCAGCCGGCACGCGGGTGCCGCCGGCGCGGTGGCGGCGGTGCGCGCGCTGCGCCGCCGGGAACTGCTCCGCGCCGCCATGGCGGACGTGCTCGGCTGGTCCGGCCCGGAGCAGGCCGGCGAGGCGCTGACCACCGTAGCGGCGGTCACCATCGAGTCCGCGCTGCAGGTCGCGGTGCGTTCCGCCGCGGCCCGCGGCGGGTTCCCCACCCGGATCTGCGTGGTGGCGATGGGCCGGTTCGGCGGCCACGAGTGCGGCTACGGCAGCGACGCCGACGTGATGTTCGTGCACGACCCCCTGCCCGGTGCCGGGGACCAGGAGGCCACCACGGCCGCCCACGCGGTCGCCGAAGAGCTGCGCGCCCTGCTGGCCCAGCCCGGTCCGGACCCGCCGTTGCTGGTCGATCCCGGGCTGCGCCCGGAGGGACGCCAGGGGCCGCTGGTGCGGACCCTCGCGTCCTACCGGGCCTACTACGAGCGCTGGTCGGTGCCCTGGGAGAGCCAGGCGCTGCTGCGCGCGGAGCCGGCGGCGGGTGACATGGAACTGGGGGCGCGCTTCGCCGCGCTGGCGGACCGGTTCCGCTATCCGGACGGCGGGATCCCCGAGGCTTCCGTCCGGGAGATACGGCGCCTCAAAGCCCGGATGGAGGCCGAGCGGATGCCGCGCGGCATCGACCCTGCGCTGCACCTCAAGCTCGGCCCCGGCGGGCTCTCCGACGTCGAGTGGGTCGTGCAGTTGCTGCAGCTCAGGCACGCCGGCGCGGTACCTGCGCTGCGGACGACCCGGACCCTGGCCGGGCTGGACGCGGCGACGGCGGCGGGCCTGGTGGGGGAGGAGGACGCGGCGGCGCTGGCGCGGGCATGGCGACTGGCGACCCGGATCCGGGATGCGGTGGTGCTGGTCCGCGGCCGGGCCGCCGACGTGCTGCCCGCCCGGGTGTCCGAGCGTGCCGCCGTGGCCTCGGTGCTCGGCTACCCACCCGGCACCGCGCAGGACCTGGAGCAGGACTACCGGCGGGCCGCGCGCCGTGCCCGGGCGGTGATGGAGCGGCTGTTCTACGGATGAGGCCGCCCGGGCTCGGCGCTGCGCCGGCCCGCGGGGCGAATACGCCTGGTTGGGCGGCGAATACACCCGGTTGAGCGCGAGAGCCTCCACCCCAGGTTGCGAACGGCTACCGTGGGGAATGCAGGACAGGGGCTCACCCGGCGTGCCCGGGCACGGACGACAGCACACGATCTAAGGGGACTATGACCACCTCGGCCAGGCCTCGGGGAACGCCCCGGGCCGTCCCTGCCGTGCGGCGCCGCCGGCGACTGCGCCGCGGCGCCACGGTCGCCGTCGCGCTGTCCGCGGCCGTGGTGGCCAGCGTGGCCGGGTACGCGCTGTTCCGCCTCGCCGGCGGCGGCGGCCAGGCCCCGCAGCATACCGCCGCAGCAGGCTCGGCCTCGTCGGTCTCCGGGTCGGCCGCGGTCCGCCCGCCCGGGCCGAAGCCTGCCGCGCTGCCTCCGCTCACGCCCGCGCAGCTGGCCGGCCAGCGGGTGATCTACAGCTACGGCGGGCTTACCCCGCCGGCCAGCCTGCTCCGCTGGATCCGGCACGGCGAGGTCGCCGGCGTCATCTTCTTCGGCCAGAACATCTCCAGCGAGTCCCAGCTCGCCGGGGTGATCTCCGAGCTCGACCGGGCCAACGCCAGCGCGCGGAACCCGCTGCGCAAATACCCGTTGCTGCTCATGACCGACCAGGAGGGCGGGCTGGTCCGGCGCCTCCCGGGAGCGCCGGTCCTGTCGGAGAAGGAGATAGGCGAGGCCGCCCGCCCCGCCGCCGCGGCGAAGGCCGCCGGCCGGGGCGCGGGGCGGAACCTGGCGGGCGTCGGCATGACCGTCAACCTGGCCCCGGTGCTCGACGTGTACCGCACCCCGGGCGACTTCGACGACCAGTACGGCCGCAGCTACAGCACCAGCCCTCACAAGGTGTCCTACCTGGGTGCCGACTTCATCAAGGCGCAGCAGGCCACCGGCGTCGCGGCGACCGCCAAGCATTTCCCCGGGCTGGGCGCGGCGACCGCGGCGCAGGACACCGACATCAGGCCGGTCACCCTGAACGTGCCGCTGCGAGTGCTGCGCGACACCGACGAATACCCCTACAAGGCCGCCATCCGGGCCGGGGTCAAGCTGGTGATGGTGTCGTGGGCGATCTACCCGGCACTGGATCGTGGGGTGCCCGCGGGGCTTTCCCCGGCAGTCGTGGGCGGCGAACTGCGCCAGCGGCTCGGCTTCACCGGTGTCACCATCACCGACGCGCTGGAGGCCGGTGCGCTGCGGGCGTTCGGCACCACCCGGCATCGCGCGACCCTGGCCGCACGGGCCGGGATGGACCTGATCCTCTGCTCGGCACAGCAGCCCGACCAGGGCTACCAGGCCAGGGTCGCGCTGGAGCAGGGCTACCAGCACCGTGCCCCGGAGCAGGCGGCGTTCCGGGCCGCCGTGCAGCGGATCCTCGCATTGCGGGCGGGCCTGCGCCGCTAGCGGCGCGGCAGCCGGCCGGAATGTCCGACCCCGGTGGCAGAGTGCAGGCAGGACCGGCCGGGGGAGGCCGGGCCGGAGCCGGCCAACGGAGGAACCGTGCCTGAGTCGTTCACCATCACGCCGCGGGGGCCCTTCTCGCTCGCGGAGGCCGCCACTTTCGGGTTCGGCCAGCGCGACGCCGCCGCCTGGGACGAGGTCATGCGGCTGGCCTTCTGCCTGGATGGTTACCGGCAGCAGGCCGGAGTGGAGGTGCGCCAGGACGCGGCCGGCGTGCACGGCACGGTAGACGCGCCGCCCGGTACCGATACCGGCGCCGTGGCGCGCCAGGTCGCGCGGGTGCTGTCGCTCGATCACGACGCTACGGACTTCCTTCGGGCCGGGCAGCGCGACCCGGTGATCGGCGCGCTGCAACGGGCGGCCCCCGGGCTGCGGCCGCCGTTGTTCTACTCCCCGTACGAGGCGGCCGCCTGGGCGGTGCTGAGCAGCCGGCGGCCGGCCCGGCAGATGATGGCGGTCCGGGAGCGGTTGAGCCACGCTCACGGGACGGTCTTCGACCTGGCCGGCCAGCGGCTCGCGGCGCTGCCCACGCCGGAACAGTTGCTGCGCGTCGGGTCGTTCCCCGGCATCGCGCCGGACCGGATGGACCGGCTGCACGGCGTCGCCCGCGCGGCCCAGGAGGACCGGCTAGATGTCGCGCTGCTCACCGGGCTCGGTCCCGAGGCGGCAATGGCACGGATGCGGGAGATCCCGGGAATCGGGCCGTTCTACAGTGCGCTCATCGTGATCCGGGGCACCGGGTTCACCGATGTACTGCCCGAGAGCGAGCCGAGGCTGCTTGCCCTGGCCGAGCAGCTTTACCAGCCCGGCGTGCCGGTGACGCCGGAACGGCTGCGCGCCCTGGCCGAGCCCTGGCGGCCGTTCCGGACCTGGGCCGCCGTGCTCATCCGGGCTGCCGCCCGGCGCGTCCTGGGTGGCGAACCCGCGCAATCCCGCACCAATCCGCCGGGGGCAGGGTGCCGAATAGAGGGCACGGTCGCAGCCGGCGCGGCAGCCCCCCGCCGTGCCAGGACGGTGCTCAGCTAGTCGCGCGCGGTGCTGGCTGCCAACCCGCCGCGCCAGGCACCGGTGACCGGACCAGGTGGCGGGCGGCCCACACTCCTGGGCCGCCCGTCACCCCTGACCCCGGCGGCGGGCGGTGTTTGCAGCGGGCAGATGCCCCGGCGGGTGGTTGCGCTGGCGGGTGGTTGCGCTGGCGGGTGGTTGCGCCGGCGGGGCGGTTACGCTGGCGGGCGGTTGTTGCGCGCGGGCGCGTTTCCCGGGCTTGGCGCGGCACCTCCACGGTGGCGGGGGAACGGGCCGGCGCTCGCTGGGCGCTCCCGGTGGATCAGCGAAGGCCGAGCCGCTTATCAGCGGGCATTCAGCTTGCTCGCAGATTCGGGGCCGACTATCGGGGTAGGCGCAACAGATACGTACTCCGAGGGAGCCGATTCCGATGACCATGACCTATCCGCCGATCTCCGCGGACCAGGGGCAGGCACCGCCCGAATCGCCGTGGCATGGTCCCGCTGGCCCTGGCGGCCCGGGTGGGCCAGCCGGTTACGGCGGGGGAGGCGAGGGGCCCGGCCACCCCGTCCGGCGGTTCCGCCGCCACTTCGGCCTGGCCGCCGTCGCGGTCGTGGCCGGCCTTGGCACCTTCTTCGGCCTGCTGACCACTGGTTTCGGGGAGCACGCCACGGTGCTGACCACGGCCCAGATCGCCACCCGGACCGACCCCGGCCTGGTCGATGTGGTCTCCACGCTCGGCCTGCAGCAGGCCGAGGCGGCCGGCACCGGGCTGGTCCTCACGCCGTCGGGTGAGGTGCTCACCAACAACCACGTCATCAAGGGCGCCACCTCGATCAAGGTCCGGGACATCGGCAACGGCCGTACCTACGCGGCACGGGTCGTCGGCTACTCCCAGAGCCATGACATCGCAGTCCTCCAGATGGTCGGCGCGTCCGGGCTGCAGACGGTGTCCCTCGGCGACTCCTCGGCCGTCAAGGTCGGCCAGAAGGTGGTCGCCCTGGGCAATGCGCTGGGCAAGGGGGGCACCCCGGCGGTCGCGGTCGGCCACGTGGCCGGCCTGAACGCCTCGATCCAGGCCTCGGACGAGGGCGCGGGCACGGTCGAGCAGCTCAAGGGGCTGATCCACCACAACGCGCCGATCCAGCCGGGTGACTCCGGCGGCCCGCTGGTCAGCACCACCGGCCAGGTGATCGGCATCGACACCGCGGGCTCGGGCGGCTCGGGTTCCTCCGGGTTCCAGTTCCAGACCGGGCAGTCCAGCGCCGTCCAGGCGTTCGCCATCCCGATCAACACCGCGATCGCCCTTGCCCACCAGATGGAGGCGGGCCAGGCCTCGGCCACCGTGCACATCGGCCGCACCGGGCTGGTCGGCGTCCAGGTCATGACCGCGGACAACGCCGCCTCTAACGGCGTGACCAACGGCTCCGGCGCCGCCGTCGCCGGCGTCGTCTCCGGGACTCCCGCCGACCAGGCCGGCCTCGCCGCAGGCGACGTGATCACCGCGGCCGGCGGCCAGCGCGTCACCGGGCCCAACTCGCTCCAGTCGGCACTGGAGCGCTTCCACCCCGGCGACCAGGTGAGCATCAGCTGGACCGACCAGACCGGCCAGTCGCACACCGCCACGGTGACCCTGGTCAACGGCCCGGCCCAGTGAGCAGGTAGCCAGCCAGCACCCGGCACGCCGGCCGCCGCCCGGACAAGGGCGGCGGCCGGCGTGCTTTTTCGTGCCAGGGCTTCGGGCCCGGAACGTGCGCCCGCTTCGTCGTGCTCACCGGGCCGGTGCTACCGGACCGGGGGGACGGCCGGCTGGAGAATACTTGTGCCGTGGAGCACCTCGCTGGGCAACTGGCTGCGATTCCCGGGGTTGTCGCTGTCACCCTCGGCGGGTCGAGAGCGACGGATACGGCAGTGGCGGATTCCGACTGGGACTTCGGCCTGTACTACCGGGGCGGGCTCGACCCAGCCGACATCCGCGCACTGGGCTGGCCCGGCCGCGTCTTCGCCCCCGGCGAGTGGGGCGGCATCGTGAACGGCGGGGCCTGGCTGACCGTCGACGGCACCAAGGTCGACCTCATCTATCGGGACCTTGACGAGGTGCTGTACTGGACCGCAGCCGCCGGCGACGGCCAGTTCGAGATTCACCGCGAGGTTGGCTACGTGGCCGGGATCGCCACCTACGTGCTGCCTGGAGAACTGGCTCTTGGCCGGGTGCTGGCCGGTGAGCTGCCCCGGCCCGGGTTCCCGCGCAAGCTGCGCGAGACCGCGCCTGCCGCCTGGTTCCGGCTCGCGGCAGGGGCGCTGCACTTCGCCGATGTCCACGCCGCGCGTCAGGATCGGGTCGCCTGCCTGGCGAACCTGTGCCAGGCAGTGCTGGCCGCGGCCCAGGGCCGCCTGGCCGCGACAGGCGAATGGGTGCTCAACGAAAAGCGGCTTGCCGAAAGAGCCGGGCTGAGCGACATCCAAGACCGGCTCAGCCAGCCTGAGCGGAGCCTGGGCGCTCTGGTGTCCGATGTCGGGACCTGTCTCGCCCTGAAGGATGCTGTCTGGATCGACCAGTGAGTGCGAAACGGCTCAGTCGTCCACGACGATGCCCAGGCTCTCGGCGAGCAACGGCGCCATGTCCGTGAGCTGCGCGGGCGTCACGGTGGCACCGCGCAGTGACGTCGCGTCCGTGATGATCCCCAGCTCCGCACCGCGCAGGTCCACCTGGTCCAGCGTGGTCCTGGCGAGCGTGGTGGCGGCCAGCCGGGAGCCGCCGAACGTGATGCGGGTGAGGGCTGCGCCGGTGAAGTCCACGTCCCGCAGCACGCAGCCCTCGAACACCACCTCGGTCAGCTCAGCGTCGCGGAAGTTGACCGAGTCGAGCTTGCACCCGTGCAGGGTCACCCGGTGCAGCCGCGCGCCGAACGCCTCGGTACCGGCCCACGCGCAGCTCAGCAACGTCGCGTCGGTCCACTCCGTCTCGGCCAGGCTGGTGCCGGTGAACCGGGTGTCGCGCAGCCAGACCGAAGCGAGCCTGGCCCGCCGCATCTGGCCGCCGCTGAACGACACCCCGGTGAAGGCGCATTCGAGAAAGCGGCTGTCCGGCGCGCTGACCGCGTCGAAGCTGACCTGGTCGAAGTGGTCACAGTCGTAGTCCCCGCGCGGCCCGGGGGGCCCAGGGTGCGCCCGCAGGGCGTCGGCAAAGGGAAGATCGGCCAGTTCCGGCGTGGGCATGACACTCATCATGGACCACCCGGTGCCTGCCGCCGGCGCCGGGCGCAGACCGGTCAGCAGCGGCCGTGCGCCCGCAGGGTGCGCACCGCCGCCACGGTCATGTGCCCGCGCCACTCCCGCTCGGCAGCGGGTGACCACGCCATCCAGTTGAACGTCCAGCCGCCGTCATCACGCTGGGATGCCGCCAGGTGGTCGAGGCCGGCATCGATCACCTCCTGGTCGAACAGGGTGCGCGAGAGCGAGCCGGGCAGCGGGGCGAAGTCCAGCGGGAAGTGAACCTCGCCGGGGGTGGCCGGGTCCAGCGCGACCATCTGCCGGTCGAAGATCATCGGCCCGATCTTCTCCAGTGCGGCGCGGGCGCGGCCGGCGTCGGGCACGTGGTCCAGGAACCACAGCAGCGCGCGCATGTCGTAGGGGCCGGCGCTGTCCAGTGCGTCGATCCTGGCCCACAGCAGCTCCGTGGCCTGGGCCAGCCACGGATGCGCCGGGCCGCCGGCCTGTGCCGCCGCCGCGTGCAGGGTCCCGGCAAGCAGCCCGGTGGTGATCAGCGATGCCGGGTCGCCCTCCTCGGGCACCCACCACGGCGCGTGCGGCCAGCCGCCGACAGAGGCGTCGACGAACACCGCGCCGCCGCCGGCGGGCGCGTGCGCCGCCAGCCAGCCGCAGGCGCCGTCGGCCAGGGCGGTGTCCCAGGTGCCGGACTCCAGCAGGGCCCGCAGCGCGAAGTCGATGGCCAGCGGCTGGCTGCCGGGACAGCGGCCGTCGGGTTCCAGGGCGTGGCCGAACCCGCCGTCCGGGTTGCGGTAGGCGGCGACGGCGTCGCGGACCGGGCCCGCGTCGGTGCCGCGGATCAGTCGCTCGAAACTCCGCCGCTCGAGCACGCGGGCGTTGGCGGCCAGAAACTGCTCCGCCGCTTCGATGTCAGGTGCGGTCATGCCCCTAGCTGACCATGACGCTGGCCGATGCGTATTGAACCAAACGGACACGCCGGTGCGAGACTGGTGCCATGGACTGGTCGCCGGGATACCGGGAGATGCCGCCGCCGGCGGCTCTGTCCGGCTCGGTGTCGTGCCTGTGGGTGCGGGTCGTCGGGCCCGGGGCCAGCGCGGCCACCGCGGTGCTGCCCGACGCCAGCGTGGACCTCATCTGGGAACGCGGCCACGGGGTCTTCGTGGCCGGGCCGGACACCGGGCCGGTGCCGTCGGTGTCGCCGCCGGGCACGATCCTGGCCGGGATCCGGTTCGCGCCGGGGGCGGCCGGGCCCGCACTGGGCATGCCCATGTCCGCGCTGCTCAACCAGCGGGTGGACGCCGGCGACCTGGGCGCCGCGCCCGCCACCGAACTGGCCCGCCTGCTGCCTGGCTCACTGCCCCCCGCCGCCGCGCTGCAACTGCTGGCCCGGGCGGCGGGCGAGATGGCGGCGGCGGGCCCGGCCGACCCGCTGGCAGCGTACGCGGCACGGCTGCTGCGCCGCCCGCACGCCCGGGCGGAGACCGTGGCGGACCGGCTGAGCGTGAGCGAGCGCCAGTTGCGGCGGCGCTGCCAGGCCGCGGTGGGCTACGGGCCCGCCATGATCCGCCGGGTGCTGCGGTTCCGGCGCTTCCTGGCCTGGGCCGACGCGGGGGCGCCCGGCGGGGACCTGGCCGGCGCGGCCGTCCGCGCCGGGTACGCCGACCAGGCGCACCTCACCAGGGAATGCGCCCGGCTGGCCGAGCTGACACCGGCCGCCCTGGTCGCTGCCCGCAGCCCGGCCCCCCGGAGGGCCTGACCGCGGAGCCGGTGCCCGGCGGCAGAGGAGCCGGCCGCTGGTGCGACCTTCCCACGGGCTTGCCGAGGTGTGCGGCAGCGCCCGGGCATGGCCCGCTCGGTCTCGTGGCGGGCACCGGGCCGGTTACCCGCCCGGCTGGGCCAGGCCGGCCTGGTAGGCGAAGACCACGAGCTGAGCGCGGTCGCGCGCGGCCAGCTTCATCATCGCCCGGTTGACGTGCGTCTTCACCGTCGAGTGGCTCACGTGCAGCCGGCCGGATATCTCGTCGTTGGACAGCCCGGCGGCGATGAGGACAAGCACCTCCCGCTCCCTGGGGGTCAGCTCCCCGATCCCGGGAACCTGCCGGGCGGGGCGGGTGCGCGCGGTGAACTCCGCTACCAGCCGCCTGGTGACAGTGGGGGACAACAGCGCCTCCCCGCCCGCGACGACCCGCACGGCGCGCAGCAGTTCGGCCGCGTCGGTGTCCTTGACCAGGAACCCGGCGGCGCCGGCCCGGAGCGCCTCGAAGATGTAGTCGTCGAGCTCGAACGTGGTGAGGATGACCACGTGCACGCTCCCCATGCCGGGACTGGCCGCGATACGCCGGGTGGCTTCGATCCCGTCCATGCCGGGCATCCGGATGTCCATCAGGATCACGTCCGGCTTCTCCCGCCGGGCCAGCCGCACGGCCGCCTCCCCGTCGGCCGCCTCGCCCGCCACCTCGATGTCCTCCTCGGCCGCGAGCAGCGCCGCGAACCCGGCCCGGACCAGCATCTGGTCGTCGGCGATGGCCACCCGGATCAGCGCGGGCGCGGGTGCCGTCACCGGGCCGCTCCGCCCAGCGGCAGCCGCGCCCGCACCCGGTACCCGCCATCGGCCCGGGGCCCCGCCTGGAGCGAGCCGCCGAGGGCAAGCGCCCGCTCGGTCATCCCGGGAATGCCGTTGCCGCCCGCCGGCGGCCGCTGCCGCCCCTGGCTGGCGGGCGCGGCCGGGCGGCCGGCCCCGGGGCCCTCGTCGTCCACCTGGACCACGACGTCGTCACGGGAGTAGCGGACGTACACGGTGGCGGTGCACCCCGCCGAATGGCGGGCGCTGTTGGTCAGCGCCTCCTGGACGATGCGGTAGGCAGCGACATCCACCTCGGCCGGCAGGGGCCGCTGCGCGCCGTCCCGCTCGACGCGCACCGTCAGCCCCGCCGAGGCCGCCGTCCCGGTCAGGTCCCCGAGCCTGGCCAGCCCGGGGCTCGGCGCCAGCGGGGCACTCGCGCCGTCCTCCCGCAGAACCCCGAGCACGGACCGCAGCTCGGCGAGGGCCTGCCTGCTCACCTCGTGGATCGCGGTCAGCGCCTCGACGGCCCGCTCCGGCTGCCGGTCGATCAGGTGCAGCGCGGTGTTGGCCTGCACGTTGATGACCGAGATGTTGTGCGCCACCACGTCATGCAGGTCGCGCGCGATGCGCAGGCGCTCCTCACTGGCCTGGCGCAGCGCCTGGTCGGCCCGGCTGCGCGCGATGGCCGCCGCGTGCTGCTGGCGCAGGCGCAGCAGCTCCGCCGCCCCGAGCAGGACGACCAGCCCGGCGGCGGCGAGCACCGCGGCCAGCGCGGTCGGGGCGGCGCGCACGCCGGTGAGCGCGGGCAGCCACTGGTAAGCGAGGTAGTAGCCGACCAGCGCGATGACGGCGGGCCCGCGCTTGCGGGCGAGGACCACAGTGACGAACGCGACGATGTCGCTGAGGAAGATGGGGCTCTGGATCGTGGCCAGCGCCCAGTAGCCGGCCGACAGCGCGCCGGTGACCACCAGCACGCCGACGGGGAACCGGCGGCGGGCGGCGAGCGTGAGGCCGGCCAGGGCGGTGACGGCGTACTCGAGCGGGCTGGCCGGCACACCATGATGGTGGGCGGCCCCGTACGTGCCGGCCACCTGGAGCGCGGCCACGGCCACCGCGATCACGGCGTCGGTGATCCAGCGCCGGGCCGGCCCGGCGCCCGGCCTGGCCGGGGGCAGGCCGCCGGGTGCCTCGCTCGCGTTCATCGCATCTCGACGTTACGCCAGGCCAGTCACGGGCGCGTCGTCCCCACGGCCGGCCTCGCCCGGCCCGGGATGGGCCCAGGGGTGGAGCCTGCCGCCAGCCCGCTACCGTCGCGGGCCACCCAGGTCTGCCCGGCTGCCCGACGACAGCGCACGGCCGCGGGACACACGCTGGGCCCATGGACACCCTCGTCACAACGGCCGCCGTGCGCGCGGCCGCACTCACCAAGACCTACGGCACCGGCGAGGCCGCCGTCCGCGCGCTCGACGGCGTCACCGCCGGGTTCCCCGGACGGCGGTTCACCGCGATCATGGGGCCCTCCGGATCCGGGAAGTCCACCCTGCTGCACTGCCTGGCCGGACTGGACCGGCCGACCTCGGGCCAGGTGCTCCTGGGCGGCCTCGACCTGGGGTCGCTGTCGGACACCCAGCTCACGGTGCTCCGCCGGGAACGGGTGGGGTTCGTCTTCCAGTCGTTCAACCTGCTGCCTGCGCTCACCGTGGCGGAGAACATCACCCTGCCGCTGCTGCTGGCCGGGCGTAAGCCCGACCGGTCCTGGCTGGACACCGTGGTGGACACGGTGCGGCTGGGCGACCGCCTCGCGCACCGGCCGGCCGAGCTGTCCGGCGGGCAGCAGCAGCGGGCCGCCGTGGCGCGCGCACTGGCCAGCCAGCCGGAGATCGTCTTCGCCGACGAACCGACGGGCAACCTCGACTCGCGCTCGGGCGCACAACTGCTCGGCTTCCTGCGCAAGGCGGTCCGCGAGCTGGGCCAGACCGTCGTCATGGTGACCCACGACCCGGGGGCCGCAGCGGCGGCGGACTCGGTGACGTTCCTGGCCGACGGGCACATCGCCGGCGACCTGGCGGACCCGGGCCCGGACACGATCCTCGACCGGCTCAGGCTGCTCGGCGACGGGGGGGCGTGATGCTGTCCGTCACGATGAGGCAGGCACGGGCGCACACGCGCCGGCTGGCCGGCGTGATCGTCGCGGTCGGGCTGGGGGTGGCGTTCCTGGCCGGCGCGCTCACCCTTGGCGACACGCTGAGCGCCAACTTCTCCCAGCTGTTCAGCACGGCCACGGCCGGGACCAGCGTCGTGGTGCGCAGCGCCACCACGGTCGGCGGGGGAGCCACCGGCCCCCGGCCGCCGGTCCCCGCGTCCCTGGCCGCCACGGTCCGTGCGGTCCCCGGCGTGGCCGCGGCGCAGCCGTCCATCACCGGTGCCACCGAGCTGCTCGGCTCGGACGGGACGGCCATCGGCGGGCTCGGGCCGCCCCGGTCGGCGGGCAACTGGATCTCCGATCCCGCGCTCACCCCCTACCGGCTGGCGGCGGGCCGCGCGCCGCGGGGCCTGCATGAGGTGGTGATCGACCGGGCCGCCGCGACGGCCGGCAAGCTGCCGATCGGGTCGGTGACCACGGTGCTGACCCCGTCGCCGGTGCGGGTGCGGGTGGTCGGGCTCGCGACGTTCGGCACCGCGGACAGCTTCGGCGGGGCGCCGTACACGGCGTTCAGCCTCGCGGGCGCACAGCGTTACCTCACCACCAGGCCCGGCGAGGTGTCCGCCATCGAGGTCAGCGCCGCCCCCGGCGTCAGCCCGGCCATCCTGGCGAGCCGGGTCGGCCGGGTCCTGCCACCCGGCGTGCAGGCCATCAGCGGGGCCGAGCTCGCGCAGCAGAACCTGAGCGACATCAGCAGCGACTTCCTCGCCGCGCTGCGCATCTTCCTGGTGATCTTCGCCGGGATCGCGCTGCTGGTGGCGGCGTTCTCGATCGCCAGCACGTTCGGCATCCTGGTCGCCCAGCGCACCCGGGAGGCCGCGCTGCTGCGCACGGTCGGCGCGACCCGTCGCCAGGTCTTCACCGGGGTCCTGGCCGAGGCGCTCATCGTGGGGGCGGCCGGGTCGGTGCTCGGGCTGCTCGGCGGGATCGGCATCGCCGAGCTGCTCAAGGGGCTGTTCGACCGCTTCGGCTTCGCGCTGCCCGCGGCCGGGCTGGTGGTGAGCCCGGCCAGCGTGGTCATCGCGCTGCTGACCGGGGTGATGGTGACCGCCGGGGTGAGCATCGTCCCGGCGCTGCGCGCGTCGCGCGTCGCGCCGCTGGAGGCGCTGCGCGAGTCCGCCGCCGAGCCGGCCGCCGCGCCCCGGCGGCGCGGGCTGGCCGGGATCGTCCTGGTGGCCGCCGGGCTGGCCGCGGTGTTCGCGGGACTGCGCGGCTCGGGCGACGGCGTGCTCACCGTCGTCGGGCTGGGCGCGGTGGCGCTGACCGCCGGGGTGGTGGCCCTCGGGCCGGTGGTGGCCAGCCGGGTCACCGGGGCGCTGGGCCGGCCGCTGGCCGGCTGGCGGGGCGTGACCGGCACGCTGGCCCGGCGCAGCGCCCAGCGCAACCCGCGGCGGACCGCGGCCGCGGCCACCGCGCTGGCGGTCGGCGTGGCGGTGGTCACCCTGTTCACCGTCTACGCCGCGTCGCTGCGGGCCGCCGACGTCAGCGGGGCCGGCGACGCGTTCACCGGCGACATCGCGATCTCCGCGCGCGGCTTCGGCGGCGGCGGCAGCGGTGGCGGACTGCCCGCGGCCCTGGCCGGGCCGGTGTCGAGGGTGCCGGGCGTGCGGACCGTCAGCGGCCTGGCCACCGGGCAGGCGGTGCTGGGCGGCCGGCCCGCGGCGGTTACCGCCGTCGTCCCGGCGACGATCGGGCAGGTGCTCGACCTGCACCCGGTGGCCGGTTCGGTCGGCCGGCTGGCCCCGGACCAGATCGCGGTGTCGCAGGTCGAGGCGGACGACCGTGGCTGGCATGCGGGCAGCCGGGTCGGCCTGGTCCTGCCGGACGGGACGAAGGCCACGGTCACGGTGGCCGCCATCTACACCGCCCGCACCCTGGTCGGCGACACCGTGCTCCCGGTCAGCCTGTGGGCGCCGCACGCGCTCCAGCTCACCGCATCGGTCATCTTCGTCAAGCTGGCGCCGGGCGCGAATGAGGCGGCCGCGCAGGCGGCGATCACCCGGGCGGTGGCCGGCTACGGGAAGCCGGCCGTCGCCGGGCACGCCGCGTTCGTGGCGAGCGCGGGCAAGCCGGTCGCCACCTTCCTCGGGCTGGTCTACGTGCTGCTGGCGCTGGCGATCGTGATCGCGGTATCCGGCATCGCCAACACCCTGGCGCTGTCGGTGCACGAGCGGACCAGGGAGATCGGCCTGCTGCGTGCGGTGGGGCAGACCCGGCGCCAGGCCGCCTCGATGATCCGGCTGGAGTCGGTGCTCGTGGCGGCGTTCGGCACGGCCGGCGGCCTCGCCCTCGGGTCCTTCCTGGGCTGGGCGCTGGCCCAGGCGGCCGCCCGGGCGGAGGGCCTCGCGCAGTTCACGGTGCCGGCCGGCCAGCTCGCGGTCATCGCCGTCCTGGGCGGCACGGCGGGGATCATCGCGGCGGCCCGGCCCGCCCGGCGCGCCGCGCGGCTGCCGGTGCTCGCGGCCATCGCCGCGGAGTGACGCCGCGCCCCGGCGGCGCGCCTACCCGGGCACCGCGCCGTGCCCGGCCACGGTCCGCAGGACATGGGTGACCCGGTCGGCCGCCCGGGTCACCTCGTCCGCCGGGGCGATCCGGGTGGCCCACGGCCACCAGAACCAGCACCCACCGCCGGCGACCGGCGCCACCAGCACGTGATCGCTCAGCAACGCCGCCTGCGGGTCCGGGTTCTGCACGAACAGGGCCGGGTGCCGGTCCGCGGGCTCGAGCAGGCTGGTGACCCAACCGCGGCCGGTCAGCTCGTAGCGCAGCTGTTCAAGGTGCAATACGGGATCGCCGTGGCTGGCGCAGCACATGTCGGGCACTCCTCCCCGGGATTCACGTTGCCGCCTCAAGGCTGCCGTCAGGCAGCTACGCTTTGGAAGCAACTCATCACGTACGGCTTATCTGTGCAGGTAGGGAGCGGACCTGTCAGGAGCACAGCCGAACAGGTAAGGACCCACGGTGGCCCGTGACAGCCAGGTCAGCGCGCTCGCGCTGTTCTCCGGGGAACTGCGGCACGCCCGCGCGCGGGCGTGCCTCACCCAGGACCAGCTTGCCGAGAAGATCGCGTACAGCACCTCGCTTGTCGCGCATGTGGAGACGGGCAGCCGGGCGCCCAGCCAGGACTTCGCCGCCCGGGCCGACGGGGCGCTGGGCACCGGCGGGCTGCTGACCCGGCTGCAGCCGTTCGTCCGTGCCGAGGCCTACCCGGCGTGGTTTCGCGACTGGGTGGAGATCGAGCGCGACGCCACCTCGCTGCGCTGGTTCGAGCCGCTGCTGGTCCCGGGGCTGCTGCAGACCGAGGATTACGCCCGGGCCGTGCTGGTGGCGGCGCATCCGGCGGCGGCCGACGGTGAGGTGGACCAGCTCGTCAGCGCCCGGATGGACCGGCAGGCGATCCTGGCCAGGGAAGACCCGCCGCTGCTGTGGGTGATTATCGACGAGGGGGTGCTCACCCGGCCGGTGGGCGGCCCGCAGGTGATGCGCGACCAGATCGACCGGCTGATCGTGGCGGCCCGCCAGCCGAGGATCGTGCTCCAGGTCCTGCCGCTCAGCGCCGGGGCACACCCGGGCCTGGACGGCCACTTCGTCATCGCCGGCTTCGAGGGCGCGGCCGACGTCGTCTACCTGAACAACGCCCTGGCCGGGCAGGTGGTCGAGCGGGCCGATGACGTGACGCAGGTCACATTGCTGTACGACATACTGAAGACTGAGGCGCTACCCCGGCAAGCCTCCATCGAGCTGGCAAGGAAGGCGATCGAGAGATGGACCTGACCCGCGCCGCCTGGCGCAAGTCGTCGTTCAGCGGTGGCAATGGCGGCACCTGCGTGGAGGTTGCGGTCATCGCCGGTGCCACGGATGGCGGCGGCCATGCGGTCGCCCTGCGTGACAGCAAGAACCCCTCCGGGCCCGCCCTGGTCTTCACCCCGGACGAGTGGCGCGCGTTCACCCTCGGCGTGCGGGACGGCGAGTTCGACCCCGCCTGACCGGGCCGCGGCGCGCGGGCCCGGGCGCACCCGGGTTGCCAAAGCGGCGGGCGCGGCCGGGAAGGCGGGCTAAGGTCGGATCTCGTGGCTGACCGAGCGGTGCTGGTAACCGGGGGATCACGGGGCATCGGGCAGGCGATCGCGGCGGCGTTCGCGGGCCTCGGCGACCGGGTCGCGGTCCACCATCGCGACTCGGCGCAGCGGGCGGCGGAGATCGTCGCCGGGCTTCCCGGCAGCGGGCACACGGCGGTGCAGGCGGACCTCGCCGATCCCGAGGCGGTGCGGCTGGCGGTGGACCGGGCGCACGCCGACCTCGGCGGGCTCGACGTCCTGGTGAACAACGCCGGGATCTACACCGAGCATGCGATCACCGGTGTGTCCTACGAGCGGTGGCAGCAGGCGTGGCGGGACACCCTCGCGGTCAACCTGACCGGTGCGGCCAACGTGACCTGGTGCGCGGTCCAGCACATGATCGCGGCGGGCCGGGGCGGGCGGATCATCAACGTGACCTCCCGCGGCGCCTTCCGCGGCGAGCCCCGCCACCCCGCCTACGGCGCGAGCAAGGCCGGGCTGAACTCGCTCAGCCAGTCGCTGGCCAGGGACCTGGCCCGGTACGGCATCGCCGTGACCGGGGTCGCCCCCGGGTACGTGGCGACCGACATGGCCGCCGGGCATCTCGCGGGGCCGGAGGGGGACTCGATCCGGGCGCAGAGCCCGTTCGGGCGGGTGGCACAGCCGGCCGAGATCGCCGCGGCCGTGGTGTACCTGGCCACCGCCGAGGCCGAATGGGCCAGCGGCGCTATCCTCGACCTGAACGGCGCCTCCTACCTCCGCACCTAGCCCTGCCCCGCGGGAAAGATCGTGCCCCAGTGACCGCACCGCCCCCGGGCCAGCAGCCGCCGCCGTGGCCGCAGCAGCCCGCCCGGCCGCCCGGGTGGCCGACGCAGCCCCTGCCGCCCGGCTCCGGCCAGGGATCTCCGGGGCAGGGATCTGCCGGGCACGGGCCGGGATGGCCGGCCCAGGGACCTCCGGGGCAGGGATCTCCGGGGCTGGCCGGGTACGGGCCGGGAGGCCGCGGGCGGGAACGCTACGCGGCCCGGGAGCAGCCGCAGCAGTGGGCGGCGCCGCAGCCGTGGGCGCAGCACCAGGAGTGGGCGCCCCTGCCCGCGCACGGCCAGCCGGCGCCACAGTTGGCGGTGGCGCCGAAGAACCCCGCGCTCAGCGTGCTGCTGTCGATGCTGATCCCGGGGCTCGGCTCGATGGTGAACGAGAACGCCGGCGTCGGTGTGGCGATCCTCGCGCTGAACATCGTCGGCCTGCTGCTGTCCCTGGTCCTGATCGGGATCCCGCTCGTGCTGGGCAGCTGGATCTATGGCCTGGTGGACGCCTACAAGTCGGCGCAGCGGTGGAACCGGGCGCACGGGATCCTCAGCTAGGCGCGGCGGCGGCCCGCGGCCGCCGCCACGGCCTGGCCGTGCTGGCGTAAGGCACCCTGAGGGGTCTCAGCGCAGCCGCAGGCGGGCGCGAACCGGCAGGTGGTCCGAGCCGGCCGGGGCGAGGACCTCGCCGCCGCACCGGGCCACCCGGCCGCTGGCGAGGATGTGGTCAAGCTGCACCAGCGGCCGGTGCGCCGGGTAGGTCCGCCCGCTGACCGCCGGCGCATACCCCACCGCGAGGCCGGTCACCGGCATCGGCATGTTCAGGTCGCCGGCGATCACCGTGGGGATGTCGTCCTGCAGCAGCCGCCGGACCAGGCGGAACAGCTGCAGCGGGCTGGCCAGCCGGTAGGTCAGGTGGGTGTTCACGACCCGCAGCATGCCCCGGCCCGGCAGCGCCACTGTGATCAGCTGCGCCCGGCGCGGGGTGATGTCGCCGGGGATCCGGCCCAGGTCCGCCACCTCGTAGCCGGCGACCGGCACGGTGCTGAGCGCCGCCAGGCCCCACCGGCCCCGCGCGGTCTCGTCCGCGACGCCGACGCCGCGCAGGTCCACGTCGCCGATCAGGTCCGTCCAGAGTGGCTCGGCGCCGAGCGCGCCGGCGAGCCCGGCGACGGGGTCCGGCTCGCCGGCCCGGCGCCACACCTCCTGCAGGACGATGATGTCGGCCTTGAACTCGCGGCAGGCGGCCACCAGGTCGTAGGGCCGGCCGTCGGCACCCCGCCCACCGTGGGTGTTCAGGCTGGCCAGGATCGTTTCGGTGGTGTTCCTCACGCATGCTCCGTCACAGGACATGAGCGCGACGGCCTGGCCGTCGGGTGGCGGCCGGGCCTGGCTCCGGACGATTCGAGCCGATCCCGTCAGGGCCGGACCAGCGCCAGCTCGGATATGCCGAGGCGGAACGCGGCGGTCGCCTGCGGGTCGTTCTCGATCCGCCAGTCTTGATGATAGATGCCGTCGTGCTGCACCTTGTCGAACCACACCAGCCCGAGCGTCCGGTACTGCCGCATCCCGGCAAACAGGTTGCTGATCTTCGTGAACTGTCCCGCCGCGGGGCCGACGGCGGTTTCCGACAGCAGGACCGGCTTGCCGGTCAGCGCCCGGACCTCCCGGATCGTGCTGCCGAATACGGTGGCGAAGGTGTCGGACGGGCGGAAGTAGTAGCCATCGATGCCCACCCAGGTGACGTACTTCGCGCCGGGCCACCACGAGGCGATCGGGCCGGTGCCAGCCCGGTCCTGGTTGATGGTCCACAGCCAGGTGACGTTGTCGGCGCCCGCCTCGCGGAACAGCGTCACGATGTGCCGCCAGGCGGCGACGAAGGTCGCCGGGGGGACGTGCCCGTATCCCCACGAGTACCAGGGCGCGTTCATCTCGTGCCCGAAGCCGATCACGACGGCGTGCCCGAAGGCGCGCACGCTGTCGGCGTAGGAGCGCAGGTAGTCGTCGTACTCGCCGGCCGCGATCGCCGGGACCGAGGCGTAGGTGGGGTCGATCTGCACGAACGGGGTGATGCCCCGGTCGCGCAGCCGCTGCGCGAACGCCAGCGCGAACGGCTGCGCCCAGCCGCTGAAGTAGCCCACCAGGTTGGGCCTGCGGCTGACCGTCTGCGCGAACTGGCTGACCGGCCGGTAGTCCGGCGGCGAGCCGTCCTCGTAGACGCCGAGGTAGGCGGCCAGGCGGGGGGACAGGGACGCGTGCACGGCCGCGGGCTGGCTGGAATGGCCGACGAGGCGCACGGCCGTGAGGGTCAGCGCGGTCGCGGCGATCATGACGGCGAGCAGCGTCACCAGGCGCGACCTCATGTGGTCCGCTTCCCGGGGAAGACGACGCGGCTCACCACGGCCAGGTTGATCAGGCCGAATCCCAGCACGATCGCGAACTGCGCCGAGGCCAGCGAGACCGTGCGCCAGACCGCCAGCGCCGCCCAGGCCAGCGCCAGGCCGCCGCTCCAGGCCGTGACCCAGACCCGGAAGCGGCGCAGCGAGCTGCCCGGCGTGCGGGTCGGATGCCAGCCCATGGTCTTCCCCCGCGCGCTGTCGAGGATGGCGAAGACGTGCGCCCAGCCGCGGGCGAGCCCCAGCGGCCAGACCGACGGCCCGTACTTGGACCGGTGCCACAGCGGATAGAGGACGAAGGCGGTGAGCGCCGCCGGGACCAGCACGAGGAAGTTCTTCAGCCTTATGTCGTGGGGGAGCAGGATGAGCATGAGGATCGGGATGACCGGCCCGAAGAACGTCACCAGGCCGGTGTAGGCGTAGTAGAGGAACCCGGACAGGTAGGTGAGCCGGGCGGGGAAGGTCATCGGCACGCTCCACAGCCGCTGGGAGAACATGACCCCGGCGTTGCCGGTGCACCAGCGGTACTGCTGGCGGACGAAGGCGTCGAGGTTGTCCGGGCAGATGCCGGCCGACAGCAGGATCGGCAGGTAGGTCATGGTCCAGCCGGCCCGCCGCACATCCAGCCCGGTGTGCACGTCCTCGGCGTAGGGGATGAGCGTGGGGCCGCCCTGCGGCTCCAGCGCCGCCCGCCGGTACACCGCCGAGGTGCCGACGCAGATAGCCTCGCCGAACCGGTTCCTGGCGACCTGGACCGACCGGTAGAAGACCTCCTGGATGGCCCCCGCGGACCGCTCGATCCAGGTCTGCCGCCTGCTGCCGCGGAAGTACTGCGGCGTCTGCACGATCGCCATCGCCGGGTCGGTCATGTAGGGCAGGGTCTCGGCGAGGAAGTCGCTGCGGGGGGCGAAGTCGGCGTCCAGGATGACGATGAACTCCCCGTGCGTCCGGGCGAAGGCGTACCGCAGGTTCCCGCTCTTCTTGTGCTCGCCGGGGTTGGGCCGGACCCAGTAGGTGAAGCCGAACGCCTCGGCCAGCCGGGCGGCCTCCGGGTCGCAGCCGTCGTCGAGCACGTAGGGCCGGGCCGCCCCGCCGTAGCGGGCGACCAGCGCGGCGACGGCCGCCCAGGTGTTGCGCAGCACGGGGATCGGCTCCCCGCAGATGGGCAGGTAGATGTCCACGCTGGGATACCAGACCGGCATCCAGGTGCGGGTGCGCAGCTGGTGCGCGTCCAGGTCGAACCCCGCGCCGGTGAAGTTCACCGGCAGGCTGACCACCTGGTACATGAAGAAGGTCAGGGTGAACAGCACGAACGGCCACGGCAGCGGGTTGTGCGTCTCGAAGTCGATCTGGCTGATGATGACCGTGCTCGCCCCGATGACCATGGTGGTCGTCAGGTAGACGAGGTTCCGCTGCACGTAGAGGTGCTTCTCGCTGTCGTCCGGTGGCTGGGGGAGCACCAGGCTGGTGGCCCGGTGCCGCCCTGCCGCCGTGGCGGTGCCCGTGGCGCTCACCGGTGCCCGCCCCGGTGCGTGCGGCGCCCGCGGTGGCGCGTGCCGTGGCGGCTGGCCTGCGGGCCGCCGATGTGCGGCTGGTACCCCTGACTCGCCGGATGCGCCTGGTACTGCCAGATCACGTAGGGACCGGGCCCGTAGGGCACCACCTCCACGACCCGGTAATGATGGTCGCGCCGCAGGTCGGCCCGGATCCGGTGGTCCAGCGCCGTGGTGTCGGCGAAGTTCAGCGCGACCAGGGTGAAGTAACCGCTGGCGAGGTAGCGGGCGAACAGGTCGGGGCCGCCCGCGCCGACGATCCCCGCCGCGCTGACCGGAGTGAGGATGCTCTTCCCGGACGGCAGCACGATGTTCCGCGTGCTCGACCACCGCGCCCAGTGCCGCCCGGCGGGCAGGTAGTACTCCGCGACGTTCGGGTCCTCGACGAGCAGGTGGGCGGCGCCGCCGTCGGCCAGCGGCCGCATGATCGCGACGAAGCTGGACGCGTTGGGCCAGCTGGTGAGCAGCGCCCACGACTGGCTCGCGCCGAGCGAGAGCGGGAAGGCGAGCGCGGCGGCGCACGCGCCTAAGGTCACCGCCCGCGTCCGCGCCGTGGCGCCGCCCGCGATGAACCGGCTCACCGCATACCCCGCGGCGATCGCAGCGAACCAGGCGCCCGCCACGACGTGCGTGCTCAGCGCCAGCGCCGCGCCCCGCAGCACCTGCTCGGCAGGCACGATCAGCCCGGCGGCGGCGAGCAGGACGAGCAGCCAGGCCCGGGCCCGGTCCCGGGCGGCCCAGGCGGCGGCGATCGCGCACAGCGCCGCGACGACCACGATGCCGGTCCACGAGGCCGAATGGGCGAGCACGGGCAGGCGGGCGGCGGGCCGGTTCACGCCGAGCGAGAGCGTCTGGCGGATGCCGGTGACGTAGTAGTCGCCGCCGATCAGCGTCCCCACCATGAGCAGCGTGGCCACAATCGTGAGGACGGTGGCGCCACGGGCGATGGCGGGTTTGCCGCCCGGCCGGGGGAAGGCGACGAGCAGCGCCAGGGCGATCACCACGGGATCGAACAGCACCGACGAGTAGGCCGACGCGTTCGCCAGGACCAGCGCGGTTCCCGCGCAGATCATCCAGCCGGTGGCGTCCTCCCGCGGCCCGGCCCGGACCACGCACCACGCCGACAGCGCGAGCAGGAGCAGGGACAGGGCGTCCCCGGTGGCCAGCGCGCCCAGTTGCAGCGCCGGGCCGAGGGCCGCGAACAGGGCGGCGGCGAAGAACGCGGCCGGGTGGCCGAACAGCCGTGCCGTGGTGAGCCACAGCACCGAGGTAACGCCGAGCATGATGACCAGGGACAGCAGGCGCGCCCCGGCCAGGCCGGCGGCGTGGTCCGCGAGCGCCCCGACCGGCGGGTAGAGGACGGGCGCCCCGGGCAGGTACGCCTGGAACGGCGGGACGCGCACGCCGTGCAGCCAGTTCGACCACATCAGATGCCCGGCCCACAGCGAGGTGGCCTCGTCCTGGGACGCGGTGTTGGACCAGACCAGCCGCAGCGACAGGGCGGCCTGGACGGCCAGCACCGCCAGCAGGGGCAGCCCCGCCGGGAGGCGGGGCAGGGAGCGGTCCGTTCCGGATCCGGGCTGCCTGCGGGTGCGCTCCTGGCGGCGTGACGCCGGGGGCCGCGCCCCCGGCGGGCGGTCCGCCAGGGGCGGCACGCTCCCGGCGCGCGTCGTCGTGGCGGCAGCGGCGGCGTCCGCCCGGTCCGGTGACCAGGCGCCGGCGGGGTAGGCGTCAGCGGGCTGTGGCGGCGGGGTGTCCCCCCAGCCTGCTGTGCCGTACTCCATCAGCGCACCTGCCTGCGCACAGGGGCTGCTGAAGGGGGTGCGTCGGCTGCCCCCCGCAGCCCGTGAAAACCCTGCTGGCACCATGTGCCCCGCGATGCCCCCCCGGACAGGAAGACCGCAGCCGTGAAGCTACTAACACAGTTCGCTGCGGGCAGCGAGCTTTACCCGGATGTAACCGATTAGGACGTTTCCGGGGGGAATGCGCGGGGCGGCCCGGGGAGGCTGGCGGACGGCCTGGCCGGCCGGTATCGTCACCGCAAGGCACCTAATGACCTGGTGAGTCGGGTGCGGGCGAGCGCCAGCAGGCCAAGGTCGGCGGTCTGCGCGGGCGACCCCGCCCGGGATAGCTAACTGTGGCCCCCCTGCTATACGCCGTACGTCCCGCATACCTCCGGCCCCGCACACCTTAGGTAGTTTCGCCGTGACATTACGCTATTCCGGTTGAATTGGCCCGGCGATGTGTGTTCCGCTAACCAAGCGCGCCCCGTTCTTTTGCGCGTGCCCCGGGGGGTGGCCGCATGGGAAATGACAGCGGCGGTCCGCCGCTTCCCCGTCGTGTGCCCGGCGCATCCGACTCGCCCAAGCCCAAGATTCGTATCGACAGGTCACCGATACCTGACGACCTGCGCGAACTCGTGCTGACCGCGATCGCCGGCGAGCTTGAGCGCGACCGGGCCGCCGCGCTCAGGGGCGCGGCCGCACAGGATAACGTGGCGGCGCCCTACGGGCTGCTGGCGCCGGGCGATGGTGCGGCGCTGAACGGCGTGGAGACCCGGGTGCCGGGGCCGGCGCAGCCAGAGGCGGAGGTGGCAGCGCCTGAGGCGGGCGTGGCGG
>Ga0335078_10002915_pt1 | contig 25697 bp, 17 predicted proteins | sample Lox_Sample_32_FD_206711 | JGI IMG/M metagenome (GOLD analysis project Ga0335078, IMG submission 206711) | Soil microbial communities from Loxahatchee National Wildlife Refuge, Florida, United States - Lox_Sample_3.2 | ecosystem: Environmental > Terrestrial > Soil > Wetlands | place: USA... | reverse complement strand
AACAGTTCGCGGCTGCCATACGCGAGAAATACAAGAATCCCACGTGAGGTGATGCCATGTTTCGTCTGCGGTCCGTCGGCGTGTTTTCCAGCGCCAAGATTTTCGCTGTAATTCAAGGCGCCATTGGAATTCTGATCGGCTTCTTCGTCCTGATCTTCGCGGTGGTGGGAGCGGCCATTGTGCCCGGCCAGCAAAAGCTGGGCATGATCGGCATGATCATCGTTGCCGTGCTGGCGCCGGTGTTCTATGCCGTCCTCGGATTCGTGATGGGCGCGATCTGGGCATTCGTCTACAACCTGGCGGCGCAGGCAATGGGCGGGCTGGAGTTGCAGCTGGAAGCCGTGCCCCACCCAGTGGTCGCACCTCCGCCGGCGCCGGTCGCCGGGATATGAAGGTTGGCTCACGGAAGCTGCCGCTACGGTGTCGATAGTTTCTCTTTCGGAACATAAGACATCAAAATCGTTAACCGAATAATTACGTTGAAAACATTTACAAACGGCCAGAGAAGCGGGACAATGCTGGATGCAGTTGGGCAGTTCTGGGGGAGGGCTGCCTTCTGAGCGCTCTGCGGAATCCGTAGGGCGCTCTTGAATTTTGCGCCGCAGTTTTAATCGCCGGACGGCTGAGAAGCATAATCGCTATCGCGACTTGGCACGTTCGCCCAGACCCTGAACTTCTCCTTCGCGCTCGTTGGTTTCGTTTTTCTCAGCGTCAACCAGCGCTGTGAACCAACACTCTGGTGCACTCCGCACATCCATCTGAAGGTGGTGCGTTATTCTGGGTCGTCAGCTAGCGCCGCCTGAGACCCAGGACTCGTTCCCGCCTTTGCTATGCAGCCGGAAATCTGCGATCACGCCCTCATCGGCGACTTCGAAACCGCCGCGCTCGTCAGCCGCGAGGGATGCATCGATTGGCTCTGCTGGCCGGATTTCGACTCGCCGGCGTGTTTCGCCTCGCTTCTGGGGGACAAGCGCAACGGCCACTGGGACATAACTCCGGCCGCGGAAGCCAAATGCAGCCGGCGCTATCGCGAACGTACTCTGATCCTGGAGACGACCTTCGAGGCCCACGAAGGCTCCGTCCAGCTCATTGACTTCATGCCGAGTCGCGGCCGGCACTCGGATGTGGTGCGGCTGGTGACCGGGCTGCACGGCCGGGTCGCGATGCAAACCGAACTGCTCATGCGCTTCGATTACGGCCGCACCGTTCCCTGGGTCAGGCGATTGCATGACGGCAGCATTGCCATCGTCTCCGGACCCAGCCGGGCGGTCCTGCGCACCGCCGCGCCGCTTGCGACCGTTAAGGGCGATATTCACGGCGAGTTCACGGTGAAAGAAGGCGAAACCGTGGCGCTCGTGCTGACCTACGGAGACTCGTATCGCGAACCGCCCGCGCCCATCGATCCCCACCAAGCCCTTCAGGAGACGGAAAAATTCTGGGCCGATTGGATTGGTCAGCAGACCCTTGATGGCGAGTACGCCGAGGCCATCCGTCGCTCGCTGATCACGCTGAAAGCGCTGACCTACCGTCCCACGGGAGGTATCGTTGCTGCCCCCACCACGTCGCTGCCGGAAGAGATCGGCGGGCCGCGCAATTGGGATTACCGTTACTGCTGGCTGCGCGATGCCACCTTCAGCCTCCTCGCGTTGATGAACGCCGGACATTACGAAGAGGCGAAGGCGTGGCGCGACTGGCTGGTGCGCGCCGCCGCCGGCAGTCCCGACCAGTTGCAGATCATGTATGGCATTCACGGCGAGCGGCACCTGCTGGAGTGGGAGGTGGATTGGCTGAAGGGCTACCGAAAATCGCAGCCGGTCAGGGTTGGCAACGCCGCTTCCAAGCAGTTGCAACTCGACGTCTACGGCGAAGTGGCCGACGCGATGCTGCACGCCGAGCTGGGCGGCATGAGAGCGCAGAAGCACGACCTGGAACTGCTCAGCGCTCTCGCTCATCACCTGTCCGACATCTGGCAGCGGCCCGACAGCGGCATCTGGGAGATACGCGGCCGCAAACAACAATTCACCTATTCCAAGGTCATGGCCTGGGTGGCTTTCGATCGCACCATCAAGAACGCCGAGCAATTCGGGCTGGTGGGCAACGTCAAAGTCTGGCGCCAGATACGCGACAAGATCCACGAGGAAGTCTGCCACAAGGGATGGAGCTCCGAGCTGCAGAGCTTCACGCAGTCCTATGGATCGAAAGAGCTGGATGCCTCGCTGCTGCTGCTGCCCATTGTCGGTTTTCTTCCGGTTTCCGATCCGCGGATTGTTAGCACCGTCGAAGCGATACAAAAGCGCCTGATGCGCCATGGCCTTCTGCTGCGATACGACACGGGCACCAGCGAGGACGGTCTGCCCGCCGGCGAGGGCGCGTTTCTCGCTTGCACCTTCTGGCTGGTGCAGGTGCTCAGCCAGTTGGGCCGGCGAGAGGAGGCCAAGCGCAAGTTCGAGGAATTGCTGGCGCTGCGCAATGATGTCGGCCTGCTGTCGGAGGAATACGACACGCGCCACCAGCGTCTGGTCGGGAATTTTCCGCAGGCGCTCTCGCACATCGCGCTGGTCAACGCCGGGCTGGAACTCACCCAGGGCGAGTCCGCCGTGCATAGGCGTCGCAAGGATGTGGCCACGGAGGCGGTTCACTCAATCGAAGGTCCCCGTTGAGCGGGCCGGGGTCGGTGCCCAGATTCGCGTCCGTCGTTTGGACGCTAACCTGGCCCCACGTTAGCCCACAAGGATGGGCGAACGTGGGGCATCGCTCGCTACCCTCGGATTGCTAGTCCCCAGGCGAAGTTTGAAACTGACCCACTACCAAGTCTCATCCCCGCCTTGCAATTCGGTTTTAACCGGAGTTAACTGGAATCGCGTAAGCGATGATCACAGTCTCCAAGGAAGACTATCTCAAGGCCATCCTGGAAGCCGAGTGCGAAGGCGAACAGGTAATTGCTGCGCGCCTGGCGCAGTGGCTTTCAGTCTCGGCGCCGGCGGTAACCATGGCGCTGCGGCGACTGAAACGCGATGGGCTGGTTTCGGTTCGCGCGGATGGCAGGGTCCTGCTCACCGCCGAAGGGCGAAATATCGCGCGCCGCCTGGCCTTGCGGCATCACCTGATCGAACGCATGCTGCATGACGTCTTCGGCATGGCTTGGTTCAAGGTGCATGACGAAGCCGAGCGCCTGGAGCATGCCGTATCGAGCGACTTCGAGGCGCTGCTGGCGCGCAAGCTCGGCCGCACTGGCCCTTGTCCGCACGGCAATCCCGCTACCCCCGAGCACCCCAACATCAAGCGGAAACGCGGTTTGCTGCTGCTATCGGAAACACAGCCTGGCGGCCACTATGCCGTGCAGAGCGTTTACGAGCGCGACCGCAAGCTGCTGGAGTTCCTGGAGCAGAAAGGCATTCGGCCGGGCGCCAGTCTCAGCGTGCAGGCGCGTAATTACGATGGCACCGTGTCGTTAGTCATCGGCCGCAAGACCACGGAGCTGGGCAGCCCCGCGGCAGAAAAAATCTGGGTTGCCAAGGGCCGGTAGCCATCGCGCGCTACCTCATCAGAGGACATGGCGGATTCATACGAGAGCGGTATCGGTATCGCGTGCGACGTCGGCCCGGCGAGCCATGAGTACGCTATCCCGGCGCAGCCTGGATTCCACGCTGGAGATCGAGAAGTCCCGCGCGAAACATGCGCGGGCGTTGGCGCCCAACTGTTCGCGCGCGTGACGATCTTCGAGCAGCGATACGATTGCAGCCGCGAAGTCCTCAGGATTGCCGCGCACCATCACTTCGCGTCTGTCCACGAGATCCAAACCGGCGACCAGCTCCGGTGTTGCGACGATCGCCTTTCCGCGCGCCATGGCTTCAATCAGCTTCAGCGGAACACCACCGCGCAGAAACACCGGCAACGCGAGCACTGCGCACTCGTTCACGAAGGCGCCGGAATCTTCCACCCGGCCAAGCAGCTCGACGCCAGGCAACGCGCTTAATCGCGCGCGTTCTGCGGGCGGCATGTTGGCCCCAGCAAGTCGCAGAACCGCGTCGGGCACGCTGTGCGCAACACGTGGGAAGACCTGCTCCGCGAGGAAGAGGGCTGCAGTCAGATTTGGCGTGTAGGAATACGTTCCGATGAAACCGATGACCGGCTTCATCGGAGCGGCCGCCGGTCGAATCGCGGCTTCGTCGAGACAGTTGGGGACGACCAGCACGCGAACCCCTGGAGCGAAGCGCCGGAATTGCTCTGCTTCGGCGTCGGAGGTGGCCCAAAGCTCCGAGCACTTACGGAGAAAGATCCGCTCCTGCGAACGGCAAGCGAGGTAATTCGCGAGGAGTCCAATCCGGCCAGCGCGTCCGCGGAGGTTCGCCATGAAGGACGCGCTGAGATTCGTCAGCACATCGGCGGCGTCGATGATGGTTTTGAAGCCGTGCTGACGAAGCGCGGCGCTGTAGTGCATGAACATCGAGGCCATAACGACGAAATCGGCCTGCACGCGTTGCGCATGATCAAGGACGATTTCCTGCGCTCCGATGCGGTCGTAGGACATGGAGAACGGGTAGTACTTTCCCGGCAGGCTGAGCGCGCCGCGTGCGAGAAAATCCAGTTTGCGGGCGATGAGCGAGGCCGTCGAGAAATTGGCGTGGGGGAAGCGCTTTCCGCCGTGATGAACTTCGTCACAGATACGGGCCAATGGCGTGGATTTGAGCGGCGGCTCAGGGGCCCCCAACAAAGGCCGATTTTGCGCCTGTTGGGGCGTGGGATCGCGCTCTTCGGTGGTGAAGTACAGCAGTGCGCTGTAGCAGCCCAGGCGGTGCACCAGATCGAGATTGCTGAGGTGACGGAGATGCAGACCGGTGATCGCCGGGAAAGGGAAGTCCGGCAGCACCGTAAGCACGCGCGGTGTGCCACCGGAACGTTCCGATCTGGCAGTGGTCTGCATGTCCATCTCTAATTCTTCCGCTCGCGACGGCGCGCGAGCAGGATCCCGCAGCCTTCCTGTTGCGAGGGACGCACCGTGATCTGGTGGCTCGGCGTGAGAACGCTGCGCACCAACTCCAGCGTGCCGGGAACGATGCGGTCGTGATATTCCATAGCGATGCGCTTGATGCGGCCAAGCACATCGGGCGTCGCGGCGGCAAAAACACTGCGCTCCGAGCCTTCGATATCGGCCTTCAGGAAATCGACCTCCCGCGCGCCTGCCAGATCAAACAAGCCGGAAAGCGGCAGCACACGAACGCCTCCTGATGGCGCGTCGTGAGATTCACCAGCTGCAACCGGACGGCCGAGAGCTGAGAACTGAGATCTCCCAATTTCCAGGCGAACGCCCACACGCAGCACATGGTCGAGCGAGCGCGTTCCCACCTCCTCCATCTCGCCCATGCCGGCTTCCGCGCCCAAAGCAGCTTCGCAGCACGTCACGTTGGCAAGGCGCGCGCGCGCGACATTGGCCTCGAGATACTGGAAGTTTTCGGCGAACGGCTCCAGGGCAATCACGCGGCAGCGGCGATGTTGCCGCGCGATGTGGATAGTGAACAACCCCACATTCGCTCCCGCATCGACAATCACATCATTCGGTGCGGGACGGTAGAAATCATCGGTGTAGATGCGCTCCCGCCAGATTTCCTGCAGGCCTTCCAGCAGTCCTTCGCGATCGGGAGGATGTGCAATGCGCGTGCCGTCCCACAGCACGACCTCGGCGCAGGGTTGCCCCGCGCGCATCTGCCGCACCAGTGTCGCTCCGTTGCGAAAACGCAGCAGCAGCGAGCCCATATGGAAAATGCTTTTCAGGTACATATCGAGGCGCGTGCGCTCGCTTCATAAGAGCCAATCACTTGCTGGTAGACGGCGATCATCTGATCCACGACCGGACGCGGCGAGTAGTGTTCCTCCATCAGGCTGCGCGCCGCATCGCGCATTTGCTGCCGCTCGGCGCGGCTATCCAGCAGGCGGCAAACTCGGTCCGCCAATTCTTCATCCGTTTCGCCCACCCAGCACTGGCGACCGTTGCGATACTCGATGCCTTCCACTCCTTCCCAGGTGGTGACGACGGGAACACCGTATGCCATCGCCTCCATGACTTTCACTTTCATGCCGCTGCCCTGCGACGGCGCGTAGACCATCACCGCCGCCCGCGCGAAAAACTCCTTCGGATGCACCAGATCGTTGGCGAGGGTAACGCCCTCCTGCGCTGCATACTTGTGCAGGTACTTCGCGGCATTCCATCCTGCGATGAGCAGCCGCGCGCGAGGAACACGTTGCTTCACCAGCGGCCAAATCCGCTGCAGCAGGCGCTCGGCAGCCGAGCGCGAGGGCTCCCAATGCATCGAGCCGATGAGGCCAACGACCGGTTCTTCCACCATCGGCGGCATCGAATACAGACTGGTGTCCAGGGCGAACGGCACGACCCAGTACCGGCCATTCGGGTTAATTGCCTGCGCGACTTCCTTCAGCCGCGGCGTGAGCAGCCGGACATTCGCGACGCTGCGTAAAAGATAATTGGTGGCGCGCTGCGCCTGCCATAGTGCTTTGCGTTCGCCGACGCTCATACCGGGGCGGCCGGCGCGGTCGATGACGTCGAAGTAGTGCACGTTGAGCAGCGCGCATGGCAAACCGAGACCAAACCAGCCGGTCGACATCTGCTCCAGATGCAAAACGTCGTAGCCATGCGCCAGTTGCCGTCCCAGCAGCGCCCTCAGCCCGGTATCCTGCAGCATCTCGCTGCGCGGCCGCACAAAGTTCTGCCATTTGCGGCGCAGCCCGACGGAATCGACGTTGAGGCGATGCCATCGCAAGCTCAGCGGCCCGTCGATATTGGCGAGCCACTGCTTTGCTTCTGCGATCCGTTCTTCCGGCTCTTCGGTTGCGACCACCGCAACTACTTCCTGCTGGCGCGCGGCCAGTTCCTTCAGCAGCACGTAAAACCAGCGTGCGGCGGTGTCGCCGAAGGGATGCGGCGCGGCCGGCATCACGACGACAATTCTCATCGCGCCTGCTCCTGCAACGTGGGAGTGCGACATTGTAGGGATTGGCCGGTGCGCCCCAGCAATTGGAGATACAGCGCAAGGACCTGCTCCGCGGCTTTATGCCAGGAAAACATCTGCGCGCGCCGTCGTCCCTTTTCCGCCATGGTCAAACGCAAATCCGCATCGCGCGCGACCCGTCCCATTTGGCGCGCAATGGACACCGACTCACCGGGATCGAAGAGCAAGCCGCAGCCGTCCAGCACCTCGGGCAAGCTGGTGACACCGGAAGCAACCACGGGCACGCCCGAGGCCATGGCCTCGACCAGTTGCAGGCCGAAGCCCTCATAGAGCGAAGGATGGACCAGCGCCATCGCTCCTTGATAGATCGCAGGCAGATCGTCGTCCGCGAGCCCCTCAGGACAAAACACGCGATCGGCCAACTCGAGCGCGGCGATCCGCTCGGCGACAGCAGCGTACTCCCACTTGTGTTCGCCCGCCAGCACCAGCGGCGGAACATCCTTCGGTAATTGCGCATAGGCCGCAACCAATGCGCCAACGTTCTTGCGCTTGTCGAAGCCGCCGAGAAAAAGAAAGTACCGGCCGGGCAGCCCATATCGAGCCTGCACTCGCGCAATCTGTTGGGTCGGCAATTGCCGATGAAAGCGTTCGCTCGCCGCATTATGAATGACGACTACACGCTCGGGGTCGAGCCGATGAAAACGGCAAATCTCGTGTTTCGAAAATTCGGAGACCGTGATGTACCTGTCCGCGCTGCGGCGTGAGATGAAGTCGGCATACTTCTTGCGCAGCGCGCCACGCCAATGCTCGCCATCGCAGTACTCCGGCAGCCGATCGATCACATCGTGGCAGGTGAGGACGTACTTGCACACGCGGCGATAGGGCAGTCCCCGGTTGACCGTCACGTGGAAGACGTCGACGCGCTGGTGGTGAAGCTGTCGAGGCAGGCCAACCTGCTCCCAAAGAAATTCCCGGCGTAGCGGAAAGATCACGGGCGTGACAGGCAGCAGGTCGCTAAACTCGCGCGCGATCGGGCCGGGAGAAAACGAAAGCAGTTCAATGTTGTCGCCCGCGATCTCCTTCATGGCGCGAAACAGTTCGACGGTATAACGCGCGAAGCCGCGCATCTCGTAGTGCATGAGGATGCGGCCATCAATGCCGACGCGAATTGGAGCGTGCGCGTTCAAGTGCGTTCCTGTTTTTCTTGCCGATCACCATGATTCCCTGCGCGTAGTCCACGCTCAGCAAATAGCACAGCACGCGCATGGCGAAGAAGCGCACGCGCGGCCTGATCCCTCCGGGCCAGGCTCCGTAGCGCACACGAAAGGCCTCGACCTCATGACCGCGAATGGCAAAGTCGGCGGCCAGATCGGCGATCGGGAACTGCTGCACGTGTCCGGGATCGCCTGCCCACATGGGCACGACGCACAGCGGGTTCGGCGTGGAGATCACCAGCACCCCTGCCGGTGCGAGCAGTTTGCCGAATGCGTCCATGAGATCGACATAATCGTTCAGCGACATGTGCTCGATCACTTCCAGGCAAACGATTGCGTCGAACTGGCCGCTGATCTCTGCGAGCGATGAGTATTCGTGTTTCTCCTCGCTGGAGATGTCCAGCGTTTCATAGCTCCCGGCAAAACCGGCGGCCAGAAACTTTCGCTTCAGGCGATTGTCGCCGCCACCATAGTCCAGCAGCCGCTTCGCGTGCTGCGTGCGATCGAAGATGAGGCGCTCGTACTCATTCAGTTCGGGACGGTCCTCGCAGGACACGCAGCGCGCCCGCAGCGTCTGGTACATGACGTCGCGCGCCTTGTGCCGCGCCCAGTAATCGCGATACCACTTCTCAACGTCCGACATGGAACCCGCTTCGCTGTGCAGAAAAGCAGTTCACCACGGAAGCTCGGCATACACAGAATGTTTTCGGACTTGATCCTTTCTGTGACTTCCATGTTTCGGTGGTGAAAAACATGCGTCGCATGGACAATATCCGGGGAGATTCCGCAAAAGCGGCTGATCGCCCGCAGGGGCTAAAGCCCGAACTGATGCGGCACGGCTGAAGCCGTGCCCCTTCAAAACCGGGGCTTAATCAGGGTCTCCCTAAAGCGCAGCCCCATCTGCCACAGCGCCGGCAGCGACAGAGCCCGCCGCCATCCGCCAACTGAAAAGTATCCGCAAGAGGAATGCGCCACAAAGCACGCCCTCAATTGCCAACACCACGCCCAGACGATAAATCGAAGTCAGCGCGCCGGAACGCACCAGCAAAACATTTCCTAGAACGAGCGCGACGCTCCAGATCAGCGGCTCCTTAAGCGAAGCGAACACCCGCAGCCGCTGGCTCTTGCGAGCATGCAGGAACGCCATGAACCAGGTGCTCTGCAGAATCGCCTGGAAAACGGCAAAGCCGGCCAGCCCGAAGTGCAGCACGGTGTAGGTGCCGATCGTCCACGTCGGAATCGTCCACCATAAACACAGGCGAATGTTGAACCAGGCGTCATCCTGCGAGAAGAACAACTCGCTCAGCGGCACGCCGACCGCCGTCATCATGGCGGTCACGCAATAAGCGTAGAGGATGGGCTGCGCCGGATGCCACTTCGGAGTGAAGATGTACGTGATGATGGGCGTGCTCAGGCTGGCCAGCACGGCGCAGGCCGGCCATGCGATGCTGGCATTAATCCGCAGCGACTTCTCTACCCGCGAACGCAGCAGTGCGGTGTCGTTGGCGGCGTTGCTGAAAGCCGGCAGATAGATACGCGCCATGGCATTGCAAATCACCAGCGGGTACATCGAGAGCGTGGACGCCCACGAGACATAGCCGACCGCGGTCTTGCCCAGCAGGCGCGCAATCATGATGGGGGGAAACGCCAGTGTGATCATGTTCAGCACCGACCCGACCTGATAGATGAGGCTAAAGCCGATATGCGGCCGCAGCGATGCCCACGAGAAGCAGCGCAGCGGTGTCCGCGCGATCAGGTTGAACGCCGTGCTGCCAAAGAGATCGCGACAGCCCATGGCGATCACGTAGCACCAGATGCCCTTATGGAGATATGCCAGGATGCTCAGCAACAGGGTGTAAATCAGGCTCTCCGCCGCTTCCACTGCGCTCACCACTTTGAAGCGCATGGCGCGTTCCAGCACCGCCAGTGGCACCGTCCGCTGATTGCGCACGATCAGCAGCAACAGGAAAACGGCGGCGGGAAGATAGTTTCCCGGCCCTAGCTTGACCAGCCGCAGAGCGATGGGCAAGAGCGCGCCGATGATCAGCGCGAAGCCGGCAGAAATTCCGAAGATTACGGTCTGCGCGGTAGCCAGTTCCGTCGGCTCCAGGCCGCCGCGCTTGCGAATGAGCGACGCCTTCAGCCCCAGGTCGCCAAAGTAACCGAGGATCCCCTGGGTCACGAAAATCAGAATGGCGAAGCGACCAACGATCTCCGGGCCGAGCCAGCGGGCGACGGCCACGCTGCTGCCCACGCTCAGGCCCATGATGACGATCTGCCGGATGACTAGCGCGATGGCCGCGCCGGTGAGATGCCCGCTCAGCAGCGTCTGCAGCATCGCGCGATAGCCGGTGGGCGACGGGACCGCAGCACAGGCCTCGGCGGGATCGACGGATTCCGAGGGGAGCGATTCCTCGAGTAGGGGCGCAGAATCCTTCATCAGTGACTAAGCAGAGAGGTATTTTTCCCCATCGAGCATGAGCGGCGGTAAAGGAGTGAACGGTCTACCACTATCGCCGTGGCTTGGCTCGCGAGTGTAAGTCTAAATTGAAAGTGATTATGGCGGGGCGATCGTATCCCCCGATAGTTGTAGAAACCGCTCCAAATCCCAATTTCGACCAGGGAAACGACTGGTTTTTACAAATGCCGCGATGAAATTTCTTCCGGCTCGCGGCCAGGATTGCTACAATCAGGTACGCTTTTGGTCAGGCTTTCCCCCCTGAGCTGCCGGCGTTCAGCCGCACGATCCGATCTATGCGCATGGAGTTTCGTTGAATGGGCCCTGAGAACAACTTCGGGATGTTGGTACCGCGCAACGAGGAGCTACCGAGCTTACATCCTGCCGATGGCGCGTTTCACCATAATTATCCCGTTGCCAGCCGCGTGCCCAGCCTTTGGGACTACTGGCCCATCCTGCTGCGCCATAAGTGGCTGATCGTTTCCGCGGTCCTGGTGGCGCTGGGGCTGGGGACGGTGATCGCCTTCTCCACCACCCCGATTTACGAAGCGGTTGGACGCATCGTCATCAACCGCGAAGGCGGCGAGACCGCCGGCCTGAAGAATGCCGATGCCACCGAAAGCGATTCTTACGACGACTACATGGTCTCGATGGACACGCAGACCCACGTCCTCGAGAGCGATGCCATTGCCAAGCTGGTAATCGCCAAGTTGGGGCTGGATTCAAACCCCGCCTTCGCCGGCAAGGCTGCGACCGCGGCCAACGCGCCGGCCGCGGCATCGCCCGAAGATGCGCATGAGGCCGCGCTTCGCCGCGCCGGGCCGTTTGTCGGGCAGTTCCATCGCTCGCTGCAAATCAATTCCATTCCCCGCACCCGGCTGCTGGAAATTCGCTTCTCCAGTCCCGACCCTACACTGGCGGCCAAGGTCGTTAACACGGTCATCGATACCTATATCGAGCAGAATTACAAAACCCATCTCGAGGCGACAACGCGCACCTCCGATTGGCTGACGCAGCAGCTCTCGGAATTGCAGATGAAGGTCGAGCAATCGCAGGAGAAGCTGGTGCGCTATCAGAAAGAGCACGGCATTCTCGGCATCGACGAGAAGGAAAACATCGTCACCTCGAAGCTCGACGAGCTGAATAAGGAGCTCACGGCCGCGGAAGGCGACCGCATGCAGAAGGAATCGATTTATCGGCTGGCCAGTTCGGGCGATCCCGATCTGCTCTCCAACCTCGATCCCTCCAGCACCTTGATCAAGCTGCGCAGCCAGGAAGCTGATCTGCATCGCCAGATCGCGCAGCTTAGCGTCGAGTTCCAGCCAACGTACCCCAAACTGCAGGAACTCAACAACGAGTTGGCTTCGGTGCAGGCGGACATCAAGGTGGAAGTGCAGCGCCTAGCGGAGAAGTACAAGAAGGACTATCTCGCCTCGCTGGAGCGCGAGAAGCTGCTGCGCGCTTCGCTGGAAAATCAGAAGAGCCAGGAGAACCAGCTCAACGAGAGCGCCATCGAATACAGCCTGCTGAAGCGCGACGTGGACAGCAACCGGCAGCTCTACGAAGGCCTGCTGCAGAAGCTGAAAGAAGCGGGGGTGATGACCGGATTGCGGTCGAGCAACGTACGCATTGTCGATCCCGCGTCGCCGCCCATGGTGCCGTCGTCGCCCAACATCCCCCGCAATCTCGCGATGTCGCTGTTGCTCGGGTTGGTGGGCGGCGTGTCGCTGGCGTTCATTCTCGAATCCCGCGACAACACCATCCATTCGCTGGAGCAGGCGCAGATGATCACCGCGCTGCCGTCGCTGGCCTTCATTCCGCTCGCCGGCGGCTCCAACCGCGCGCTGATGCGGGCCAAACGGCCCACCGCGGCAGCGGCCTTAGCCTCCGCCGCGCAACCGAAGTCGCAGATCGCCGAAGCCTACCGCGCCCTGCGCACGTCCATTCTGCTGTCGCGCATCGGACAGAGCGCCAAGGTTCTGATGGTCACCAGCCCACTGCCGCAGGAAGGCAAGACGACAACTACGGTGAACCTGGCGACGGTGCTGGCGCAGCATGAATCGCGCGTGCTGCTGATCGAAGCCGATATGCGCCGCGCCGGAATCTCGCAGGTCTTCGGCTTGGAGTCGAAGATCGGCCTCAGCACCGTGCTGGCAGGCAAGACCGGCGCCGAAGAAGTCATCCAGCCGGTTCCCGGCATTCCCAATCTCTTTCTGCTTCCGGCAGGCGAGTCGCCGGCCAATCCGGCTGCCATGCTGGGCTCCTCGCGCATGCGCGACCTGCTGGGCACCCTCGGTGCACTGTACGACTACGTCATCATCGACACGCCGCCCGTGCTCAGCGTGACCGATGCGGTGCTGCTCTCCAAGCTGGCCGATTCCACCATGCTCGTCATTCGCGCCGGGATGACCGACAAAGGCGCGTTGCGCCGGGTTTGCGATGTGCTGGCGCATGTCGATGCCCGGATCGTGGGCGTGATTTTGAATGCGGCCGAGTCCACCGACCCCGATCACTATTACTACGGCGGACGCTACGGCAAGTATTACCAGGAATCCGAGGCGATCACGGCTGCCGGCGCCAAGTAACGCAATAACGATGATGTTCCAAGCGGCGCCCTCCGTCCTCACCCCATCCCATCTCCAATCCAATGGTCACGTGGCGCGAACCCTCGACGCCACGATCGCCGTTGGCATCTGCCTGTTGTTGGCCTTCGGACCTTTGGCCTTCGGCGCAACAGAAGACTGGGCGATCTTCATCCTCGAAGAAGGTGCTGCGCTGCTGCTCGTTATCTGGGCGCTTCGCAGCCTCACCGGCACGCGGCTGGAACTTTCCCGTAGCCCGCTTTACCTCCCGATGTTGCTGTTCGCAGTGCTGATCGCAGTGCAGTTGCTGTTCGACCGGACTGCCTATTGGTACGCAACCTGGCAGAAAGCCATGCTGTGGGCGGCGTACGCGATCCTCTTCTTCCTCGCCGCGCAGAGCTTCCGTCGCGAGAGCTGGCTCAAGCGCTTCAGCCTCGCGTGCACCGTTTTCGGACTGGGACTCGCCATGTTCGCCATCCTGCAGAAATTCGCCGGCAACGGCAAGATCTACTGGCTCGTGCCCAACCAGGCCGCCGCAGAGTTCTTCGGGCCGTACATGAACCACTCCCATTACGCCGGGCTGATGGAGATGCTGGTTCCATTCCCGCTGGTGCTCGCCATGGCCGGCTACTCCTCTTTTCCTGCGCGCGTGCTTTGTTCCTTCGCGGGGGTGATCATGGGCAGCTCGATTCTGCTCTCCCAATCTCGCGGCGGCGTCATCGCCTTCGTAATCGAGTTGGGCGTTCTGACCGTCCTGGCGGCGCAGCGTCGCCCGAAACGTCGCCAGCTCGCCCTTCTGGCCAGCTTTTGCCTGCTGTTGTTCTTCTGTTTTTTGCTGGTGCGCCCGCACGGCTTGTGGGACCGATTTATGCTGCTCAGTGGCCATGGGCACAAGGTCCAGGACGAGCACCGGCTCGCGATGGCGGAAGACAGTCTGCACATGGTCCGTGCGCGTCCGTTGCTGGGCTGGGGCTTCGGGAATTTCGCCGCCGTCTATCCCTCGTTTCGAAGCTTCTACACGGACCTGAACGTCAACGCCGCGCACAATGACTTCCTCGAGCTGACCGCCGAGACCGGTCTCGCAGGTCTCGCGCTGGTCATTGCCTTCCTCTACCTTCTTTATGGTCGCGGCATCCGCAATGCCAGGTACTGGCGCCGAAGTCCGCGCGCGAGCACGGCCCTGGCGGCGCTGGTGGGATGCACCGGGCTGGTCGCACACAGCTTCTCCGATTTCAACCTGCAGGTGCCGGCGAATGCGGCCTGGTTTTTCGTTCTGGCAGCGATTGCCACCGGTGCTGTGGCACAGTCCGCACGCGAAGGATCACGATGGTAGCGAAGGTCCGCAGCGTCGGAGTCGTGTGCATTGCCTTTGCCGCCCTGTACGCCTGGATTGCCGCGCGCTCGTTCCAGGCAGCGCGACTGGGCGCCAGCCTCGACGTACCTTCACTGCAACGCGCGATCGCCTTAGCGCCGGGTGATGCCGTCCACCAGGACCTGCTCTGCCGCTATTTATTGTTTGATAAGCAGGCTGCCGCCGCGGCGCTTCCGTATTGTCAGCGCGCGACCGAGCTGAATCCCTACAACTCCGCCTACTGGCTCGATCTCGCCCTGGCCTACTACAACACCGGGGCCGAGCGCGAGCAGCAGCAGGCCATCCTGAAAGCCGTCTCCGTCGATCCCATGACGCCCGACGTGGCCTGGACGGCCGCAAGTTTTTTCCTCACGCAGAATAAAATTCCGGAAGCGCTGCACCAGTTTTCCGTAGCTATGCGCGGCGATCCCGCAACCGTGCAGCCCGCTCTGGACCTGTGTTGGCGCGCCCTGCATGACGCCCACGCCATCCAGACCATCCTCCCACCCGATCCCGAGGCGTACCTGCAATTCATTCGCCTGATGATCGCCAATCAACAATGGGAGGCTGCGCAACAGGCATGGTCCGCCATGCTGCAACTGAATCGCCCCATCGATTACCGCCAGGCCTTGTTCTATGTGGACGCGTTAGTGCAGAAGCACGACACGGCACACGCCACCGAGGCCTGGAAGCAACTGGTTTCCCGCTTGCCGGTCCTGGCGCGCTACCTCGACGCTAATGATCTGGTTGTGGATGGTGGCTTCGAGCAGCCCATCCTCAACGCGGGTTTCGGATGGAGATATTCGCCGCAAACCGGCAGAACAATCGCGCTGGATCCCGACGAGCACCACAGTGGCAGCCAGTCGCTTTCCATTTCCTATAACGGCATCGTTGGCGACGCCGGCGTTCTGCAGTACGTTCCGGTGAAACCCAACACACAATACGTGCTCTCGGCCTGGACCAAGAGCGACCAACTGGACGGTGCAAACGGTCCCGTGATCGCTGTCGCCGACGCCTACGACGGCAAGCCGCTCGCGCACACAGAGGAGACGCTGGGCACGACCACGTGGCATCGCGTCGAAGCTACATTCCAGACCGGCGCACAGACTGAATTGGTGACGATCCGTCTCATTCGCGACCCCGCCGATACCCACCTGAAGGGAAAATTATGGATCGACGATATCGGCCTGCGCCTACGACCATCGTTGTAGTGAGCTTTTCGAAGTGCCGCGTTGAGCGCGATTGCCGTTCAAGATAGCCCTATTCGCTTCGGATCTTGGCCAGGAAGGCGAGCAACTCCTCAGGCAAAGCCGCCTCGAATGTGAGCAACTCCTGCGTGCGCGGATGCTGGAACTCGAGAGCCGCTGCGTGGAGAAAGTTTCTTCCGAGCTCCAACATTGGCAATCCGCCGGCAGAGACCAGCCGCTTCGTTGATCGCCGAGGGGCGGTTGGCCTTAGCTCCTTCGGTGCGCCATACAAGGTGTCGCCAACAACGGGATGACCAAGTGACGCCATATGCACCCGAACCTGGTGGGTGCGTCCGGTCTCGATGCGCACATCCAGGAGGGTGAATTTGCCGTAGGGGGAGTCGATGCGCTCGCGGACTTCATAGTGCGTCACGGCCGAGCGGCCACCGCTTCCTCTGGTCGTCATGCGCGTGCGCCGCACCGGGTCGCGGCTGATGGGGAGGGTGATGGTGACCACCTCACCGCGTACAAGAGAGGCGCGTGATGGGGGCCACGGTGTGCCGCGGTCCTTCGCCGGCCAGCCGTGGACGAGCGCCACGTAGCGCTTCTTGATCTCACGCCTGGAAAACTGCTGCGCCAGCTTCCGGTGGGCAATGTCGTTCTTGGCGACGAGAATCAGCCCACTAGTTTCTTTGTCGAGCCGATGCACGATGCCGGGTCGCAGCCCGCCGCCGACCTCGGAGAGCACGCCGAAGCGGTGCAGCAGCGCGTTCACCAGCGTGCCGCGATTGCGCGCGTCGTCGGTTGCGCCGGCGCCTGCGTGGACCATCATTCCCGCGGGCTTGTTGACGACCGCCAAGTCGGCGTCTTCATAAACGATGTCGAGCGGAATGTCTTCGGCGATCGCGCGCAGCGGTGGAGTCGGGCCGTCGATCACGGTAATCTGCTCGCCCCCGTGCAGTTTCATTGATGGCTTCGCGGGCGAGCTATTCACCAGCGCTTTCCCTTCACGAAGCAGTTGCTGGACCCGCGCGCGGCTGAGCTCAGCGAGCTTGGCGGCGAGGAATTGATCCAGGCGCTGCCTAGCAGCTTCCGCGGGCACAATGAGCGTGATTGGCGACTCCGGCATTCGCAACGAGCATACAAGAGCGAGTCACAGCATGGCTGCCTACATTTCGTGAAGCGGAACTCAACGCAATCCGAAAGTTATGGGGTTCCCCCAGGTCTCGCTGTTTCGAGACCTGGGTGATGCTTGCCGCGTCCGAGTACCCAGGTCTGGAAATGGCCAGACCTGGGGCACACAAATTCTCTGATGGTGCGGTTAGCGCACCAATTTCCATAAGGGCCTTTATGGCGAACATTTAGCGAAGATCTCTGTTAGAATGACAGGATGCCTGTGGAGCAGATTCCGGCTTCGCTTTCCTGGGCGCATCCGCTTGTGGCCGAGTGGTTCGTGGGGCGCTTTGGCACACCTACAGAGCCGCAGGAGCAGGGCTGGCCGGAGATTCTGGCTGGGCGAACAACTCTCGTCTGCGCCCCGACCGGCTCGGGCAAGACGCTCGCCGCATTCCTGATCTGCATCGATCGTCTCGTCCGCAAAGCTTTAGCGGGCGAGCTGCGCGACGCCACGGAAGTCCTCTACGTCTCACCGCTCAAGGCGCTCGGCAACGATATTCAAAAGAACCTGGAAATACCTCTGGGCGAAATCTTGGCACTGGCGGGCGAACGTGGCCTGCTGATGCCGGAGATTCGCACCGCGGTCCGCACCGGCGACACGCTGATGAAAGAACGGCGCGAGATGCTCAAGCGCCCGCCGCACATCCTGGTCACCACGCCCGAGTCGCTGTACATCCTGCTCACGGCGAACAGCAGCCGCGCCATTCTTAGCCATGTGAAGACGGTCATCGTCGATGAGATCCATGCCGTCGCCGATGATAAGCGCGGCGCGCACCTGGCGCTCTCGCTGGAACGGCTGGAGCTGCTGGCGAACCATCCAATGCGGATTGGTCTCTCGGCCACGCAGAAGCCGATCGAAGAAGTCGCGCATTTTCTCACCGGAGCGGGGCGACCAAGTCCCGCCATCGTGAACATCGGCCATCGCCGCACGCTCGATCTTGGGGTCGAGGTGCCGCGCTCGGAGCTGGGCCCGATCGCCAGCAACGAAATGTGGGGCGAGGTGTACGACCGGCTGGCCGAGCTGGCGCTGCAACATCGCTCGACGTTGGTGTTCGTCAACACGCGGCGGCTGGCAGAGCGTGTCGCGATGCACTTGGGCGAGCGCGTTGGCGAGGCGTTGGTCGCGGCGCATCACGGCAGCCTCTCGCGCAAGATCAGGCTGGCCGCCGAACGCAAGCTGAAGAATGGCGAGATTCGCCTGCTGGTCGCGACGGCATCGCTGGAGCTCGGCATCGACGTCGGCACGGTTGACCTCGTATGCCAGATCAACTCCCCGCGCTCGATCGCTGTCGCGCTACAGCGCGTGGGCCGCGCGGGCCACTGGCGCGGAGCTGTGCCAAAGGGTCGCCTGTTCGCGACGACGCGCGACGATCTGCTGGAGTGTGCCGCGGCGGTGCGCGCCATCAAGCAGGGCGATCTCGATCGCCTGCAGATTCCGTCTGCGCCGCTCGACATCCTGGCGCAGCAGATCGTGGCCATGTGCAGTTGCGAGGATTGGGATGAGGACGCGCTGTTCGAGTGCGTGCGCGTCGCCTATCCGTATCACGAGCTGCGGCGCGAGGATTATGACCGCATTCTGGAGATGCTGTCGCAGGGCATTGCAGCCAAGCGCGGGCGCGACGGCGCGTATCTGTTTCGCGACATGGTGAACCGCAGGCTGCGCGCGCGGCGCGGAGCGCGGCTGGCGGCGATCACCAGCGGCGGCGCGATTCCCGACAACTCGCTGTATACCGTCGTGCTCCAGCCGGAGGAAATTGTCGTCGGAACGGTCGATGAGGACTTCGCGGTGGAGAGCAACGCCGGCGACATCATGCTGCTGGGCAACACCTCGTGGCGGATTCGCCGTGTCGAGTCGAACTCGGGACGCGTGCTGGTGGAAGACGCGCATGGCGCAGCGCCGACCATTCCGTTCTGGCGCGGCGAAGCTCCGGCACGCACCGATGAGCTGTCGCTGCACGTTGCCGAATTGCGCAACCGCATCGGCACGCTGGTGCCGAACGCCGCGCCGTTGCCCGCGCCGATGAATCCGGAGGAGGAGCGGAGCTTCAGCTCGGCGTCAGGCCCGTTGGGTAATCCAATTGTCATCCCGACCGAGGGCTTCAGCCCGAGTGGAGGGACCTGCGTGTCGCCGGAAGCACCAAGCCAGCTCACGCCAACAGCAGGTCCTTCGACTGCGCGCCCGCCCGACTCGCTGCCCGAGTCGGAAAAACCGCGCGGGCGCTCCGCTCAGGATGACAACCAAAAAGAAATTGAACAGTTTGGACGCGGGCCTGAAGGCCCGCTCTACCCTGCGCCCCGTATTCGCCTGCGCGGGCTCGAGTCCAGCCCCGAAGTGCAAAACGCCATCGCGTGGCTCAAAGGCGAATGCGGCCTCGACGATGCCGGCGCGGAGCAGGCCGTCGAGTACGTCATCACCGGCCGCGCCGTGCTAGGCGAGGTTCCGACGCAGCAGACCGTGATCGCCGAGCGCTTTTTCGATGAGGGCGGCGGCATGCAGCTCGTCATTCATGCGCCCTTCGGCGGACGCATTAACAAGGCCTGGGGACTGGCGTTGCGCAAGCGCTTCTGCCGCTCGTTCAATTTTGAACTGCAGGCCGCGGCGACCGACGACGGGCTGAACATCGCGCTGGCCGAGCAGCACAGCTTTCCGCTGAGCGATGTTTTCCATTATCTGCAAACCGAAACCGTGCAGGAGATCCTGGAGCAGGCGGCGCTGGCGTCGCCGATTTTCGGCACGCGCTGGCGCTGGGACGCGAACCGCTCGCTAGCGCTGTTGCGCTTCCAGGGCGGGAAGAAAGTTCCACCACAGATTCAGCGCATCCGCAGCGATGATCTTCTCGCGTCGGTGTTTCCGGATGTTGCCGCTTGCCAGGAGAACATCGAGGGCGACATCGAGATTCCCGATCACCCGCTGGTACAGGAGGTGATGAAGGATGTGCTCACGGAGGCGATGGACATTGACGGGCTGCGGCGTGTGCTGGAGGGAATTCGCAGCGGCTCGATTCGTTGTCTCGCAGTCGATACACCGGTGCCCTCGCAGTTCTCGCACGAAATCCTGAATGCCAACCCGTATGCGTTCCTTGACGACGCTCCGCTGGAAGAGCGGCGCGCGCGGGCGGTGCAGATGCGGCGCGTCTTGCCCGAGGCCGTGCTCAAGGAGGTCGGCAGGCTGGACCAGCAGGCGATCGGACGGGTGCGCGACGAGGCGCGACCGGATGTTCGCGATGCCGACGAACTGCACGACACGCTGCAGACGCTCGTGGCCATACCGCTGCAACATCCCGATCAGGAATGGCGGGGGGTGGTGGAGAGCTGGCAGCAGTTCATCCCGGAGCTGCTGGAAACCTGGAGGGTGCTGCGGGCAAGAACACCCACCCAAGCTAATGAAGCTTGGGTGGGGCACCCTCATTCTGCTCCAAACGACAGTGATGGCAGACTCGTTGCGTCCTATCTCGTTTCCTCCGAGCGCGCGAAAGATTTTTCCCTGATCTTTCCCAATGCGCACTTCGAGGCCGCGCCGCCGGATTTGCCGTCGAAAACAGCCTCTCGCGATGATGCCGTGCTGGCCATGATCACCGGCTGGATGATGCACACCGGGCCCATCACGGCCACCGCGCTGGCGTACTGGCTGGGGCTCCCGACATCGGAGGTCGAGAAGGCGCTGCTACGGCTGGAGACGGCAGGAACGATTCTGAGAGGGAACTTCACTGGACAGGGTAGTGAAGAAGAGTGGTGCGAGCGCCGGTTGCTGGCCCGCATCCATCACCTCACGGTGGCGACGCTGCGCAAACAGGTTGAGCCGGTCACGGCAGCCGCGTTCATGCGTTGGCTATTACGCTGGCAGCATTTGGCTCCGCAATCACAGCTCAGCGGCGAGCGCGGGTTGCTGCAGGTCTTGCGGCAGTTGCAGGGTTTCGAAATTCCGGCCAATGCCTGGGAGAAGCAGGTTTTGGCGCGGCGGATGAACGACTACGATCCGGCGGCGCTGGATCAGCTTTGTCTGACGGGCGCGGTCGGATGGGGGCGCCTGTCGCCGCATCCCGCGACCCTGGAGGAGCCCAGCGAGGGGCGCCGACGCGTTGTGCCCACCAGTGTTGCGCCCATCACGTTCTTCGTGCGCGATGATGCCGATTGGATGCGGCCACGCTTGTCTGACGACGAGCAGAATTTCGAGCGCGTGTTGAGTGAGCCGGCACGGCTGGTGCTCGAATTTCTGCGCCGGCGCGGGGCATCTTTCTTTGCCGACATCGTTCGCGGTACCGGAAAGCTGAAAGCGGAGATCGAAACCGCGCTGTGGGAATTGGTGGCGGCGGGCATGGTGACCGCCGACGGCTTCGACAACCTGCGCTCGCTGATCAATCCCAAGCGGCGCGTCGGGCCGGGTTCAGCGAAGGCGCCGCGCCCTCGGCACACACCCGGGCGCTGGTCGCTGCTCTATCCGGCGGAGGCTTCTGATCGCAACCAAGTTGCTGAAGCCACTTGCTGGATGCTGTTGCGACGCTACGGCGTGGTCTTCCGCGAGGTGCTGGCGCGCGAGTCGAACCTGCCGAAGTGGCGCGAGTTGCTGATCGCCTTCCGTCGCCTGGAAGATCGTGGCGAAGTTCGAGGCGGACGTTTTGTCAGCGGATTTCTGGGTGAGCAGTTTGCGCTGCCGGAAGCGGTCGAGTCGTTGCGCGCCATGCGCAACCTTCCCGCAAGCGGCGAAATCGTGACCATCTCCGCGGCCGATCCGCTGAACCTGATCGGCTTCATCGTGCCGGGCGAGCGCGTGCCGGCGATCTCGGGCAGGTCGGTCAGTTTTCGCGATGGGGTTGCAATCGAGCGCGATGAACCGTCAGCACTCACCCAGGCAGGTTCCCCACCTGGGCCGACCACTCCCGGCTGGGAGCAAGCCGCCGCAAGATGACGCCGGACGAACTGGTCGAGGGAATTGACTACTACATCGAAAACGGCTTTGTGGTCTTCACCGCGCAATACCTTCGCAATCGCGGATACTGCTGCGAATCGGGATGCCGGCATTGCCCCTACGGATTTGTGCGTAAGGACCCCACGCAGTTAGCTTCTGATGAGAAGCCGCGATGATCTACTTCTGAAACCGTACGCTCTTCAACATTGAGTCGAACGTGGGACGAAACTGATCGAACTGCGCTTCCGGCGCGACAAACACCAGCCACAGCACAGACCCATCCGGACGCGGGACGGTAACCAGCCAGTCGCGCTCTTTCTGTGGCTGCCCATTAGCGTCAGGGAAGGGCGACGTGGACTGCATGTTGACAGAGCGTCCCTGCACACCGGCCACGGTGATCGGCTCAGGGCTGCCAGCCGGCTGAAGATTGCTGCCACTGCTTTGGAAGGCGTTCACCAGCAGGTTCGTAACCTCATCGATGGACTGACCATTTCGCGGCTTCACTGCATCGAGCACCACGCCGTATCCGACATTGTTAGAGAGCACTCCGGCCGGCGGCGCAATCTCCACGCTCTGGCCGCGCTGCGTGGGCTTGGTGAGCTGCCAGTTATCGGGCCGCGAGATGGTCATGCTTCCCAGGTCGGTCTTCACCATTCGCGAACTGGGCAGCACGCTGGCCAGCGAGACTTGACCCGCAGAATCTGACAGGTTGGCGGAAGCGGGAGTGATGGTTGCGCCGTTGGCCGCCCGCAAGACTGCGCCATTCTGCCGGTTCAGCCGTGCCCACTCGCCATTCTTGGTTCCGTCAGCGATCTGTTGCGCGGTATAGGTCTTGATCTTCGTCGCGAGCTGGCGCGCCCGCTCAAACGCCGGGCTGGAGGTCTTGTACGTTGTTGGCGGCCAATTGGCGATCTCCTGCTGGATGGCCTGCTCGCGGTTGCCGGGATTAGGGTGGTCGCTCAGGAACTGTGGCCCTTCGCCGCCCTGCGCCGCCAGCATCTTGAAGAAGTCGGCCATCGCCCGCGGATCGTAGCCCGCCTTGTACATAATGATCGCACCTACAGCGTCGGCCTGCGCCTCATCTTCGCGCGAGTACCTTAGGATAATCCCCTGCGCGCCAATATTGATCCCCGTCTGCGCAAGCGAGCCGAGCCAGCCTCCGGCGGCGCCGAAAAGCGCTCCGGCGAGGCCCGCGATGAGCGACGTGGTCTGCGCTTTGCCGGCCTGTTTTGCCGAATGCTGCATGTAGACGTGGGCCATCTCGTGCGCCATCACGCCCGCCAACTGCGCCTCGTTCTCCGCCGCCGCGATGGTGTCGACGTTGATGAAGATTTGCCCGCCGGGCAGCGCAAAGGCGTTGATCTCTTTTTGCGGGATGACGTGGAACTCATAGGGCCAGGAATACTGCGGCGGGATCACGGCCACCAACTTGGCGCCGAGCTGGCGAATGTATTGCGTCTCCGGGCTGCTGTCAGGCAGGACCGGCATCTGCTGATAGACCTGCGCCCCGGCTTTCAGTCCCAGGGCAATCTGGTCGTTGCGGCTAATGGGCGCCTTGCCGGGATTGGGGAGCTGCGGCCCGCCGGTTACGGCGAGCGCTTGAGTGAGGAGCAGGGCAATCGTCGTAAATGCTGACAGAACTCTGCTAACTGGACGCTGATTTCTCATGGACCCATTCCACGTGGGGGCTAGTTCACCCGATTATACGAGCGAGAGTTGATGGTTCGCCGAGCCTGGCGTTGGTCGTGTACCCTTGTGTCGCCACGATTGCAAGCATGAAAACGCGCACACCCCCCCGACCGATCGCTGCCCTGGTGTTCCTTCTTCTTTCTGTTTCGATGTCCGCGCAGAAGCCGCAGGTGCTTCCGCCACCGGCGGAAAAGGCTGCGCCTCAGCCGGCACCGCCGCAGACGCCACAAACGACTCCACAGCTTACGAAAGAGGACCTGGAGGCATTCTTCGATGGTTTCATTCCCAGCGAGATCCAGCGCGATGACATTGCCGGCACAGTGGTCGCGGTGGTGAAGGATGGCAAGGTGCTCTTCGCGAAAGGCTACGGCTGGTCCGACGTAAAGGGACGCAAGCCGGTCACGGTCGACGCTACCTTGTTCCGGCCCGGCTCCATCTCGAAGACGTTTACGTGGACGGCGGTGATGCAGCTTTATGAGCAAGGGAAGATCGATCTCAACCGCGACGTGAACGATTATCTCGATTTCAGAATTCCGTCCCGCTTCGGCAAGCCGGTCACGATGAAGGACCTGATGACGCACACCCCGGGCTTCGAGGAGACGATCAAGGACCTGTTCGTGGCGAACGCGTCGGAAATGACTCCGTTGGGGCAGTACCTGCGCACGCATGAACCGCGGGAGATCTTTCCGCCGGGTACCACTCCGGCGTATTCGAACTATGGCGCGACGCTGGCGGGCTATATCGTACAGCGCGTTTCGGGCATGCCGTTCGACGACTACATTGAGAAAAATATTTTTCAACCGTTAGGAATGCAGCACAGCAGCTTTCGCCAGCCGCTGCCGGGGAACCTGAAGCCGCTGATGTCACAGGGCTACAACAACGCGTCGCAGCCGCCGAAGGACTTCGAGTTCGTGCAGGCCTGGCCGGCAGGCAGCCTGTCCACGACGGCCGAAGACATGACGCGTTACATGATCGCGCACCTGAATAACGGCGAGTACAACGGGGCGCGCATCCTCAGGCCGGAAACGGCGCAACTCATGCATTCGCGCCTGTTCGGACTGGTGCCGTCGATGAACGGAATGTGCTACGGCTTCTACGAAGAATCGCGCAACGGGCATCGCATCATCGGGCACGGCGGCGACACGCAATGGTTCCACAGCGACATGCATCTGATGCCCGACGATCACATCGGCTTCTTCGTTTCCTATAACAGCCTGGGCAAGCAGCCGGAATTTTCCGAGCGCACGGCGCTCTGGCAGGCGCTCCTGAATCGTTATTTCCCGTACACGCCGCCGACAGCCCAGAAGATGGCTACCGCCGCGCAGGACGCCAGGTCGGTGGCCGGAACGTATTGGCTGAGCCGGCGCTCGCAAACCAACGTCGCCGCGGTGATCTCCGCCCTCGATCAGGCCAAGGTCAGCGTCAATTCCGATGGGACGATCAGCCTTAGTGCTGCCAAAGACTTCGCTGGCAATCCCAAGAGTTTCGAGGAAATTGCGCCCATGCTGTTCCGCGAGGTGCACGGCCAAAGTCATCTCGCCTTCATTAACGATTATGCGGGCCATCGGATCATCGTCACCGACCTGCCTGTTTTCGTCTTCCAGCCGGTTCCGGCAGTTAAGAATCAAAACCTCAATGTCGGCGTTTTGATTGGAGCCGTCGCGGTGATGGCGCTGACGCTGCTGTTCTGGCCCATCAACGCGATGTTGCGCTGGCACTACCGCTATGGCCTGGAGTTAACGCCAGAGTATCGCCGGCTGCGCTGGTGGATGCGTCTGGTGTGCTTCGTCGATCTGGGATTTCTGGCCGGAATCACTCTTTGGCTCACATCTGCCGACGAGAACATCGCCCTTTTCGGCGGCCGCTTCGATCCCAAGCTGCATGCGATGCAGGTAGTCGGGCTGCTCGGCGTGCTGGGGACGTTCATCGCGATCAACTACTGCGTGCGCTCATGGCGCAGCGAGGGGCTGTGGTTCTGGACCAGGGTGTGGAACACGCTATTGGTGCTGGCGTGCCTGGCCTATAGTTTCTTCCTGCTGAACTGGCACATGCTGAATTTCCGGTTGAACTACTAGCCCGAATTTCTCACGACATAGCCGACAACTCAGTCAGGGGGTTGGAATTCGGGCTTACAGAACGGTTTTGAAGAGCGCGGGAGCCGGGATTCTG
>Ga0335078_10002914_pt1 | contig 25699 bp, 22 predicted proteins | sample Lox_Sample_32_FD_206711 | JGI IMG/M metagenome (GOLD analysis project Ga0335078, IMG submission 206711) | Soil microbial communities from Loxahatchee National Wildlife Refuge, Florida, United States - Lox_Sample_3.2 | ecosystem: Environmental > Terrestrial > Soil > Wetlands | place: USA... | reverse complement strand
GTGCCGAACCACCGCGCGCTGCCACGATTTGGGCAGCCAGTGCACCAGCGGTGTGAGCAGATGCTGCTCGACGGGGAACCAGCGGTTCGGGGTCTGGACCCAATACCGCCGCCCTACGCGCGACACCTCGCGCGCGAAGCGTTCCTGGCTGGCGGCATCACCCACGTGTTCGATCACCGAGTTGCTGAACACCACGTCGAAGGCGCCGTCGCGGAAGGGCAGTGATCGCCCGTCGCCCGCCACCCAATCCGTCGCGCCGGTCATTTCACCTTTAGCACGCGGCATGTTCAACAGAACCAGCCGCGGCTGAACCGATGTCAGTTGCCAGTTGTCCATGGTGCCGCCGATATCCAGGACGCGTGTTTCGCGGCCGATGCCCAGCGCACGCACGAAACGCTCCATGCGCCGGCGGCGAAATCCGCGCTGCGCCGTATCCGCACAGGAAAGCACCGCCGTCCGCAGCGTACGCATCTTCACTCATCTTACGGCTCAGATAAACGCGATGAAGATCCCGCCGAACACGATCCCCACCCACAGAGCCATGGAGATGCAGGCGACCAGTTTTTGCCGGGCGGATGGGCCTTCCGATTTGGTGGCGCGGCGGTGGATGGTGTATTGGAAGATGATCGCGATGAGGAGCAACCCCATCTTGATCTGGAACGACCGATTCAGGTAGTACATATCCGGGTCCGAGGAGAACATCAGCGGACCCGAGAGCAGCACCATCGTCAATCCGATGGCTGTCCAGGGCGCCAGGTCGCTCGCCAATTCGGCAACCTTCTGTCGCCGCATGCCGAGATTAAGAAGCCGGAAATCGACGATGGCAATGGTTCCCACCAGCACCGCGAATCCCACGATATGAATCACTTCGAGCGTGGGAAAAATCAGTTCGGAGGAATTGAGCGGGTTGACGGCTTCGGCCAGGAACATGGGGGTTGTCAGCGGTCCGGAACGTGCGTGGCGGCTACCTGGCTGTGCACCACCGAGGTGATCGGCTTGCCCGGCGAACCCGGCCCTTCCCAATACCCGATCAACCGTCCGTTGCTCAAAACGGAGAACCAAATGATCAGCGACAAGGCGCCCGCGAGCTTGGCGCGCATTGGCAGCGAAGGAGCCGAATCAATGGCGGCGGTGTTGTCGTAGACGCGCGGCTTGAAAACGAGGGCATGCACGGCCACCAATACCAGGCTCGCCATCTTCGCCCAGAAGAAAGGATTGGGGGTGTACTTCTCGGCCTCCGAGGATGCCAGCAAGGCACCCATGGTGACCATGATGCAGAAGCCGACACGCTTCCAGACGCGGAATTGGTTCACCACGTCGGTTACCGAGCGGTCGGTCATCGCCAGGCCCAGCAGCCGCATGTCGGTCATCAGGATCATGCCGCCGAATACGGCGATGCAGGCGAGGTGGGTCGACATGACGATCGGATACACCAGCGCCGACTCGCGAAGGTCCGCCAGGAACCCGATGCTTTGGATGGTTTCCGCTATCGACATGCTGCCCCCTTACACGAACGCGATAAACAGCCCGGCCGCCACCACCGAAACCCACAGCGCCAGCGAAATGACACCTACGGTCTTGCTAACGCCCGGTGAGGCCCCGGAAAGAGCAACCTTCCGATGGACGGTGTAGTTGTAAATGATCGCGATCAACAGCGCCGTCAGTTTGAACCGGAACGACGCGTTGTACAGGTACATTACGGGGTCGGACGAAAAGATCAGCGGGCCCGAAATGAGCATGACGATCAAACCGACCAGCGTCCACGGAGCGGTCTCTTTCCACAGTTGCGCGGACGTGCCGCGCTTGCCGTACCCCAGCAAGCCCATGTCGACAATCGCGATGGTGCCGATGGACAAGGTGAATCCGGCGATGTGAATGATCTCCAGGAGCGGAAACGCCCACTCGTTGTTGTTCAATGGGTTCATGGTGGGATCGTATGCCAGCAACATTCCGTTAACCCTCTACGCTTGGTGAGCCTACCATAATACTCTTTGCTATCGTTGGCAGGATAGGTCACGGCCCGGTCAGTGACCGCCGGTGACACAAGTCGATCTATGGCGCGAGCCGCGGCCCGCTTTCGAAAATACGCCATTCTGACGCATCGCTGGATGGGGATCAGCTTCTGTGTGCTGTTCGCCATGTGGTTTGTCTCTGGGATCGTGCTGATGTACTGGAACTATCCGGGTGTCGGACCTGCGGATCGGCTGGCGCGAGCGGAGCCTTTGAACGCAGCCCAGATTCGACTTTCGCCAGAGCAGGCCTGGGCGGCTCTTGGTCCTTCCGAGCCACCGGACTATGTGCGAATTGCGACGCTCGCCGGCCGGCCCGTGTATCGGTTTCAGTGGGGCCAGGTGCAATCGGTAGTCTATGCGGATAGCGGAGAAGTACAGGAGAATTTCTCCCCTGATCTGGCGCGCGTCACGGCGGCGGCATGGGCAGGACGCTCGCCAGCCACCGCCCGCTTCGAAGGCCCGCTCACCGAGCCCGACCAATGGACGGTGAGCGGCGAATTTCGCGAGTTGCGTCCGTTGGTCAAGTACTCCTGGTCTGACGGTCTCGAAGTTTACGTTTCGCAAGCCACGGGAGAGGTGGTGCAGTCCACCACGCGCGGCGCGCGCATCGGTGCCTGGTTCGGCGCCATTCCGCACTGGCTCTACTTCACACCTCTTCGGCGGCACGGGCAGATGTGGAGCAGGGTGGTCATTTGGGCTTCGGGAATCGGAACGGCGATGTCGCTGTGCGGATTGCTGGTGGGCATCCTATTGTATTCGCCGGCGAAACGCTATCGCTTTCCGGAAGGCTCGTCGAGCGTTCCGTATGCCGGGCAGAAACGTTGGCACACCATGCTGGGCCTGGTGTTTGGACTGGTGACCTGTACGTGGATCTTCAGCGGCATGCTCTCCATGGACCCGTTCGGCTGGGAATCGAGCGGCCAGGCGATGCGGCTGAACGCGGTGCTGCGCGGCGGGCCGCTGCGTCTGGAGCCCTTCGCGGCCAAATCTCCCCGGCAGGTTCTGGAGCAACTGGGGTCCGATCTGCGCGTGAAAGAGTTGGAACTCAGGGCGTTCGCGGGGGAGCCGGTGTATGTGGCCGTGGAGTCACCCGAGCGCTCGCGGATCGTGCCGGTGAACGGACGGCCGCAGCCGGAATTCGAACCGGCCGAAGTGACCCGCCTGCTCCGCGGAGCCAGCCAACCATATGGGCTGGCGGAAGTGCGGGTCGTCACGCATTACGAATCGTACTATTTGGACCGCCACCATCAGCGTCCGCTGCCGGTGTTGTTTGTGCGCGTGGGCGATCCCGAAGAGTCGATGTACTACGTGGATCTGAAAACCGCGCGGATCGTCGAAGGCTACGTGATTCGCTCGCGTTGGAACCGCTGGCTGTACCACGGCCTGCACTCCATGGACTTGCCATGGCTGTATCGCCACCGTCCCGCGTGGGACGTGCTGGTGCTGGCGCTGATGCTGGGCGGGACCGCGCTCAGCGTGACGGCGATGGTGATCGCGTGGCGCCGGTTGCGGCGTAAGGTGCGGATGCGGGAAGTGCGGGCTCGCCTAAAGTATTTGCCTGAGCAGCCGATATAAGGGATGGGAGCCTCTCGCGGGCGCACGAACAATGGGGAACACGCTCCGGAAATTGGTCTACTCCGAGGAACTCGAGCTGGATTCGGAGAACGCCGGCACCCTCGCGGAATCGGGCCACGGCGTCTATCTCGGCCGCCAACCCATTTACACGGCTCGACGCGAGATTGCGGCCTATGAATTGCTGCATCGCGCGGCGGCGCATCACGACAACGCGCTGTTCTCGAGCGCCGATCAAGCCACCGCGCAGACTGTCCTGAAGGCTTTTCTCGAAATCGGCTTGAGCCAGGTCTCGCCCGATCAGCCCGTATTCATCAACTACACCGAGCCCCTGCTGGAGTTGGATCCCATCATTCCCGCCGACCGGTGCGTGGTTGAAGTTCTGGAGGATGTGCCCGTCCATGCCGGAACCATCGCCGCCCTCGATCGCTTGAAAAAGCTTGGCTACCGCATCGCGCTCGACGATTTCGTGCTGACCGATGAGATTCTTCCATTTCTCGCGCTGGCGGATTTCGTGAAACTCGATGTGCGGGCGTTGAGCGTTTCCGAGTTCCGGCGGCATGTGGCGCTGGTAAAGCGAACCGGTGCGCGCATCGTCGCGGAAAAGGTCGAGTCGGAACCGGAATTCCAAGCCTGCCAAGATCTCGGCTGCGACCTGTTCCAAGGATTCTATTTGCGGAAGCCCGAGATGGTGAAGGGTACCCGGGTGCCCAACAATCGGTTGTCGGTGCTGTCGCTGCTGACGGAATGCATGGCGGACGGAGCCTCCAGCCGCTCGATTGCCGCCCTCATCGACCGTGATGCCTCGCTCTCCTACGGGCTGCTTCGTCTGGCTAATTCGGCGCTGCACGGCCGCCAGCACGTCCTGCAGTCCGCGACGGAGGCGGTCTTCCGCCTGGGCGTGGACTGTGTGTTCCGCTGGACCGTGCTCCTGGTCATGGCCGGCTATGACGATTGCCCCGTGGGCTACCTCGAATTCGCGCTTCATCGCGCTCACATGGCCGAACTGCTTGCTGCCCACTACCGTTGCCCCCGCTACCAGGCGTATGTCCTGGGCTTGCTTTCCACACTGGATTCCATTCTCGATACGCCCATCGCCGAGATCATTGAGCCGCTGCCGCTCGATCACACGCTCAAGCAAGCACTCATCCATCGTCGAGGGGAGCTCGGGGCCATGCTGGATGACGTGGTCGCCTATGAATCCGGCCAGTTCGAAACGGCCGGCCTTCGAGCCGATCCGGCCACTTTGCAGAAGGCGTTTTGGACGGCCGCCTCGTCCGCACGAAAAATGCTCATGCGGCTCACTCACTCGGGGCTCGCTTCGCGAACGTGAGTCCCACTTCTTTCGAAATGCGTTGTACCGGTACAGATTCCGCAATCCGAAAAGTACCGTTTCCATGACTTGTCCGATTCCTTCGCGTATAGTTAACAAAGTGATGAGCGCGTTTGGGCATGACAGTTACAGCTTCACGGCACTGCTGATCGGCTCCGGATTGGTGGCCGCGGGACTGTACCTGCGCCTGCGTCTCCGCACCGCCGCGATGGCGCTCCAACAGAAAAACCGCACGGTCGCCCGATCGGCAAAGCCCGAAGAACTTTCCTGAGACCACGCGGTGGTTCGATAGTATTAGGACCGCTCCCTTTGCTCGCGGCTCAGGAACGCTCTGGCCTTACCGAACGCCCACTCGCACGGGGCTGCGAGGTTGCCCCGCGCGCCGGTCTCAACCGTTTACATTGCCCTGAACCGGGGATCAGCAGCCGGTTGTAACTGGCCGCCTCAGTTTATATAATCCACGGTGCTACCGAGGAGGGGCGCGGATGCCAACTCTACATCGCGGAATTCTCACACTTGCCATAGCCGTCGTCGCAGCCGCCGGCACACTGGCGTGGAGGGCGCATTCCGATACCGACGTTCCACCCATCAATAACCTGCCTGGCCCCTTTCGCACCCTCCGGGATTGGGCGCTACCTCCGGGTGGTAGTCCTTGGCCAGCCGTTACGGCCGTGGAAGTCGCACCCGATGGCAGCATCTACGTGATCGATCGCTGCAACGCCAACTCGTGCGCGGGCCGCACGGAACCGCCCATCCTCAAGTTCGATGCGAATGGCAAGCTTCTCGAAAGCTGGGGTTCGGGCATGTTCGTTTTCCCGCACGGCGCCACCGTCGATGCGGAAGGCAACCTCTGGGTGACGGATGAGCAGATCAAAGATGGCAAGGGCTACCAAGTCTTCAAGTTCAATCCGCACGGCAAGGTCCTCATGACGCTTGGGAAAGCGGGAGTGGGCGGCGCGGAGCCGGGCATCCTCGATAAGCCAACCGACGTTGCCGTCGCCGCCAATGGCGATATTTTCGTAACGGAAGGGCACGTCGGCGGTCCGCCAACCAACAACAATCGCGTTTCGAAGTTTTCCAAGGATGGCAAATTCATCAAGTCGTGGGGCAAGACCGGATCGGGCCACGGCGAGTTCAACGCGCCGCACACGATTGCCATCGATTCGCAAGGCCGGCTGTTCATTGGCGATCGCAACAACAACCGCATCGAGGTCTACGATCAGAACGGAAATTACATCGACACCTGGCGGCAGTTTGGCCGTCCCAGCGGTATTTTCATTTCCAAGGACGACCGGATTTACGTGGCCGACTCGGAATCGTGGGGCAAGGACGAACCGGGCTGGAAGAAGGGCATCCGCATCGGCAGCGCCAGAACGGGCCAGGTAGATTTCTTCATCGAAGACGTGGAGTCGACCACCGAAGAGCACAGCGGCGCCGAAGGAGTGGGCGTGGATGCCGCGGGCAACGTGTATGGAGCCGTGGTGCGCCGGCAGATGCTGGAGAAGCACCTCAAGCTGACGGCACCGATCGGGAGGTAGCAGATGCGGTTTTCTGTGGCGGCCCTCGGAGTTGTCGCGCTGAGCGCCGCCTTCGCCCAGACGGCTCCAGATCTTCGCAAGCCCGCCGGCGCCGAATGGCCGCTCGTCGGCGGCGACTGGGCCAACACGCGATTCTCCACCCTGCAGCAGATCAATCCCGCGAACGTCAAGACCTTGAAAGGCGCGTGGATGGCCCGCTTGAACTCGGGATTCGGCGCGCCGTATTCGCAACAAGGCACGCCCGTCGTCCAAGACGGCGTGATGTACATCACCACCGGACAGCAGGACATTTTCGCGCTCGACGCCAAGACGGGAAATCTCATCTGGGAATACCGCACCGACTCCGATCCCAAAACTCCCGACAACAAAGCCAAGCGCGGCGTGGCGATGGGCGAAGGCATGGTGTTTGGCGTCGAAGCGGATATCCGCAAACCCGCGCCCGCGGAAGGCCGCCCCGAGCCGCTGACGCGTCTGTTTGCTCTCGATCAGAAAACCGGCAAGAAGCTCTGGCAACATGAACTCGGCGAAGACGTGCCGAAAAACCTGCGCCAATACGTGGCCGCCCCGCCGCTCTACTACAAGGGCCTGGTGTACATCAGCATCTCGGGAGGCGATGGCGGCTTGCGGGGACGCCTCACGGCGCACGATGCCAAGACCGGCAAGGAAGTGTGGCGCTGGTGGGCCACGCCGTATCCCGGCGAGTTGGGCAGCAACACCTGGGAAGGCGAATCGTGGAAGAGCGGCGGCGGGGCCATGTGGGTGCAGCCCGCGCTCGATCCCGATCTCGGTTTGCTCTACGTGAACACCGGCAATCCCTGGCCCGACTACAACGGCTCGACGCGCGGCGGCGACAACCTGTTCACCTGCTCGGTCGTGGCGCTCGATGCCGCCACCGGCAAGTATCGCTGGCATTACCAGGCGGTGCATCACGACCTCTGGGATTTCGACATGCCGACGCCGCTGATCCTGTTCGATCAGGTCTACAACGGGCAGCCGCGCAAGGCACTGGCCGCGCACTCCAAGCAGGGATGGGTCTACATTCTCGATCGCGCCACCGGCAAGCCGCTCCTGCCGATTGACGAGAAGCCCGTGCCGCAGGAGCCGCGGCAGAAGACGGCGGCGACGCAGCCGGTCCCGACGGGCGATCCGACCGCGCCGCAGTGCGCTGAACCGGTGCCCGGATATGAGCGCGGCTGCATGTTCACGCCGGTGTGGACGGACACTAAAATTGCGCAGCCTTCGGCATCCGGGGATTGGGCGCCGGGCGCCTACGATCCCGCGACCGGCTACCTGTTCTTCACCACCGGAGTTTCCACGCGCAAGTTCAGTCCTACCGGGCGAGTCTCCGTCAAAGGGACGCGCGAATATGGCTTGATTACGGCGCTCGATTCGCGGACGAACCGGCAGGTGTGGCAGAAGGAAGTGCCGTATCTCGCCGGATACGGCAGCGGCGTGCTGGCCACCGCGGGCGGCCTGGTATTCCACGGCGGGAGCGACGGGTACTTCCGCGCCTTCAATTCCAAGACCGGCGAAGAGCTCTGGCGCTTCCAGACCGGCTTCGGCGCGGATGCGCCCGCGGCCACTTACGAAATCGGTGGCGAGCAGTACGTGGCGATCGCCGCGGGCGGCAGTCGCGATGGATTCCGGGAAGCGCGCGGCGACCTGGTGTGGAGCTTCAAACTCGGGGGCAAGTTGAATCCGCTGAATGGACCGCCCGTGCCGCCGCCGGTAGTGACCATCGAAGCGCCGCCCAATCGGCCGCCGGATTAGGTTGGCGGAACAGCGCATGGCGTGGCCCCACGTCGAACAGCAAAGGAGCAGAAAATGCATTCTCAGAAACTGGCTTTACTCGCAGTGGCCGTCATTGCGGCCGTGAACGCGCGTGCACAGGAGCGGATGGCGCCGATTCCCGCCGACAAGATGACGGACGTTCAGAAGAAAACGGTCGCCGAGTACAAGGAGATTCGCAAGACCGACCTGGCCGGCGGCCCGTTTGCGGTGTTGTTGCGCGTGCCGGACTATGTCGTGCCCGCGTTACAAATGCGCCTTCACAATCTGAATAACAGCGCGCTGAGCCGCAAGAACACCGAACTGGCCATCCTGATCGCCGCGCGCTATTCAACCAATAACTTCGAGTGGAACGCCCACAGTACGCTGGCACGGCAGGAGAAACTCAGCCCGGAAATCATCACCGCCGTCGCCGAGGGCCGCCGTCCCGAACATATGGCCGACGACGAAGCGGTGCTCTACGACTTCTGCACGGAGTTGCTGCACAACCAGAGCGTGAGTGACCCGACGTATGCCCGCGCGCTGGCCAAGTTCGGCGAGCCGGGAGTGGTGGAGGTGGCTGCTCTCGAAGGCTACTACACGTTCTTGTCGATGGTCATGAACACGGCCCGCACCGCTCTTCCCGCCGGAGCCAAGCCGCAGCTCGCGCAGTTCCCGAAAAACTACTGAGCGATAGCGTTTGGTGTAAAGCAGGCCCGGTAGGCCCGGCCCGTGTGCCCAGCAGGGCAGAATCTAATTGGACGTAGTGTTACCGGGCCGCGACCGCAAGGGAGTGTCCCATGGCCCTGCGGGCCGCCAAAAGACAATGAAGACGAGGGAGGCTGGATATCAAGCACACTGGCCATGAGCCGTGGAGCGGAACCTCCGCTCCCTGACGGTTGCGGCTCGGTAACAACCGATCGTCCCTTACGGAGCCGCGACCGTAAGAGAGCGGAGGTTATTCCTCTACGCCGTATCGCTCGAGCAGTTCGAGCGCGCGGCGGTCCCCCGCTCGCTCCGCCGCCCGGGCGTGCTTCCATGCGGCGCGCAGATCGCCCCGCACCGCGTAGATTTCCGCTAAAGCCAGGTGCGCTCCGGCGGACTCGCCATCCAGCCGCACCGCCTCCAACAGCAGCCCCAGGGCTTCGTCCTGTTTTCCCTGCGTGCGATAAAGCTGCGCCAGGTTGTAGTAAGGCGCCGCGTTCCCGGGTTCGCGGGCGATCCAGGCCCGCTGCTCGTCGATATGGCGGAGCGTTTCGTGGTCCAGAGCGAAATCGATGACTTCTTTCCGCCAGAAGCTCACTTTCGAGATCCTACCAGAACCAGGTGCACGTCCATGACGTTGGTGAGCGTCGGGCCGGTCTTAACCAAGTCGCCGAGCGCTTCAAAGTAGTGGTACGAATCGTTGTTGTGGAGGAAGGTCCGGGCATTGCGCTTGCGCTCCAGCGTGCCGCCATCAGCGATCGCGCCCGCGGCGTCGGTGGGCCCGTCGGTGCCATCGGTGCCCCCGCTTAGAATCACCGTGTCCGGCAGTCCAGCGATGTCGATAGCCGCTGCCAAGGCGAACTCCTGGTTGCGGCCACCCAGTCCCGAACCCTTCAGTGTGACGGTTGGCTCGCCTCCGGAAATGATACAGGCGGGCGGAGAGACCGGCCGGCCCGAGTGCACCAGTTCTCGCGCGATAGCCGCATGCACGCGTGCGACCTCGCGGGCTTCGCCTTGGATTTCGCTGGCCAGCACTAGCGGACGAAAACCGAGTTCCCGGGCACGACGCGCCGCGGCGGCTAAGGCCATGCGGTTGGAGCCGACTACGGTGTTGCGCACGCGCCGGAACCAGGGATCCGATGGCTTCGGTGTTTCCGGAATGCTGCCAAGCAAACCTTGTTCGATTCGTTCCCGCACGGCACGGGGCACTCGGTCATCGAGGCCATATTTCTTTAGAATCGTCTTCACGGTAACGAAGGTGGTCTCATCAGGAGCCGTAGGTCCCGAACCGATCACGCCCGGATTGTCACCGATCACGTCCGACAACAGCAGTGACTCCACCGCGGCTGGATAGGCGAGACGTGCAAGCTGGCCGCCCTGGATCCGCGAGAGGTGTTTGCGGGTGGCGTTGATCTCGTGAATATCCGCGCCCGAAGCCAGCAGCAGGCGCGTGACCTTCTGTGTTTCCTCGAGGGTGATGGGCGAAGCGGGCAGCGGCAGCAGCGCCGAAGCGCCGCCGGAAATCAGGCACACCACCAGGTCGTCGCGTTCCGCTCGCCTTGCGATACCCACGATGCGCTCGGCGCCGGTAACGCCGTTCTGGTCGGGGATCGGATGGCCGCACTCATTCAGTTCGATGCGGCCAAACGTCGCCAGGTGGCCGTATTTCACATTGATCAGCCCGTCAGCGATGCGGCTACCCAGGACACGCTCCGCCGCTGCCGCCATCGAGGCGCCGGCCTTGCCTGCGCCGACTACATAAATGTGGCGAAATCGTTTCAGCGGGAGGCGCATCAAATGACGCTTGACGGCCGCCGCGGGATCGGCAGCCGCCACGGCCGCGTGGAAAATCGCGAGCGCCTGGCGGCGCAAAGATCGCGTGCTCACCGGATGAGGGGATGGCACAGAATCGATTCCACGGCCTCGGCGGGGTCGTCGCCGGCGATCGCGATGTGTACCTCCGCCAGCCGATACCCATCCAGCCGGGCGCGATAGAGCGCCGCGAATTCTGCCGGATCACGCGCCAAAGGCCGGTGCGAAGCCTGCGCCACGCGGCGGGAAATCGTCTCGAACGGGCAATCCAGCCAGACGGTGATGCCGCGGTCCGCTAACGTTTCGCGATTCCCGGCTTGGGTAAACGCGCCGCCGCCCAACGCCAGAACAGCCGGCCTGCCGCGTTCAATCCAGCCGACGTGCTGGCGCAGAATGGTGGCTTCGATGCGGCGGAACTCCGGCTCGCCGCGCTGTTCGAAGATCTCGGAGATGGAGGTTTTCTCAGCGCGCTCAATCTCCTCGTCGGTATCGAAAAAACTCCAACCGAGCCGATGCGCCAGCATGCGGCCGATGGTCGATTTGCCCGATCCCATAAAACCGACCAGGTAAATGCCGGGTGTGCGTTTCAGCTTCAGATTCATGCCGTTTGATTCATCGCCGCGAGGCGTCCTTCGACAAATCCGGGAAACAAGCGCGCGGCCCCGATCAAGAGCCAGCCCATGCGCGGCGTGACCACGGTGCGCGCGTTCCGCTCTACTCCCATGCGAATCGCCCGGGCGCATTGTTGCGGAGTAATCGCAAATCGCCTTCCCTGAACCATGGCCGCTGGCGGCTGCCCCCCGCGCGCGTTTTGCTGAAATGCGGTTTTTACATAACCGGGACAAACGATCATGGTGCGCACGCCGTCGCGCTTCAGTTCCATGCGCATTCCTTCCGTGAGCGCGCCCAAAGCAAATTTCGAAGCGCTATAGACCGTGAGCCAAGGCAACGAGATTTGGCCGGCGATCGAGCCGACGTTGACGATCAGGCCGCTCCGCTGTGCGCGCATGGGAGGGACCACCAACTGCGCCAACGCCAGCGGCGCCAGAACATTCAGGTCCAAAAGCCATTTCACGTCTTCCAGGGGAGTGTTCCACGAAGGGCTGTAAAGACCCGCCCCGGCGTTGTTGATCAGGATGTCGACAGATCCGAACCGCTCGAGAGTGCGCTTCACCACCGCGCGGCGCGTTTCCTCTTGCGTCAGATCGCCCGTCGTCAGCAGCGCGTCCGGTGGCGCAGCCCTTTGCAAGCCGTCCTCCGATCGTGCCGTCAGCGACAGCCGGGCTCCGGCGCGGGCGAATTCGCCGGCGCAAGCGGCCCCGATCCCTTGTGATGCGCCGGTAATCAACACGACTTTGCCTTCGATTCGCATGGCGGTGCGGTTCTCGAAAGTTATTGCTGCAAATTCACGGAAAACGCCATAATAGTACCATGCCCTCGGGGCTCATCCCGCTGTTTCCCTTGCAGATTGTGGTTTTCCCGGGCACGTCGCTGCCCCTGCACATCTTTGAGGAGCGCTACAAGGAGATGGTGGGCAACGCCATCCGCGACAATTCCGAGTTCGGGATCGTGCTCGCCCAGGAGGATGGGATCGTCAACGCGGGCTGCACCGTGGTGGTGGAGAAGCTCAACGAAATGTACCCCGACGGCCGCATGGACGTGCTTACACGAGGCCGGCGGCGATTTGAAATCGTGTCGTTAAATGAGGATAAGACCTACCTGCAAGCCGAGGTCAACTTTTTCGAGGACGACGACTTCCGCCCGCCGCCGCCGGAGTTGCGCGAGCAAGCGCTGACGCACTTCCGCGATCTGAGCAAGTTGAACGCGGCACGGACGGTCGTCGAGCCGGATGAGAAAGATCCGCAGCTCAGTTTTCAATTGGCGCAAGCTGTTCCCGACTTGAATTTTCTGAGCGTTCTGCTGCGTCAGCGGTCAGAAACCGGCCGTCTTCGAGAACTCAACGAATACCTGGCGCAGTATATTCCCAAGCAGAAAGCCATCGAGCGCGTGAAAGCCTTGGCCCCCACCAACGGCTTCGGCGGCAGGCACGTGGAGATCTAGAGCATGAGGGTTTTGGTCCGCCCCTCAACCAAGCGGATCGAAAGCGCATGGTCGTTTGCGCTTTCGGCCTGTCTGCATGGTTCCGTGCTGGCGTGGGTGGCGTTAGCGCCGCTGATCCCCAAGGCCGGCCCAGCCAGCCTCTACGAACAAGAGATTCGCCCTCACGCCGATCGGCTGGTCTGGTATAGCCTGCGCGACCCGCTACCCGACATTGCTCCGTCCGACCGGCCGTTCATCCATCGGCCGCGCGCGCATACGCCATCCCCAAAGACGCTGGTGGCCGGAGTGAAGGACACGGGGCACCCGCAAATGATCTGGCTGCCGGCGCCCCCCCTGGACAAACCGCAGATCGTGCCTTCTCCCAACATCGTGGCGTTTACACCCTCACGCCCAGTGCGGAGGTTCACACCGCTCGACCAGCCGCACCCGAAACTTCTGACGCCGGTGTTACCGGAAGCGCCGCAATTATCTGCCTCGCAAGAAGCCGCAGTTCCATTACCGCCCCTCGCGCGCCCGCGGCCGCGCGCGTTCACGCCGCCAGCGGAAGAGCATGTGCAAGCCTTCCGGCCGACTCTTCCCACCGCGCCCGAACTAACGGTTGCGAGCGCGAGTCAAACTGTTTTGCAGAGCGCACTGCCTCGGATCCAACCGGCGCGCCGGAGTTTTATTCCGCCAGTGGAAGCCAAGCACGCACCGATCCTGCAACCCGCCGCACTTCCGGATGCTCCCCAAGTTACCGCGAAATCCACTGCCGAAGCGCCGCTGATCCCGTTGACTCCCGCGGCGCGAGCGGTCCGGCCGTTTGCCATTCCAGAGGAGCTCCGAAAGCCTGCGCGGCCAGTGGACCCGTTGGCCGCGTCGCCCGAGATTTCAGCGGCGAACCGCACCCCGGACGTGGCGCTGGCGATTGTCGGACTTCTGCCGGCACGTCCAGCGGAAATTCCGGCGCCCAAAGCCTCCCAGGAGGCGGGCTTCTCCGCGGGACCTCAGCCGCAGCCGGCCGCAGATTTGGCCAGTGCCACAACCAGGCAAATCGTGGTGCCCGGTTTACTCGCCGAAACCGCGCCCCAAGATCACCAGCCCTCTCTTTTAGCCGGCCTGGAACCGCCGACTTCCGCGCGTAACGTCATGGCGGCCGCGCGTGCGGTGCGTGTCACAGCATTAGCATCGACGATGGCCGTCCCTGGATCCCTTCCCGTTGCCGCGCCACAGGGCTCGCGCCTCACGGGCAGGCTGGTCTACTCGGTGGCCATTCAGATGCCGAACGTGACCAGTTATTCCGGTAGCTGGATCATCTGGTTTGCCGAGCGCGCGCCGATCCCGGGACAGTCGCCGGATATCCGCCCTCCGCTGGCGTTGCGCAAGGTAGATCCCAAGTACATTCCGGCGGCAGCCGCGGAGAAGATCGAAGGCAAGGTGCGGTTGGCGGCGGTCATTCGCCCGGACGGCCATGTGGAAGCCGTGGAACTTTTACAACACCTGGACGATCGTCTCGATCGGAGCGCCCAGGAAGCTCTGTCACAATGGGAGTTCGCGCCAGCCACCCGCAACGGCGCGCCCGTGGAGGTGGATGCCGTATTTGAGATTCCTTTCCGTCTCGCACCGCGCTCGCCAAGATAATCGATGCGCCAGAACCTGATCATCGACGCGGATGACACGCTCTGGGAGAACAACATCTATTTCGAACAAGCCTTCGACGAGTTCGTCGAATTCCTGGGACATTCCACGCTCAGCCCGGCGGAAATTCGCGCGGTGCTCGACGAAATCGAAGAAGCCGCCGTCAAGATCCATGGTTATGGCTCGCTCAATTTCGCGCGCAATCTACGCGAATGCTACCAACACCTGGCGGAGCGCGAAGTGCGTGAGGACGACCTCGCCACCGTCATGGGGTTCGCGCAGAAGATCCTGGAACGCCCTATCGAAATGATTGAGGGTGTCTCCGATACCTTGGCATATCTATCCTTGCGCCACGATCTGACGCTCTTTACGAAGGGACATCCGGAGGAGCAGAGGCTGAAAGTCGATCGCTCCGGCCTGGCCGTTTTCTTCGGGCATACGGCCATCGTGAAGGAGAAGAACCGCGCCGCCTATCAGAACCTGGCCGCGGAGCGCGAGATGTCTCCCGAGCACTGCTGGATGATCGGGAACAGCCCGAAATCCGACGTAAACCCCGCCCTCGAAGCTGGCTGGAACGCGGTGTACGTTCCTCATCCGCGTACCTGGGGACTCGAGAAAGAGGAAATCCGCCCCGGTCCGGGGCGGCTCCTGGTGGTGAAACAATTCGCTGATTTACGCGACTACTTCTAGGAGAACTGGTGGGCAGCGCGCCGTGCGCTGCCCGGCCGCTCGTTACTGCAGCGCGATCTGCACGGTGTTCGCCGCTTGCCCGTTGACCTTGATGATTACGTCTACTGTTCCGGCGCCGGCCAGGCTGTTCGGCAGTTGCAAGTTCGCCTGGTCCAGACCGGGATACACGCCCTGCGCCGCCGTCATAATCGGCACACTGACGCCATTCACCGTCGCGGTCACATCGGATTGGGCCGCCGCGTGGCGGAATCCCGTGCCATAAAGCACGAGGTAGAGTTGGTTTCCGTCCGGGCCGAAGCCGACGGGGTTGGGGACGTACTTGTTCTGCGTCTGATCGAACACCGCAATGTTATCGAACGTCTGCACAGGGCCCGGTGCGACGTGCACGAACTGACCTGCCGCCACACCTTGGCCGTTCATGTTGGCTGTGAAAATGGCGGGAGAGGTAAGCGTGATGTTGGCGATCGCCGTCATGGTGTTACCGCCCGGCAATTGGGCGGTGACCGTCGCCGGACCGAGTGCTACGGTGCTCGGCATGACAAAGTTGATCTGGCTCGCAGAGGCGAACACGCCGTACAGCGGAGCCAGCCAGGAAACGCCGGTGCTATCGGTGATTTTCATGCTCGCTCCGGCCAGAGAGGTCGGCAGAGGAAACGCTCCCGCCGGGGTATCCCCGGTCAGGTTAGTGACCTGGTACGCACTAACGGCTTCATCTGGAGCGAAACTGGTTGTGATATTGGCAGCGGTGCTCACCAACTGCAATTGAGTTTTGGAAGAGCTGCCCGTGAAATTCGTATCGCCATTGTAGACGGCCACGATCGGATGCGTGGCAATGCTCGCGTCGACAATGGCGGAGGCGGTTCCACCAGCCAGCGTCGCGGAGGCGACCGTCAGATTATTCTGCGAAGCATCATTGAATTCAATCGTGCCGGTGGGTGTACCGACGCCGGGCGCCACTGCGGTGACCGTGGCAGTCAGATTCGCCTGGCCTGTTTGATTCAGCTTCGGATTGTACACGGTTTTCGTGGAAGCTTGCGCCACCGTGAACGACGTGGTGGCCTGCCCGACGGGATAAACGCCATCGCCGGTATACGTGGCAAGGATGTTATACGTTCCGGGGCTGAGCGGGTTCAGTGACAAGCCCTGACCGGGGGCGGCTTGGCCCAGGACATTGGGTCCATTCTGGAAGGTCACTTGACCGCCCGGAGTGGGCGCGGTGCCAGTTCCCGTGGGTGTCTCAGTGGCCGTCAACGTGACTTGCTGACCGTATACCGGCGACTGCGGATCCGCCGCGACCGACAAGGTGCCACCACCGCTGTAACCTCCGCCCCCGGTTCCCCCGCCGCCGCTACCCGGATTGCTTACCACCTCGCCCATCGAAACCTGTGCCGACGAGTAATCACCGGTTGGGACAAACTGGGCGGTAATCGTGTGTGCCCCGTCAGTTAAAGCACTAGTATCGAATTGGGCTTGGCCGGAATCGGAGAGAGACATGCCGCTCGCCAGCGTGGTTGTGCCATCTAAGAAACTTACTGAGCCGGTGGGGACCGGACCGCCGGGCGTGCCAGTCACCGTGGCCGTAAACGTAATATCGTCCCCGACTGCCGCTGGATTCTCGCTACTGCTAATCGTGATATGGGTAACTTGCGAGGCGACGATCACCGGCGTCGACGAACTGTTTATGAAGTTAGCATCTCCTGAGTAGACTGCGGTGATTGTTCCAGGCGCAGTCGCGGTGTAAGTCGCAGTGGCCACCCCGGTCGAACCATCCAGGGGGACCGGCGAGCCGAGGGTGTTACTCCCGTTCATGAATTGCACGCTACCCGTAGGCAAGCCAAAGCCCGGCGGAGCGGGCAGGACGACCGCGGTAAGTTGCAACCCGGTATTAGTGAGCTGTGTAATGCTCTGGTCAGAGTTGATAATCAAGTTCAGCGGACTACTGACGATCCCGTTCGTTCCCAGTCCGCAGTAGAAGACCACCTCGATCGTATGGGCTCCCGCCGACATGGGCGTACTCGGGTCCGGGCCGAATTGCGCCTGGCCGTTATTCAGCGGCAGCGGTAAGGTCGGAAGCATGGATTGGCCATCCGCCAGAAAGTCCATACTGCCTGGAGAGGCGGGGCTCACTGTGCCCGTGAACACGATGGATTGACCGTAAACCGGAGACTGGACGGACGAAGTTACGGTTACCGTGGCATTACTCGGACAGATCGACAAGGTGAAAACGGTGGAACTGGATGCAGCGAATGTGTTGTCACCACTGTAATTAGCGAAGATGAAGTGCGTGCCCGCGCTGAGCGTCGAAATCACCATCGAAGCATTACCGGATGAATTTAAGGCAAACCGGCTATTGCCGGCCTGGTCCATTAGAACAACGGGAGGGGAACTGCCGGCCGTAAATGTCACCCATCCGGTCGGAGTTCCCTGGCCGGCCGGCCCGGTTACCGTGGTCGAAAGCGTGATCGCCTGGCCGGAGTTCTCGATGCCACTTTCGCTTACCGTCGCGGTTACGGTGGGTAGACCGTTGATCATTAGAGACACTGGCGCAGAGGTGCTCGTACTTAGGGTGGTATTCCCACCATACACAGCGGTCAGCGAATGCGGCGACGCGGAGGCCGGCAGCTTCGATGTCGTAAAGCTAGCGGTTCCGCCGGACAGAGTCTGGGTACCGAGCAGCGTGGCGCCATCGTAGAAGCTGACACTACCCGAAAGAGTACCCGTTCCCGGCGATTGCACAGTCACCAGAGCGGTCATGGTAATTGGCGTTCCCACATTGGCCGCCGAGCCTTGCGGCGGTGAAGTCAGCTGGGTGACTGTATTATCTTTTCCCACGACGACCGTAACCACGTTACTTGCGGAACTGTCGAAGTTGGTGTCCCCACTATACTGCGCGACCAGTGTGTGGCTGCCTTGCGCAAGGTTCGAGATGGGACCGAACACCGCGGTGTTGCCGTTCAGGTTGACCGTACCGAGCGAGACCAGGCCTCCGTTATCCGTCAAAGTGACCGTCCCGGTCGCCGAGACCGAGCTGACGATTGCCGTGAATGTCACCGCTTGCCCGATCACGACCTGCGTGGCCGAGGCTGATAACGTCGTGCTCGTAGGAGCGGGAGGCGGAATGATCGTAATGGCAACAGCGTTGGAACTGCCGGCTTGTGCCAAGTAGTTGGAATCGCCGCCGTAGATAACACCAATCGTATGCGTCCCCGGCACTAATCCACTAGGCGCCACGATGCCATATGTGGCGTCTGGGATGGTAACCGCGGCCGAGCCACCACTCAGCGGGATCGTACTCGTGCCAATGGTCGCATTATCGAATTGCAGTTTGATGGCTCCTGTACCTGGACCCTGCGCTCCGCTGACCGTTACCTGAACGTTTAGCGGTACTGTCATGTCCCAGGGAGAAGGTGTCGCCACTACCGTAATCGTGGCGGGGTTCGTACCTGCTTGTAACAGAGCAGCCGCCGGAGCCAGCATGATCGCCAACCTAAGGGCCGATAACGTGAGCCAGTTTCGCACAAATCCTCCGCCGGACTCTACGTACAGCGAACAGACACACGTAGCCTGTCACTGTCTCAGTAAGTCTTTGAAAACAACTGTCCGGTCTGATTTGTAGGTTACTGGATGTTTCGGCGGCGGAATAGACCTATAACGCATAGCCCGCTGCCCATGAGGAAGATCACTGAGGGTTCCGGAACCGCTTGAGAATCCTGAACATACAGACTGTCCAGAAATAAGCCATTAGTATCGTTGGTGCTTACTACCAGGCTGCTGATCTGTGCTGCATTCTGCCCGAGGAAGCCAATAAACGGAGCATTGTTGCACGGTGTCGGATTAGGAGTCAGGTTACCCAAACCAGCACACAAGCCACCTAGGCCGTTAGCCACGATGGTATAAGTCCCTAGCAGATTGTTGTTCGAATCAAAAGCCTGCAAAGTCGCCGTAAAGTTCGCCAGGGTTTTGGAACTGATATCAAATCCCGCGCTTAAGACGGGCGCGCTGAAATTAATGGTGAGGGACGATGGACCGACTACACCGACCAGCGCGTCGCCCAGGGCCGGCGTGGAAGTAGGCGAGCTCGGCGCGCCAAAATGGCCTTCAAAGGTATTGACATTGTCGTTGGCGACAAAGTCGGGCAGGGTCCACTCCGATCCATCCCAGGCGAACACGGTATTTTGGGCGCGCTGCAAAAGACCCACGGAAGACAACGTTATATTCACACCGTCATTCGACGTGGTCCAAGGTCCCGAGGAAGGATTCTGATCCGCCGGTCCGAACGCGGTTAGCCAGTTTACGGGATCGTTAGTGAAGATCTGATTTTGGGTGACGCAAGCGGTGGAGACAACGGTGTCATTCGGTCCTTCGAGTGAGCAGGACAAGCTGGTGGCTTGAGCCGCCATCGTCAATGCAATGACAAATGTACTCAGAACGAATGTGCGCTTCATGCCGTAACCCAGTGTCAGTGTAGGACGTGACAATCGCTAACACAAGAGAAGGATTGGCATGTCTAAAGTTCACAGTACTGCCTCAACTACCGGTAAATAACCGATGGGATTATTCAAAGGTAAGTGTCTCTGTTGGTTACCTGGGCAGCTTCGTTCCAGTACCCGGTTTCCAAGGCCTTTGGCTTCCTACTGATCGGCCCTTCGCTGCCTTTCGTACGGCTGCTTCAGGTACTTTCCGGCCTCTTCCTGCGCGTCCTGGGTATTGTCCTTAGTCCGAATGGCTAAGTTGTATTCATTAACCGCGCGGTCGCGTTGGCCGGTTATATCGAAAATCTTACCTAAGTTAATATGCGCCCAAACCTCGGTCCACTTGGGATCCAGGTCGCCGTTGAGCGCCTCGCGGAACTCGTTGGCGGCCGACTGGTAGTTGTTCTGGAGGAAGAAGACTTCGGCGATGCGGTAGTGAGCCAGGGAGCTGGTCCGATTGGTCTGGAGGGCCTTTTGGTACTCCTGCAGCGCCTCGCCGAATTCGCTCAGCTCCGCGAATTCTTCGCCCTTGCGGATGGCCACCGCCACGCGCACGGCGTTGCTGTACCGCAGGACGTGGTTATCGGGATCGATGCTAACGGTCTTAGGCTTCCCGAACGTATCGACGGAAAATTCCGATGAGGTTCCCACAACCTCCACGCGCTTTTCCTCCGGATTGCCTTCCGTTTCGATCTTCAGGTCTACGGGCATCCGGAAGGTGTCCAAATCTTGCGCGATCTTGCCCATGACGCGAAAGCCCTTCTGGGTCCGGTAAATTGTGTAGTCCAGCTTGAACTCGGGCGCCCCGCTCGATTCCACCCACTCGATAAAGAAATAGCCCAGGTCTTGTCCCGAAACCGTCTCGGCCACCTTGCGGAAATCCTCCGTACTGGCCGATTTCCAGGCGTACTGCTGCGCGTAGGTTTTTAAGATCTCAAAGAACTTCTGATCGCCCACGATATAGCGCAGCATATTCAACATGGTGGCGCCCTTGCTGCCGGTGAGTGCCCACAGCTCCGGGGAATAGTCCTCCATGCGCGCAGCCTGGATCATCGGCACATTATCGATGGTCAAAGCCTCTACCATCGTGTCGCGAAGCTGCGACTGCATGGCCGCCGGTCCGCTGGCGTGCTCCGTCCACAACAATTCGGAATAGGCCGCCAGGCCGTTCGTCAGCCAGAGCTGATTACGCGTCGAGGGTGACACCAGCTCTTCAAACCATTGCCGGGAAATCTGGTTGGCTAGCAGCCGGGCGCTTGGTTCACGGCCGATGCCTTTCGGCGACAGAAAGATCAACCCCGGTCCCGCAAATCCGTTAGGGGCCCCGTCCTCGGTTTCCACCACGGTAAGGTTCGCGTACGGTGGAAGTCCATAAAGACCCGTGAAATGCGACATGGTCTGCCCGATCTGCTGGCCATAGGCTTGGGCCAAGTCAGCTTGCGGCCCGCGGAAGTAAACCGTCGTGGTTACCCCTTCCGATTGAATTTTCGCCGGGTCTCCTTTCACTACCGCGACGTTAGCAGGAAAAGAAGGCCGGTCGAATTTGAATTCATAGATATTCTTGTCGGCCGCCGATTGATGCGTATCGAGACCGCTGGCAATCACGGAATAGCCTGTAGGAACGGTGACCCGTAGATTGGCAGCGAAGCGATCGGTCGTATAGCCGCTGATGGGCAGCCACCGGGAGGGATACATCAGGAAAGCGAAGTCGGGATGGATGGCCGCGAACTTGATCCCGTATACCGGGGAATCTTCCTGACCCGTAAGCCGGCCATCGTAATAAAACGTCACGGTGACGGGTTGACCCTTCGGCAGAGGCTGATCGAAATTCAACCGTACGGTGAAATCCTGCTGGTTGCGCGAAGCCGGAATCTGCTTTCCTTTGTCGTCCACCACGCGCGAGACGCTGAGCGCGTTGTTCAGCTCGAACGCCGGCGAGGTAATGTTATCGTCCAGCGGCACAAACCGTACGGTCACCTTGGCGGTCAGTGTCTGCGTATTGGGCGACACCTCGGCATCGATCGCGTAGGCATCCACATCGATGCGGTTCCGGCGCTCCGAATTTTGCGCGGCCATAGGCCACGCAACCAGCAACCCTCCAACGGCCGCGGCGGCCGCGACCGAATACCGGCGGAAATTACGAAACATGTGCTACCTGTCCTTCCAAAATCCCTTGTACAATCGCTGCTGCGCGCTCGGGCGCGCTTCCTTCCGAAGTTAGTCTGCGGCGCACTTCAGCCAGTCCGGCGCGCATCTCCGAGCGCGCGTCCTCACTGGCAAGCAGCCGCCAGGCGGCGGCCGCCAGATTCGCTCCGGTCATCTCCTGTTGCATCAACTCCGGCACGACGGCACGGCCGGCGATGAGGTTCACCATGGAATAAAACGGCACCCGAACCAGCAGCTTGCCGGCGATCCACGTGGGGATCGCGACCTGATAGAACGTGACCATGGGAGTACCCAGCAGCGCCGCCTCGACCGTCACCGTCCCGCTGGCGGCCAGTACCAGGTCCGCATACGCCATGGCATCCCAGCTCTCTCCGGGAATCACCCGAATCGGCGCCTGGCCGATCCGTTCCTCGAAAAAGGCCACTCCGGCGGTCGCCGAAGCCGGCAGCACGAAATTCATGGCTTGTTCGCGGTTGAGACGCTGGACGGCATCGAGCAGCGCGGGCAGATGACGCGCGGCCTCCCCACGCCGGCTTCCAGGCAGCACCGCTACCATTAGACGGTCGGCGGCGAGCCTGTGTTTCTCAAAAAACTGTTCCCGGCTCATGGACGGCCCCACCAAACCCGCGAGCGGATGGCCGATATACGTGGCCGCCAGCCCGGCGCGCCGGAAAAAGTCCTCTTCAAACGGGAAAATGCACAATAAGTGCCTGAGACTACGGCGCATAGCCGCGAGCCGTCCTTTTCGCCACGCCCACACCTGCGGTGCTACCAGATAGATGACCGGAATCCCGTCACGCTCCAGGCGCCGCGCGACCCGCAAGTGGAAATCCGGCGAATCTGTCAGGATGGCCACATCCGGCCGCTCGCGCCGCGCCTGCGCCAGCAATTTACGATATTCACCGTAGATCCGGGGGATATGCTCCACCACCTCGATGAGCCCCACTACCGCGAGGCTCGCGGCATCGACTACGGTCCGCACACGCGCCGCGCGCAACTTCGGGCCAGTGCAGCCGAAAAACTCGGCGCCTGGCCAGATACGACGCAGCTCTTCCACAAGCAAAGCGGCGTACAGGTCGCCCGACGCCTCGCCTGCGGATACGAGAATCTTGGGCCGCATCTGATTAATCCCCATTCATCAGTTCTCCGCCGGAATCTTATCCAAATGGCCGACAATAACATAGTCGATCGGAGCCAGTGTCTTTTCCAGGCGAAGGCCCATTTGCTGAACAGCTTGCCTTATGTTCCCGAAAGGGTCCGAGCCAGATATATCTCCTTTATCCTGCGAAGCCGTCCCACGCGTTTCTTCGCCTAGCGGACGGTTTCTCGCGGCCTGGATCGCCTCTGGCGTGGTCATCTCAAACGAGAGCTGGTACTCGCCGGACAGGCCGGTTTTGTCGAGTACCGGGCTGCCGAGCATCGTCGACAACGTTTCCGCGAACTCCGCAAGCGTGATTCGATCCCATTCGAGGCGAATCCCGTTAGGGCCAAAGGTCCGTCGAAGAGTCCCCGGGGAGCCTCCTTGAATTAAATCGCCATCGATCGTGGGCTTTATTGTGGTCGGGCGCACACCGGCCACCTCGGACGTTTGGGCCCTGATTTCCGCTGAGGTGGCCTGCCGGAATCGAATTCCGGACTTCGCCTTCGTAAGCGTGTACGCCCGCTGATTCCTCAATTCCTGACGAACTTGCATGTGGAAGCGCTCCTCCAGCAAACGCTTTAACATGGCGGGCACTTGCTCCGGACGGGATCCCTCGGGCATTTTCGCGACGACATCAAAACGCTGCTCCATCCATTCCGGTCCTGCGATCTGAAAATCTTTGACTTCAAAGGCATACATCAACAGGCCCGTGATGGTTACAGAGCGGATATCAACCCGGCCATTCTCGATTTTGATCCCGATGCGCAAACCGGACGCAATGAGTTCTGGAGTGATGGGTTGAGACTTACGAATCGATGCCACTTCGAACGACGGCTCTTCGGCAAAAAGCGCAACTCCGATGAGCAGCCACAGGATGCAACCCATTAACCGGCGATGCCTCGCTAGATCCTTTTGTGCCACTGAGATCGTCCGGACTAATTTAAAGTTTAGCGTGCTCCCCTGTTACAATCGAGCACGGAATGTCCACTGAAGCAGACCGGTCCCGGACGACCGTCGAGGATCTCGCGACCCGTTTTCGCGCCGAGATGATTCCGCTCACCAGCAAATTCTCTTATTTCTGTACGCTGCCCATGGCGGAAGAGGACCTCAAGCAGTATCTGCACGATCCCATTGCGGCCCTTTCGCCAGCCGCACTCGCCCTGCTGCCCCATGTGGACCTGATCCTGGCGCCCTATCTCGAAAAGGGCAACGGGAAATCCGGAGATGCGGTTAGCTTCGACCGGCCGGCGGAAGGCCGCTCGATTCCTGCTTCCCGCCGCGAGGAAGAGCAGGTCGTCGTACTGGCGCTGGGAGTGAAAGACATCGAGGTCGCCGATTATCACTACCGTTTCTATAATTCGCTGTCCGCCCTGGTGGTGGACCACTGTTCGGAAGAGGTTCAGGAACGATTTCATCGCACCATCCGCGAGGAGCTGAGCGCCGAAGTGCACGGCGAAGTAGACGAAAAGAGCTGGCACCTCAAACAGGCGCTCTTGCGCCGGCAGACCAACGCCCGCCGGGAGACCAAGCTGTTTCGCGAGTATGCACGCCAGGCCTTCGAGGACACCCTGACGCTGTACCTGCACGGAACCTGCTGCGACATCGATGTGGAAACTGGCCCGCGCCAAATGCCCAGCCGCTATCTGCGCCGCCGTCTGGAACTCCTAGTCTCGCTGTTCCCGCCGCCGGAAGGATACGCCGTTCTGCCCGAGCAGTTGAAAGCGCGCTAGCTACGGCTCTCCCAGGCGAAGGTCCATCGTCGCCGACGACTGCTGGCCCTGCTGAGCCCCTTGCATCGCACCGGGGGTGCTGCCGATACCGGGGGCGTTGCCGAAGGCCGAAGTGCCGCCGGAACTCGAGGTGTTGCCAAAGCTTGACGTGTTGCCGAAACTCGAGTTGTTCCCGAAACTGGAGTTGTTCCCGAAGCTCGAGTTGTTACCGAAGCTCGAGGGATTCCCGAAACCCGAGTTGCTCCCAAAACCCGACGCGCTGCTGCCGCCCACGCCCGGATTGTTTCCAAAAGTGGAACCACTCATGGCACTCGTCGGGCCGGCATTACCTGGGCCAGACGATGCCAGGTTCTGCACCGGCGTGCCCACCACGCCGGCGCTATTCGCCCCAGGTGTGCCCCCCTGCTTGGTGTAGTCGAAAATGAATTCCCACTCGTTGTAATTGGTCCGCTGGTGATAGACCATGATCGACGCCGCCTCGGAGGTGCTGGCGATACCGGCGATTCCAGCCCCCACAGTTTGTCCGCCCGGCCCCGTGCTGCCCGCAGTCGTCGTCGTGCCTTGAGGCGCCGGCCGTTGCGTCGTCAGCATATTGTTGATCATGGCGGTGGCGGGATTGCCTGCTTGCGGATTCGCCTGCTGCCCGAACTGGGCGCCGGTATTGGGTTGCGAATACGGCTGCGGGAGGCCGCCTGGGGGAGCCTGTTGCGTATACGCAGCTCCGCCCGGATCAGGGGGAGGGGTGTTCTGCTGGGGATACTGTATCGGAATGTTAGGGTTGAAGACGCGCTGACCTCCGACATTGCCGGCGTTGCCACCGATGGAACTATCCCCGCCGAACGATGACGAGGAGCCGCCAATCGAAGACTGGCCTCCGATGGACGAGGACGATCCACCGATCGATGACACTCCTCCAATCGACGATGAACCAGCGCCCTGATTCGCGGGCTGCTGCGCGGGCAGAGGTGGTCGGAATTGATTGGGCAGCCCGGCCTGGGGCTGGGGCGGTTGTGCCTGCTGACCGCCTGGAACCGCTCCCACATACGGTCCCGCCTGACCCGGCGTTGCGGCACTACCTGGCAG
>Ga0335078_10002913_pt1 | contig 25700 bp, 18 predicted proteins | sample Lox_Sample_32_FD_206711 | JGI IMG/M metagenome (GOLD analysis project Ga0335078, IMG submission 206711) | Soil microbial communities from Loxahatchee National Wildlife Refuge, Florida, United States - Lox_Sample_3.2 | ecosystem: Environmental > Terrestrial > Soil > Wetlands | place: USA... | reverse complement strand
TGAAGCGCTGCTCAACGTGTTGATACTGATCTCTTAGATTTGCCAACTCGACCTCGGCCTGATCGACTTCGCTCGCGAGCCTATGAGCCTCATTCTCGAGAAGCGTTAGGCTCTCCTGCGCCTGCGCAGCACCATTGCGCGCGTTCCCCGAAAGAGAAAGCAGGTGCATTGCATGACGGCGAGCAGATTCGAGTTCTCGCTCAGCGATGAAGACCTCTTCCGTAACCGCGCGCGCCTCCCGCTGTTTCGTTTCGGCGACTTGGCGATAGGAGCGCGCTTCGCTGGCTGCAGTTTCCAGAAACCTGCTTTGTTCGGAACGTTCGTCGGTGATACGAGTTAGCTCAATTTGCATTTGCTCGATCTCTGTGGCCAACGTGACCAGCCGCGTTTCCAATTCACCCAGTCGCTCGATATTGGCCCGCTGTCGAGCGGCGGCTCGTTCCAACTCAAGGTTTGCGGCGTTGACTGTGTTCTGCGCCTCCTGGAAAGAGCGATCAATCTCATAGCCGCGTTCCGTCAAGGCATGCTGGCTGGACTCCATTTGCACGATTTCAGCGGTAGCGCCATCGATGCGTTCGCTCAATCCGGCTAGCTCCGACTCAAGATGTGAACGTTCCGAATCCATCCAACCCAGACGGCTCGCCAGAACGACGCGTAAACGATCGCGCATTTCATCACGTATTGCGGCAAATCGCTCCGCCCTTACTGCCTGCCGTTTCAGACTGTTCATCTGGCGGGTGATCTCTTCAAAGATGTCGTCTACCCGAGCCAGATTCTGTTTAGCGCTTTCCAGACGTAGTTCCGTGAGCCTTTTTTTTGTTTTGTAGCGCGTTACGCCCGCGGCCTCCTCGATGGCGGCCCTGCGGTCGTGGGGGTTCGAGCTTAGCAGTTGGCCGATCTGCTCTTGGGCGATGATTGCATAGCTGTCAGGCCCAAGCCCTGTTCCCATAAAGACGTCTTGAATGTCGCGCAAGCGCGTCAGTTTCTCATTAAGCAGATATTCACTCTCGCCGGTTCGGAACAGCCGGCGAGTGATGGTGACCTCGCCCTTCTGCGGAGAACTCTGCAACTTGCGCCGCCGAATCTTCAGCACGACGGGTTGCGGCCCATCGCGTTCTGAATCTGGCTCCCCCGGACTGAGTTCTTCATCCTCAATTGCCTGACCCGGTTGCTGGGATGCGGCAATCTCTTCAGATTCGGCCGCACGCTGACGGCAAAGCTCCTCTTCGTCCCAATCCGAATCCCCCTCCGGCTGCAACTCGAAAGGCTCGACGAGGACCGGCCCTTCATATGCTTCCGGATCGACCATCGTCAGGGTCACCTCAGCCATGCCCAATGGTTTCCGCTCGCGGGTTCCTGCAAAGATCACGTCCTGCATGCTGGTTCCACGTAGAGTCTTGGCGCTTTGCTCGCCGAGCACCCAGCTGACCGCGTCGAGGATGTTGGATTTTCCGCAACCATTTGGCCCGACCACCACTGCGACGCCGGTCCCGGGGACAGCCAATTCGGTGCGGTCACAAAAACTCTTAAAGCCAACGATGCGGATTTTCTTGAGCCTGAGCACTGCCACTCCATCCTGGATCGACCGAGACCAGCCGGCTTGTTCCATCGGCTGGAATCGGTCCTCCGCGCACGAACGCATCCGCGCTCGACGCTCGAGATTTGGATTTTCCGAGGAATATCGTCTGAGCGGAAACCGCCCTGGCTCATCCTCGCCAGGGGTCATCATCCGCTCATCCCGATTGTTGGAGGATGGAGCAGCAGTTTCGGCGAACCCCTTCGCCGCACGCTGAATTTACTCACAGTGAGTCTAGCAGTGCGCAGAAATCAAGGGCCTGTTGAAAAGGAGGTCCAAAATGTGCATCTTTAGTCAACAATTGTTCGAATTAAGGGCGTTAAGAATAGTGTCGATCGGAAAGAAGGGTCGAATATGGTGAAAGCTGCCAATTCATTCACCTTCTGTGACTGGATACGCGCCAGCGCTGGCGAATCAGTACATCAGATTCTGTCACTATGAATGCCGTCCTTCACATAAAGTCCGATCACGAACAGATTCGGAGACACCGCGAGGGGCTTGCGCGCCGCGTTCTGAATGAATTCTCGTTCACTCCGCCTTCTAACCCTCAGGTCCTTTGCTATTTGGATGATCGAGATGTTGAGTGGCTCATGTGGTACACAATAGCCCCTGTGGACCCAGTTTCCAACACCATTTCATGGCCCTATGTTAGTGTCATCTACCTGCACGGCAGCACATGCGAATCTGACATCCAACTGGCAATGACCTTGGCTCACGAGCTTCAGCACTTCGTGCAGTTTGTGAGTGACAGACAGCTCTGGGCGGTTCATTTGCTCCTCACCAAGCTTCCTGGTCTCCCGGCGCACAATCTCAAGCACTGGTTCGATCTTCCCAACGAGATTGAGGCAAGGATCATCGCCAAGCGTGCGGCGGAAAAACTGTTTGGCCAAGCGGAAGTCGAGAGACATATTGCAATGATGATTGCTGCGCGAACATCGGACGAGGACGCCGCGGATTGGGAATTCATTCGAACACTTGATCCCAACTCAAACTACGACATGCGTGAGCGGACCATTCCGCTCGTCAACGACCACCGCTCCCAACTCGAATATCTCAAAACGATGATCTTTGCCAATGACAAAGATCTTGGAGCCGTCGATTTCAACCTTCAGTAAAAAAACTCTTATCTCTCTGGTTCCGAAGAAGAGGCTTTGAATATTTCCTTCGTGGCTGTTCTTGAAGAACATGCGTTGCTAGCGGGTTCGCATCCGTGGATCGCTGCGCATATTCGCTGGACTCCACGCGGCTCCCAGGGTGATTTCGACTCCATCAGGGCCAACAAACTGCGGGAGGTTAGCCTGACCGGAGGGAAATGCTTGGCGTTCCAACTGAGGCCTTGTCGGAACGCCAATGGGCGCTAAACTCGTGTAATATGCCGCACCCTTCTTGGAACGACAGCTACGCTTCGGGCGAGCCTCCATGGGACACGGGCAACCCAGATCCGCTGCTCGTCGAGTTCATTACTTCGGGCCGCGTTGAGCCCGCCAAAACCCTGGAGATTGGTGCGGGCACGGGGACCAACGCCATTTGGCTGGCGGAACGCGGCTTCGACGTAGTAGGCATCGATGTCGCCCCGCTCGCGGTCGAACGTGCCATCGCGAAGTTGCAGAATCGTTATTTGCCTTGCCGTTTTTCCACCTTGGACATTCTGGCCATCTCCCCGCCTGAAGGTCCCTTCCATTTCGTCTTCGACCGCGGCTGCTTCCATGTCTTCGACGAGCTCGAGGAGCGCCAACGTTTTGTCGCACAGGTCGTCGCGGTACTCGCACCCGGAGGACTGTGGCTGAGCCTCATCGGCTCGACCGAAGGCCCACCGCGGGAATTCGGTCCGCCACGACGCTCGGCCCGTGAGGTCACCATGGCAATCGAACCGTCTCTAGAAATTGTCGAGTTCCGCGCCGTTGAGTTCCGCCCTCATGATGCTATGGCGTGGTTCTGCCTCTCGCGCCGACGCGCGATCCCAGCGCAACCATCCACGCGGCATGAATGAATATGGGCCAGGCGCCACTCGCCGTTTTTCTTGCGATAGACTTGCGTCTCGACACCAACCAGGTTCACGAATCAGAGCGAGATCCCCCGTTTCCAAGGGATGAAGTCGTTTTGGCTGAGAAGTTCTGCTTTGGTAAACCGCTCACCGTTAGCCACCTGAATCGATAATTCGAGTAGTTTCTCGGCGCACGAGGGCACGTCGGCGTTGCCGGTGATGATGGCGCCGGTATCGAAGTCAATAATGTCGCTCATGCGTTGGGCTAGCCCGGAGTTCGACGATACCTTGATGACCGGGGCGATGGGGTTGCCAGTGGGAGTTCCAAGACCGGTTGTGAAAAGCACCAGATTCGCTCCCGCACCGACCTGCGCGGTCACACTCTCGACATCATTGCCCGGAGTGCACTGGAGATTGAGGCCCGCTGCACTTATATACTCTGGATAATCAATGACTCCACGGATTGGACCGACACCTCCTTTTCGGGCAGCGCCGGCTGATTTGATTGCATCCGTGATGAGACCATCGCGAATATTCCCGGGAGAAGGATTGAAGTCGAATCCGGAATGAACAGCCTTGGCACGGGCGGAATAGGCCTGCATTAGATGCGAAAAGCGCTGTGCCAATTCGTCGCTCTCGCACCGATTGATCAATTCCTGCTCGACGCCATGGAGTTCAGGAAACTCCGAAAGGATTGATCTTCCCCCCAATTCACCGATGAGATCAGACACATAACCTAGGGTGGGATTGGCGGAAATTCCGCTGAATCCGTCCGAGCCCCCGCACTGAAGTGCAACCGTCAATCGAGAGAGCAGTGCCGGAGCGCGTGTTGCACGGTTGGCTTCGACCAGCCCCTCAAAAGTTCCTTCGACGGCTCGCCTCATCAAGGAGCTTTCCAGACCGGAGCTCTGCTGATCAAAGAGGAGGACCGGCTTCCGTAACTCAGGGTCGCGCGCTCGGAGTTCGGACATGAGCATGGATACCTGCGCTTTCTGACAGCCCAAACTTAGGACTGTTGCGCCGCTAACATTTGGGTGATGGATGTAGCCAGCCAGCAGACCGCACAGAGCTTGTGCATCTTGGCGAGTGCCGCCGCAGCCTCCTTCGTGCGTGAGAACACGAATTCCGTCGATATTGGGGAAGGTGCGCGGGGGAGTATGGGCTACCTCAGTCTCTGAATCTGCTGGTCCCAGTTTTTCTGCCAGTTGTGCGTTCGGGGAATATCTACTCACAAGTGCTCGCACCTGTTGGCGGTACTCGTTATGCTCTCCGCCGTAGCCAAGTTCCTCTTCGAAGGCTTCCTGCAAGCGTCGGACATTACGGTTCTCGCAAAAGACCAAGGGCAAAACGATCCAATAATTCCTCGTGCCTACCTGACCGTCTGCGCGGTGATAGCCCATGAAGGAACGTTCAACCCACTTTGCTGCATCTGGAAGAAGGTTAGACACAGGTCGGCGACTTGAAGAGTAGTCGTCTGCCCGATGTCGCACATTGTTCACAGAGAGCAGGCCGCCGCGACGAATCGGTGATGTAACTTCGCCGACAACCATGCCATACATCCGCACGGCATCTCCGGGTGCAAGGTCCGTCAAAGCCAGCTTATGCTTGACAGGGATGTTCTCGGTGACTTCGCAACTCACTCCGGTATTTCGGATTGTCATACCGGCTGCGAGCGGCTCCAGGGCCACAAGAACGTTGTCCCGCGAATCGAGTTGAAGTACAGAATCAGGCATATGGGATGCGTCTCAGTACAGCCTTCCGTTGTGCGACGTCGTTAATTCGGCGGCAAGAAGTAGGCCTTTACCGCACGCAGCAACGATACCTGATCAAGACGAGGCTCCCTGCCTTCATACGTCGCCTTCCAGCAAACCTGATTTACCAAATCTCTTGGGTGGCACGCGCGCAGTTCTTCCTTAAAACCACTGCGGATGACACGAATCAGCTCGTTAAGGATGTCCTGCTCCACTCTTAATTGGTGGTCCCGGGCGACGCGGCGAAAGATCTCGCAGAACTGATCTTCGCTTACTGCGCCCAGCTTGATCTTCGTTTGAATGCGGCGTAGAAAAGCCGCATCCAGCACTGTTCTCGGATCCCTGTTCGAGGCGAAGACGACCAGCATTTCGAATGGAATCTCGATCTTTCTTCCTCCGACCATAGTGAGAAACTCAATTCCCCGATCGAGGGGCACGACCCACCGATTGAGCAAATCTTCAGGAGGAATCCGCTGACGGCCAAAGTCGTCTACGACCAGCACCCCATTATTGGCTTTCATTTGCGGAGGGCCATCATAGAACTTAGAAGTAGGATTGAACTGAAGGTCGAGCATCTCAATCGTCAATTCTCCGCCAACCGTGACGGTCGGGCGCTTGCAATGCACCCATCGCCTGTCGCCATCTCGCGAACCGTCATCTGCTTCCGATCCATGAATCGCAGGATCATACACAGTGATGATTTGGCCCCCGACCTCGACAGCAAATGGTATTGAGACCTCGTCATCCGCAAACACATGGGCCATTGCTTCCGCGGCCGCAGTCTTGCCGACGCCGGGCGGCCCGTAGAGAAAGACGGCGTTCCCGGAGTTGAGAGCGGTTCCCAGGTCTGACAGCACCTCCCGATCGAAGACAAGATGCGCGAAGGCGCGCTCAACATCACCTGGCCGCACCTTCACCTTCCTCATACTCTGCTTTCGGACCTGCGCGACATAGCTCGCCAGAGAGACTGGCATGGCGCCGGAGTACTGGTTTTGGGACAAGAGTTCCAACGCGCGGTTCCGGCCTTGAGAAGTAATTGCGATCACGGGGACCGTACCGGTCATACCGGTGACCTCGCAGAGTAGCTTCGCTCTCAAACGGGAGAACAGTTGTTCTGCGGCATCGTAACTCAGGCGAGACTGCTCGGAGAGATCAGCAACCGAGAAGGGTCCGTAAAGATAGAGAGTCTTAAGGCCAATGTCCTCGAGAATTGACTCGCGGACGCCAAGTTCTGCAATGGTCCGGGGCTTGAACTCCGGGCCGGCATCAATCGAGCCTTTGAGAATGTCGTATCTGCCGACGGTCGTGTCCATCGTTGCCCTCGATCGGCTTCTAACCCACTATCGAGTGGAGTCCTATTCTCTCCGTCCCATGCGGTAATCGAGATACAAGATGTGAGACTTAATCTGTTCTCCGACCCAGTATCTGGGTAGTCGCGCCATCTTTAGCATGTGAACGATGCTGCCCGGATTTCCTTTGCTCCAGTCGACAAGTGATTTGAGGACTTCCTCCAGATTGGAGGCGCACAAGTCAGTTCGGCGAGCCTCCCATCGGGCAAACTCAAGGGCTATTGGAGGAGCAAATTCCTTCAATGCGAGTCGCTCGGAGTTTCGGGCGCACATGGGCTGCAATGTACCGATATCCTCCATATGCGGTGTGCGCGCTATAAAAATAACAGGAGTTCGGTCGAAGTAATTGAGGTCCTTGATGAGACCGGTGACAACGCGGGAAGGTCCGCTGACGTGGTCGAGCGCTAGAGAAAAAGGATGAATATCGAGCGCACGCTGGACTACCCCCTTGAGCCCAGAAGTGCTGAGCGACTCTGGATTGGCCGGGACTTCAACTCGGGGTTTGTTGAGTCGGTGGAGTTCCGCAACAAGAGTCAGGAGAACTTCTCGCGGCGATTCCACCTGAGGCACGAACAAAGCCAGGGGTTGAGTTTTGACGAATGCCTTTACGAGGCGCGTTTTTCCTACAGCCTCCGGGCCCCAGATCAGGAGAGATTTCCGTTTCTGAGCTTGTGCCTGAAGACAGGTCATCTCCTCCTTTCGCTCTATGGCAGCGAAGAAGACTTCAGGTTCAATATTGCCGCTATATCCCTCTCGGGCCACGGCCACTGCCTCACTGGGCAACGGCGCTGTGAATAAAGCGTTCATGGCTTGACCGAATGACCTCGTATGCAGTTTCTCGATCCTTCCACCCCAGAACCTTCGTTTCTTTTTCTTCAAGGTCTTTGTAAACGGAGAAGAAGTGCTCAACTTCTCGCAGGACGTGCGGCTGGATCTCCGTATAGTTTTGAATGTTGATGAACCGAGGATTTCCCATGGCATACGCCAGGATCTTCTCATCGCACACGCCGTGGTCCACCATTTCAAAAAGCCCAACGGGGCGGACAGCATAGATACATCCGGTAAAGGTTGGAGTGTCTCCGAGGATAAGGATGTCCAGGGGGTCTCCGTCTTGTGCACGTGTCTGGGGGATGAAGCCGTAATCACCTGGAAAATGGACCGGGGAATGCAATACCCGATCCAGCACGAAGACCTTTAGAGTGGGGTCGTATTCGTATTTATTGCCACTGTCCTCGGGAATCTCGACGACTGCGGTAAGCACTTCTGGCGCTTTGTCGCCTATGGGCAGCTCAAGATAGTTGTCCATGTATCTCCTCGTTCGCCATGCGAAGCAGGAGCATAATAAAACCCCTGCCTAATCGCAGGGGTCATCAGCCGGGTCCGTATCGGTCGGCGGTTATGGCGGATCCCTTCGCCATCCCAAAAGTAGCACAATTGTTAATGCAACGGCAATGAAAACCGACAAGTAGCGGCTTTCGGTTTACCAACTTCCCGACACGGCGGTTTTCGGTCGTTCGAAATTTAATGAGTGCCTTGGCGATTATGCATGATTTGAGCCACTGGCGTGCATCGGACTGGCTGAGGCAGTCGCGTCCGAATTCCTACTCGTAACGTAACGCCTTCTGCGGGTCGATGCGGGCAATCCTTCGAGCCGGTATCCCGCAAGCAAGCACCGCAATAACCGCGAGGAAGGCCGGCACTGCCGTAAACGTGACAGGATCGTGCGGGTGAATTCCATAGAGAATGCTGGTGGCAAACCGTGTTAACGCCAGAGCGCAGGGCACTCCGAGCGCGATGGCTATTGCAGTCAGAGTCATGCATTGGCGGACTACGAGCCGCTGGACCGCGGCGATGGGTGCCCCGAGCGCAAGACGGATGCCAATTTCACGGGTGCGGCGGCTGACGGAGTAGCTAATGATCGCATAAAGCCCGACCGCCGTGAGGATGAGTCCAGTGATGCCGAAGATGCCGAACAGCACGCCGGCCAGCCGTGGAAGAACGAGGGCGCTGCGCAGATGCTCTTCCATCGTCTCGGTATTGAAGACGGCCAGCGCCGGATCGAGCGCATGAATCTCGTTGCGCACCGCGCCTTCCAGCGCTGCTGGATTTCCTTGGGTCTGCACAACGATTGAGACTCCCCTGAAGTCAGGGTCTCGACCGATATCCTGAGCAAGCGAGCGATAGAGAATCGGGCGTGCATCCTCGCCAAGCGTTCTCGACTTCGTATCCTTCACCACGCCGACAATTTCATACGTCGCCCCCGTGCCGGTTACGCGCTGACCAATCGCGTTTCTGCCCCCGAAGAACTGTCTGACGAATGTCTCGTTCACCACGGCCACCCTGGGCGAGTTGACGGTCTCGCTTGCGAAATCTCTACCAGCAATCCGATCAATACCCATTGTGTGAAAGTAGCCGGGGGAGACCATTGCGAGATCCACAACTCTGTCCGATTTGGTCGAAGATGACTGGTCCGCGATGTGGAAGTCATCCCATCTGCCATCCAGTGAGAGCGGCACGGGATCAACCAAGGCGACGGATGTGACTCCGGGGAGCCCGCCCAACCTGCGCCTCAATTCATCCAAAAACCGCGTCGCCCGCAGCGTGGAGTAGCCGTTCTGCTGTGGATCGACATTCATCAGCAGGATGCCGTGCGTGCGGAAGCCAACCTGAATGTTGGAGGCGCTTTGCAGACTGCGAAGAAAAAGTCCCGTGGCGCAAAGGAGCACGAGCGACAGGAAGATCTGCGAGAGGACAAGAATGTTGCGTAAACTCAGGCGGCGCTCCCTGTAGCCGAAAGCCTCTTCCCCTTTCATCGCTTTGGCAATCAAAGGCCGGGAGGCTGCCAAGGCCGGGGCAATCCCAATCATCAGCCCCGTGCCAACACTCAGCGCAAACGTGTATGCGAGAACCTTCCAGTCGATGCCAACCGTGAGATCGATAGGAATGGGGATGGGAAGGTGAAATGCCGTGAGTGCGGATGTTCCCCATAGGCACAGAACAAGTCCGAAGATGCCGCCGCCAAGTGAAAGCAGGGTACTTTCGACGAGCATCTGTTTGACCAGGTGTCTTCTGGGGGCGCCAAGGGAGAGGCGCACAGCCAACTCCTTTTGCCGAGCAAGAGCTTGCGCCATCAGCAGGTTCACCACGTTGACGCAGGCAATGCACAGCACCAGGAAAGCCACGACGGACAGCGCTGAGAGAAAGCCGATCAGGCCTGCCTTCTCATCCGGAGGCAATGAGCCGGCAGGCTCTAACTGAAATCCACGGTTCTTTTCTGTATCCGGAAAACTCTGCGCGAGGCGCTGGATAATCTCATTCACCTCTGCCGTTGCCTGTGCTCTGGTCGCACCCCGTGCCAGGCGTCCCGTTACCTCAAGCCAGGTATTCGCTCGTGAGCGATTGCCCATCTTGGGCATCAGGAGTTCCTTGTTGCCAAGCGGAACCCAGAGGTCGGAAGTGAACATGTCAAGCCCGCGAAAAGACGTGGGAGCAATGCCGACAACCGTAAACGGGTGGCCGTCGACCGACACTGGCCTGCCGATGATCGCTGGGTCAGAGCCGAAGCGTCTCGACCAAAGCTGGTGACTCAGAATCACAACCGGCAGATCTTCCTCGTCGCGATGAAAACCCCGGCCAAGAGCCATGGATATTCGGTTCACATCGAAATAATTGAACTCGGCCAATGCGCCCCAGACGCGCTCCGGCTCCGCAGAGCCGCCAATCGACGTTGGCATCGAAGGATAAAGCGCCGTGAGTCCGGAAAAGGATCGCGCCTGGTCGCGCAGGTCGTTGAACAGCGGCCATGACAGGTTGTTGCCACAGCAATTGCCGTGGTCGGTCGTGAAGACACTCATCAGCGTGGCAGGATCGCCTACAGCAGGAGTGCGCAGGAGAAAGGTGCTGACCATGGAAAAGATGGTTGCGTTCGCGCCGATCCCTAATCCAATCGACACAATCACCGCGAAGACGAAGCTGGGCGCCTGGGAAAACCTGCGAAGCGCTAAGCAAATATTCTGCATGGAGATCTCCCGATGCCGCATGGGCCTGCAGGTGACGGGGCGCTCGATTCAAAACCGAAGCTAGCTTCTATACGCAACAAGGACCGCTGCGGTTCCGCGATTAGAAGCGAGACAGTCCGATTTCTATCAGACGGGGTCGGGATAAACACTGGGTTTTCTCCGCCCGGCTTCACATCGAACGAATAGTAATCTGCCCTCCTGAACCCTTCTTGGCGTGTTAGCCCAATGCACGATTTGATCGGCACGGCAGAACTGCCCCCATCGCGTTCTCACTGTGTCATGGTGCCCGGAGGGGGACTCGAACCCCCACGTTTTTCACGAGCTACGAATTTTAAGTCCGCTGCGTCTGCCGATAAATTATTTATAGTAAATATGTTAAATCTTGGAAGTGTGCGGAGTGTGTAAGTAGATGTGCAAGCTTTTGAGGTTTTCCCGGCAACATTGCAATCCCTGGCACCCGGTCCTTCGCTGCGTGCGAAGGCGTGTTGGCATCAATCGACATCCGCGACTTCACGACAGATCACTGAACACTGGCCGGCTTCTGGGAAGCAATTCGCCGGTCGTTCTCAACTGGCGACACGGGCGCTGACAGTCGACGCTGGGGCGTAGCCCCATGGAGCAGTTCTGAGCGGCAAATTGCGATGAGCGTTCCTACCGGGACCGTTGAGAACAGAGCTGCAGGTTCTCTGCTTGATGGCTATTCAGTGTTCAGGCGCCAGGCCCAGCTGATGGATGAGATCCCGATAGCGGGGGTCGGTGTGAAGAAAGTCGAAGGCAGGGTCTGGTCGAATCAGGAACAGAAGCAATGGATCGCGTTCATTGACACCCTGCTCGAGCAGGGCCAGAGTCTTATCGTGTTCGCTCAGCATCCCGTGCAGTTCTGCAAGACTGAAGGTAGAAACTCTCGTGGACCGGGCTTGCTTTTCCAGGGCAGCCAGCCGGCAACGAACCACGGCAGAGTATCCGCCGGTCTGGAATGCGTGACGAACCGCGGCCGCCAGGAAAGGATCGCCTTCCGCCGATAGCTCGCGAGCCAGCATTTCCGTTGCCTCCTCGTTCCTGCCTTTCCAGTGATAGCTATAGGCGAGGTCATCGAGAATATCCGGAGCCACGGGAAAATCCGCGAGGCGCATGCGGGCGTCGCGAATGGCTGCGTCGTACTGGCGGGTGCACAGATAGATCTCCGCCATGGCTCCTGGATGAGCCAGGGGGTTGAGCGCGGTGGACTGCTTCTGGATGGCGATGGCCTCGTCATTGCGCCCCAGCGCGCAGAGGATCTTGGCGTGCAGATGCCAAGCCGACCATTCCTCCGGGTCGATTTCCGTGGCCCGGGTAATCTCCTTGAGTGCCCCCACTGCGTCCCGGCGGTAAAGAAAGAGGGAGGCTGCGAGGTCTGCATGAACCTGGGGAAGGAAGTCGTCGAGTTCGACCGCTTTGCGCGCAGCGAGTTCCTCTTGCGGCAGCGCGTCGCGCGGATCCATGTATCCATCCAGAGCGCCCATGCCGTAGTACTCGGCGAGCCCTGACCAGCCGAGAGCATAATCGGGCTGAATCTCAACCGCCTTGCGGAAGCATTGGCCGGCTTCCTCATTCCTGCCGACCCACCAGAAATAGACTCCGCGTAAGTAGGCATCATGAGCCTCCGGATTCACATAGCGCGCCGTCGCGTGCGCTAGTGACGCGCTATTGAGGCGTAAGGCGATGGCTCTTGCGGCCTCATCGGGCAAAGCAGCCACGTCCGTGTTTGCGCGATCGTAGCTTTGGGCCCACAGGTGGGTTTCCGGATCGGCGCGGATGAGCTGCAGCGTCATATGCACCTGGCTGTCGGAGCGCGAAATCGAACCCTCAACGATGCCATCGACATGCAGCGCCCGGGCGATCTCGGGCAGTGGCTTATGCGCGCCCCGGTACTGCATCACCGAAGTGCGTGAAATGATGCGGAGCGTGGATTCCCGCACCAGCATGGTCGTCAACTCGTCGGTCATGCCGTCGGCGAAGTACTGCTGGTTTGGGTCTCCGGAGAGGTTGTCGAGAGGGAGGACAGCGAGAGACCGGACGGGACCAGATGTGCTTTTGCGGTGCGCCAGATACCATCCTCCGGCGAGGACGAGAATTGCGGCGCACGCGCCGAGCGCCATCCGAATCCACGTTCCGGAGGCTCGCTGTGCAGCGGCCGGGATTTGCGTGGACGGGATCTCGTCCTGTATGACGGGGCGCGCGGGGGAGATTTCGGTGACCGGGGCGATAAAGCGATATCCGACCCGCGGAATGGTCTCAATGTAGCGAGGCGATTCATAGGAATCGCTGAGAGCCTCGCGGATCTTCTGGACCGATTTATTCAGGCCATGGTCGAAATCGACAAAGACGCCGCCGGGCCAGAGAAGCTTGTGCAGCTCTTCGCGAGTAACAATCTCTCCGGGACGCTCGAGGAGTACGCGCAGAACCTGCGTCGACTGCTGCGCCAGCCTGACTCGAATCCCGTTACTGCTGAGTTTGCCGGACTTCGCTTCAAACTCGAATACGCCAAATCGAAAGAGCCCGACCGTCGGCGTGACCGTCACGACGGACCTCCCCAACTCTGAGACCCCGAGTGTAGCACGTCCCGAGATTGTGCAGCGCGCGGGAGGAGCGGGGAGAATCCGGTTCAAATCACTCCAAACAAAGCACCTGCGCAGGGATGGACAATTCGCCCACTCGGCATTGCGCAAGCGGCCGCAGCACCGGCACACTCGGCCAATGGCCAATCTCGAACGTGCGAGATGAGAAAACCGAGGGGGAGATAACGATGCAAGCTGTCAAGAGTGTTGAGTCATTCCTGAAACGGCTGACGAAGGCGGCTTTGGTAGCCGGTGCCGTCGGCTTCCTGGCGTTCGCTTCAACCAGCGCCTTCGCGAGTTGCGGCCCGATGACTGGCGCAAAATTGACTGGAACCGGGCTGCCGGCGTTGATCCAGGCCGGTCCGCATGCGGCCGGCATCGAGGCAGAGCCGGACGGTGACCCGGCGAGTGATTCGATCGTCGGACTTTGGCACGTTCTCTACACAACGGGCGGCGCGACCTTCGCCGAGTCGTTCAAAATGTGGCACAGTGACGGAACAGAGCTCGACAACATCAACCAGAACCCCGCGGAAGGGAGCCTCTGCGTTGGCGTTTGGAAGCAGGTCGGCCCTCGCGAAGTGCGCCTGCACCATGTGGGCTGGATATTCGCTCCCGGTGGCACCCCGGCGGGAAGCTTTACCATCGACGAGACCGACAGGATTGGCGAACGCGGAATGGCTTATGCCGGCACGTTCACATTTCGCACCTACGATATGAACGGAAACTATACGGGCAATGAAGTGACGGGCAATACCGCCGCAACCCGGATTACGGTGGACTGACTGTCCGCACTGTGCTGTTGGATGATGCGGTCGCCGGCAAATGCCGGTGACCGTGCCATTCCTGGGCAGGCAGTCGCACACCGAAGGGCGGCGTTCCGCTTTCGATTGGCGAGAACGGGCCAACTCGCTCATCGAGCGTCTTTTCCGCAAGGAACAACCCCAGCCGCGGCGCGTCAGAACAGCGATTGGACATTCCACGGTGCACACAGGCTGCGGTGGCCGGCCAGCATCAAAAGCATCAACTGGGACGCTCGCCGCTCCTCTTCGCTGGTTAAGTGGCGACGTAATGCGTCGTGCCGGAGGGCGTACCTCTGGGCGTCTTCGGCCATCCGTTCGAAGAATTGGGCGTGAGCGTTCAAGAGATCTTCGGCTGCGCGACCCTTGCCCAACTGGCCCACGATCATCGAAAGGTGAAGGAGACAACAGGCGGGTCGCCTACCGTTAGGAGAGGCTTCCGATCGCCGCAACGTTGACACGACCTCTTTGACAGCCTTGCGTTCCGCATCGAGGCGAACCTGGCAGACCTGGCAGGTTTCCTGCGAGCCCCCGAAGTGGATGATCCCTTCCGTGCTCCAGGCCGGTCCGTCGCCGGCTTCAGCTACATTCTGTAGTTCCGCGGCCATCCGATGGGCAAGTTCCGGGTACGCGTTGCACACGCCATAGGGAGAGGAAATGTTTTCGTATTGCCACGTGTGCAAGGAGCAGAATCCGCCCCTCGCCGCATGTTCGCGTTGCGCATCCCGGTCGATCACCAAGTCGTACTGGTGCTTGCTGAGGAAGTGAAAGACGGCGTCCAAAACCTCTCCGCAAACCCGGCATCCGCTCCGCTTGTCCAGATCGAGCGCAATCTGGGCAGCATCTTCTTGCGTCGCATATTGCCGGTTCTGTACTGGGGGAAGTTCTGCCTCAGACTCACGAAGGCTCTGAAGACGCTCCAAGAGACCCTCGTAGCTGGGACGTCTTTCGGCCGGTTTCTCCAGATTACGTTTTTCAAGGAGAAAGTCCTTGATGCGTTCATACATGTTTGAGAGAAAAGCCTCTGCCCGTTCCTCGATCAGAAAGCGGAGCAGTTCATCTTCAAATTGGAGGATGCCGCTGCTGGCGATGCGTTCCGATTGCTGCGACTGCTTCGCTTCGAGAGCCTGTCGGGCAGAGACTGAAAATATCAGCGGCTCCTTCTTGAGCGCGAACTGGTCTAGTTGAGACTTGACATAGGCCAGAACCTGCCGGCGTTCATCTTCGCCTACGGTGTCCTGTTTATTGACAATTACGAAGAGTGCCTTGTCTGTTTGGCGGATTCTGTATAAAGCGCGATTCTCCTCGTCGGACAGCGGGCTATCGTAGCTTGTGATCAGAACAAAGGCATCAGCTTCCGGGAAGAACCGCTCCGTGGTTTGCGTGTTCTCCGCAATCGCTGATCCAAGTCCGGGGCTGTCGACGAAGAAGAGTCCCCGGCGAAGAAGCTCTACGGGTAACTCTATCTCCGCGTAAGCAACATTCTTGACGTTGCCCGGGTTGGATTGCTGCGTCACATATTCGGCCAAGCGGGCAAGTGGTATTTCCTGGCGGAGCTGTCTATCGTTGAAGTTTAGAACGACTTGTGTCCTACTGCCATATCGGACGGTTGTAATAACCGATGTAAGCGGAAGTATTCCGGTAGGCAGATGAGCTGCGCCAAGAATTGCATTGATCAGAGTAGATTTCCCACGGCTGAAACGCCCAACCAGCATGAGGTTGAAACGATCGTCAGCCAGCCGCATTAGAAGATCTCGAGAAGCAGACATCAGATCCTGATCTTTGGTGTCTACGGCCTGAGCCGAGCGAATGATTTCCGCCATCGAGAATTTCGCTTGTTCGTATTGTTTGAGATCCATTGCAATCACCACTTATGAGCGCTTCCCGAACCGGACGTCCTGCCTCAATTAGGCGGAGCGGGGTTTTTGTTCGCGCATCTCACTACCGAGCACATGATGCAGAATCCGCCAGAAAGGCGAGAGCCAATTGGGCTTCTCACCCTTCATCTCACTTTGGGCTCGCACCTCTCTTGCCGCTTGACGAGCTAGGGCTGGCCAATTGTCGAGAAGTTCTACAGCCATGGTTTCCTGTGCCCAATTCATCCCTGGTGACGCCTCGATTAGAGCTGCGATAATCGAGGGCCTTTCTGCAGCCGAAGCGTGCTGTAGGCCGAGAGTGGCAGCCGAAACTACGCAATCGCGATCTTCGTCGCTCAGGAACTTCCGCAAATCAGGCCACTCGTTCATGCTGATCCCAAATTCGACGAGCAGTTGGAGAGTAGCGCGCCTGCGACGCGAGGCATTGGACCCTTCGATCAAAAGCTGGGTCAGCCCGCGCAGCAACAGTACCGCATACGCTCTCGCCGCCTCCGGCACCTTGCGCAATCCCTGTTTGGCGTCCTCGCGGCAGAGATCGTCTTCAAGGAAAGCGAACAGGACTGGGACACTTTCCGGCCATCTGTATTCAGCCAACGCTTGCACGAGCCCGCTTGTTGGCCGCTGTTTTGCCGCATTGAGCAAGACTTTGAATGTCGCGGGGGACTCGTGACGCATCAGTTCGCGAGCTGCCGAGCTGCGAACCGCATCTTCTGCAAAAAGGATGGCGGCGTCATTGGGGTGTACGGTCTCCCTGAAATAGCGAGCAAGGCTGGAATAGCCTCCAAGTGCGCCCAAGACACGAACCGCGCGGCAACGGGACACGGAAATCGATCGAGGGCGGGACTCGACAAGAAATCGCTCGACGGCTGGTATAACTCTTTTTCCGTACGAGATCAGTTGCTCCGCTGCTCGATCTCCGTCAACGAGGGAATCCAGAGCGGTGATCAACTGCTCAATCGCGTCATCCGAATCGTCGTGTGCCGGACCTGTCATACTTCAATCTCTTGCTCCATCACGGTGGAGGCATACCAGTCTTCGCGGACTAGGGGAAGCCGGCATTTACCTTGTTCCGGCCGGCTGAAAAGGACCTGATAGACTGCGATGTCTCCCCTGCGGAAGGCCGCAGCTGACCCGGCCATGTATAAAAGCCAGATTCTGTAGGTTGTTTCAGAAACGAAGTTCAGCAACTCCCTTTCATGTTTGCGGAGCCCCTCCACCCATCTGCGCAATGTGAGTTCATAGTGTTCGCGAAGATTCTCGACATCACGCACTTCAAAACCCGAGGCTTCAGCCGCCATTGTCGCCTCTGACAAGGTCACTAGCTTGCCGTCGGGGAAGACGTATCGATCGATGAAAGAGTCGCTGCGCACCGGGGACGAAGCGGAACGCGCGATGCCGTGATTCAGAAACGTTCCGCCTGGACGCAAGAGTCTGTGAACAGCTTGAAAGTAGTTGGGTAGATTCTTGAGACCCACGTGCTCAAACATGCCAACACTTGCGATCTTGTCAAATGATCCGGATAGTTGTTCGCAGTCGCGATAGTCGCGCAATTCCACCTTGCACCTTAGTCCGAGCCCAGCATTATCGATCCTCCTTCGAGCTTCTTCTGCCTGGACTTTGCTCAGAGTGATCCCATGAGCGCTGGCATTATGCTTCTGTGCGGCGTTCAGGATCAAGCTCCCCCAGCCACACCCGATATCGAGAAAGCGTTCGAGCGGCTGCAATCGCAATTTCCGGCAAATCAATTCAAGCTTTTGTTCTTGAGCCAGTTCCAATGAGTCGTTTAAAGTCCGAAAGTAGGCGCAGGAGTAAGCGAGTGTGCTGCCCAACCACGGCCGGAAGAATTCTACTGGCTGGTCATAGTGATACGAGATCGAGGCACGGTCCCTTTTTCTGGAGTGTTGCGGTCCATGATTGAACCAGCGCGCTAACTCTGCGAACGATCGCAGAAGAAGATCCTTCGCACGTTGCAGCAGGCTGCTGGGCCGGTTTACGAGATACTCTGCCACCGAAAAGACGGAGAAGATATCACCCTCTATGTCAATTTCTCGGCGAATGAATGCTTCCCCGAGCGTGACCTCATTCGGGCTCGTCACCAACGCTAGCAATGCACTTGGCGTTTCAAGAACAACGGTGAAGGCTGGTTTTTCGCCGGCGAGAGATACCCATCGCCAGCCGTTCCACAGCCGAATTGCGAAAGTTGGGCCCGCGTAGTTTCGAAATAATTCAGTGAGCAGCTTCCGTCTTTTCTCTTGAAGAGCATCAGGCATCGTTCGGTACGCCCCGTTCTTGAATGTGCATCTCCGTTGTTCGAATTAGGACCTTACAGTTGCCTGAGCCGGTAGTTCGCCCGTACGCAGCACTGTAACGAGCGCGTCCTGTTCTTCAGGTGCAATCGGCATGGCCCGGATTCCGCGAATCGTTTCCTCGATTGGGTATTCATATTCCTTCAAAAACATCTCCCCATCCTCCCAAATTGCATAGCAGGCGTATGGTCTGCCTGTTTTGGGCTGCCCGAGGCTGCCGGGATTGAGAATCTTTGTTTTCTCCTCCTGGCGGATGAAAGGCGTATGAGTATGCCCGACCACGAGCACATCTGTGTCCACGCATTTGACCTGCTCGCACCAAGCTTGGGAGTCTTTGGGGCAGTAGCCAAATAACGGATCGGTCGGCGTAGCATGAACGAGGTAGAACCGAGTTGAACTCACCGAGATTTCTCGGTAGACCGGAAGGTCTTTGAGGTAGTTCAAATCTTCCCTCGTGGACAGCTGTAACGTGAGCCGAAGAGTCTCCGCAGCTAGCTTTCTGTAGGGCGCCGAACACTGAGGGTCGGCATCGAATCCGGCCGCGTAATCGTGGTTGCCGCGCACCACTACGTTCGCGTTGGCTCGCACCCACTCGACGACTTCGTGCGGATTCGGCCCGTAGTCAACGAGATCGCCGATGCACCAGAGTTGGTCGTAGTGACGCTCAGGAAGTGCCTGCAACGCAGCGATGTTCGCGTGGATGTCGGAAATGATGACAATTCTCACAGAACCTCCAGTTCCGGCGCGAGATGGAGATCGCGCCATTCACCATAGATTCGGATCTGTGGGGGTCAGCTGGATGAGCAGGCAACTCCCCGACGCACGTCCGTCAGGGGTCATCATCCGCCCATCCCAGGAAACTGGAGGGATGGAACAGCAGTTCAGGCGAACCCCTTCGCCTTTGGCATCTATTCTTTCAGATGCATCGATAAGCATACCAGACTCAGGTATTTCGCGCTTTTTGGAGCAACCCAAGGGTGCGCAGAAGTGAAGAGAGGCTCCGCGAGGGGAGCAATCGGGGTTCCGGATGAGGTGTGACCGCCGAGACAATTGCTGAAGAAGAAGTTGTGCGAGAATGATAGTGGGTGTTGGAGTTCACCGTTAACCGCCCATCGGGCAGATGACTCCTACGAAGAAGAGAGATTTTCTTGGTAGGTGTGCGTCGTCTGGGTTCACCCCCTTCCAAGACAATCTTGTCTCGACATGTATGCCAGTGAGGCGAAGCTGTGCCGAAGTTGGCCTATACGTTCGTCAGAAAGGTGTTGGGGCACAGGAGTCATGAAGGAATGCGATAGCACCAGTTCACCTGTACAAGGTTTGAGCGATCTTTCGGCGGAGACATCTGTATCTGTGGATGGTGCCTCTCGCCTCTTGCGGCTGGCCCAATTAGCCGAGGAACTCTCCACAGAACCTGTTGGTGAGGAAGCGCGAGAACTTGCCGAGCGGATTTCCGAAGGCCGATTCTACGTGGCATGCGTCGGTCAGTTCAAGCGTGGCAAATCGACCCTTCTCAACGCGCTGGTCGGGTACGAAGTCGTCCCGACCGGGTTTGTGCCAGTCACTGCGGTACCAACTGTCATCCGTTTCGGCGAACAGCTCCACGCTCGTGTTCGAATGCACGACGGCACCTGGCACGATATTGACCTGCACGACCTAAAGCAGTACGTAACTGAAGAGTTGAATCCCGAAAACAGCAAGGGCGTAGAGGGCGCCGAGGTCTTTGTACCTAGCCTACTGTTGTCTACCGGCATGTGCTTTGTGGACACACCGGGTTTGGGCTCCGTGTGGACAGGGAATACTGCAACCACACAGGCATTTATTCCGCATATCGATGCGGCTCTGGTCGTGATCGGAGCCGATCCGCCGATCGCGGGAGAGGAACTGACACTTGTGGAAGCAGTTGGGAAGCAAGTTCAGGACCTGATTCTGGTCATCAATAAGGCTGACCGCACCACTGATCCGGAGCGTGCAGCGGCTGCGAAGTTCACGCGGCAGATTCTAGAAAAGCGACTGCATCGTCCGATGGGCGAGGTCTTCGAAGTGAGCGCCGCCGAACGGATGGAGAACCGCGGCCCCTTACGCGATTGGGAGAGACTACAAGGGAGCCTGCAACACCTCGTCGAGGACTCAAGCAGAAATCTCGTTCGCGCTGCATGTGAGCGAGGCCTCCAGCGTCTGAGCGAACAGCTGTTGGCAATCATCAACGAAAATCGCGATGCTCTTCTCCGGCCGCTGGAGGAATCCGAGCGGCGCATCGAACTGATGAAACAAACCATCGGCGAGGCGGAGCGTTCTATGCGCGAACTCGGGTTCCTGTTTATGGCCGAGCAGCATAGGATTTCGGATCTCTTCGGTGATCGTCACAAGCAATTCTACGATTCGAGGGGGAAAGAGGCGGAAGCGGAATTCAATCGGGAACTGCCTTCGGTACCCCGAGGCTTTGGCCCCTCTTATCGGAAGCGCGTAATGCACCTTGCTCAGGAAATATCCATTAGCAAGATTACGCCTTGGCTCAAACCGGAGCAGGAAGAGGGCGAGCGCCAATATCGAGCGGTTGCCCTGCGGTTCGTAGACATGGGAAACAATTTTCTGAAAAAGCTTGCGGATGCGGGTCTCAGCGAACTGACGCGCATGCCGCACGCACTCGATCCGGAGAAGGGTTTCCGAGTGCGTTCCAGGTTCACTTTCGAGAAATTCATCACAACTGCGGAACCCCCATCACCTCTGCGCTGGCTCGCTGACGTATTTTTGCCGCTTGTAGGCGCGCGAAGGATGATTACCAACGAGGCACGGGAGTTCCTGCGGCACCTGCTGGAAACGAACAGTTCACGCGTGCAGAATGACGTTCTCAACCGAATTCAGGAGAGTCGGGACCGGCTGGAAGTAGAAATCCGCAAACTTCTCCATGAAATCAGCCGGATTGCAGAACAGGCACTTGATCGGGCGCGGAAGATCAAAGAAGAAGGAACTCCAGCCGTGCAGTCGGCGATCGAGCGGCTCGATCGATTGGAACAGGATGTTGCAGCACTCGCCTGATCTCACTCAATGGAGCGGATAATTGTCGATGACCGGCGACTCGCAGGACAAGAATTGGATCTCGACGAATGTACCCGCAAATGCGGCTGATTTGCGGATACGGGTCGCAGGACTCGACTTCGACGCGCGACTCGAAGAGTTGTCTGCTCCGTTCACTTGTTCTGCGGTTCGAACCTTACTCCCTCTCACTAGAAAAATGATTCACTGTCGTTGGAGCGGGGAGGGGGTCTGGATTCCAATGGCTCCGTGGCGGCTTCCCTGGCGCACCGAGAATTCAACGACGCGACCTTCACCTGGACAAGTGCTGCTCTACGCAGGCGGCCGAAGTGAACCCGAGTTGCTGGTTGCCTACGGAGAATGCATCTTCAACAGCAAGTCTGGGGTGATTTCCGGAAACCACTTTCTCACGATTGTCCAGAACCTCGATTCTCTCCGAGAACTCGGGAGGAGAGTCCTCTGGGAAGGCGCGAAGGACTGTAGCATTGAACTGATCCGCGAACGGTAGTGCTTTCAGACAAAATCTGCTGCCTCAGGAAAGGAATGCGTTTTGACATCACCTCTGAATAAGACATTGAACAAATACAGCTCGCAGATCACGCAGGAAAAGTCGCAGGGAGCCTCTCAGGCCATGCTCTACGCAACTGGTCTGAAGGAACGCGAGATGGAGATGCCGCAGGTCGGAATTGCAAGTGTCTGGTTTGAAGGGAACCCCTGCAACATGCATCTTCTGGGTCTCAGCGAGAAGGTCAAGCAGGGCGTCCAGGCTGCAGGAATGGTGGGACTGCGCTTCAACACCATCGGCGTGAGCGACGGCATTTCGATGGGAACCGATGGCATGAGCTTTTCACTGCAATCGCGGGATCTCATCGCTGATTCGATCGAAACCGTGATGGCGGCGCAATGGTACGACGCAAATATCTCCATTCCCGGCTGCGACAAGAATATGCCGGGTTGCGTGATGGCGATGGGCCGGCTGAACCGCCCAAGTCTGATGATTTACGGAGGCACGATCCGAGCCGGGCATCTCAATGGCGAAAAGCTTGACATCGTTTCAGCGTTCCAGAGCTATGGCCAGTTCATCGCTCATTCAATCAATGATGACCAGCGCAAGGCTATCGTTCGCAATGCGTGCCCTGGAGCCGGCGCCTGCGGAGGCATGTATACCGCAAACACAATGGCCTCTGCGATTGAAGCCTTGGGTATGACTCTCCCTTACAGTTCCTCAACACCCGCAGAGGATCCGGGAAAGCTTGACGAGTGCCTGCATGCAGGTGCCGCGATTCGCGTTCTGCTCGAACAGAACATCAAGCCGCGCGACATCATGACGCGTAGGGCCTTCGAAAATGCGATCACGGTGGTCTGCGCTCTCGGCGGCTCGACAAATGCTGTACTCCATTTGATTGCAATGGCGCGCTCGGTCGATGTGCCACTCACAATCGATGATTTCCAGGCAATCAGCAACCGGACTCCGCTCCTCGCCGATTTCAAGCCTAGCGGGTCGTATGTGATGGAGGACCTGCACGGGGTCGGTGGTCTTCCCGCAGTCTGCAAGTTGCTCTTGGAGTGCGGCCTGCTTCATGGAGAATGTCTGACCGTAACCGGTAAGACAGTGCGGGAAAACCTGTCCGACCTACCAGCCCTCAAAGCGGACCAGCAAATCGTGAGGCCGCTTTCAAATCCGTTGAAGCAGACCAGCCATCTTCAGATCCTTCGCGGCAACCTGGCGCCGGAAGGGGCGGTTGCCAAGATCACGGGGAAAGAGGGCCTGCAGTTTTCTGGACCAGCCAGAGTATTCGATTCGGAAGAGCTGATGTTGAAGGCTCTCGAAGCTGGGATGATCAAGAAAGGCGATGTGGTAGTCATTCGCTTCGAGGGTCCCAAAGGCGGACCAGGTATGCCAGAGATGCTCACGCCGACTTCGGCGATTGTCGGGGCTGGTCTCGGAAAAGATGTCGCGCTCATCACGGATGGCCGTTTTTCCGGTGGGTCTCACGGTTTCATCGTTTGTCACGTCACACCCGAGGCTCAGGTCGGAGGTCCCATTGCGCTGATTCGGGACGAAGATCACATATCGATCGACGCAACTCACAACCGGATTTCCGTTGATCTCTCGGATGACGAGCTTGCCCGACGGAAGAAGGCCTGGCAGATGCCCGCATACAAGGTGACTCGCGGGACATTGGGCAAGTACATCCGCGCAGTCCAGAATGCCAGCAACGGTTGTGTAACAGATGAGTAGCCGCTCGGGGGATGATGCGGCCTGATGCAAATCCCATGTTATGGGGACACGCCGGCAGCGGCCGGCCCCCAAGAGACTTGGGCTCCAAAACTCTTCAGAAGCGGGCTCCTTCGGCTTCCCCCAAATTGGATTTGCCCACGAGGAATTAATCATGTCGCGAGCAACGCGCTTTGTCCTATCGGTTTGCCTTATCCTCTTCTGCTTTCCGCCATGTTTTGGCGACGCATACGATGCGAAGCCGAAGTTGGTAGTGATTTTGGTCTTCGATCAGTTCCGCGGGGACTATCTGGACCGCTATCGAGCAGAGTTCAAGGCGAAGAATGGCTGGAATCTCTTTCTCAAACAGGGCGCGCATTTCACCGATTGCTATTACGATTACGCGAATCTGGTGACGGCTGCTGGCCATGCAACGATTGGCACCGGCGCCTATACGGACGGTCACTGGATTCCGCTGAACGAATGGTATGAGCCGGGTCCGGATGGGACCCTCCGTTCAGTGAGTTCGGTTGCCGACGACCGCTATACGCTCGTAGGGGCGCCGGCCGGAACGAAAAACCTTACGGGTGCTTCGCCACATCGGGAGATGGCAACGACTCTGGGCGACGAACTCGTGCTCGCAACGGGCGGGAGGGCCCGCGTCTACGGAGTCTCGATGAAGGACCGAGCTGCGATCCTGACCAGCGGGCATGCAACGAAGGGAGCATTCTGGGTCGATCATGCGACGGGTGTTTGGGAGACGTCGACATACTGGATGAAAGAGCTTCCAGCGTGGGCCCAACAATTCAACGCGAGCGATCACGTGGCGATCGCAAGAAAGAACAGCGGTGTCGAACAGGGAAGCTTTTATGAATTGGTAGGACGTTCAGTCGCGAGCGTCGTCTACCAGCTGGATTTTGCCGAAGCTTTGATCGCCGGTGAGAAGCTTGGGGACAATCCCGCGCATGTTCCGGACATGATCACGATATCGATCTCGTCGACCGACATCAACGGTCATGCCTTCGGCCCCGATGATCCGTCGCAGGAAAAGCTAATCGTGCAATCGGATGCAGCGCTCGACGCCTTTTTCACGTTCCTGGATAAGACTGTAGGGCTGAAGAACATCATGGTGGCGATGACAGGTGATCACGGAGTTGCCACGACTGAAAAAGCGGGTGAAGCGATGGGAATGCCCGTACTCGGGTTTTCGCCGGAAGAATTTACGAAGCCGCTCGAACAAAAGCTCGAGGTGAAGTATCCCCTGAAAGGGCGGGGCAAATACGTGCTTCAAATGGATAATCCTTATCTTCTTTTGAACCGATATGCTTTTGAAGCGGCCAGGGTGCATGAGGAGGAGGCGGAGAATACCGCGAGGGAGATGGTCGAGGAGATCTTTGCGGACCTCATGTCACGTGACACTTCAACGACGCAAAGGAACGAGCCTCCCGAGCTGACGCATGTTTATACGGCCACGGAGATGCGAGAGGGGCGGCTTCCGCAAACCGAGTATGGCAGATTAGTAGCGCACAGCTATTCTCCCTATGTCGGTTGGGCTCTGCACTTGAACTTCGGACCCTATCAATTTCCATGGCATGGCTCGGGCACGACTCACTTTTCGGCAAACAGCTATGACCGCCATGTGCCGCTTGAACTCTTCGGGAGCGCCTTTATACCAGGTACCTACCATGGAGTAGTGGCCCCAGTTGACATCGCAGCGACTTTCGCCTCCGTTCTAAGAATCAATCGCCCCAGCGCTGCTGTAGGGCGCGTCTTGACGGAAGCCATGCGGCCAGAGCTGACAGTGACGCAACCTTCCGCACATCCAGGGGGCCCCTCGCGATGAGAGCGGCCGTGGGAAAGGATTAGCGTATGAAATTGAAGATTGCAACTGTGGGAGAAACCGCCCTGAGGACAAAGGCGCGCCCGCTGACGAGTGAAGAAATCAGGAGTACACAGATTCAAGAGCTAATCGAGCACATGCGCGAGACAATGCGCGATGCGCCGGGCGTTGGTCTTGCCGCTCCACAAGTCGGATTGCCGCTGCAACTCGCAGTCATCGAGGACATAGCCGAGTATCAGGCGGCGCTCCAGCAGGCAGAGCTTCTCGATAGGGAAAGAAAACCGGTACCTTTTCACGTCCTCATCAATCCTGAGCTCAGGCTGCTGTCGCCGCCTGAAGTTCTCTTCTTTGAA
>Ga0335078_10002912_pt1 | contig 25702 bp, 18 predicted proteins | sample Lox_Sample_32_FD_206711 | JGI IMG/M metagenome (GOLD analysis project Ga0335078, IMG submission 206711) | Soil microbial communities from Loxahatchee National Wildlife Refuge, Florida, United States - Lox_Sample_3.2 | ecosystem: Environmental > Terrestrial > Soil > Wetlands | place: USA... | reverse complement strand
GGAGAGAACGGCGAAATCGTCAACCCCGCCACGGGGACGGACCTGCCGGTGATCCTGCAGAGGCCGTGCCCGATCGGCGTACTCAACGGATCCTGGCTGCTCGAGGTGCTACCGAAGATCCCGATCGTGTTCGCGCCTCAGGTGCGCGGGCCGATGCGGATCGAGGTGGGTGCCTCGTCGCTTCGGATTTCTGGTGACATCTACACGCATCGCCCGATATTCGCGCCCGTCCCCGGGCCAGCGACCCCGGTACCCCAGCCCGTTCCATTGCCGCCGGTGCCGCCAGTCGGACCCGGCCCGATCGCCGTCGATCCCGCGGGGGACGACGGCGGCGTGATCATCCCGGGCTCCCGGCCGTGGTACCCGAGTTTCCCGAAGGCGGAGTACTCCTGGTACTTCCGCTCGAACGGAGCCACGTACGCCAACGGCACGCTCACCGTCGCCATCGTGCGCCACCTGTGGAACCGGGCGACACAGGAGTTCATCTCGACCGACACCGGCAGGCTCGTGCTGCGCTGCCAGCGCAGCATCGTCGCGCTCCCGCTATTTCCGCAGGAGATGCACGGCACGCTGACCATAGGCGGAACGACGTCGACCGTCAAGGCGATCAAGACGTCCGGCATGTTCCGTGGCTGCCGCGTCGAGGTCGACGCGATGGTGAACCGCCACTTCCCGGTCTCGGCGACGATCGGTTCGGGCGCGATCGCGACGTTCCGGTCCATTTACGCGACAGCCGGATGGGACGTCACGGTGGTGCCGGACGAGATCAAGATTCCCGACGACCCGAGCCTCACGAATGCCGAACTCGAAACGCTGCTCGCCGGGCACCGACAGCCGTTCACGGGCGAGAACTGGCGGCTCTGGCTGCTCGTCGGCTCATCGCAAGGTGATTTTTTCGGAATCATGTTCGACGATGACACAGTGCCTCGCGAGGGTGCCGCGGGCTTCGCCGATGCCAGGCTCGGCAACGACACCGTTATCGCCGCCGCCGCCCGTAACCAGCCGCTGAACAACGTGCCCGCGGCGTTCCTCCGGACCCTCGTCCACGAGGCTGGCCACGCGTTCAACCTCTTCCACCCCAAGCAAGACGTGCACCGTTCCGTCGATCCCATCGGGATCGAGATCATGAACCAGACCGGCGACGTTATCGGCTTCGCGACCGCCGCGAACCCGTACCCGAACAACGCCGCGTTCGTCTTCTCGGAGCACGATCGGCTCTCGCTCGTGCATTCGCCGGATCCGCAGGTCCGCCCGGGATGGAAGAACTTCGGTTGGGGGCACGGCAGCCTTTCGGCCGGTCTTCCCGTCCCGGTCGACGTCGCGGGACTCGCCGTCCCAGGCGGCGACGAAGGCCTCACGCTTTCGGTGCGGATGCCGCAGCAGGCCTTCGTCGGGGAGTACATCACCGCGGAGGTGGTGCTCACCAACACCGGTGACCAGCCGCGCCACGTCACCGGGCTGCTCACGCTGGCCGAGGGCGACCTGGTGTTCTTGCGCACGTCCCCGCGGGGCGAACTCGACCACATCCTCGACGTCGCCGTCGCCTGCGGCCCGCGCCCGATGGTGCTGCTCAACCCGGGCGAGTCCGTGACCAGTCATGTGCAGGTGTTCTTCACCACCCAGGGGGTCACGTTCGACACGCCGGGGCGGCACACGGTGGTGGCGCAACTAGATACCGACCCGGTGACGACGGTCTACTCGACGCCGGTCACGGTCGACATCCGGACGCCGGCGTCAGAGACTGAACTGGACATCTCCGGTAAGACGCTGTCCAGCGGCGTCGGTCGCGCGCTCGCACTCGGCGATTTCGCCAAGGATGACGCGGCGCGCGCGATCCTCACACATCTAGCGGAGTCACATGCCGACACCGACACCGGCGCTGCGAGCGCTCTCGTGATGGCCAACTCGCTCGCCCGCTCGTTCACCGACTTCACCGGCGACACCACGCGCGCGGCGGATCCGCCGGAGTCAGAGCGGTTCCTCGATCTCGCGGTCAGCGGTCGCCCCGTCCAGCGCGCCATGGAACTGGCCGTGACCGTCGCCAGCCCGACCGAGAAGGACGCCCCGGTCGTCGCCGACACCCTCGCCCGTATCCGCCAGGGCGCCACGGGCACCGCCTCGGGTAAGGGAGCCAGGACGGCGCGCAAGGGTGACGTCGCCGCGGCGGAGCGACTGGCCGAGGACTTTGCCAGCCTCCGGGCCCGCTGACTGGATGCCGACACAAGCCGAACCGCGGCTCCAGCTGCGCGTCGACCCCGCGCTACCCCTGGACGAGTGCCTGGTGGGCACGATCGCCGTCCAGGCCGGATCGCAAGCGCTCAGGGTCAGCGCCCGGCTGAATCTCATCGAGGGCGATCTCACGATCACCGTCACCGCGGCCGGGTACAGCGCCCGCTGTGCCTGGCCGTGGCCGGTCGACACCCAGCGACGCACGGTCGATCTCGCGCCCCGCATGCGCCTGGTAGGTGCCGTGCCATTGCTCGCCACGGACACCAGCGCACCGCTGTTCCCGTCGGCAGGCGACTACAGCCTTGTCGCGGAGTACGACGCCGCGCCCGGCGTGCGCCTCGTCAGCACCGCGGCAACGGTTCGCCGCACACCAGGGCAAGACGGGGCGCGCGCGGCGGCCCTGCGCGACCGCGACGTGATCCAGAGCCTGCTTAGTGCGTCACTGCTCGGTAATGCGGCGGCCGGCTTGCGCGCTGTCGCGGGCGGTACCCGGGTGACGACGCGCGTTCTGGCCGCGCTCGCCCTGGACCGCCCGGACGCGGTGGTCGCCGCGGCCACGGGCGACCAGGCGCAGGCGGACGCCGCCGCCGCGATCGCGTCGGTGCTCCCTGCGGGAGTCGCGGACACGGACCCCCGCCGGGCCCGCCTGCTCGCCCGGCTCGGAGCGGACGGCATTCCTCGCTGGTAACAACGCGGAGACCCCGGATTCCCCAGCCGCGCGGGAGCGCGGACTAGCATCCGGCCCGGGGGATCAGATGGCGGCCGCGGCGGGAGGCCATGACCGTCAGCGAGCCTCGCACTCCGACCGTGAGCAGGCGATCGAGGTCCTCAAGGCCGCGTTCGTGCAGGACCGCCTGACCATGGACGAGCTCGAAGTGTGAGTCGGCCGGGCCTTCGCCGCGCGGACCTACGGGGAGCTGGCCGCCCTTACCGCCGACATCCCGGCCGAGCCGGCCACAGCCCCGCCGCCGCGCAAGCCCGTCCGGGCGCCCGGGAACCGGGCGCGCATCTGGGTGACCGCGGTGGCGTTCCTGATCGCGCTGATGTCCGGTGCGGTCGCCAGCGGCGGGGACCAGGTCGGGAGATTGGTATTCCTGGCGGTCTTCAGACCGCTGATGGCCCTGCCGGTCGGCGGGCTCCTGGCGCTGCACTCACGGCTTGACCAGCGCGGCGCTCGGCAGCTGCCGTCTGGGCCTGGCCCGGGCGGCCCGGGGCTCGAGGGTCAGCAGCCCGCCGGGACCGGCCACGACCGGGCTTTGCCCGGGACTCCCGCCGACGACACCCGCGCAGACCTGCGAACTCACCCTCCCCGGTCGGCTCCCTCCCGGGAGGTCCGGGCCTCGCGCGGCATGAGGCCAGCGCCAGGCGCGATATAGGCACACCGCATCGCTGGGTGCGGGCATCCCGCGCCCGGGGCCCTGACTCCCCATCGCGCTTTCGCAAGCATGCTCGCCCGCGCGAGCATCCAGCACTGTCGGGTGACCAGCCCGGTCCTGCTGGACCGTGATGTTAACTGTGGCGGGAATTCGATACTGTCGCCGTCAAACTCGGCCGATCCGTGACGCCGCGGACGGCCCCGCCCGGCGTCGGCAGCACGCAGCCGAATTGGGGACTTCCGAGCGCCCGCCCGGGACGTTAGACCCTGCAGGGCCGTGATCCCCGAAACCAGCATGGCAGTGACTGGGGAGAGCGCCATGGCCTCGTCACAGGAAATTCTCGCTTCGCCACATGAAGCTCCCGCTGGACCTGGTCGGCGGGAGTGCTGGGCGGACAACCTTCGGGTGCTGGTCATCGCCGTAGTCGTAGTGTGGCACACGGCCACGGCGTACCTCGCGGGCGCCGACTGGTACTACATGGACCGCGCCGCGTCGAAGGTCTGGCCGGCGGTGCTCGTTCCGGCGTGGTTCATCTCGGGCTACGCGCTGGGACCTTTGTTCCTGGTCGCCGGCTGGTTCTCCGCACAGTCCCTGGCGCACAACGGCGCCGGTGCGTTCGCTCGCAGGAGGCTGCTGCGGCTTGGTGTCCCGCTGGTCACCTTCTGCGTCGTGATCAACCCGCTTGCCAACTACGTGGGTGACCTCGGGCAGGGCCGCCACCCGAGTCTGGCGCATGAACTGAGCGCCGGGCAGGGGGCGGGGCCGATGTGGTTCGTGGCAGCGCTGCTGGCCTGCTCGCTGGCGTATGCCCTGCTGCGACGCCTGCACGCGCCGCCGGTTGCGCGCCGGTGGTCCGGAGCGCAGGTGATGGTGGCGGCCGCCCTGCTGATCGCGGTGACCGCCGTCCTGACCTGGCAGCGGTGGCCGCCGGATGACGCCAGCACGTTCTGGCACCTGCAATGGGAATCGTGGCCCCAGGGCGCGGGGCTGTTCGCCCTTGGGGTATGGGCGGGCGAGGCGGGGAGCCTGGAGGACCTGACCGCCTGGGCACGCCGGCTGGGCTGGACCGCTCTGGCTGCGGCGGCGTTGCTGGCGGCCTTGGTCGGATACGAACAGGCACTGGGGCAAGGCGAGTCAGCCCTGCACGGCGCGGGCTGGCCGACCGTGGCCGGGACGGTCCTGTACGGCACGATTTCGGTCGCGGTCGCGGTGTGGTTTACGGCCCTGATCCGGGCGCGCTGGTCCGGCGGCGGCCCGCTGCGTGCCCGGGCCGGGCGGGCGTCCTACGCGACATACGTCCTGCACCCGCTGGTGCTCACCGCGATCATGGTCATGTTCGCGTCGCTGGCGCTAGCTCCGGAGCTGAAATTCCTGGTCGTGGCCGTGGTGGCGGTCCCGGTCTGCTTCCTGGCCGGCTACGCCGCGACGCGGGTCCCGGGCATCTCCAGGGCACTGTGACCGCCCAGCGAACCAGGCCTGCCGCCGGCACCAGGAACGCAAGGGGCATCATGTCCGGTTGCCGCGTCTAGGTTGCGGCGGGTGTCGTGGATGTCCTGGACCGCGGTGCCGGGTTTCCGCGGAGCCTGCCGGGCAGGGACCATCGACCCTGGTCCGCTGTCGGATCTGCCAGGAGTCTGCAGGCAGGGCTGTCAGCGATGTGAAGGGCGCTGGAACGGCCCGGTGTGCTTGAGTACGGGAGGTGCGCGATGGCTCGCGCGGCGAGGCTGGCCGCGGTGCCGGTGGCCGGGGTTTCCCTGGCGGCGTACGCGGCACTGCAGGTGCTGGGACGGACGGCGGGGACTACCGGTGCGGAGCGGCGGCAGCAGCTGCCGGGCGACGAGCTGGTTGACTCCGCGACGATCGTCACCGAGCACGCCATCGACGCCGCCGCCGAACCGGAAGAGGTGTGGCCCTGGCTGACGCAGCTCGGCTGGCACCTGGGCGGCTGGTACACCCCGCAGTGGGTCGACCGGGTTCTGTTCCCCGGCAATTGGCCGAGCCTGGACCGGCTCGACCTCGCACTGGTACGCGACCTGCGGGCCGGTGACCTGATCCCTGACGGGCCGCCCGGCACGGTGTTTTTCCGGGTCGCAACCGCCGAGCCGCCGCACGTGCTGGTGCTACGCTCGGCCACGCACGTCCCGCAGGGCTGGAAGCGGTACGGCGCAGCGATCGACTGGACGTGGTGCTTCGCGCTGACCCGGCTGGCGCCGCGGCGAACCCGGATACGGCTGAGGGTGCGCGCCAGGACGGCTCCGTGGTGGCTGACCACGGCGTACCGGGCCGGCCTGGTCCCGGCCGACTATGTCATGGCGATGGGCATGCTGCGGGGCCTGAAGCGGCGCGTCGAGGCTCACCGCCAGCCAGCGGCCTCGGGCCGCGACCCGCTTGACCAGGCGGCCTACGAGATGGCCGCGGTGAGCGCGGATCAGCCGTGACCGGTGATGGCCCTTTAGAACGATGACGGCACCGGCAGACCAGGAAGCCCAGGTGAAGGTCTCTCACCGCCACCGTGGCTGGCTCTCGCCCGTGCTGCGGTTACGCGGCTGTGCGGGCGGCGGCTTCAGTTTCGTGATGGTCGGGCGACTTGCCGGGATGCTGGGGTGTACCCTCTGGCCAGATCCCGGTTTTCTTGCGCGTCCACTCGGCGGCGCCGCGGTCCACAGCCGTCTTGACCAGTGCGTATATCGCGCCTTGCAGGCCTGCGGCGAGCAGGACCTCGCCCCAGCCCCGCTCGGAATCCAGCGGCGCTGCGCCTCCTTCTCACCTTGGCGCTCAGGAGCCGGGTAACCGGGTGCCGGTCACCGGTAGGGCGGCACGGGAGCCGGCTCGGTCAGGTGGCGCCGCTGCGCCAGGTAGACCGGGATGCCGAGCAGCAGCGCGCCGCCGGCCAGGAAGAACGGCGCCCAGTACGTCCAGAAGCTGTGCCCGGTGTTGCGCGAGTACCAGATGAACAGGATCGAGAACACCAGCGCGATGGCGGCGACGGTCATGTCCCGGGCGAACCGCGGGGTTTCCAGCGTCTTGTGGTCGATCCAGCGCCACTTCAGCTGGGCCAGCGCGGAGAACCCGTAGGGGATGGCGGCGGTGATCCCGGTCATCAGCACCAAGGTGGTGAACACGGTCGCGCCGCCCGAGCCCAGGTAGTTGATGGCCATCGCGATCGAGGCCAGCACGGTGGAGGCGATGATCCCGTACGCCGGGACGCCCTTCTTGGACATCTGCTTGAACTGGGCCGGGAACAGGCCGTCGTCGGCGGCGGCCAGCGGCATCTCGGCGCAGATCATGGTCCAGCCGTTCAGCGCCCCGAACCCGGAGATGATCACCGCGACGGCCATCAGGTTGCCCGCCCAGGTGCCGCCGAACATCGCATTCACCGCGTCGGTGAACGGCGCGGTCGCGCTGGCCAGCTTAGAAGTGGGCACGATGCCGAACACCGCGGTCAGCGACAGCATGTACACCACGGCGGTGGCGATCGTGCCCAAGATGGTGGCCCGGGGGATGTTCTTGTCGGGGTTGCGGACCTTGGCCGCGGCCACGGCGGCAACCTCCACGCCCAGGTAGCTGAACAGGGCGATGGCCATCCCGCCGCCGATCGCGCTGACCGCGGACTCGCCGGAGACGTTCCACGGAGTGAAGTTGGCGCGGCTGATGTAGAACAGGCCCACCGTGGCCATGAACGCCAGCGCGGCGAACTTGATGATAGTGGTGATGACCTGGACCGAGCCCATGTTCTTGACCCCGGACAGGTTGATCGCCGCGGGGATCCACAGCCCGGCCAGCACCAGCAGCACCGTGATCCACTTGGTGTGGCCGGTGTTGATGAAGTGCTCCACGTACAGCACCCAGCCGACCGCGATCGCGGCGTTGCCGGCCCACGCGGTGATCCAGTACGACCAGGCGTTGGCGAACCCGAGCCGGTTGCCGAACGCGACCCGGGCGTAGGCGTACGGCCCGCCGTCGGCCGGCAGCCGCCGCGACAGCGCGGCGAACAGCAGCGCCAGCGCCAGCGCGCCCACCGTGGTCAGCGCCATCGACACCAGCGTGATCGGCCCGTAGGCCGCCAGCGAGGTCGGCAGGTTGAAGATCCCGACCCCGATGATGCTCCCGACGATCAGCGCTATCGCCGCGGTCAGCCCGAACTGATGCGACTTGCCCTCCTCAGGCGGCTCGCCAGCAGGGACGGGAGGCTTCCCGATGTCAACTTCGTGCGCCATGGCACACCCCTTATGTCACGCGCCGCATGCACCCGCGCATAGGGCGCCCATGGGGCGGACGGTACGACGGCCCGAGTCCCCGGACTCGGGCCGGACGACCCTGCTCAGCTCGCCAAACAGCCCTAGTTGCTCGCTGGTCTCTTGCGCACAATGCGGCTCAGAAGGAAAGCGGCTGATGGGGGTCACCGAGTACAGCATTGCCCTGGTGGTCGCCTCGCCCTTCATCGCCGCGCTGATCTTCTGCCTCATCCTGCTGACCGGGCGCGGCCTGCGCGGCCTGTACCGCTGGGCCGCGCAACTGCTCAGCCGCTGGATCGGGCGAAGCGCGGCGCACGCCGTCGGCTGGACCCTGGTCGCCGGCCTGACCTATCTAGTTGTCACCGGCCTGCTGCTGCAGGGCTTCGTCAACGTCATGAACAGCGCCTACTCACTGCGCGACACACAGACCGCCGAAGGGGTGCACCAGCCCGCGACCAGCCTGCGCTCGGGCGGCCCGGACTCGCTCATCCCGTGGGACACGCTGGGCTGGCAGGGCCGCAAGTTCGCCGGCACCGGCCCGTCCGTCAATGACATCGGGAAATTCACCGGGCAGCCGGCCATGGAGCCGATCCGGATCTACTCCGGGCTGGCGTCAGCACCCGACACCGAAGCCCGGGCCGCCCTGGCCGTCCGGGATCTCCAGCGCGCGGGCGGTTTCGGCCGCAAGGACCTGCTCGTGGTGACGACTACCGGCAGCGGCTGGGTCGACCCGGCGCTGGTGGACACCTTCGAGTACCTGTCCGGCGGCAACTGCGCGACCGTGGCCATCCAGTACTCCTACCTGCCGTCCTGGATCTCCTACCTGGTCGACCAGTCCAAGGCCCGCGAGGCCGGCCGGGCGCTGTTCGACGCGGTCTACGGCGCCTGGGCGAAGCTCCCCCAGGACCAGCGCCCCCGGCTGTTCGTGGCCGGAGAGAGCCTGGGATCCTTCGGCGGCGAGACCGCCTTCACCGGCGAGAACAGCATGGCCAACCTCACGTCCGGCGTGCTGTTTGCCGGGCCGCCCAACTTCAACACGCTGTTCCGGGAGTTCAGTGACAACAGGGACCCGGGCAGCCCGGAGGTCCAGCCCGTCTACCAGGACGGACGGATTGTCCGGTTCGCCGACGACCCGACCACGGCGATACCGCCCTCGGGCCAGCCCTGGGACGGCACCCGGGTGCTGTACATGATGCACCCGTCCGACCCGATCGTGTGGTGGAGCCCGCACCTGATCTTCAGCAAGCCCGACTGGACCAGCGGACCACCCGGCAGTGACGTGCTCCAGGGCATCTTCTGGCTGCCGTTCGTGACCTTCTGGCAGGTCACCGCCGACCTCCCGTTCGCCACCGGCGTCCCGGCCGGCCACGGCCACAAGTACACCTCCGAGTACGTCGACGGCTGGAACGCCGTGATGCGGCCCGCCGGCATCACCCCGGAACAACTGGCCAGCCTGAGGAAGATCGTCGCGGGCGACGACTGATCACCCCAGGCGGCCCCCGTGAACCGCGAACCACGCCACGGTGAGCGCCAGGCCGTTGGTCGCGACGTGCGCCATGACCGGGGCGATCAGGCTCCGCGACCGCAGCCTGAGCCAGCAGAACACCAGGCCGGCAACGAAGGTGACGGCGACCGCGCCGAGCACCGCCAGCACCTGCCCGCCGGTGCTGGCGGCGGCGACCGCGCGGTTGTCCGGCATCGTGTGCAGGGTCGGCAGGACGTGCCACGGCCGAACAGCCCCGAGGTGATCAGGCTCGCCCGCGCGCCGGACCACTTGACGACCGGGTGTGGCACATAGCTCACCGCCCCGCTGCCACCATTCCTGCCGCCGGATCGGCACACTACGGGCTTTAGTCCCCGGCATGGCCCCCAGCGTTGCGGGAAAGGTGGGACGCACAGGCCCCCACACCCCCCGCCTGTGCGCCCCGCCCCAGTTCAGTGCACGTTCTACGACATGGCATAGTAAAACAAGGGAGCGACCGGGAGCGAACCGGAGCGCGCAGCGACCCGGCAGTTCCGCGAGAATACGTGCGTTGACCAATGTGACTGGCGAGACTTTGCGCGGATGGCGCGAATCCAGGGGCTGGGACGTGCCGCGGATGGCGCGCGAGCTCCGCAGGGCCGCCAGGGACTCCGGCGAGGACGTAGCCGCCCACCACGGCCTGGTGAAGATGCGTGATGGTCACCTGCCGGACGCTAACCCCGCCGGAACTCCACTCGGGTGCATGACGCGGCAGTCCACGTACGCGTGCCGGCTCGGTGCCGTGAACCGCTGATCCCGAGGTGAGGACCGTTGCCTCTCAGGCCGGTGACCTTCGGCCCTGCGTTGCCCCGGCGCCAGTCGTGATTCTGGGCGAAATCCCGGCCGAGATGAGCGCGCCATGAACAGCGTTGTGCTGCCTGCTAGAAGGAGCCGCAGCGGGCGAGCCCGCTACGCAGCTCAGCTCGTAGTGACCGCCGTCTCGCTGTGCCTGGCGACGGTGTCGTGCGCCGGGAAGCCGGCCCCGGCCGCCAGCGCGCCGCCGGTCAACTCGCTGACCGTCAAGGCGTGCACCGTTGACGGCCTGTCGGCCCGGTGCGGGACGCTGATCGTGCCCGAGGACCGGCTGACCGGTAAGGGCCGGACGATCCCGGTACGGTTCGTGGTCATCCCGGCTACCGGTCCAGACAAGGCACCCGACCCGGTGGTCTACTTCGCCGGCGGCCCCGGTGGCTCGGCGGTGGACGAGATCCCCAGCGAGCTGCCGGACCTGCAGAGCCTGAACGTCCACCGGGACCTGGTCTTCGTCGAGCAGCGCGGCACCGGCCAGTCCAACCCGCTGAACTGCCCGACCTTCGCCGGCAGCCTGGCCGACCAGCCCGTGATGCGGGCCAGCATCCAGTCCTGCCTGGCCCACCTGCACGGCGACCTGCGCTTTTACACCACCGCGATGTACGCCGATGACGTCAACCAGCTCCTGGGTGACCTGCACTACGCCAAGGTCAACCTGATGGGCATCTCCTACGGGACGGACGCCGAGCAGGTATTCCGGCTGCGCCACCCGGAGCGGGTGCGGACGATGACGATGCAAAGCGGATCCCCGCTCAACATCCAGCTGTTCGACTTCGCGCCCGGGAACTCCCAGCTGGCGCTGGACTACGTGTTCGCCCGCTGCCAAGCAGACCCGGCCTGTCACCGGTCCTTCCCGCACCTGGCCGCCGAGTGGGCCGCACTGTGGGCCTCGATCGGCAAGTCCCCCTGGGTCCTCCCGGCCGCGCAATCACCCACCAAGACCACCCAGCGCTTCGACCAGGACGCACTCGCCGGCGCGATGTACCAGGCGCTGTACGGCTACAACCAGGGCCTGATCCCGGTCGTGATCCACACCCTGGCCACGGCCACGAACAAAGCCGCCGCCCTGGCCGCGCTGATCAGGGCCGCCCAGGCATCAGGCCAGGCCCCGGCGGGCGCCAGCAGCAGCGGGGTCAACCAGATGATGCTCTACGAGATCCAGTGCGCCGAACCCTGGCAAACCATGCAACCCGCCGCGTGGTCGGATCAGCGCGGCAGCTTCGCCTACCAGATGTGGCTGGAGTCAGCCCAGTTCATGCAGTTCATCTGCCCGCTGATCCCCAGGTCTGCCGCCGCGGTGGGTCAGGAGCAGCTGACGGTATCGACGGTGCCGGTGCTGGCGTTCAACGGCGCCGCCGACCCGGCCGAGCAGCCGCGGAACTGGGCCGCGGCGCGGAAACTCTTCCCCGACAGCCGCGAGTACACCCTGCCCGGCCAGGGACACGACGTCAACTCCGCCAGCTGGACGGCCTGCGCCGGCCCGCTGACCCAGACGTTCATCGAGCAGGCCAGCGCCGCCCACCTGGACACCAGTTGCCTGGCCAGCATCCCCACCCCGCCCTTCGAGCCGACCCTACCCTGACCACATGAGCCTGAGATGACATAGATGACCGGCACGGTTTCGTGACCGGTTCTAGATTGACCGTGATGTTGCGCTGTGGCGGAACTCGATTCTGCCGCCGTCAGGGTCCGCCTGCTGCGCCTGCATCGCGGACATGGCTAGTGTGCGGCCTTGCCGCCTTACACGTGAAGCGGAATTCGACGCAGTCGCGGTGGAACCTTCTCGATCACGGCCGAGCCACTGGGACCAGAGAGCCGCTTGGACCTGGCGCCCGGATGACTGCCGGGAACCGGGCCACAGCCCGCGCGGCGGGCCTTTGGTCCGCCCGGCAGCCGGCCGAAGGCCCTGCCACGCCGCCCTGGTCGCGGCGGACCGTGGCCGGATGGGCGACAGCAGCGACAGCGCGGCCGGGACTACCGCCATGCAGGCGCGGGTGCTAGCCGCGCACGCCCAGTTCCTGGTCACCGCGGCGGCTCGCGCCCCGTCGGTTCACAACACCCAGCCGTGGCGGTTCCGGGTGAGCCCGGACGCGGTAGAGCTGTGGACCGACCCGCGGCGCAAACTGCGGGCCGACCCGTCCGGCCGGGAAATGCTGATCAGCTGCGGCGCCGCCCTGTTCGGGCTGCGCCTGGCAATCCGCTCACTGGGCTACCTGGCGGTGACCCAGCTCCTGCCAGATCCGGCGCAGCTGCGGCTGATGGCCCGGGTACGCACCGGCCAGGCAGCGCCGCCAACCGGCCTGGAATGCCGGATGCTGGCCGCGGTCCCGCACCGGCACACGCACCGCGGCCCGTTCGCGCCCGGCCCGCTGCCTGCCGGGCTGCTAGCCGGCTTGCAGCACGACGCGCTGGCCGAGGAAGCCACCCTCGTGCTCATCACCGGCGGGCTGGCCTACGACCGGCTAGCGCGGATCACCGCCGCGGCGGCCCGCCGGGGCGACCTCAGCCCGCGGGCCCGGGCCGACATCCGGCGCTGGACCAGGACCGCGGCCAGCACGGCACGGGACGGCATCCCCGCCACCGCGCTGGCCGCCAGGACCGGGCGCCCCGCCGGGCGGCTGCCGCAGCGCGACTTCGATCTCGGCCGCGGCATCACCCGCCTGCCCTCCGGCGGGGCACCGCCGTCCGCCACCGCCGTGCTCGTGACTCCCGGCGACCGCCGCGCGGACTGGCTGCGCGCCGGGCAGGCCCTGTACCGGCTGCTGCTGCACGCCGCCAGCCAGCGGGTATTCGCATCCCTGCACACCCAGCCGCTAGAAGACGCCGTAACCCGCGACCTCATCAGCAGCCAGCTCGCCCTGCCCGGCCATCCCCAGATGCTGCTCCAGCTCGGCCCCGCAACCACCGCGTCCCCCACCGCCCGGCGGGCGCCCGCTGAACCAGACGGCCCCTGACACCGCCAGGTTGGTGAACCGCACCGCCACGAGCCGGGATAGGCCCGGCGCGATGCCCAGCGGCCCGACCCGGGCCAGCCCGGCCCCAGGTCGTGGTAGGCGTAATCGCAGGCGCGGCGCAGCAGCCCGCCACGTGTCAGGTTTGCCATCCTGGCCCGGGCGGCGTTGAAGCCGATGTCCAGCCGGACATCAGCACTGATGAACACGAGGCGAGTCAACCCGGCCGATGTCCAGGCGCCTTGCCCCCGGGCTAGCACAGCACAGCATCGCGCTGCCGTGGATCGCACGCTCTCGCGACCGCCGACCTCACCGACCGTGACAGCTCTGCGGTCGCGCGACACGCGAGATCCGCCCAAATGAGGCCATGGAGCAGCCGTTGCCGCGCATAACTAGGTGATCAGCGCGGCTGCCGACGCTCGGTCTTACCTGTTACGCCAGACCACGGCGGTCGCCCGGGGCCGCTTTCTCGGCGCTGCTGGCCCTCATCGGGCCGACCGCCAGCACGCGGCGGCCGATCGTCCTGCAGACGTCGGGACATCTGGCCCTGATCCAGCCGCCACCGGTGATTGTTAAATCAAGCGACTGCAAACTATATTTCGCGACATCGGGCCCGGGTGGACCGCTGCCCAGGGGACCCCGGCGGGAGTCTTCGGTGATCCCGGCACAGGAGGCAATATGAGGTCGGCGGCAACCAGGCCGACAGAGTGGCCGACGGTGCCTAGGCAGCGCGGTACAGGGCCAGACGTCACGGGGCCGGACGGCCCGCCGGGGGCAGCGGGTGCGGCGGACGGGATCACGCTGGGCGTAGAGGAGGAATTCGTGCTCCTAGACCCGTGCACGGGCGCCGCGGCCCTGGCGGGCCCGGATGTTGCGCGGATGCGCGATGGTGAGCCGGGGATCCGGCCGGAGGTGATGCGGTTCCAGGTGGAGACCGCCACCAGGGTTTGCACCAGCCTGGACGACCTCGCCAGCGAGCTGACCCGGCTCCGGCGGCTGGCCGCAGACATCACGGCATCGGCGGGCTGCTTGCTGGTGGCAACAGGGATCGTCCCGTACGGCGCCCCCGGGCTGGCCGCCATGACGGACCAGCCGCGGTACCGCCAGCTGGCGCGGCGCTACGGCCCGCTGGTGGCCGAGGCCGGCGGCGCCTGCGGCTGCCACGTGCACATCGGGGTCCCCTCCCGCGACCTCGGCGTCCAGGTGCTGGCCCGGCTGCGGCCCTGGCTCGCGCCGCTGCTAGCCATCACCGTCAACTCACCCATCGCAGGCGGCCGCGACACGGCCTGGGCCAGCTGCCGGTACCCCGCCTGGTCCCGCTGGCCGACCGCTGTGCCGCCCGCGGTGTGGTCAGATGCCGCCGCCTACGACGCGACAGTCCGCCGCCTCATCGGGCGGGGCGCCGCGCTCGATGAGCAGAGCATCTACCTCCTCGCGCGGCTGTCCCCTCGCTACCCCACCGTGGAGGTCCGGGTCGCCGACGCCTGCCTCGACGTCGGCACCACGGTGCTGCTGGCCGGACTGACCCGCGCCCTGGTCGCGACCGCCCTGGCCGAAGCCCGTCAGGGCATGCCCGTGCCAGCGGCGCCGGCCCGCCACGTCAACGCGGCCCTGGCCGCCGCGGCCCGCCACGGACTCACCGGGCCCGCCATCGACCCGTTCACCGGGCAGCCTGCCGACGCGCGCCGCGTCCGATCCCGCCTCATCGACCACCTCTACCCTGCGCTCAGCGATCACGGCGACGCCCAGATAATCACCGGGCTGCTGCGCCGGCTCGACCAGGATGGCACCGGAGCCGACCGCCAGCGAGCCCTCTTCACCAGCGGCCTGCCCCCGTCCGGGTTCGTCCAGGCGCTCGCCCGCGCCACGCTATCTCACAGCATGTAGCCGGCCTTGGATCCGGGTCAGGCACACGTTCCCGCCGATGGTCGGCCGTGATGAAGAGTGGTTCGTGCGTGGCGGGCCATGCCTGAAGGCCAGAGCTGGCTGACCCAGGCCCGGTTAATCTCCCGAGGGGGTGATTTCAGTCAGCGCACGGCGGACCTGCGCGAGCCGTTGGTCATCCCATTCGATCGCGGGGTCGGGCTCGAGGAATGCCGCTGCGATACTGGCGATGCCCAGAGCGGCCAGTGACCATTGATCCGGGGCGGCGGCTCCGAACGGGGCCGCCGTGGTGCGGTGGGCGGCTATGCCGGGGGTGGCCAGGGCCATGATGACCATCCCGCGCATGATGGCGTCGGCCAGGGTTACCACCGTGTCCAGCGTGGCGCCGGACTCGGGCCGCAGCCGGTAGCCGAGCAAGCCTGCCAGCTGCTGCCAGCCTTTCGCTATGCGGGCCAGACGGGCCTGCTCGGACCGGGCGAGCGCCGCCTGGACCTGGTCGCGCAGCTCGCCATCGGCCAGGCTCATGAACGTCGCGTGCAAGGCGAGGTAGGTGCGCCATTGCGGTGACCCGCAGAAGGCCTCGAAGTCCAGGAGCGCTGCCTGACGGAACAGCTCGCTGACCAGACTGGCGCGCAGCTTGGGGGTGTCCAGCCAGTCCAGGTGCTCGGCAACGACGCGCCTGATCAGCTCATACTCGTCGTAGAGGATCGCCGGGGGAATGGCCTCCTTGGCTAGCTCTTTGACCAGGTCGCTGAAGAACAGGTCCTTGTAGGGCCAGTGGCGGTAGACGGCGCTGCGGGCCACGTCGGCGTCGCGGATGACGTCCTCGAAGCTGAGGTGGTCCAGGCTCACGGTCAGCCCGGTGCGGTGCACCATCGCCACGGCCGCGGCGAGCATCCGCCGCTCGGTCTCCTGATCGGAGAGCCGGCGCGCCCGCCGGCCCAGGCCTGGGGGTTCTTGCCTGTGATCTGTCATCGGACGGCTGACCCCCTGCACATTGACTCCACATGTGGGACTTTAGACTCTAAGTCTCAAGTCCTATATCTCGGATACTCACCTCAAGTTTATCCGCCCGAGCGGCGCCCTGCGGGCCTAGTGCCCCGACGGGCGCCGTTCACCGGCACCTCGGAGGAGACAGTGAGGACCCTGATGATCTCTGACCGCAGATTGCGGGCCATGTACGCCGGAGGCCGGGGAGACGCGGCCGCACGCCGGTTCGCGCGATTGTGGGCGTCGGTGTTCGGGCTGGGGCTGCAGCCGAGGCGCTGGGTGACCCTTGAGGTTGCCGGGCGCCGGTCGGGGCGGGTTGTCCGGTTCCCGCTCGGGATGGCTGACTGGGACGGCCAGTGGTACCTGGTGTCGATGCTCGGCGAGGGCTGCAACTGGGTTAAGAATGTGCGCGCCGCGGACGTCCGGGCAGTGCTCCGCCGCCGGCGCGCCGTGACCTGCCAGCTGGCCGAGGTGCCGGTGGCTGAGCGTCCGGCGATCATCAGGCGCTACCTGGAGAAGGTGCCTGGTGGCCGGCCGCACATCCCGGTCAGCCCCGGCGCCCCGCTGCCGGATTTCGAGGCTGTCGCGGCGCGCTACCCGGTGTTCCGGGTCATCCCCGTGACCGGGCGGCTGCCCGGCCCGCGCCGGCGTACCCGCAGCACGGGAACCGCCGCGGCGGCGCGGGTCACGGACGGCGCCGAGTGACCGGGAACGCCGGGCTTGACATGCGGGACCGTAATGTGCCGGGCAGGCCAGCGAAGAAGCGGCACTGGTGGCGCTGGATACTGGCCAGCGTCGTGGTGCTCACCGTCCTGGTCGTGCTGGCCGGTGCGATCTTCGTCAGGCTCCAGGCATCCGCGCCCCCGCTAGTGCTGGCCGGCGGCCCTGCCGCCGCCCCGGCGGGCCCGGTCGACGGCGCCTGGGCGGCCGCCGCGGGTTCGGTGGCGGGCTTCCGCGTCCGGGAAACCGCCCTGGGCATGAGCAATGACGTCACCGGCCGGACGGACGCCCTTACCGGCACCATCGTCATCTCTCGCGGACAGGTCACCCGGGCGGTCTTCCGCATCGACCTGGCCAGCATCACAGTCGCCGGCAAGACTCAGCCGCAGGTCGCCCAGAGCCTCGATACCAAGGAGTATCCCGGCGCAACCATCACGCTGGCCCGCCCGGTGACGCTGCGGCCCGCGTTCACCTCGGGCGCGACCATCGCGGTGGCAGCCACCTGCCGCCTCACGCTGCGCGGGATCACGCAGCTGGTGACGGTCACGATCTCGGCCCGCCGGGACGGGACAGCGCTGCGGGCCGCTGGATCGATCCCCGTCGCATTCTCCCGCTGGGGCATCACCGAGCCGACGGGTTACGGCATCGTCGGCTCACTGGCCAGCCACGGGACCGCCGAGTTCCTCCTTGTCCTGCACCGCGATGCCGGTGCCGGACGTGGCGCGGGGAAGGTGGGCTGAGCTATGACGCACCAGTCCGACCTGGCCGCTTCGCTGAGCAGCTGGAATGCCCGGCACCAAATTGGTTCCGAGAGCTTGGCCGTCCCAGGTCAGACGCCGAGTTACGACGGGGTCACCGTGGGCTCCTGCCTTGCCGCCCAATCGGGATACGCAACAGGCAGGCGCTTACTTCGGCGAGCATCAGATCCGTAGGAGTAGGCACATCGTCGCGTGCCAGTAGGGCCGAACGACCCTGAGTGAGGGGTCTGCTCATGCCGGCCCCGCAGGCCGTCCGGGCTGCCCGCCCGGGACCTTTGCCGGTACTCGGGCACCTATGACCTGCATAGATTGCCCGGATAGTGTCCTTGTCCAGCTTGCTGGGCCATATCCGAAGGTCAGGTGTCAGGCCCGGTGAGCACCAATGCGTTCAGTGATCCGGCAACAGATCCGATCGGCGTGTTTGTCCTGGACGACCACGAGATCGTCCGCCGGGGGGTGTGTGGCCTGCTGGAGGCCGAACCGGACATTCGCGTGCTCGGCGAGGCAAGTACGGCATCGGCCGCGCTGGCCCGGATCCCGGCACTGCGCCCCGACGTGGCCGTGATCGATGTCCGGCTGCCCGATGGGGACGGCGTATCGGTCTGCCGGAAGGTCCGGTCGCTGATGCCCGGGGTGGCCTGCCTGATGTTCACCGCGTTCGGCGACGACCGGACTCTGCTGGACGCGGTCATGGCCGGAGCGGCCGGGTACATCCTCAAGGAGGCTAGCGGCTCCGATCTGGTCGGCGCGGTCCGCGCGGCCGCCTCCGGCCAGTCGCTGCTGAATTCCCGCGCGGCGAGCCAGCTGATGGCCAGGTTGCTGGACGCGTCCGGCAAGCCCGACCCGCTGGCCGGGCTGACCCTGCACGAGCGCAATGTCCTGGTGCTGATCGGGGAAGGCCTGACCAACCGGCAGATCGGCAAGCGGCTGTTCATTTCCGAGAAGACGGTGAAGACCTACGTGTCAACAATGTTCCGCAAGCTCGGCCTGGAGCAGCGCACCGCCGCAGCGGCCTACGTGACCCGTATCTTCGACGGCCGGGCGGCCGGATTAGGCCATAACAGAAGGATCACCGACCGGGAGCCTTGAACCTGCCTAGTCACCTGACCGGCAGACCCGCCCCGGCCGGGCGTCCGGACCGTTCAGAACGATCCGTGACCCCGGTCGCGTCTTTGCCCGTTAGTCAGGTAAGTCCGAAGGCCGGAAGATGGTCCGCCCGGTGGCTCCGGCGCCGACGAGCGGCATGCCAGCGGAAGGGCGAGCGTACTCCCCGAATCCTCGGAGGAGTAATCTCACCAGGCAGCTGCGGACGCCAGGCCGCCGAGGTCATGATCCAGAGCTTCACCATCCACATCCAGATGGCCATCGACACTCGGCCGCCTCGCCCCAAGCAGGACATAGTGAGACCCTGCGGCGACCGGGACCCGAGCCCGGGACATCGTAATCGTTGCCCCGCGTTGCCCGAGGCGCCGTCTCGGGCAAACGATGCCTCAAAGATGCCCCGGCGCGTCGACGCCAGCCGGGTCATTCACAACCTCCCGGTACCGGCTCGGTGAATGACCCGAAGGGCAGCGGCACCATGTGCCCCTCCTGGGTCGTGATCATGCCGCCGGGCTCGTCGTGCTCCAGCACGCTTCAGGTACTCCACGGCGTCGTGACCCTCGTGGAGCGTCACCCTAATCGTCACACTTGGTCACTAGAATTGAACTATCCGCTAGCATCTGTTGCTGATGCCTGTCTTGGGTGGTTACCGCTCGGCTCACGGGTGGGAGACCGGGTTGACATTAAGCTCAACCGCCGGGTTGACCCCGGGGCTGTGAGCACCCGCATCGGGCCAGTTGCCGTTGTATCCAGCCTGTTGAGAATCGATCGATTCTCAACAGTCACGCTGGGTGAGGAGGATGGCTGTTCTGCGGAAATCGGTAAGAGACCCGCTCTCCCGGTCGGCGCGTGTCCTTGAAGGTGGGGCCTCCTGACTCGTTACGGCGACGAGAAACGGGGATGAGCCGCCATATCTGATCGAGCGGAACCCGGACACGGCCCGGTCCGGGCATGATTCGAGTATTCAGCTCTGGTTCCGTAATCTGATCTTGCTGGGCCCGGCATCCCGATAAGCAGGTGAAGCCCAATGTTTGCCTCAAGGATGGCGAAGACGCAGACGGAGCCGGCCGCACGTTCGGCAGGCTTGCGGGTGCAGCGGCGCCCGGCACCTGCGGGGCACCGGCCGGGTCATGACCCCGCGGAGCAGGTGCCTGGCCGCGCGGCTCCACCGCTGCACATGCCGGGCCGGCAGGCTGCGCCCGCGAACGTGCCGCGGGATCTCAGCAAGGTCCCGGTATTCCCGCCTGACCGAGCGGACTCGTACGGCCGTGGCGACGGCCTGCCGGACCACGGAGGGCAACCGCTCGGGCCCGCGGCCCGCCGCTATTTCGAGCCGCGGTTCGGCCATGACTTCTCGCAGGTCCGCATCTATTCCGACGCGAGTGCGGCCCGCTCGGCTTCCGCGCTGGGAGCGCGGGCATACACCGTCGGCGAGGCCATCGTGTTCAACGACGCCGAATATGCGCTGGAGCGTCCCTCTGGCCAGCATCTGCTGGCGCACGAGCTGGCGCACGTCGTGCAGCAGCGGCGCGGTGGCGCGCACGCGCCTGTCGCGGACGACCCCGGCCTGGACGCAGCGGCTCAAAACGCTGCCGACGAGATCATGCGCGGGAGATCGGTCGCGGTCACCGGTGCCGCCGTAATCGGCATCGCGCGCCAGCCGCAGGCTCAGGGAGCCGGAGGCGCCGGCGGGCAGCCCGTCGGAGATGCTGTTCGTCCCAGCGTCGAAGCGCTCCTCAAGGCATTCGCGGCAGGCTGAAGATGTCCCCCGAGGAGCAGCAAAGGTACTGGCCACAGTTCCAGGGGCACGCGGGACAAGCTGCTCGAACGGATACGCAACGATGCTCCCCCGGCGTTGCGGCCGCCGACGTCTGACCAATCCAGTCCGGCATTCGCCCAATGGCGTGACAGTGTGCCCAGTGTCTACGACCCGGCAAGCGCCGAATACGACCCCGACGTCGCCAAGAGCCGCTGGTCCGACGTCAAAGACCAGTGGAAGAAGTTCGATGCCGTGCGCCCGCCCTCGCCGTCCCCCGTTACACCTCCACCGACCGGTGGCGTAGTCGGCGACGCGGCCGGTGCCGGGAGCGACACGGCCGAGGGGACAGCCTGACCTCGCTCTGGTCGCATGCGGCAAGGCGCGGTCCATCAACGGGCACATCTTGCCCCGTTTTGTCGCCGGCCGGGGCTCTTTCAGCTCACATCAGCCAATCTCCAGCACGCCTCGCCGGGCTGGAGCGAAGCCCCGTTAGGTGTTGAGAATCGAACCATTCCCGACATGATCAACTTCTGTCCGCGGAGCACTCCGATCACGGCTCGGAAGGCGTTGAAAAACGTGTTGCAAAGCCGGCGGACTTAACAACCAGGTGGGCGCCGTTTCTTCGACAGTCCCTGGTGTGACCGTCATGGCCGGCATCACCCGGGTTCGGGCAGCTGCCCTCATCGGACTGGCCGGGCATGACGGGCATGGGTTCATCAGCGCCGGGTGCGGATCTGGGAGAGCACGGGCCGGACTGGCCAGCCTGCGAGGCGGCGCCGGCGCGAGGCGATACCCGCAGGCGCAGGGTGTGCCACGGCAGGCGGGAGATGCCGCACTGGCGGAGCGGGTGCCGGAACTGTCGGCAGGCGGACATGACCGGTGTCGGCGGGACGACTGACGGCCGCCTGGGGGCGGGGCCAGGCTGATGGCAGTACCTGGAAGGAGGCGCGCCATGGCAAAGGCCGTCATTTCGCTGGTCATCCTGGCCGCGGTTATCGCCATCGCTGTGATCGTTTTCGGCGGCAGCAGCAACTGTCCGCCTGACACGTACTGCCCCAGCCCCGGCGGCGGGACGATCCAGAACGACAGCCCGCACTACGACCAGCCGGATCCTGACCATGACCCGGGAATCATCATCCGGTGACGGTTCAGCAGGTCCTGACGCGGGCGAGCTGAGTCCGGCCGCGGGGCGGCCGGACGCGCCAGCGGCAGGCGGCGGGCACTGCACGCTAATGCAGCAGGACACCAAGCTGCCGCGGCCCGCGCCGTAGACCCTGCCCTCAAGGGAGAGCGGCCGGGCGCGCCTGCGGAAGCGAGGCCTCGTTGTCGCCTTCGCCGCGATTGCCGGAGCGATCGCCACAGTCGCCGGCACCGCCGCCGCTATCTGCGCATGGGCCGACTGGACTCCGTCACTGGCTCAGTGCGCGGCCTTGCCACCTGATGTTGTTTGAAAGCGGAATTCGACGTGGTCACGATCCCGCTGGATGCCGCCATGCAGTCGCAGGCGGCGGCGGTCGACAGGGTGACGGTGACGCTGCCGGACGAGTCCAGCACGCCGGGTACGGTCTCCTCGGTGGCACGGTGGCGTCCGGGTCGGGCAGCAATGCGACGATCCCGGTGATGGTCACGCTGACCGATCCAGGGCGGCGGGAACCCTGGACCAGGCGCCGGTGACGGTGAACATCACCACCGCGAGTGTGAAGAACGCGCTGGTGGTGCCTGTGGGGGCGCTGCTGGCGCAGGCCCCGGGCGGGCTTTCGTCTGCAGCGGAACCTGGCCGTGCCCGGGCTCGGGTACGTCGACCCCGAGATGCTGGACGGTGCTGTCACCGGGAAGCGCGGCTCCGCTCATCGTGGCCATGGCATCCTTCCGGCCCCGGCCTCCGGTCCTGATCAGCAGCGTCAGCCGTCCGGCGACCTCACGGGGACTCTGCATGTCACAGGTCGGTCATGCGGCCCGCGCCGGATACGGCAGCCAGGGGCAGCGCTGCTGGTCATCGCGGGTCCTGATTGCACGCATGAGCACTGCTTCACCTCACCCGAGCGTCTTGCGTCTCGTACGGGATCGTCAGGCCCCGCCGCACGGCGGCTACGCTGCCCAGATCGCCTCGCCGGAGCCGGGATCAAAGAACTGCATGCCGCTGGTGTTGATCGCGAAGGTGGCGCGTTTGCCGGGCTTGACCGGGGCGCTGGGGTCGACCCGTGCTACGCCCTCGCCGGCTTCGGTGACCGCCTCGGTGTCCGCGTCGGTCGCCCCTTCCGGCCGTACCCGGCGCGCGTCGATCGTGAAGTGCACCACCAGCTCGGCGCCGAGCGCCTCGACCAGGTCGACGTCGGCGACCAGCGTCGGGCCGGCCAGGCCGTCGGCGGAGGCGGGCAGGTGCTCGGGACGCAGCCCGAGGACGACGTTGCGGCCCGCGTAGCCGGCCAGGGCGGAATGCGCCACGGCAACCGGCTCCGGCAGGTCGATCAGCTGTGATCCCAGCCGCACCGAGCGGCCTCCGTCGCCCACGGCGGCCTCGTACAGGTTCATGGACGGCGAGCCGATGAACGCGGCGACGAACAGGTTGTCCGGCCGGTTATACAGGACCTGCGGGTGGTCGCACTGCTGCAGGACGCCCGAGCGCATGACGGCCACCCGGTCTCCCATCGTCATGGCCTCGATCTGGTCATGGGTGACGTACATGGTCGACACGTTCAGGCGCTTCTGGATCCGCAGGATCTCCGCGCGCATCTGCACCCGCAGTTTGGCGTCCAGGTTGGACAGCGGCTCGTCCATCAGGAACGCCGAGGGCTCGCGCACGATCGCCCGGCCCATGGCCACCCGCTGCCGCTGGCCGCCGGACAGCTGGCCGGGCCTGCGGTCCAGCCAGTCGGTGAGCCCGAGGATCTCGGCGGTTTCCTTCACCTTCGCGTCGATCTCGCTCTTCGGCATCTTTTTCAGCTTGAGCGAGAAGGCGATGTTGTCGGCCACGCTCATGTGCGGGTAGAGCGCGTAGTTCTGGAACACCATGGCGATGTCCCGGTCCTTCGGGCTGACGTGGTTGACCGGCCGGTCGCCGATGCGCAGCGTGCCGGAGGAGATGCTCTCCAGCCCGGCCACCATCCGCAGCGCCGTGGTCTTGCCGCACCCGGACGGGCCGACGAGCACCATGAACTCGCCGTCGGCCACCTCCAGGTCCAGGTCGCTGACGGCGTGGAAGCCGTTCTCGTACACCTTGTTGACCCGCTCCAGGCCTACTGTCGCCATCACGCCTCCCGGGACTAGCCGGCACGCCTTCTCGATGGAAGGTTCCATCGAGGAGCCCGCAATGACCTCGGCAACCACCACCACCGCAGCCGTCGCCACCGGACTGGCGACGGAGGAACGGGCATCACGGCTGGGCAAGGGCGTGCGGCTCACCGGGTTTTACCTGCTGCTGGTGATCATCGCCGCGATCTTCGTGCTGCCGTACCTGATGTCGGTGTTCGCGGCGTTCAAGACCCTGCCGGACATCCTGGCGCAGTCACCGCTGCGGCCGCCGACGTCCCCGACCTGGTCCAACTTCTCCACGCTGTTCAGCCAGTACGACTTCGGGCGGTACCTGGCGAACACCCTGCTCGTCACCGTGATCCTGACCGCCGGGCAGGTGACGTTCTCGATGATGGGCGCCTACGCGTTCGCCCGGATGCAGTTCCCCGGCCGGGACTCGCTGTTCTGGCTGTACCTGATGACGCTGATGGTGCCGAACATCGTGACCCTGGTCCCGCTGTACGTGCTGTTCGCGCACAGCCACCTGCTGAACACCTACTGGGCGATCTTCCTGCCCTACGTGCTGGGCGTGCCGTACCAGGTGTTCCTGATGAGGCAGTACTTCATGACGATCCCGAAGGAGGTGATGGAGGCCGCACGGCTGGACGGCTGCTCGGAAAGCCGGATCCTGTGGAAGATCATCGTGCCGATCTCCCGGCCGATCCTCATCACCGCCACGCTGCTGGCGTTCATATTCGGCTGGAACAACTTCATGTGGCCGCTGATCGTGACCAACTCCAACTCCCTCAACGTCCTGACCGTGGGCATCGCGAACTTCAACTCCAACTTCGGCGTCGCCTGGAACCTGATCCTGGCCGGAGCGCTGGTCGCGCTGATCCCCATGGTCATCTTGTTCGCGATCTTCCAGAAGCACATCGTGAACTCCATCTCGCTCACCGGGATCAACCGGTGAGCGGCCCGCGGCCCGGACGGCCCCGCGGACGCGCACGGCGGCGCGCCGGTTTCGCCGCCAAGGCCATGATCATCGGCGCGGCCCTGACCACTCTGGCCGGCTGCGCGGGCTGGGGCTTCGGCGGCTCAGGCGGCGGCCAGACGGTCACCCTGACCTACGCGCTGTGGGACCCGCACGAGCAGGTCGGCTACCAGCAGTCCATCAACGAGTTCGAGAAGCTGCACCCGGACATCAAGGTGGACATCGAGAACATCCCCTACGGCAACTACGAGCAGAAAACGATCGCCGAGTTCATCACCGGCGGGGCGCCGGACCTGTTCTGGGTGAACACCCCGTGGCTCGCCACGTTCATCAAGGACGGGATGCTGACCAACCTCACGCCGCTGATCAAGGCCAATCACGTCGACATGTCCCAGTACTACCCGCAGCTGGTCGCGCTGCATTCGGTGGGATCGAAAATCTACGGGCTGCCGAAGGACTGGGACACGATCGCGCTGTACTACAACAAGGCCTACTTCAACAAGCTGCACCTGACCGTCCCGGCCAACCTGAGCTGGAACACCAGCGGCACCGGGTCGTTCGTCACCTTCCTCAAGGAGGCGACCACCGATGCCAGCGGGCACAACGCGCTGTCACCGCAGTTCAACCCGAACAAGATCGCGACCTATGCCATCGGCATCGACAACGACCCGCAGGGCGGCTGGGGCGACTACGTCGCCGAGGCCGGCGGTAAGGTGCTCCCGTACCCTGGCGCCCCGTTTACCAGCCTGGCGACCCCTGGAGTCAACGCGGGCGTGACGTTCCTGACCAAGTACCTGACCGGCGACCACGTCATGGTGCCGGGTGATCTGTCCGGGCCGAACGCCAACGGCAACAACCTGGAGCAGATGTTCGCCCAGGGGCAGGTGGCCATGTGGGAGCAGGGAGACTGGAACACCCTTACCGTGAAGACCGGCGTGACCTTCCCGGTCGGCGTCGCCACGCTGCCGATCGGCCCGGCCGGCCGGGTCAGCGTGTTCAACGGCCTGATCGACGGGCTGAACAGCCACACCAGGTACCCCAAGCAGGCGTGGGAGCTCGAGCAGTGGCTCGGCTCGCCGCAGTCCGAGGCGATCATGGGCTCGGGCGGCTACGTCTGGCCGGCCATCAAGAGCCTGGACCCG
>Ga0335078_10002911_pt1 | contig 25704 bp, 25 predicted proteins | sample Lox_Sample_32_FD_206711 | JGI IMG/M metagenome (GOLD analysis project Ga0335078, IMG submission 206711) | Soil microbial communities from Loxahatchee National Wildlife Refuge, Florida, United States - Lox_Sample_3.2 | ecosystem: Environmental > Terrestrial > Soil > Wetlands | place: USA... | reverse complement strand
GGCCGGTGGCGCGGGTGGCGGGCGGAGGCAGGCGGCCGGTGGCGCGGGTGGCGGGCGGAGGCAGGCGGCCGGTGGCGCGGGTGGCGGGCGGAGGCAGGCGGCCGGTGGCGCGGGTGGCGGGCGGGTCGTTGGCCGGGCCCGGGCCGGACGGCGGGGGTCAGTTCAGGAAGTAGCGGGGGTCAGTTCAGGAAGTAGCGGGGGTCAGTTCAGGAAGTAGCTGCTGCCGCCGCTTTCCGGGTTCGTGACCTCGGCCTCGACCGAGATCGTGCCGCCCTTGGCGAACACCAGCGTGAGCGTGATCTGGGTGCCGCCCTTCATCGGGCCGGCCCCGGTGATCAGCAAGTGGGAGCCGTCCGGGGACAGCCGCAGCAGGGATTGACCGGGGATGCCGATGTCCGGCACGGTCTTCATCGCGGCGCCGCCGGGATGGACCGGCTGACGGAACGTCACCCGCCCGCCGACACTGGTCCGGGCCGAGGTGAGGCGGTCGGCCGCGCCGTTGTTGCGGATCACCAGGTAGGCCGTGGTGCTGCCGCCGGAGGGCGGTACCTCGACATAGGCCGTCCCGAGCTGGATCGACGGCGCAGCGGCGGCCTGCTGAGCACAGCCGGCCAGGGCGGCGCCCCCGGCGATCAGCACGCAGGCGGTGGCGGCCCGCAGCGCCGCCCGCAGGCAGCGCACCCGCGGCGGCCGGCCGGAGGTGCCTGGCCGGCCCGGTCGTTGCTGCATGATCCTGCTTTCACATCTGGTCTGGCGTTGCCATGGTCTCACGGGCCAGCCGGCCGGCCCCGGCCGGCTGGCCGCTGCCCCGAGCGTATCCGGCGCCGGGCTCACGAGTAGGTGCGGAACGCGGGCCAGTCCCGGGCCCAGCTGCCCTTGAGCCCGGTGGCCAGGTAGATCTGGGTGCCCTGCTCGTCGTCGCTCACGCCGAGCCCGTTCCAGAACGTGGCGACCAGCCGGACGTGGGCGAACTCACGGTGCAAGAACGCCGGGTCCAGGTTGACCGCGATCGCGGCCGAGTCGGCCGCCGGCGGCGGGCCCCAGAGCCAGAAGTTGTTGTGGCCGCTGTAGACCTGCGGCAGGCCCAGCCCGGGCCCGTACCGGTCGATCGCGCCGGCCTCGCCGTAGTTGCCGGCCAGGATCGTCGTCTGGCGCCGCTGCGCGGCCGGCAGCGCCTGGTATTCGCGCGCGACCAGCCCGACCAGCTTCGGCCAGGCGATCTCCTCGCCGAGATCGTAGTTGATCTTCTGCAGCGGCACCGTGTGCAGCACCCGCACGGGCAGCAGCGGGATCGCCACCGGTGCGCCGACCGCGCCGCAGGCCAGCATGACCGCGGCCATCACCGCGGCCGGGCTGATCCGGGAAGCCAGCGGCCGGCGGGCGGCCAGCCAGCGCTCGAGCGGGACCGCGCCCGCCGCGAGCAGGAACGTGAAGGCCCCGCCCGGGTAGTAGGCCTTGCCGCCCAGCCCGAACTGCAGCAGGATCACGGCGACGCAGGCGATCGCGACCGGGCGGAACGGGCGGGCCTGCGCGCTGCGCAGCGACCACACCGCCCCGGTCACCCAGACCGGCGTCAGGGCCACCCCGGTGAAGAACAGCTGCGCCGCCCAGTAGGTGGCCCGGTTGTGCCCGGCCGCGGTCTGCAGGGAACGGAACACCGCCAGGCTCGGCCAGCCGTGCGCGGCCTGCCAGATGAGGTCGGGAGCGGCCAGCGCCAGGGCGATCAGGCCGCCGATCAGCAGGTAACGGCTGCGCAGCAGGCGGCGGGCGTCGGTCGCGGCCAGGCCGGCGAGCAGCGCGGCGACCAGGAAGGCGATGTTCCACTTGGCCTCGCTGGCCACCCCGACGCAGGTCCCGAGCGCGAGCCACCAGCGCGGGTCGCCGCTGGCCAGCAGCCGCAGCATGAGCAGCAGCGTCACGGCCCAGAACACGAAGTCCGGCGTGGTGGTGGTCAGCTCGTGCATCGCGCCGAGGTACTCGGAGCAGGTGGCGGCGGCGAGCGCGGCGAGCAGCTGGCCGGCCCGGCCCGCGCCGAGCTGCCGGCTCATCGCCGCGGTCAGGAACACGAGCGCGACCAGGCCGAGCGCGGGCACCACCCGCAGCCCGACCAGCGTGTTGCCGCTGGCGAGCGCGGAAAGGCGGGCCAGCACCGGCGTGAGCGGCGGCTGGTCCACGTAGCCGAAGGCCAGGTGCTGGCCGGCCGCGAGGAAGTACAGCTCATCGCGGACGTAGCCGTAACGGGCGCTGACGGCCATCTCCAGGCCGAACGCCGCGGCGGCGATGAGGGCGATCCCGAGCCAGGGCGGGCGCGCCCCGACGGCGGGCCGCCCCGGCTCGGGCAGGCCGGAGACGGCGGGCCGCCCCGGCTCGGGCAGGCCGGAGACGGCGGGCCGCCCGGGCTCGGGCAGGCCGGAGACGGCGGGCCGCCCGGGCCCGGAGACGGCGGGCCGCCCGGGCTCGGGCAGGCCGGAGACGGAGCGGGAAACGGGGACGGGGGGTGCGGGCGGGCGCCGGGCCCAGCTGGTCATGTTCATGGTCTCAGCGTGACCCCGCGGGGCAGGCTGGCACATCGAGCGCGCAGGCGATTGCCGGGCTCGGCTGCGGGCATGAGCACGGCGCCCGGCGGAGGGGCCGGCTACCCCTCGAGGCGGAGAGGCCGGTTCATCCCGGCGGGCGATCCCTGGCCCCGCGGCCGCGGCTTACGATCAGGTCGTGACCAGGCTGGCCGGGCGAGTGGCCGGGCTGCCGCAGGATCTGGCGGCCCGGCTCGCGGCGCTGCCGCCCCGGCGCCAGCAGCGGATCGGTGACCTGGCGCTGGCCGGGGCGCTCGCCGCCGTCAACGTGGTCTCCGTGCTGCCCTACGGGGCGCAGCAGCATCCGCTGTGGCTCGCCCTCACGCTGGTGGTGGCCCAGGCCGTCCCGCTGGCCTGGCGCCGGGCCTGGCCCGTTCCGGTGATGATCGTCAGCGGCGCCGCCCGGGTCGCCTACGACCAGATCGGCTTCACGTTCGCGCCGTTCCCGCTGGCGACCGCGATCGCCTTCTACACCGTCATCGACCGCAGCGCGCCGCTGTGGCGCTGGATCGCGGTCGCCGGGGTGGTCACCGGCGTGACGATCTCGCTGGCCGCGCCCGGCCACAACGAGCCGTACGACGGCATCTTCCAGGCCCTGATCTTCCTGGCCGCGTGGGTGGCCGGGGTGCTCAGCCGTACCAAGCGGGCCAGCCTGCTCGCCGCGCAGGGCCGGGCCGACCGGGCCGAGGCCGAGGTGGACCGGCAGGCCGCGCGCGCCGCCGCCGCCGAGCGCACCAGGATCGCCCGCGAACTGCACGACGTCGTCGCGCACCACGTCAGCCTGATGGCGGTGCAGGCCGAGGCGGCGACGTCGCTGCTGCCCGGCCGCCCGGCCGAGGCCCAGGGCTCGGTGGACATCATCGCCACCACGGCCCGGCAGGCGCTCACCGAGCTGCGCCGGCTGCTCGGCGTGCTGCGCAGCCCGTCCGAGCAGCCCGAGACGGCACCGACGGCGTCGCTGCGCGACCTCGGCGACGTGCTCGACCAGGTGCGCGGCACCGGGCTGCCGGTCGACTTCGAGGTCGTGGGCACGCCGGGCCCGCTGCCGCCCGGGGTGGACTTGACCGCGTACCGGATCGTGCAGGAGGCACTGACCAACACGATCCGGCACTCCCGGGCCACCCGCGCCGCGGTCACGCTGCGCTACGAGCCCGGGTACGTGACCGTGCGCATCGCCGACTCCGGGCGGCGGCTGGACGGGGCGCCCGGCGTGAACGGCAACGGCCCGCCGGGGTCGGCGCTCGCCGGGGCCGGGCTCGGCCTGGCCGGGATCACCGAGCGGGTCGCCTCGTGCGGCGGCAATCTCACGGTCGGCCCGACCCCGGCCGGCGGGTTCGCCGTCACCGCCCGGCTGCCGGCGCGATGAGCGCCCCGGCCGCCCCGGCGCCGATCCGGGTGCTCGTCGTCGACGACCAGGAACTGGTGCGCGCGGGGTTCTGCGTGATCCTCGACGCCGCCGACGGCATCACCGTCGTCGGCGAGGCCGCCGATGGCCGGGCGGCGGTGGCCGCGGCGGCGGACCGTCATCCCGACGTGGTGCTGATGGACATCCGCATGCCGGGCATGGACGGCCTGGAGGCCACCCGGCTGATCACCCGGGAGGCGCCGGCCGCGCCGAAGGTGGTCATGCTGACCACCTTCGACCTCGACGACTATGTCTACGAGGCGCTGCGCGCGGGCGCCAGCGGCTTCCTGCTCAAGGACTCGCCCCGCCATGATCTCGTCGCCGCGATCCGCGCGGCCGCGGCCGGCGACGCGCTGCTCGCCCCGTCGGTGACCCGGCGCCTGATCGAGGCGTTCGCTCGCCGGCCGCCGGAGGCGATGCCGTCGCCGTCCCGGCTTGCCTCGCTGACCGCGCGCGAGCAGGACGTGCTGCTGCAGCTCGCCCGGGGCCGCAGCAACGCCGAGATCGCGCTGACGCTGTTCGTCAGCGAGGCGACCGTCAAGACCCACGTCGGCAACGTGCTGGCCAAGCTGGGCCTGCGGGACCGGGTGCAGGCCGTGATCCTCGCCTACGAGACCGGCCTGGTCGTGCCGGGCGACCTGTCGGGCTGAGCGTCCCGGCCGTCAGCCGCGGTCCACGGCGGTGCCGAGCAGGCCCAGCGGCGGGGAGCCGAGGGCCAGCAGGGCGGCGTGGAACCGCGGCAGCGAGAAACCCGCGCCCCACTCCTTCCTGGCCCGCTCGCGCAGGTTCATGATCTCCAGCTTGCCCCAGGTGTAGCGGCCGTAGGTCGGGTCGAACGTGGCCCGCCGGGCCTCGGACAGCGCCGCCGGGCCGGACAGGTGGGTGTCCGCCTCGAACCGGCGGGCCCCCTCCGCGACCGTCATCCCGGCCGTGTGCACGCCGATCGCGCAGGCCAGCCGGGTGACCCGGACCAGGGCCTCGAGCCATACGCCGATCGCGAACCGGGGATCGTCGGCGCAGAACCCCTCCTCGACGCAGAGTTCCTCGGCGTAGTGTGCCCAGCCCTCGACGAACGCCTCGGAGTGCAGGGTGCGGCGGACCGCGGTCGGGGCCCGGCGGATGGCCCGGCCGTGCGAGAAGTGGCCGGGCGCGACCTCATGCACGGTGATGCTCGGCAGCGTGGTCGCGCTGAACACCTGCAGCCACTCCTCGGCCTCCGGCTCCGGCCAGGATTCTTCCGGCGGCGTGATGTGGTACCAGGACGGTGCGTCCGGCTCGCCCGGCGCGGCCGGGGACATCATCGCCATCGCCCAGCGCCGCGACTCGGGCGCCAGCCCGACCCGGCACTCGCCATCCTGGTAGGGCACGAGGTCCCGGTCCCGGGTGAACGCGATGGCCAGCTCGGTCCACCTCCGCGCGACGGGGATCACGCCGCCGGCGTCCGGGTGGTCACGGACCAGTTCCCTGGCCACCTCCAGCGGCGGCCGGTCCGGGTCGACCCGTGCGCAGCTCTCGCCGAGCAGGGCGGTGAGCCGGTCCCGCTCGGCGTCGGCCCGCTCGCTGATCCGGCCCAGGTCGACCGGCAGGCCCTCGTGGCTGCTCATGATCGCCGACAGTGCCGCCGCGCCGAGCGCGGGGTCCGGGTCGCCCTCGGCGGCCATCCGGCCGATGTGCGCAACCAGCCGGGCATGCGCGGCCAGCGCCGCCCGGCGGGTCGGCTCGTCGGCGTCCGCGGGGACACCGGCGGCCAGCCCGGCGATGCCGTCGGCCAAGGCTGCGGCGACCGGCGCGCTGACCTGATCCAGGGTCTCGATCGCGACGGCGATCGCGTCCGGCCAGCGAGCGAGGTGCGCGGCGCGGGCCTGGTCGCGCTGCTGCGCCGGGGCGTAATCCCGGTCGTAGCAGGCCAGCTCGAGCGCGGCCAGGTGCAGCATCGGGTTGCGGCGGTGCATCTCCGCCTCGCCCAGCCAGACCCCGGTGGCGTGCTCGGACGTAGCCAGGTGCGCCTCGTCGTGCGGGTCGTCGAGCCGCTCGCCGGCCGCTGCGGCCTCCGCCAGCGCGGTGAGCCCGGCCCGGACCCCGGCCACCGACAGGTCCTGGATCATTCCGTCGTACTCATGCCGCCCGCTGAACTCGCGGACCTCGGCCACGGCCAGATCGCAGACGCGGCGCAGCCGCGGAGTCAGATCGTCCATGGCGGAACGCTACCGGCTCGCGCGGGCCGGCGGTGCGCGGCCACGGCCGGCCCCCCGGCGGCGCGGCAGCGCCGGGGCGCGACGGTGCGTAACGGACGGCAGGAAGCTGGACCGGCTACGGCCCGGTCGCGCCCGTCTGGGTGGTCTGCACGCTCAGGATCTGCTTCGGCTTGGAGCAGGCCCTGGCCGTGAAGCCGACGTAGGCCGGCGCGGTCTGGTTGGGCGGGTAGATCTTCAGCCACCGCGCGGTGACCAGGCCGCAGTCGGCCGGCGGGTAGTTCTCGGCGTCGACGACCTGAAGCTCGGCGTGCGCGACCTGGCCGGGGGCCAGCGTGATCAGTTGCCTGGGGAAGGCCGGGTTCCTGGTCGCGGCCGGGCCGATCTGGCTGCCGCCCGGCGCGGTGACGAACGACACGCCCGGGTAGCCGTACAGCGTGCAGGAGGTCGCGGAGGCGTTGCTGAACTGGACCGGGTAGTAGCTGCTGCCTGCGGCGGCGTTGCCGTTGCCGGCCGGCACCGCCACCTTCAGCGCGGAGGTCGCGCACGGCGCGGGACCGGTCGCCGCCGGGGTGGCCGACGGGCTGACCGAGACCGCCGGCCCGCCCGGATTGACCGACTGGCTGGGGGCCGGGGTGGTCGCGGGCGCAGCCGCCGGGCTGCTCGCGGACCCGCAGGCGGCGGCCAGGGCCGCCGAGCAGGCCAGGGCGGCGGCCAGGCCGGCCCGCCGGCGCTTTCCGTCCCGGGCGGGTGATGGCGTCAACTGGTACCTCCGGCAATTGGCGGCGGCGTGCGATGCACCTATGACGCAGGTCGGGGCGCCGTGGTTGCGCCCGGGCCGGTCCGGCGCATATCACGGTAGGGATACCCCTGACCCGCACCCCCGGTGGAGGCGCTTGTGCCCGGCACTTCTTCATTCACGACCAGGCCGCAGCTGGCAGGCACGTTCGGCATGGTGGCATCGACTCACTGGCTCGCCTCGGCGGCCGGCCTGGCGGTGCTGGAGAAGGGGGGCAACGCGTTCGACGCCGCGGTGGCGGCCGGCCTGGTGCTGCAGGTGGTGGAGCCGCACCTGAACGGGCCGGGGGGCGAGGTCCCGGTGATCGGGTTCGACGCGGCGCGGGGCGAGGTCTTCGTCCTGGACGGGCAGGGCGTCGCGCCGGCGGCGGCGACGCTGGACGCGTTCGCCGCGCTCGGCCTGGACCTGGTGCCCGGCACCGGCCTGCTCCCGGCGGTGGTCCCGGGTGCCTTCGGGGCCTGGATGCTGCTGCTGGCGCGGAACGGCCGGATGCGGCTGCGGGACGTGATGCGGTACGCGATCGGCTACGCCCGCGACGGGTACCCGATGCTGGCCACGGCGAGCGCCGCGGTGGCCTCGGTGGCCGACACGTTCCGGGAGCACTGGCCCAGTTCCGCCGAGGTCTACCTGCGGGGCGGCGCGGGCCCGGCCCCGGGGGAGCGGTTCGCCAACCCGGGCCTGGCCGCCGCCTACACCCGGATCCTGGACGAGGCCGAGGCCGCGTCGTCCGGCCGGGAGGCGCAGATCGAGGCCGCGCGGGTGGCGTTCTACGAGGGGTTCGTGGCCGAGGCGATCGCCCGGTTCACCGAGCGCGCCGAGGTGATGGATGTCACCGGGCAGCGCCACCGGGGCCTGCTGACCGGCTCCGACCTGGCCGGCTGGCAGGCGTCGGCTGAGGCCCCGGCCACCCTGGACTATCACGGCCTGACCGTGTGCAAGACCGGGCCGTGGGGCCAGGGGCCGGTGTTCCTGCAGCAGCTGGCGCTGCTGGACGGATTCGACCTGGCCGCGATGGGGCCGGGCAGCGCGGACCTCATCCACACGGTCACCGAGTGCGCCAAGCTCGCCTTCGCCGACCGCGAGGCGTGGTACGGGGACCCGCGCCACAGCGACGTGCCGCTGGCCGGGCTGCTGTCGGCTGGGTACGCGGCGCGGCGGCGGGGCCTGGTGGGCGACGGCGCCTCGGGCGACCTGGTCCCGGGGATGCCCGGCGGTGCCGAGCCGCGGCTGCCCGGGTACGCGCTGGCCGCGTTCGGCGGGGGCGACGCGGGCCAGTTCGCGGCGGACGGCGGGCCGCGCGGCCACGGCGTGGGCGAGCCGACGGTGGCCGTGTCCGCCCCCGAGCTGGGGCCGGGGGACACCTGCCACCTGGACGTGGCTGACGCGTCCGGCAACCTGGTGACGGCGACGCCGAGCGGCGGCTGGCTGCAGAGCTCGCCGGTCGTTCCCGGGCTGGGATTCTGCCTCAGCACCCGCGGGCAGATGTTCTCGCTCACCCCCGGGCTGGCCAGCAGCCTGGCGCCGGGCCGGCGACCCCGGACCACGCTGTCGCCGAGCCTGGCGCTGCGCGGCGGCGAGCCTTACCTGGCGTTCGGGACCCCCGGGGGGGACCAGCAGGATCAGTGGACGCTCGGGTTCTTCCTCAACCACGTGCTGTTCGGCATGAACCTGCAGGAGGCGATCGACGCGCCCGCGTTCTCCACCGACCATTTCCCCTCGTCGTTCTACCCGCGCGGGTCGGCGCCGCGGTCGCTGGCCGTGGAGTCCAGGGTCGGCGCGCCCGTGATCGAGGAGTTGCGGCGCCGCGGGCACGAGGTGAGGGTGATGCCGCCATGGTCGCTCGGCCGGGTCAGCGCGGTCGCGCGGGACCGCGGGTTCCTGTACGCGGGCGCGAACCCGCGCGGCATGCAGGGCTACGCGGTCGGCCGGTAGGTCATCCCGGGTCCCCCGGCAGGGCGAGGCCGGCCACGGCGACCGCGGCCAGCGCCGCGAGCACCGCCATCAGGTCGGCGGCGCTCCCGGTGGCGGCGGGCAGCGAGGCCGCGCCGGCCGCCAGGGCCAGCAGCCCGAGCCCGGCGGCGATCAGCGGGGCCTGCGGGCGGAGCACGGCCAGCCCGGCCCGGGACTCGGCCAGGTGCACGGCGAACAGGTAAGCCAGCAGCGCCGCGCCGAGCAGGCCGGTGTGCCAGGGCCGGGACGGGTGCAGCACCTCGAGCACGAGCACCGCGATGACCATGCCCTCGGCCCACGGCAGCCCGCGGGCCAGGTCGGCCAGGGCGTGCCCGGCCCGCTCGACCGGGTTGCCGAATACGGCCCGCTCGCGGGGCGCGGCGCCGAGCGCGAGCCGGGCGGTGGCCGCCGCGGCGCAGACGATCGCGGCGGCCAGCAGCGCGCCGCCGGCGGCGCCCGCGCCGGCCAGCGGGGTGGCCGACCAGGCCACGCACGCGGCCGCCAGCAGGGTCGCCGCGACCGCGGCGCGGCCGGGCGGGGTGATCGTCACCGGTGGCTCACCATCACTCTCCTGGTGTACGGCGCGAGCGGCTCGTCCAGGCTCTGCTCGCCGTCCCAGCGCACGACCGGGATCCCGAGCTCGCGCAGCGAGAACCTGATCGCCTGCTGCTCCATCCGCCAGATCCGGCGGGCGAGCCCGCTCAGGCTGTCGGTGCCGCCGGGCGGCTCGGTGTTCAGCACGTCGACGATCAGGACGGGAAAACCCCGCTCGCGCAGATCCCGGAGCGTCTCGACCAGCCGCCGGTCGAGCAGCGGGGTGAACACCAGGATCAGCGCTCCGGGCGGCAGGGCGGCCCGCGGCAGCCGGCTGATCCCGGCCGCGCGCCGCAGCGGGTCGGCCGGCCCCGGGCCGGCCAGCATCAGGTCCATGATCCGGAAGTAGTGGCGGGTGCCGAGGCCGGGGGAGAGCCAGCGCACCCCGCGCTGGTAGACGACCAGGCCGACCCGGTCCCTGACCGCCAGGTAGGCGCGGGCCGCCGCGGCCGCGCCGCGCAGCGCGAGATCGACGGGGGTGCAGCCCGGCTCGCCCACGTCCGAGCTGGCGTCGGCGATGATGACGACGTTCTGGGTGCGCTCGGCCGCGAACATGTTCAGCTGCAGCCGCCCCCGCCGGGTGGTGGCCGGCCAGTTGATCCGGCGCTGCCGGTCGCCGGGCACGAACTCGCGTACGCCGGTGAACTCCAGCCCTTCCCCGGGCGAGCGGGACGGGTGCTCGCCGAGACGGCTCGGCAGCCGGCTGAGCACCACCCGGGTCTGCTGCGCCGGGGGCCGCGGGTAGCAGTCCACCGTCGGCAGCTCGACCGAGGCGTGCCCCTCGGTCAGCCGCCACCGGTCCCGGAGCGTGATCTCCAGCGTGCCGAGGCTCCGCCGCCCCGAACGGGTCACCCGCAGCGGCAGGCGTGACCCTTCCCCGGCCGCGGACGCGGCGCCCGCCCCGGGAACCACCGCGAAGCGCGGGTGCAGGCTCAGGCCGACCGAGTGGTCGCCGTGGCCGGTGACCGTCACGTCGAGCCCGGCCTCCTCGCCCTCGACCAGGCTGGGCGCGCTGGCGCGCGCGGCGACGCCGACATCGGCGGGCGCGCCCGGTGCGCCGCGCCGGCCGGGCCGCCCCGCGGCGAGCAGCAGCACGGCCGGCGCGGCGACCCCGGCGAACTCCGGCCGCCGGGTGATCACCGCGATGACCAGGCCGGCCAGCGCGAGCGTGATCAGCCGCCCGGCGTGCGGGGACAGCGACCAGGCCAGCCGGACCCGGCGCGCGCCCCTGGCCAGCGCGCCCGCCTGATCCCGCGGCGCGGTCACGTTGGTCAGCCTCCCGGCCGGGCGGCGGGGTCGGTCCGCGGGGTGGGCACGGTGGCCAGCAGCCGGGCCACCACCTCGTCCTGACTGACCTTGCGCACCCACAGCTCGGGGTGCAGCGTGATCCGGTGGGCCAGGGCGGGCACCGCGATGCTCTTGATGTCATCGGGGATCACGTAGTCGCGCATGGCCAGCAGCGCCTGGCCGCGCCCCAGCTGGACCAGGGCCAGCGCGCCGCGGGGGCTGGCGCCCACCTGGATCTGCGGGTGCTCCCGGGTCGCCCCGATGATGGCGACCGCGTACTCGAGCAGGTCGGGGGAGACCTCGACCTGCTCCAGGGACCGGCGCATGGCGGTCAGCTCGGCCGCGTCGGTGACCTGGTCCAGCTCGGCCCGCTCGGTCGCGCGGTCCAGCCGCCGCTGCAGCATCAGGACCTCGTCGGCGGCCGGCAGGTAACCCAGCCGCAGCCGCATCAGGAACCGGTCGAGCTGGGCCTCGGGCAGCTCGTAGGTGCCCTCGTACTCGATCGGGTTGTCGGTGGCGAGCACGACGAACGGCTGCGGCAGCGGCCGGGTCTCGCCGTCCATGCTGACCTGCCCCTCGCCCATGGCCTCGAGCAGCGCCGCCTGGGTCTTCGGCGGGGTGCGGTTGATCTCGTCGGCGAGCAGCAGCTGGGTGAAGACCGGCCCGGGCCGGAACACCATCTGCCCGGTCCGCTGGTCGTACAGCGGCGCTCCCACGACGTCGGACGGGAGCAGGTCGGGCGTGAACTGGATCCGGGCGAAGTCGAGGCCGAGCGTGCGGGCGAACGACCGGGCGATCAGCGTCTTGCCCAGCCCGGGCAGGTCCTCCAGCAGGATGTGGCCGCCCGCCAGGATGCCGATCATCACCAGCTCGAGGGCGCGGCGGTTTCCGACCACCGCCCGCTCGATCTCGTCGAGGACCGCGGCGCACCGCTGCGCGGTCTGGCCGGGGGTCGTGCTCTGCTCGGTCACAGTCGCTCCAGTCGGTCGATGAGCCGGGCCAGGGCTCGCGGCGGGATGCCGCCCCCCCGCTGCGCGGTGACCGCCGGGCGGGCCGGGTCGACCCAGTACCAGAGCGCCTCGTCGCGCCCGCGGGGGCACAGCAGCCGCCGCGCGGCGTCCGGGTCGTCCCGCAGGCTGATCCCGTGCCGCTCGGCCAGCCGCGCGGCCAGCAGGTGCTGCAGGGTGCCGCGCAGCTCGGCGTCGTAGGCGGCCATCGACCGCGTGCCGTCGGCCAGCCCGGCGCGCCGGCGCCAGTAGCCGGTGAACGTGACCGGCATCGCCTCGGTGTCGTCGGCGCGCGCGCCGCCCGGGGCGGCGGCCGGCGGCGCCAGCGCGCGCAGCACGACCAGCGCCCCCGCCGCCGCGATGAGCACGACCAGGGTCAGGCCGGGCAGCCCGGCGGCGGCGTACCCCCCGGCCGCGGCGACCGCGACCACGACGGCGGCGATGCAGAGCTCGGGGACCGCCGCCCGCCACTGGCCGCCCGGCGGCCCGGGGGCCTGGGCGCTCACCGGCCCGCCTCCGCCGCGGGCTCGGGGCGGGCCAGGCTCGCGGCCAGATCGGCCAGGGCCTGCTGCGCGTCGTCGCGCTGGCGCGGCAGCACCGGGTGGGTCGAGAACCGGGCCTCGCAGAACAGCGCGGTCAGCCGGGCCGCGGCGGCGGTCCGGATCAGGCCCTGGGCGCCCGCCCGGGCCAGCAGCTCGCCGGGCGTGTCCGCGGCGGCCCGCGCCGTCCCGGCGCTGGCCAGGCTCTGCTCCATGGCGGCGTAGCACGCGATGATCGCGGCCCGGGCGTCCTCGATCAGGCGCAGCGCGGTGCGGCCGGACTCGACCGCCTCGCGCAGGTCGCCGCCGCCGGCCTCGTCCTCGGGCGGCAGGGCCAGGCCGGGCGCGCGCGGCCGCCGGCCGGCCCAGGTCCACCGGTGCGTCCGGAGGAACCAGGCGACGGCGTAGATCACGGCCGCCGCCACCAGCGCGAGCAGGATCAGGGTCACGACCAGCCCGCCGACCGAGCCGTGCGCGCCGTGGAACAGGCCGGCCGGCCGCGGCGCCGAGCCGGTGTTCTTCGGGGCTGGCCGGGGCTTCAGCGTGGTGCGCGCGAGCCGGCTGAGCAGGTACGCGGCGGGAATCGCGATGAGGCCGATCCCGACCAGGTAGGTGAGCAGCGCGCGCAGCCGGGCGCCGACGAGCGCGTCGCGCGGCGCGCGGGAGTGCCGGATGGCCAGCGCGGTCATCAGGCAGGCCAGCACGGCCTCGAGCACGATCCCGACCGGCAGGCCGTCATGACGGAACGGCCCGTCGAGCGCGGGCGCGGTCAGCTCACCGCGGAGGCCGAACGCCACCAGGGCCAGCAGGGCGGCGGCCAGCCCGAGGCGTCCCGGGTGCCCTCCGGCGGCTGCGCCGCGGCGGCCGGCGCCGGCCGGCTGGCCGTGCAGCGACATGCGCAAACCATACCTATCCGCCGCGGCGGCCGGGCCGGCGGCGGGACCGGCCGGGCCAGCGCCGCACTAGCGCTGCGGGATGACATAAAGATCAGCCTTGCGGGTGACGACAGGCGGCCCGGCAGGGGTCACCCTGGGAGCGCGGCCCGGACCGGCGGCGTGCTGCGTCGCCCGCCCGGCCCGCGCCACCCTGGCGGGAGCCGGGCGGCCCCGAACCGGACGAAAATGTGAGGCGCAGCACGTGAGCGGCCAGTCATCGTCGCTGGCGGCCCCCCCGCAGCGGGAACCCGGCCCGCCGGAGGCGGCGGTCATCGAGACCATCGCGCTGACCAAGCGCTACCCGGGCCCGGTCACCGCGCTCGACGGGCTCACCGTGACGGTCGAGCCCGGCATCACCGGCCTGGTCGGCGCCAACGGCGCGGGCAAGTCGACCTTAATCAAGATCCTGCTCGGCCTGCTGGCGCCCACCAGCGGGCAGGCGAGGGTGCTGGGCGGCGACTGCGTGCGCGACGGCGAGCGGATCCGCGGGCTGACCGGGTACATGCCCGAGCATGACTGCCTGCCCCCGGACGTCACCGCCACCGAGTTCGTCACTCACCTCGGCCGGATGTCCGGGCTGCCGCCCACCGCGGCCAAGGAGCGGGCGGCCGAGTCGCTGCGCCACGTCGGGCTGTACGAGGAGCGCTACCGGCAGATCGGGACGTACTCGACCGGGATGAAGCAGCGGGTCAAGCTGGCCCAGGCGCTGGTCGGCGACCCCCGGCTGCTGCTGCTCGACGAGCCGACCGTCGGGCTCGACCCGGCGGGCCGCACGTCGATGCTGGAGCTGATCGCCCGGGTCGGCGCCGAGTTCGGCATCTCCATCCTGGTCGCCTCGCACCTGCTCGGCGAGATCGAGCGGATCTGCGATCAGCTGGTGGCGATCGACGCGGGCCGGCTGCTGCGCGCCGACACGATCACCAGCATGACCCAGGCCAGCGAGGTCCTGCTGATCGAGGTCGACGAGGGCGCCGACCAGCTGCTGGCCGAGCTCGGCCGGCGCGGCCTCGAGCCGAGACCGTACCAGCGGGCGGTGCTGGTGCGCCTGGACGGCGACGAGACCTACGACGCGGTCCGGGACGCGGTCGCAGATCTCGGCCTGCCGCTCAACCGGCTGGAGCAGCGGCGCCGCCGGGTGGAGGAACTGTTCCGGGACGATCAGCCGGAGGTGTCCGGTGTCCGCTGAGCATGAGGTCATCGGGGAGCCCGCCCGCCTGGCCGGCGCCGAGACGGGGGTCATCCACGACATCGGCTACCGCCGGTACACCGGGCGGCGGCTGGGCCGGGCCCAGATCGTCCGCGCCCTGTACTGGCACAGCCTGCGCTCCGCCTACGGGCTCGGCCGCGGCGCCAAGGCCAAGATCATCCCGGTGCTGACCTTCGCGGTCATGTGCCTGCCAGCGGTCGTGAACGCGGTCGCGATAGAGAACGGCCAGGCCCGCATCGTCCCTTACGACACCTACCTGTTCCAGCTCCGTGTCGTGGTGATGATCATCTTCATCGCGGCCCAGGCGCCCGAGCTAGTCTCCCGCGACCTGCGCAGCCACGTGCTGCCGCTGTACTTCTGCCGGCCGCTGCGCCGCCTTGACTACCCCCTGGCCAAGCTGGCCGCGTTCATTACCGCGTGCCTGGCGATCATCGAGATCCCGCTGCTGCTGCTCTACCTGGGCACGATCGCCCAGGCGCACAGCGGCACCGCGATCTGGGCCCAGACCAGGGCGCTCATCCCCGGCCTGCTGGTCGGGCTGATGTGGGCGGTGCTGCTGGCCGCGATCGGGCTCGCCCTCGCCTCGCTGAGCGGGCGCCGCGCCTACGCCACCGGGGCCATCGCGATCTACTTCTTCCTGACCTGGATCCTGGCCGGGATCCTGATCGCGGTCACCCAGCGCAACGTGGTCCGCGCGGTGGTGGTTCACCCGCCCCCTGGCGCGGTCGCAAAGGGCGCCCCGCCAGGCGCCCCCGGTCCCGGGACGTTCGTCGCCCACGAGATCACCCAGGTGCCGACCACCGCAGCGCACCTGTCCGGCCTGGTCAGCCCGTTCACGACGCTGGACGGCGTGCGGCTGTGGCTCGGCGGCACCTCGCCGGGCCCGGTGCCCGGGGTGGGCGGCTATGGCGCGCTGTACGGGGCGATGCTGCTGGTGCTGCTCGCGGCGAGCCTGGGCGGGCTGGCGGCCCGGTACCGGAAGGCGGGCATGGCATGAGCACCGTCGAGCTGCGCAACGTGTCCCGCTGGTACGGCAACGTGGTCGCGGTCAACGACATCACGATGACCATCGGCCCGGGCGTCACCGGCCTGCTCGGCCCGAACGGGGCGGGCAAGTCCACGGTGCTGCACCTGATCGCCGGCTTCCTGGCGCCGTCGCGGGGTGAGGTGACCGTGGGCGGCGCGGCGAGCTGGCGTAACCCGGGGATCTACCGCACGGTCGGGCTGGTGCCCGAGCGAGACTCGGTCTACGCGTTCCTCACCGGCGAGGAGTTCGTCCGGGACACGGCCACGCTGCACCAGCTCGCCGACCCGGCTGGCGCGGCGCGGCGCGCGATCGCGATCGCGGACATGGCCGACGCGCAGGGCCGCCGGATCTCGACCTACTCCAAGGGCATGCGGCAGCGGATCAAGGTGGCGGCCGCGCTGGTGCACGACCCCCAGGTGCTGCTGCTCGACGAGCCGTTCAACGGGATGGACCCGCGGCAGCGGCTGCACATGATGGACCTGCTGATCAAGCTCGGCGCGGAGGGCCGCACGATCCTGCTCAGCTCGCACATCCTGGAGGAGGTCGAGCAGCTGGCCGACACCATCCAGGTGATCGTGTCCGGCCGCCTGGCCGCCTCCGGCGACTTCCGCGCGATCCGGCGGCTGATGACCAGCCGGCCGCACGTGTTCCTGGTCCGCAGCTCCGACGACCGGCGGCTCGGCTCCGCGCTGATCGGCCGGCCGGCGGTGACCGGGGTCGAGCTGACCGGCGGCGGCCTGCAGGTGCGCGCGTCCGACTTCGGCGCGTTCAGCCGCGAGCTGGCCGGGCTGGCCCGGGACCAGGACATCCGGCTGCGCGAGCTGCTGCCCGAGGACGAGTCCCTGGAGAGCGTCTTCGCCTACCTGGTCGAATCCTGAGACGAAAGAGCGATGGCCTGTGGACGGTGCGTTCAATAAAGTGATCGCGTCCATCACGCTGCGGGCCGTCTTCGGCCGCAAGCGGGCGCTGCTGTTCGCCGTACCGCCGCTGATCCTGATCCTGATCACGGTGGTGCTGAAGGCGGCGCGGCCGCCGGGCACGCCCTGGCCGGGCCGGATCCTGGGCGACTTCGGCTTCTCGGTGGTGCTGTCGCTGACCGCGCTGATCATCGGCACCAGTGTGCTCGGGGCGGAGATCGACGAGGGCAGCATCGTCCACCTGCTGGCCACGCCGGTGCGCCGGTCGTCGGTGATCGTGACCAAGTTCGTCATCGGGGCGGTGCTGACCATGGCCTTCGTGGCCGTGCCGGAGCTGGTCGCCGGGCTGATCGCGACCGGCGGGTTCACCCGGCTCGCGGTCGGGCTGTTCGTGGGCGCGCTCGCCGGGTCGGTGGTCTACAACGCGGTGTTCGTCATGCTGTCGGTGCTCACCACCCGGGCGATCGCGGTCGGCCTGCTGTACGTGCTGATCTGGGAGGTCGTGCTGGGCAACTTCGTCAGCGGCGCCCGGCTGCTCTCGGTCGAGCAGTACGCGCTGGGCGTGGCCAACTCGATCGCGCACTACGGCGCCCTGAACGCCGGCCTGACGCTGACCACGGCCCTGATCATGGGCGTGATCGTGACCGTGGTCACCCTGGTCTTCGCGACCCGGCGGCTGTCGGAGTTCTCCCTCAAGGGCGACGCGGTCTGAGCCACTGGTAATCCGCGCGCAGCGCCCGCGGGGGAGTGGGCTAGCGCTGCGCCTTGGCGGCCGCCTTGAGCTGCTTCTTGTGCTCACGGACGGCGGCCAGCGAGGCCTGGTCGGTGATGTCGGCCACCGAGTAGTGCGAGTCCTTTTCGCCGAACCGGCCCGCCGCCTCGCGCCAGCCGTCGGGCCGCACGCCCAGCTGCTTGCCGAGCAGGGCCATCGTGATCTGCGCCTTGTACGCGCCGAACCCGGGCAGCTGGGCCAGCCGGCCGGCCAGCTCGGCACCGGTCGCGGCGGTCGTCCAGACCCGGCTCGCGTCGCCGTCGTAGCGGTCCACGATCAGCCGGGCCAGTTCCTGGACCCGGGCGGCCATGGCCCGCGGGAACCGGTGCAGGGCCGGCCGCTCGCTGAACACCGCCGCGAGCGCGTCCGGGTCGTAGTCGGCCAGTTCCGCCGCGGTCGGCTCGTGCCCGAGCCGCCGGGCCAGCTGGTACGGCGAGCTGAACGCCTTCTCCAGCGGCACCTGCTGGTCCAGCAGCATCGCGGTGAGCAGGGCCAGCGGGTCGCGGGACAGCAGTTCGTTGGCGCCATCCTCGATCGGCAGCGAGAGCGTCATCGGTCCCCCCTCCGGGTCGGACTGTCATCATCGCAGCAGACGCCGGGCCGCCGCCGGTCCGGGCGGCGGCGGCGAGGGGCCGGCCAGGAACCAGAAGGGGATAGCCTGGCGTTGCAGCAGTGGGAGCCCAGTATCCCGCCAGAAGGAGAGATCGACATGTCGCGAACCGCTAGCCTGATGTTCGGGATCGGCGGGGTCATCATCGGACTGATCCTGCTGGCCGTGCTTCCCTGGTGGGTACCGGTGCTGATCATCGCCGCCGCCATCGCGATCCCGGTGATCGCCTGGCGGTCGCTCGACCCGTCCCAGCGGCGCCGGATCCGCAACATGCGCGACCGGGGGCAGCTGGGCCGCTAGCCAGCGCGGTCAGTCCGCGGCCGGGACCGGCTGCGGCGGGGCCGGGCCGTCGTAACGGGCGGCCGGGCGGATCAGCCGGTTTCCGGAGACCTGCTCCAGCACGTGCGTGCACCAGCCGATGACGCGGCTGGAGGCGAAGGTCGGCGTGAACTCTTCGCGCGGAATCCCGCAGGCATCCATCACGACGCCGGCGTAGAACTCGACGTTGGCGTTGAGCGCGCGCCCCGGCTTCGTCTCGCCGAGCACCCGCACGATCGTGTCCTCCACGGCGGTCGCGAAGTCCGCGGTCGGCCCCCCGACGGTGGTCGCGACCTCCCGGAGCAGCGCCGAGCGGGGGTCCTTGCCCTTGTAGACCCGGTGGCCGAAGCCCATGATCCGCTCGCCGCGCCGGACCGCGTCCCGGGTCCAGGCCTCGGCCCGGCCCGGGCTCCCGATGTCGTCGAGCATCTCGAGCACGCGGCTCGGCGCCCCGCCGTGCAGCGGGCCGGACAGCGCGCCGATGGCGCCGGTCACCGCGGCGCCCAGGTCGGCGCCGGTCGACGCGATCACCCGCGCGGTGAACGTGGAGGAGTTGAACCCGTGGTCGATCGTGGAGATCAGGTACCGCTCGAGCGCCCAGGCGTGCTGCGGGTCCGGGCGCTGGCCGGTGAGCATGTAGAGATAGTTGGCCGCCGCGGAGAGTTCCGGGTCCGGGGCCACCGGCGGCTGGCCGGCGCGCAGCCGGTGCAGCGTGGTGAGCAGCACCGGGGTCTGCGCGGACAACTGCATGGCGTTGTCGTAGAGCTGCTGGGGGGAAATGTCGAGCCAGGACCGGAACCCGGACCGCTGGGCCAGGTAGGAGATCGCGGTGCGCAGCGCGGTCAGCGGGTCGTAGGGCTCGGTGGCGGCAAGCGTCCGCAGGAACGGGACCAGGCCCTCGGGCAGTTCCCGGTGCTCGGCGATCTCGCGCCGGAAGTTCTCCCGCTCCGCCCGGCCAGGCAGGTGCCCGCGGAACAGCAGGTGCCATACGTCCTCGAGCGTGCGGCGCCGGTTCAGCTCAATCGCGTCGTACTGCCGGTAGTGGTAGAAGCCCTCCAGCCCCCGGACGTCGCCGATCTGGGTGTGCGCGACCACGACCCCCTCGAGCCCGGCGGGCGCGTCCGCGCCGTTTCCGTTCACCGTGACCTGTGCGGTATCTGGCATCGTGCTCTCCTCCGGCTGCCGGACCCCTCGCTGCTGGCATGCCCAGATCCGGCACGCCATCGCCCGATATTGTTAGCTTGAATCATCCTGTCTATATGAGTCAATATTGATTAAAGTCAATCTAATGGGTCCGGGACCCCGGCTGGCCCGGGGCAGCCCGGGGCAGCCCGCCCGAGGGCAGCCCGAGGGCAGCCCGGAGCGGGGCGGCCCGGGGCAGGCGGTCGGGAGGGGCACGTTGACGGAGTGGCTCGGGGCGGCGGAGGCGGCCGCCCGGCTGGGCATCAAGCCCGCCAGCCTGTACTCGTACGTGAGCCGGGGCGTGCTCACCCCGCGGCGCGGCCCGGACGGGCGGGCCAGCCTATTCGACGCGGCCGAGATAGACGGCCTGGCCCGGCGGGGCCGGCCGCGCCGGGCCCCGGGCGGCACCGAGCTGGTGATCGAGTCGGAGCTGACCGAGATCTCCGGCGACCGCCTCCGGTTCCGCGGACATGACGCGATCGCGCTGGCCACCAGCCGGAGCTTCGAGGACGTGGCCAGCCTGCTGTGGACAGGCTCCTTCGCCGACGCCGCCAGCCCCTGGCACGCCACCGCCGAGGCCATCGCGGCCGGCACGGCCGCCCAGGCCGCGCTTCCGCCCGACACCTACCCGCTGGAGCGGCTGCAGGTGATCGTGCCGGCGGTCGCGGCCACCGACCGGCTCCGCCTGCACCTGGACCCGCCCGCGGTCATAACCGCGGCCCGCTGCCTGATCGCCGCGATGGTCGACTGCCTGCCGCCCGCCGCGCCCGGCGCCGCTGCCAGCGACGACAGCATCGCGGGTCGCCTGGCCCCCAAGCTCTGCCTGGGCCCGCCCGCCGAGGGCCTGCTCGGCGTGCTGCGCTCGGCGCTGGTACTGCTGGCCGACCACGAACTGGCCGCGTCGACGCTGGCAGCCCGGGTGGCCGCGTCGGTGCGCGCCGACCCGTACGCGGTGGTCGGCACCGGCCTGGGCGCGATGAGCGGGGCCCTGCACGGCGGCGCGGCGCTGGGCGCGGAGGTGCTGCTGCTGTCGGCCAGCGGGCCGGCCGACGCGCCGCGGGTGGTCGGCGAGCTACTGCGGCGGGGGGAGCGGATCCCGGGGCTCGGCCACTTCGTATACCGGACCGGGGACCCGCGGTCGGTGCTGCTCCTGGACCTGATCAGGAAGGCCGCCCCGCGGTCCGACCGCCTCGCGGTCGCCGAGGCCGTGCTCGCCGAGGCCGGGCGCCGGGCCCTGCCCGCCCCGAACATCGAGTTCGCGCTGGCGGTCCTGGCCACGGTGACCGGGATGATTCCGGGGGCCGGCGAGGCCGTGTTCGCGGTGGCCAGGACGGCCGGATGGCTGGCGCACGCGCTCGAAGAGTACGCGCGAGCCACCCCGATCCGCCCGCGCGGGGTCTACACCGGCCAGGCCGCGACCGCCGGGAATCAGTGAGGCGGCGCGGCAGTTCTCCTGGCAGAACGCCGACCTTGGAGAGCAGTCATGGCCGTACGCCGCCTCAACCATGCCGTCCTCTACGTCAGGGATCTCGCCCGGACGGTTGACTTTTACCGTTACACGCTCGGCTTCGAGGTGCGCATGGAGATCCCCGGCCGCGCGGCCTTCCTGCGCGCCCCTGAGTCGGCGAACGATCACGACCTCGGGCTGTTCGAGGTCGGGAACGCCCCCCTGCCGCAGGCCCCGTACCTGGGTCTCTACCACCTGGCCTGGGAGGTGGGCACGCTCGCCGACCTGGCCGGCATCCGGGCCCGGCTCGCCGAGCGCGGGGCACTGGTGGGCGCCAGCGACCACCGGGTGTCCAAGTCGCTGTACGCGAAGGACCCCAGCGGCATCGAGTTCGAGGTGATGTGGCGGGTCCCGGCCGAGAACTGGGACGAGGAGACCCAGGCCGGCGAGATGATCGCGCCGCTGGACCTGGAGGGCGAACTGGCCCGCTGGGGTGACCGGGTGACCGGCGCCGCGGCCGGCTCGGTCACCTGACCCGTGCGCCACTACCGCCGCGGCCGGCCTTTCACCGGTCCCGCCGCGGCCGGCCTTTCACCGGTCCCGCCGCGGCCGGCCTTTCACCGGTCCCGCCGCGGCCGGCCTTTCACCGGTCCCGCCGCGGCCGGCCTTTCACCGGTCCCGGCGCCCGCTACCGCTCCGCGGGCTTGGTGCGGGTCTCGATCGTGCCCTTGTAGGCGATCCCCCTGACGTGCACGGTCGGGGCATCCTGCGGAAGCTGGATCTCCAGTTCCTCCTCGGCCGACCAGCCCTTGCTGACGCCGAAGCCGTCCATCTCGACCCGGACCCCGGGCGGGACCAGGATGTCGATGCGCGACTTGTAGGCGACCGCCACCACCGTCGTGACCGGTGCGGTCAGCTCAGCCGCGCGCAGGTCGAGCCAACCTCCGCCCTTGTAGACCACCGAGGTGAACCGCTCGGGGACGCGCCAGCGGCCACCGCGGCGGATCGAGTGCTTGTACGCCACCGCCCACCGGCCCGGGGCGCCGGCTGGCACCGCCGGCGCCGCGCCGCCCGGCGCGGCGGCCGGCAGGTCCGCGGTCAGCCGGTCGAGGTCGGCGCTGGTCTTCGCGGTCAGCGCGGCGCGCATCCGCTCGTCGAACTCGTCGTCATCCAGCCGCCGCTCGGCGAAGGCCTGCTGCAGCCGCTGCGCGACCGCCTCCCGGTCCTGATCGGATGCGCGGATCGCGGGCGGCCGGGCCGGCTCGGGCGCGCCGTCCGGCGTCATCGGGACCTCCTGCGGGATCAAATCGGGACCTCCTCCGCGTCGGCACGGGGCCGAGGTCACGGCCCCGGCCGGCGTAGCGTATCGTCAAGATTGCGATATATCTTAACCCGGAAGATGCGCGCGCGGAAGCGGCGCGCCCGGCCCAGGCGGAGGGACGGTCCGGGCCGGGCTGGGCCGGGCTGGGCTGGGCTGGGGCTGGCGGAACCTAGCCGGGCCGGGGAACGCCGGCGAGCTCGGCGTACAGCGCGGCCGTCTGCGCCGCGATGCCGGACCAGCCGAACTCGGCCTCGGCCCGCGCGCGCCCGAGCCTGCCCATCTCGGCGGCCCGGCCCGGATCGGCGACCAGCGCGTTGAGGGCCGCCGCCAGCAGGGCAGGATCCCCGGGCGGGACGAGCAGGCCGGTCTCCCCGTCCGCGACCACCTCGGGGATGCCGCCGACGCGGGACGCGACGACCGCGGTGCCGCACGCCATGGCCTCCAGGTTCACGATCCCGAGCGGCTCGTACAGTGACGGGCAGGCGAACGCGGTGGCCTGCGAGAGCAGCTGGATCACCTCGCGCTTGGCCAGCATCCCGGACAGCCAGACCACCCCGGCCCGGCCGGCCCGCAGCTCCCGGGCCAGCTCGCTGACCTCGGACTCCAGCTCGGGGGTGTCCGCCTGTCCGGCGCAGATCACCAGCTGCGCCGCGGGGTCGAGGCCGGCCGCCGCCCGCAGCAGCACCGGCAGGCCCTTCTGCCGGGTGACCCGGCCGATGAAGACCACCGAAGGCCGGCCAGGATCGACGCCGTAACGCTCCAGCACGTCGGTGGCCGGGTCGGCGGAGTATTCGGTGGTGTCGATGCCGTTGCGGATCACGCGCACCCGCTGCGCCGGGACGGCCGGGTACGCGGCCAGGACGTCCTCGCGCATGCCGTCGGACACGGCGATGACCGCGGCCGCCGCCTCGACCGCGGTCCGCTCGCACCAGGACGACAGCGCGTACCCGCCGCCGAGCTGCTCGGCCTTCCACGGCCGCAGCGGCTCCAGCGAGTGGACGGTCATCACATGCGGGATTCCGTAGAGCAGCGCGGACAGGTGCCCGGCCAGGTTCGCGTACCAGGTGTGCGAGTGGACCAGGTCCGCGGGCGGAACCGCGGCGGTCATCGACAGGTCCGTGGAGATCGTCTGCAACGCCGGGTTCGACCCGGCGAGGTGGTCCCAGGCCCGGTGCGCGACAGCGCCGGGCCGGTCCGCACCCTGGCAGTGCACGGTGAGGTCGACCAGGCGGGCCAGCTCGCGGGCCAGGTACTCGACGTGCACGCCGGCCCCGCCGTAGACCTCCGGCGGGTACTCCCTGGTCAGCAGGGCCACGCTGAGCCGGCGGCCGGCGGGGCTCACTTCGGCACCAGCTGGCCCTTGCCGACCACCGTGACGCCGCCCGGCGACACGGTGAACCCGCGCGCCCGGTCGTGGTCCTTGTCCACGCCGACCTTGACGTTCTCGGGAACGATCACGTTCTTGTCCAGGATCGCGTTCTCCACCACCGCGCGCCGGCCGATGTAGGTGTTGTGCAGCACCACCGCCCGCTCCACCCGGGACCAGCTGTTGACCCGGGCGCCGGGGGAGAGCACCGAGTTGCGGACCAGCCCGCCGGAGACCACGACGCCGTTGCTGACGACGCTGTTGATCGCCCGCCCGACCCGGTCGCCCTGGTCGTGCACGAACTTGGCGGGCGGATGGGACGGCACATGGGTGAGGATCGGCCACTTGTCGTTGTACAGGTTGAATATCGGGTGCACCGCGCACAGGTCCATGTGCGCGTCGAAGTAGGAGTCGATGGTCCCGACGTCGCGCCAGTAACCCGCGTCACGCGGCTCCGCGCCCGGCACCTCGTTCTCCAGGAAGTCGTAGACCTGGGCGCGTTGCTCGCGGACCAGCCGCGGGATGATGTCGCGGCCCATGTCGTGCCGGCTATCGCTGTCGACCGCGTCCTGGCGCAGGGCCTGGACCATGGCGTCGGTGCTGAAGACGTAGTTGCCCATCGAGGCGAACGCCTCGTCCGGGTGGCCGGGCCGGGCCGGCGGGTCGTCGGGCTTCTCCAGGAAGGCCTCGACCGTCCGCCCGTCCGCCCCGGTCTGGATGACCCCGAACGCGGTCGCATCCTTCCTGGGTACCGGGAGGCCGGCCACGGTCACGCTGGCCCCGGAGGCCACGTGCTGGTCGATCATCTGCAGCGGGTCGAACCGGAACACGTGATCGGCGCCGAACACGACCACGACGTCCGGCTGGTCGTCGAAGACCAGGTTCAGCGACTGGTAGATCGCGTCGGCCGACCCCGTGTACCAGTGCGGGCCCAGCCGCTGCTGCGCGGGGACCGGCGTCACGTAGTTGCCGAGCAGGCTGCTCAGCCGCCAGGTGGTGGTGATATGGCGGTCCAGGCTGTGGCTCTTGTACTGAGTCAGCACGCAGATACGCCGGATGCCCGAGTTGACCAAGTTCGACAGGGCGAAGTCCACCAGCCGGTACATGCCGCCGAACGGCACCGCCGGCTTGGCCCGGTCGGCGGTGAGCGGAGCCAGGCGTTTTCCCGCCCCGCCGGCCAGGACGATGCCGAGGATCCGACGCTCGCTCATCCCCCACCTCCTGCCGGCCCATTCTCGCCCCACGGTGACAAAAAGGGCTATGGCTAGCGGCATTCGTGCGGAGGAAGTTCGCAATCTGGCCACCCTCAGACGGGGCGAGTTATCACCCTGCACGCATTTCGAGGCCATCGCCGGCCGGGTTGCTGGCGCTGATACTGTCGGCGCTGACCAGCTTTGCCCTTGGCGCGCGGTGGACCCACCGGCAGGCAGGATGAGGACCGATGGACTTCTACGACTCGACACGACCGCAGCTGATCCCGGCCGGGGCGCATGCCTGCCTGTACGGCGACGGCGACTACGCCGCGACCGGATTCGACACCAAGCGTTTCGCCGCGGTGCGCTGGATCACGGTTATCGGCTCGCCCGGCTGCGGCATCGCCGATTACGAGCCAGGCAACCCGGTCTTTGACAACGCGGGCGCGCTGCGGACCTACGTCAAGCGGCGCACCGGAGGCGGCCACCGGGCGCGCATCTACAGCGACTTGTCGAACCTGGCCGCCGTGCGTGACCAGTTGAAGGGTCTCCATTATCTCGTCTGGCTGGCCACCCTCGACGGCAACAAGCTGTCCAGAGACTGGACGCCGGGCCTGTGGGGCGTGCAGTTCGCGGGCGGCCCGACCGCCGACTACGACACATCGGTGCTCTACGGAGTCTGGTAGCCCCGCCCGGTCGTTCGCTCGCCCGGGTGCAGGTCAGGGCTGGTGAGTCACCCGCAGTTTCGACTGCTCGTGCCCGGTTTGCTGCCAGTCGTCCATGAACCGCGCCCGCAGGCCGTGCCGGGCGGCCAGGTCGACCAGGGTCTGGGTCCGGTAGTAGAAGTCCTCGCGCAGCACGTGGTGCTCGGCGCCCTCGGTCCGGTCGAAGGTGAAGTCGAAGAAGCCGTCGGGGGCCATGATCCGCCCCACGGTGCCCAGGCACTCATCGATCACCTCGACGGGCGAGTGCGAGAACACGCTGTGCGCGTGCACGACGGTGAACTGGCCGTCGGGCAGGAAGCTCAGGCCCATGTCCCGCACCAGCGTGAGGTGCGGCAGCT
>Ga0335078_10002910_pt1 | contig 25713 bp, 22 predicted proteins | sample Lox_Sample_32_FD_206711 | JGI IMG/M metagenome (GOLD analysis project Ga0335078, IMG submission 206711) | Soil microbial communities from Loxahatchee National Wildlife Refuge, Florida, United States - Lox_Sample_3.2 | ecosystem: Environmental > Terrestrial > Soil > Wetlands | place: USA... | reverse complement strand
GGATGGCGGCATTCACGAACAGAGCGATGGTCAGCGCAACCGTAGAGTCAATCGTGCAGAAGCGGATCGCCTCCCGTTTGCCTTCGGGCGTGGGTTCGAAGTTCCGCGTCTGAACGATGGCGGAATGCAGATAGAGATTGTGCGGCATGACGGTCGCGCCGAGAATGCCGATCGCGATGTACAACATGCCGGGGTCATGAAGGATTTGAGGGGATGGAATAAAGAACGCGTGCACCAGGCCGCTGAGAGCGGGATGAGAGAAAACAATCTCCAGAGCAAAACACACGCTGATTATGCCGATGAGCGAAATCACCAGCGCTTCCAGAAAACGAAAACCTTTTTGCTGCAGGAAAAGGATGACCAGCACATCCAGCCCGGTAAGGCAGACGCCCCAGAGCAGCGGAATGTGGAACAAAAGATTGAGGGCGATAGCGGAGCCGATGACTTCTGCCAGATCGCAGGCGGCGATGGCGACTTCGGCGAATCCCCACAGGCCCAACGCGATGGGCCGGCGATAGTGATCGCGACAGGCCTGCGCCAGGTCGCGCCCGGTGACCACACCCAACTTGATGGCCAAAGCCTGCAACAGAATGGCCATGAAGTTCGAGACCATGATGACGGAAAGCAACGTGTAGTTGTATTTCGAGCCGCCGGCGAGGTCGGTGGCCCAGTTGCCGGGATCCATGTATCCCACAGCAATCAGAAAACCGGGGCCGGCAAAAGCCAGCAGCTTGCCGAGAAAAGCGGCCGAGGGCGGCACCGGCAGAGTGCCATGGACTTCTGGCAGGCTGGGATGAGTTGCCGCCAAGCGCCAGCTTCGGCTTTCCGAATTCATCGCGTTCGTCGCCATGGACAGCCCAGCGGGTTAGCGTAAGTATATCTGAATATATAAACTATAGTTAATTACTTTTTGCGGGGAAGGGACGCGGCAGGCTTTGAGTGACGGGCTGACCCATTACGAGTGGCTGGTTTGACCCAGACCCGCTCGCCGGCGGCGCTGCCCAGGGCGATGGCGCCGGCGGAGGTTCGCAGAGTTAGAGTCTTATCATAATTGCGCTGCAGCGCAGTCAACTCGGCGCCGGGGCGAATGCCCCGCGCCTCCAGGAATTCCAGCAGATGCCGGTCGCGTTCGTAAATTCCGCTGACCAAGTAGCGCTGGCCGGGTTCAGCCTGAGAGAGCAAAAGCAGGCCGCGACGACGGCGGCTGGCCGGACTTTCGAGTTCGGTGAGATTGCCGTGCGGGCAGGCGCCGCCCCGCCCCAAACGGGCGAGCAGCTTGGCTTCAAAGTCAGGCGAGACCGCGTGCTCCAGCCGCTCGGCCTCATCGTGGACTTTGTACCATTCCATGCCGAACATTTCCGCCAGCATGCGCTCGATCAGGTGATGGCGCAGGCTGAGCCGGCCCGCGATCTTGCGACCTGCGGCCGTAAGCCCTACATGGCCGTCGGCGCGGACGCGCACCAGCCCGTCGCGCTTGAGACGGCGCAAGGCCATGGTGACGGCAGGAGGAGAAACGGAAAGCCAATGCGCGAGTGTCGCGGAGATGACGCTTTCGCCTTCCCGTTCCGCCTGCAGAATGGCCTTGAGGTAGTCCTCTTTGGAGACGGTGATCATTGCCGGAGATTATACGGCGAAAGGTTAAGCATAGTTAAACCGAAATTTGGGTGGCGCGTGGTTCTTCGTTTTCCGGGAAACAGCAGATTGCTCGGCTAAAGCCGGTCGGAATGAAAGCCTTCAAGTTGGCGGGCCGCCGCGGGTTATTCGCTAATTATCGCACCTGTAACACAGTCGCCGATTTTACGGCGGAGTAGCCGACCCGACACCGAGGACTGTTTCCTCCCACCCTTGCTCGAAAAACCCGCGCAAGGATGGGGCAGCCATGGAATTCTCCGTTCCGAAAAAAACGTCAGTACACGGTGGGTTTGACATCTGTTCCTCTGCGCCCCTAACCTTAATTTCTCAAAAATTATGAAAGTTCTGGTGATCGGAAGCGGCGGACGCGAACATGCGCTGGTGTGGAAGCTGCGGCAATCGCCGCGCGTGGAAAAAATCTACTGCGCGCCCGGGAACGGCGGCATTGCCGCCGAGGCGGAGTGCGTTCCCGCCGACTCCAAAAACATGGATTCGTTGCTGGCGACCGCGCATCGCCTGCAGCCGGATCTTACGGTGGTTGGGCCGGAACTGCCTTTGCAACTCGGCATAGTGGATGAATTCACCCGGCAGGGGTTGCCGGTCTTCGGTCCGACCCAGGCGGCGGCGCAACTGGAGTCAAGCAAGGCCTTCGCCAAGGAGTTCATGCAGCGTCACCACATCCCAACGGCGCCCTACGCCATCTGTGGTTCGGTGCAGGAAGTGCGAGATGCGCTGCCGCACTTCCACATGCCGGTGGTGGTGAAAGCGGACGGGCTGGCCGCGGGCAAAGGCGTGGTGATCTGCAAGGGCAAAGAAGAAGCGGCGTCGGTCGCGACTGAAATGTTGAGCGGAAGAATGGTGGGCGAGGCCGGCGCGCGCGTGGTGCTCGAAGAATGTCTGCAGGGCGAAGAGCTTTCCTTCCTGGTGGTGAGCGATGGAGAACGCGTGGCGCCGCTGGCGGCAGCGCAGGACCACAAGCGCATCGGCGATGGCGATACCGGCCCCAACACCGGCGGCATGGGAGCCTATTCGAGCTCCGATATTCTCGATGATCAAATGCGCGACTGGCTGGTGAACCACGTGGCGCGCCCGGTGGTCTCCGGCATGAAAGAAGAAGGCGCCGAATATAAGGGCGTGCTCTATTGCGGACTGATGATGACGGCGCGCGGCCCGATGGTGCTCGAGTTCAACTGCCGCTTTGGCGATCCGGAGACGCAGCCGATTCTGATGCGCCTGGAGAGCGACCTGCTCGAGGCCCTGGAAGCTGCGATCGAAGGCCGGGTGAGCGATGGGGATTTCAGGTGGTCGCCCGATGCGGCGGTGTGCGTGGTGATGGCTTCGGGCGGATATCCGGGGACGTATGAGGCCGGGAAGAGAATCATAGGCTTGAGCGAAGCAGAGCAGCTTGCCGGGGTGAAGGTGTTTCATGCCGGCACCAGCAGCCGGGAGGGCGCGTATTTTACGGCAGGCGGGCGGGTGCTGGGCGTGACCGCGCGGGCAGCGGACCTGGAGGCGGCGGTGGCGCAGGCCTATCGGGCGGTCTCGAAGATCGGCTTCGAGGGCGCGCACTACCGTAAGGACATTGCCCAGAGAGCGCTGAAGAAGGGCTAACATTCGACCGCGATCGGCGGGCGATAGAAAAAGAAAAAGGACGGTTCATGAGCAAGCCGCTGGTTTCGATTGTGATGGGCAGCGATTCCGATCTGGAGATCATGCGCGAAGCGGGGAAGGCGCTGGAAGATTTTGGCATCGCTCACGAAATGGATGTGACCTCGGCGCACCGCTCGCCCGACCGTACTGCAGAGTTTGCCCGGGGCGCGGCCGAGCGCGGGATTCGCGTGATTATTGCGGGAGCGGGCGGGGCGGCGCACCTGGCGGGCGTGATTGCTGCGCATACGACTTTGCCGGTAATTGGCGTGCCCATTCCTTCGACCTCGCTGAACGGGCTTGATTCGCTGCTGGCCACGGTGCAGATGCCGGCGGGCATTCCGGTGGCGACGGTTGCCATCGGCAAGCCCGGGGCCACCAATGCAGGAATTCTGGCGGCGCAGATTATTGCGGCCGCGGATGGCTCGGTCGCGGCGAAGCTCGCGGCGCACAAGGAGAAACTGGCGCGCGGAGTGGAGGAGAAGTCGAAGAAGTTGAAGGCGGCGCTCAGTTCGTAAGGAAAAGCAGATTCCTCGGGACTGAAGCCCTCGGAATGACAAAAGGGGTGATTGGACGAATCAGTTGAGCAGTTCCTGCAGATATTTTCGCAGCGGGTCGCCCAGATCTTTGCGCTTGAGCGCAAACTCCACGGTTGCTTTCAGAAATCCCAACTTGTCTCCGGTGTCGTGGCGCTTGCCTTCAAAAACGTAGCCGTACATTTTTTCCCGCTTCAGCAGGGCGCGCATGCCGTCGGTGAGCTGCAGTTCGCCGCCCACGCCGGCCTGAGTTTCAGCCAGGGTGTCGAATACGCCCGGCGTCAAGATGTAGCGGCCGATGACGGCAAGGTTTGAGGGCGCATCCTGCAACTTGGGTTTCTCGACCATGTCTTCAATCTCGAAAAGCCGGCCACCGAAGCGGCTCTCGGCGGCCTTGACCTTCAGCACGCCGTAGGAGGAGATGGCCGGGCCCTCGACGATCTGCGTGGCTAAGACAGAAGCCTGCGTCTGATCGAAGACGTCCATCATTTGCTTCAGGCAGGGGACCTCGCCGTCAATCACGTCATCGGCCAGCAGAACGGCGAAGGGTTCGTTCCCGACCAACTCGCGGGCCATGAGCACAGCGTGGCCAAGGCCGAGCGCCTCTTTCTGGCGCACATAGGAGACGTGAATCATGTCGGAGATTTCGCGGACAATCTTGAGCAGATCGGTCTTGCCGCGCTCTTCGAGCATTTTTTCCAGCTCGTAGCTGACGTCGAAGTGGTCTTCAATGGCCTGCTTGCCACGGCCGGTGATGATGATGATCTGGTCGCAGCCGGCGGCCAGGGCTTCTTCCACGCCGTATTGAATGATGGGCTTATCCACCAGCGGCAGCATTTCTTTGGGTTGGGCTTTGGTGGCAGGAAGGAAGCGGGTGCCCAGTCCTGCCGCCGGAAATACCGCCTTGCGGACACGTTTATTCGCCACTAATCACCATTTGGATTGAAGTCAAGAAGTGAAGTTGAGCTGTGCCGGCGCTCCGGTTCATGCGCCAACCCAGCTCTGAGTGAAAGCATGCAGTTCCATTTTCCCGCTCTTCCTTTCAGGCCCGAGCCCGTTGTGCGTCGCGAAGCAGCACCGGTGTGGAAGAACTGGCCAGCACCAGTTCCTGCAGTTCCTCGGCGGTGAGCCAGCGGGGGTTGGTGTCGCTGGTATAGCGGAAGCCGTCAACCAGGGGAGTCGCCTCGCGCCAGTTATCCCGGCGCCACCAGGCGTGCGCCGGCTGGATTACATACATGTCGTCGAGTTCCAGGGCGTTGCGCGCCTCGTCCTCGGAAACCAGCACCTCGTGCAGCTTTTCACCCGGGCGAATGCCAATGTACTCCACCTGGCAGCCGGGGGCGATGGTTTGGGCCATATCGGCGATGCGCATGCTGGGAATCTTAGGAACAAAAATCTCGCCGCCGTGCATCTGTTCAAGGCAGCGCACCACGAAGCGCACGCCTTGCTCCAGGGTGATCCAGAAACGGGTCATGCGCGGGTCGGTGATGGTGATTTTTCCCCGCTTGCGCTGTTCCAGAAGTACCGGAATCACGCTGCCGCGGCTGCCCACTACGTTGCCATAGCGGGCGCAACTGAAGCGCGTGCTCTGCGCGCCGGAATAGGCGTTGGCCTGGACAAACATTTTTTCCGCGCAGAGCTTGGTGGCGCCGTAGAGATTGACGGGATTCACCGCTTTATCAGTGCTGACCGCCAGAATGCGGCTCACGCCCTGATTGATGGCGGCATCAATCACGTTCCGCCCACCCAGAATGTTGGTTTGGATCGCCTCAAATGGATTGTATTCGCAGGCCGGCACCTGTTTGAGGGCGGCGGCGTGAACCACGATCGTAACGCCGGAGAGAGCACGTTCCAGACGCTGGGCGTCGCGCACGTCGCCGATGAAGTAGCGCAGAGAAGGATGGTCGAAGCCGGAAGTGCGCATGTCATGCTGCTTCAACTCATCGCGGCTGAAGATGATGAGTTTGTGCGGATGATGCTCGCGCAACATCAACTCAACGAATTTCCGGCCAAACGATCCGGTCCCGCCCGTCACCAATACGGCCTGCTCTGCCCAATTCATCCCGCTTCACCTCAGGAAACCGACCTCAGGAAGCTGATCTCAGGAATCTTATCGCGGACGGCGCTGATCGCGGACCCGCCCACCTTAACGCTGTCGCAGTTTCAGTTTTGAGAGCGACCGCCTCGTAGTATAGCGGAGATCACGCGGAGGACGCCGGTTTCCGAACGACGAACAAAAATTAAGATTCCACCAGCCCCGCTTCGGCTTGCAATGCTAGAATGCTTGACAATCATTTCAGCGCCATAGACTACTCTCTTTGGGGCGGTGGCCCTGCGGAGAAGGTTCGCGCTCTGGCTGAAAAACGAGCGTCAGGTCTTGCTTGGCAGGAAAGAATGGACTCGGGACCCCTGATTCATACCTACGGCCAGATGGTTCGGGATGTCCAACCCGGCGTGTCTGCCGAATTCCAGCAGCAATTCAGCCCGGAGGTTTCCTCTCCCGGCGTGTCGTCGCACGATTCGATGCTCCGGGAATATTCCCGCGTCCTGCTCAAGCGCCGCTGGCTCATTCTCAGCACAGTGGGGGTGGTGTTTGGAGTGATTGCGCTCGCTACCCTGCGCAGCACGCGGATCTATGAAGCCACGGGAAGTATCGCCATCAACAAGAGCGATACGATGGTGCTCTTCCAGAACGGAGCCTCGGGATCTTATTTTGACAACTCCGAACTTGATACCGAAGTCCGAATTCTGCGCAGCGATCTGCTGGCCCTGCAGGTCATTCAGCAACTCGGCCTGGACAAGCGGCCTGAGTTCGGCGGCAGCGGCGAGGCCACGCAGGACTCGCTGGGCCTGACCACGGACGAACTGCAGCCCGATTCGCAGAAAACTTCCGGCCTGCTGAACACGTTTCGCAACAAACTTCAGGTCGAGCTGGTTCCCGGGACGCGCATTATTGAACTGCGATTCCGCAGCCCCGACCCCGATCTGGCCGCCAGCGTAATCAATACGCTGATGAACACCTACGTCGAGCAGAACTTCAAGACCAAGTACGAGAACACCATGCAGGCCTCGGACTGGCTTTCCAAGCAGCTGGTGGACCTGGAGATCAAGGTTGAAACGTCCCAGGAAAAGCTGGTCAAGTATCAAAAAGAACACGAAATCCTGGGAATTGACGACAAGCAGAACATCATTACCGCAAAACTGAATGAGCTGAACACCGAGCTGACAAAGGCGGAGTCTGAGCGCATGGAGAAAGAGTCGCTCTACCGGCTGGTGCAGTCGCCAGACCCGAACATGGCAGCGGCCGCGGCGGCGAACGTGGAGAACGTAGGCGCCGGCGGGGCGATGAGTTCCGGGCTGCTCGACAAACTGCGGGAGCAACAGTCGGACCTGAAAATCCAGATTGCTCAGCTCGACACCCAGTTCGGACACTCCTACCCCAAGGTGGTGCAGCTCAACAATCAGCTAAAAGAAGTGCAGGAGGAGATCAGGGCTGAGGTCGGCAAAGTAGTGGATCGGGTACGAGGCGACTATCTGACCGCGCTTGACCGCGAAAAGATGCTGAGCGCGGCCATGGAGCAGCAGAAGCAGGAAGCGAACAATCTCAACGAGAGCGCCATTGAATACAACCTGCTCAAGCGCGATGTGGAGACGAACCGGACACTCTACGAAGGACTGCTGGAGAAATTGAAAGAAGCCGGAGTTTCCGCGGGTCTGAAGTCCACCAACTTTCGCACCGTGGATGTAGCGCGCGTGCCCTCGTCGCCGGTCGAACCCAATGTCCCCCGGAACCTGGCCTTCGCTCTGGGGCTGGGCCTTACCGCCGGAGTCGGCCTGGCTTTCCTGCTGGAGGGAATTGACAACACAGTACGCACCCCGGAACAGGCGCAAGTTATCTCCGCGCTGCCGTCGCTAGGCATGATTCCGTTGGGGCTGCGCAGCGGATCGGAGAGCGCGCGGCAACGCCTGACGGTGGCATCCAGCAAGGAGCCGGTGGAACTGGTCACGCAATCTCGTCCGCAATCGCAGATGGCCGAATCCTACCGCGCGCTACGCACCTCTCTGCTGCTCACCTCGCTGGGTGGCCCTCCTAAGGTGATCCTAGTCACCAGCGCGCTGCCGCAGGAGGGCAAAACCACCACCAGCATGAACTGCGCGATCGTGCTGGCGCAAAAGGGCAGCCGCGTGCTGCTGATTGACGCCGATCTGCGCCGTCCCAGTGTTCACAAGGCGCTCAGCCTGGGGCCTCGCACCGGCTTGAGCAACATTCTCACCGGCAATGCCGCGCTGGAACAAACGGTCGTGCGCACCAATCTGATGCCGACGCTTTTTGCTCTGCCGGCGGGCACGCCGCCTCCCAACCCCGCCGAACTGCTGGCTTCGGCCAACATGCGTGAAATTCTGAACCAGCTGCGCGAGCAATACGATCACATCGTGATTGATACGCCGCCGACGCTTTCGGTCACCGACGCGGTGGTGCTTTCCACCAGTGCCGATGCGGTGGTCCTCGTCATTCGCTCCGGGCAAACTACCAAGCAGGCTTTGCGCCGCGCCCGTGATGTCTTGATGCGAGTGAATGCGCGCGTGTCGGGCGTTCTGCTGAATGCGGCCGATCTCAGTTCGCCGGACTACTACTACTACTACGAGTACCAGAGCAAGTACGGCAGCCGCTATTACCAGCTGGACGAGGATGACCGCGGGGAAGAAGGCGAATTGGAAGCGAACAATTCTTTCCCAGGCGAGCGGCCAGACAACGGCGAAGGATCGAATCCGAGGGCCAATTCTACCAGCGCGTGATCCGCCGCGGGGAACTGCTCATCGGACCGGCAGAAGACCGCATGCAACTATCCGTAGAAAGCCCGTTTCGCAAAATTCTGCTGCTCGGGGCCGCGATCACGCTGGCCCTCGCCTACACCGCTTTTGCGGCAACCCAGTTCGCCGCAAGCGTGCTCGGCAACCGGCGCAGCCTGAACAGCCTGCAGTGGGCTGCCCGGCTCGATCCTGGCAACGCCGAATATCGCTATCGTGTGGGGCGGTTTTTCTGGCTGGTGGAGAAGGACAGCGATTCGGCGGTTCCGTCCTACCGCGCCGCGGTGGCGCTCAATCCGCACGAGGCCCGTTACTGGTTTGACTTGGCCGCCGCTTACGATTTGATGGGGTATCGCGGCGGCGAACGCGACGCCATGGAGCACGCCGTTGAAGCCGACCCGAATACTCCTGACGTGGCCTGGCAGGCAGCCAACTTCTATGTGATCGAGGGAAACGATGCCAAGGCGCTCAGAGAGTATCGCGTGGTGATGGCCAACGATCCGGTAATGGCGCCGACCGCGATTCCACTGTGCTGGCGCATGCTTCCGGACGTGGACGCTCTGTTGCGCGACGTCATGCCGCCCTTGGCGAACGTGGATTCGGCATTTCTCGATTATCTGGTTTCCAAACAGGAGATGGCGGCGGCCAACAAGGTCTGGGCACAGCTCGTGGCTCTGCAGCAGCCGGTGCAGCGGCGGGACATCTACTACTACATCCGCGCCCTGCTCGCCGACAAGGAATCCGATCAGGCGCATCTGGCCTGGCAGCAGGCTGCGAACCTGGCCGATTTGCAGGCGTATGAGCCGCGGCCCGACAATCTGATCGTCAATGGCGACTTCGGTCTTACGATTCTGAACGGCGGCTTTGACTGGCTCTACCAGCGCTCTTCGGAAGTCTCACTGGCAATTGATCCCACGCAGTCGCACGTTGGCCACCGCTCGCTGCTGATTGACTTTGACGCGCGCTGGATCGAAGACTCGGGCATCCGGCAAGTGGTCGCGGTCAAGCCCAACACGGGCTATGAATTTTCCGGCTACTTCAAGTCGGACAACATTGAAGGCGCGGGCTCGCCGCGCTTTGCCATCCAGGACCTGTATGATTCCACGATGTATTACGCCAGCGAGGACCTGAGGGACGTGGATTACTGGAAGCAGGTGGGCGGGGAATTCGTTACCGGCCCGAACACCAAAATGCTGGTGGTGCGGGTGCAGCGTTTTCCGGCTGGACCGATCAAGGGAAAGCTGTGGATTGACGGTTTGCGGCTGGTGCAAAAATCTTCGTCGCTCTCCCCGCAGGCATAGACAGAGAAGACAGAAGGCAGAAGGCAGAAAAGTCCAGTGAGATCGCCAGTCCTGATTGCCGTACAACCCGAAAGCGTGAGCGGACCGAGGGCACTGCCGTCGGTTCTCGATCAAGTTGTCTTCTACGGCGTGTTCGGAGTGTTGCTTTTTGCCCCGCTCGCGTTCGGCACTACCGAGCCCTGGTCGGTGTTCGTGTTGGAGTCGGCTTCGGCGGCACTCGGCGTGATCTGGCTGTTTCGGCAGGTAATGACCGGCGAGTTGCAGATTCGAGGTAACGCCGAATTTCTTCCGATGGCTGCATTTGCCGCTCTGGTTGCCGTGCAGCTCTTCACCGGCCGAACTTCTTACCGTCATGACACCATCGCGCAGGCGATGCTTTACGCCGCATACGGCATTCTGTGTTTTCTGGTCATTCAGGTCCTGCGCCGGACTTCGCAGGTCAGAGCGCTGGCGGAGATTTTCACTCTTTACGGCTTTGGTGTCGCTTTATTCGGACTCGTGCAGGGGATAGATCCGAATGGCAAGCTCTACTGGATGCGCCGGCCCCATCTGGGCGGTTGGATTTACGGTCCCTACGTCAACCACAACCATTATGCGGGCCTGATGGAGATGCTGCTGCCGATTTCGCTGGTGGTGGCGCTTGGCGATGTGCTGGAGGGTCCGCGCAAGACCGTCGCCGGCATCGCGGCGGCGGTAATGGCCTGCACCATCTTTCTGAGCGGCTCGCGCGGTGGCATGCTGGCGTTCGCGGTGGAGATGGCGATCCTGGGCGCGATTGTCATCCGCCGCCGCCGCAGCCGCAAGTTTGCTCTCACCCTCGGTTTGATTTTCGTTCTAAGCGGCGTCCTGATTGCGTGGCTCGGTGGCGGGCAGTTGACCAAGCGCCTAGCCGCCCTGCACGCCGATACGCGCATGGAACTTGAAGGCGGCACGCGCGTGAACATCAATCGCGACGGCCTCAAGATGTTTCAGAGCAAGCCGTGGCTGGGATGGGGGCTGGGCGTCTTCCCCACGGTTTATCCGCAATACCGCACGTTCTACACCAACTTCTTTGTCAACGAGGCCCACGACGATTATCTGCAACTGCTGGTCGAGATGGGCGGGCTGGGCTTTGTGACCATGCTGTGCTTCCTAAGCATCGCCTACTATCGCAGCATCCGGAAGCTGCACGACTGGCCAAAAGAGCCTAACGCAGCGGTTGCGCTGGCCGCAATGCTGGGCATCACCGGCATCCTGGTGCACAGCTTTGTGGATTTCAATCTGCAGATTCCCGCCAATGCGGCGCTGTTTTATGTGCTCTGCGTGGTGGCCGCAATGAAGCCGCAGTTCGCTCCCTTCCACCGCGCGCGCCAGCGCCATCGGCCCGAGATTCCCGGAACGCTCTCGGCCTAGACGGCGAACAGCAAGACTTGCTGATTGAGAAAAAGTGCTGAAGGATCTGCGCAGAGAACGTCAAGCCTAAAACAACTCCGGGCCAGATGAGAAACCCGGTTCGTAGTTCAAACCAAGGTTTCGAGGAAATCGCTTACGGCGTAGAGGGACTGGCGGGCTGCGAGCTTTGCGTCAGCACCCAGACCATCAAGCCGCCGATCGCGGCTGCGCCTACGCCCACCACGATGGGCGAATCGAGAATTCCTCCGCCTGCCGCTGGCGCAGCCCCGCCACCATCGCCGCGTTTCTTGGCGGAAAGGTCGCGGGTGGTCTGCTCTCCCTGGGGCAGCGTGGTAGTAGCCGTTCCGTCATTGATGCTGAGGTCGCCCTTGCGCGCCATGATGACGACTCTGCCATCCGTGTCCCGCACTTCGAACTCGGTACGGTCCTGCGAGGAGGGCGTGACAATCAGATCTTCAGCGCGCGTACTCATCCCTTTTGAAGTGGTGATGGAGACGCCGCCGTGGTCAACCGACACATCGCTGCCATCGAACTTCACCATGGAATCGGGCAGGATGGTCACGCTGGATCCCACGGCGTTGATATTCGCCAGAGAACCAGGCTTGGTTTGGACCAGATCACCGGGAAACACCGGAGCGGATTGAGGTACTGCAGTGCCATTCAGCCAGGCTGAACCCTTGGTGTAGAGCATGGCTGCGCCGGAATCGGCCGCAAACAGCGACAGCGGAAAAGCCGCAGCGATCATCCAGCAAAGCGTCTTGCGCAGCATAGACGGTCCCCTTCCTTAGCCCATTGTTCTGATGTGTTTGCAGTTATCGTATGCCGCGTCTTGTTTCACAGTCAAGACTTTCCTTAACAGGCGGAACTTTCGCGTCATCCGGTATGGGCCTTAGTTGCGATTGCGCGATGGCTGGTTGGCGCATTACCTACGTTACTACGATTCTCGGAAAATTGTTACCCGCCACAGAATCATTCTGAGAACCTAGTTTGTGCCCGCGAGCGCCATTGGCGCTGTGGCATACTAGGAAAACCGCCCGGCTGGGCACCGATTATCCATGACCACACAATCTGTAACCGTCGCACCCATTTCCGAGCTGAAATCCCGTATCGAAACCCGGCAGGCGCGGGTCGCCATTATCGGCATGGGCTACGTCGGATTGCCGCTCGCCCTGCTGTACAGCGAACAGAAGTTTCGCGTGACCGGCTTCGACATTGATCAGCGCAAGGTTTCTACGCTGCTGCAGGGCGGTTCGTATATTTACCGCATCCCCGCGGCCGAGATTCAGGAAGCGCGCAAGCACGGCTTTGACGCCACCTCCGACTACGCCCGGCTGGGTGAGATGGACGCCATTATCATTTGCGTCCCCACGCCGCTGAATGAGTATCACGAGCCGGACCTAAGCTTCATCACCGATACCGCGAAGGCAATCGCCCCGCATTTGAAGCCTGGGCATCTGGTGGTGCTCGAGAGTACCACCTATCCGGGGACCACCGAAGAAGTACTGGTTCCCATTCTGGAAAAAGGAAACAAGCACGGGCTGAAGGCGTTCCGAAAAGGGAAAGACAGCGACGGGGATTTTTTTGTGGCTTTCTCGCCCGAGCGCGAAGATCCCGGCAACACGAGCGTGGCGCGGCGCGATATTCCGAAAGTGGTGGGCGGTCTTGACCCGCAGGCTTCCGAGCTGGCCGGCGCGCTTTACGGCGCCATCTTCAACCGCGTGGTCCCGGTGTCATCGCCGGGTGCGGCGGAGATGACCAAGCTGCTCGAAAACATTTATCGCTGCGTGAACATCGCGCTGGTGAATGAGCTCAAGCTGCTCTCTCTGCGCATGGGCCTGGACATCTGGGAGGTGATCGAAGCCGCCTCCACCAAGCCTTTTGGCTTCCATGCCTTTTACCCCGGACCGGGCCTGGGCGGACACTGTATCCCCGTGGATCCCTTCTACCTTTCCTGGAAGGCCAAAGAATGGGACTTCCGCACGCGCTTTATCGAGCTGGCCGGCGAGATCAACATCTCGATGCCGTATCACGTGCTGGAGTCGGTCTCGAAGGCGCTCAACGAACGCAAGAAAGCGCTCAACGGTTCGAAGATTCTTTTGCTCGGCGTAGCCTACAAGAAAGACATTGACGACCTGCGCGAATCGCCGGCGCTCACCATCATCGAGCTGCTGCAGAAGCAGGGCGTGCAGCTCAGCTACAACGATCCGTACTTCCCGATGATCGGGCGCGGCCGCAAATACGATCTGCAGATGAAGTGCGCACCACTCGAAAACCTGGGGCAATATGACTGCGTGCTGATTGTGACCGATCACTCCGACTACGATTACGCACGCATCGTGCGCGAGTCGCAGCTGGTGGTGGATACGCGCAACGCGACGCGCGGCATTGACAGCCCGAAAATTGTTCGCTGCTAAACAGTTATCGAGCCGTTTGTGTCTGTCCTGGTAATGGCACTTTCCGGCCTGGTAACGGCCCTAAAGTTGTAATTTTTTGCCTTTTTCCACCCTCACTTTTGGTAACATAATGCCCAGCCAAGCCCTACATCCGTCTGGCATTACCGCTTTCCGCCGGCCCTACGGAAGTGGTCGCAAGCGTGCTCCCAAGGATGGGAGGCTATGACTTTCCAGCCGTTACCTCTGGTGTTGCCCAGGCAGCAGGCTGGTAGCTAAGCCCCTTCGTTGCAATTTTTTGGGGAAAGGAAGACACCCGGTACTATGTCCCATACTGTGGAAAGTGGCCTATTTTCTCTCCTCCCGGACAAGCGGCCTCCGTGGCGAGAGTTTCTCTTCAGCATGACTACGGAGGGCTTGGCGCTAGTGCTGCTGGCGTGGGTCGGCGTAGTGCATCCGGAGGTGTTGATCCCGCCGACGCATGATTATCACTTCGTTTCGCTGGTCAACACGCCGCCGCCGGTGAATCACCAGCCCGCGCCGGTGCGCGTGCTGAAGCCGATTGACCCTCCTCCCGCTGTGATTGTGGAGAACAACGCGCTGCGCCTGCCGCCGGAAGTGCGGAAACCAGTGCAGCATGAAGAGACCCCGGTCGCTCCGAAGATCAACCTGGCGGCGGAGAAGATCCCGGCGGTGCAGGCTCCGGCGCCCCGTATTCCGCGCGATCTGGTAAAGACCAACGTATTTTCCACGGGAAGCTCGGCCACCCCGACCATTGCGGCCGCGCCGGCGAAGGTGCAGACGGGCGGTTTTGGCGATCCCAACGGCGTACCGGCGCGCGATCCTCACGGCAAAGCAGTCAACATCGCCGCGCTCGGCTCATATGATCTGCCCGCGGGCCCCGGCTACGGCAACGGTACCGGCGGTGCGAAGGGCGTCCGCGGCGTAGTCGCCAGCGCCGGATTTGGCAATGGCGTGGCGATCGGGGATGGCAGCGGCACCACGAACACCACACGGGGCACGGGGACCGTGCGCCAGAGTGGTTTCGGGGACGCTGAGCCAGCCCAGACGGCTTCGTTGACTCCCAAAACGGTGCCTCTGGCTCCCAAAATCGTACCGGCGGAGATTCTCTCCAAGCCGGTTCCAACCTACACGGAAGAAGCCCGCAAACTCCGCATTGAAGGCGAGGTGCTGCTGGAGGTGACGTTTGAAGCTTCCGGCAGGCTGCACGTGGTGCGCGTGGTGCGCGGCCTGGGCCACGGCCTGGACGAGGCCGCCATTCAGGCTGCCGAGCAGATTCATTTCAGACCAGCCCTGCGGGATGGCCAGCCGGCTGATTCCAACGCAGTGTTACACATCATCTTTCAACTCGCGTGATTCGTGGCATTATGTGGTTTAGTGAAGGAGTTTTTCATGCGCACTCTTAAAGCGGCCCTGTGTCCCCCCTTGTTGCTGTTGGTGTTTTGCGCGTGGGCCCTCTCCCAGGATCCCCCCGCCGATACGCAGCCGAATTCGACTCCCCCGCAGGCCACCGCGCCTGCGCCCGCGGCGCCATCCTCGTTCGAGCAGGTGATCGAGTTGGTGGTGGCGCGGGAACACTTCTTCAATCAGCAGATGCGCCACATGCACCCGCTGGTGGAAACCTACATTCAGAACCTGAAGAGCGACCAGGAACTGGGCGCGGTGCCGGTCAGCGACCAGTACTTTCTGGGTCGGCTGGATCTGTCCGGAGGGCTGGATGACCGTTCTTTCATCAACCAGCCCGGTTTCGGTCATAAGATCCTGAGCCGACTGAGCTCGCTCTATTCCGCCCATCTGCTGCCTCTGGGCTTCGCCCAGATGGTCATGGTGGACAGCGATTTCCAGCGGCAATATTACGAATTTACCTTCGTGCGGCGGGAATTTCTTGGCGAGCTGCGCTGTCTGGTGATTGACGTCCACCCGCGGCAGGGCGCCGGCAACGGTAGATTCATCGGGCGTATCTGGGTTGAAGACCAGGACTACAACATCGTCCGCTTCAATGGCACGTACACCTCGCATAAGGACTATCGCGAGTATCTGCACTTCGACAGCTGGCGCCTGAACATGCGCCCCGGCCTGTGGCTGCCGGCGTTCATCTACAGCGAAGAAGGCAGCGGGCGCGTCCGCATGGCGCAGAGCTTCCATCTCAAGGCCCAGACCCGGTTGTGGGGGTACGACGTCCATCGCTTGACCAGCAATGAGGAATTCACCCAGATCGTGGTGGATTCGCCGCAGAGCGTGCAGGACCAGAGTCCTGCCTCGCAGGACGCAACCCCGGTGCAGAGCGAGCGCCTGTGGCAGCGCGAGGCCGAGGACAATGCCCTCGACCGACTGCAGAAGATCGGCCTGATCGCCCCGGAAAGCGATGTGGATAAAGTCCTGGGCACGGTGATCAACAACCTGGTCGTGACCAACAATTTGAATATCGAGCCGGAGGTCCGCACGCGCGTGCTGTTGACTACCCCGATGGAATCGTTCACCATCGGGCACACGATTGTGATCAGCCGCGGACTGCTGGATGTGCTGCCGGATGAGGCCTCGCTGGCCATGGTGCTTTCCCACGAGCTGGGGCACATCATGCTCGGCGATCACCTCGATACCACGCTGGCTTTCAACGACCGGCTGTTCTTCCCCGACGAGAATACCTTCAAGCGGCTGGACTTTACCCGCAACCCTGCGGAGGAAGAAGCCGCGGACAAGAAAGCCATGGAGCTGCTGGCCAATTCACCCTACAAGGACAAGCTCGCGAACGCGGGACTGTTTCTGAAGGCGTTGCAGCAGGAGCAGGGAGACCTGAAGAACCTGATCCGCCCGCACCTGGGGAACAGCATCGCGAGCGGTGATTCGGTGCGCATGTCGTCGCTGCTCACTTCCGCGCCTCAGCTCGAGACCAAGCGGACGGACCAGATTGCGGCCTTGCCACTGGGCAGCCGGGTAAAGGTTGATCCGTGGAGCAATCGGGTTGAATTGATCAAAACCAAGCCCTTGCCCCTGATGTCGGCGGAGGAGAAGATGCCTTTCGAGATCACGCCGTTCTTTCCCTATCTCACGCGTATCTCCAACGGTGGGACCGAGAAGGTCGCCCTGACCGGAACCGGCAATAAATAGCAGCGCTCAACAGAAACACCCGCAGGCGGGGCCGGGACGTGCAGAACTGGCGCCGCCTGGCGCGTTTTGAGACCGGTATTACACCTAATCAATTGGAAGTTTGCCGCCGCCAGGCAGAACTTTCCCCGACAGTAGCTGGGCACTATCCGGGAACCACCTGCAGGAAGCTGGGGAGGATTTTTGAACGGAAAGTTCGGCACCGTGCAAGCAACGGCGCCTGACGTTATTGAATCGCGCTTCCGACCGACGAAAACACGTTGTTTGCGTTCGAGCCGATCAAGCGGATCGTACCTACCACGATCACCAGAATCACCGCCAGCATAACGGCATACTCGGCGATGTCCTGGCCCCGCTCGTCGGACCAGAGCTGCTGTAAGAACTGGACCACAGGCCCCTCCTTGATGTGCCAGGGCTGTTTACAACGGAAGAAATCACACCCCAAGACACTGAGATACTGCGAAGATGGTACTCGTCAACATGCAATCATCCAATAGCTCGCTCGTGTTTATCTATGGCACGAACGTGCTATTACCCTATCCGATCGTTTTCAGCGGCAGCGATTGGTTGACGGCAAACAATGCCAGTTCCAGGCGAGTCGAAACTCCCAGCTTGTCAAAAATGTTGCTGAGATGGTGTTTGACGGTATCTTCGCTGATTTTGAAGTACTCGGCGATCTCTTTGTTGGCGTAACCGGCCACCACAGCGGAAACAATCTCCAGTTCGCGGGGAGTGAGCCCGAACTTGCGCTGCCGGGCCTCTTCGCTGGAGGACTGCACCAGGGTGCGCAGGTATTGCACCAGGTTCGAGACACTTTCACGGCCGACCCAATACTCTCCGGACATGACCGTCTCAATGCTCTTGAGCAAAAGCTGCGTGGCGGAGTCTTTCAGCACCACGCCCCGCGCGCCAAGTTGCAGGGCCTCGACGATCTGCTGCTTTTCCGCCGCCGCGGTGAGCAGAATCACCCGGACAGAGTGCGGGCCGCCGCTCGAACTCATCTCGCGCAGGGCTTCCAGGCCGGGACGGCGGGGCATGGCCAAGTCCAGCAGCAGAATGTCCGGTTTGAGCTGCTTGGTGAGCTTGATGGCCTCATCGCCATCACAGGCTTCGCCGATGACCGCCAAGTTCGATTCGGCTTCGAGCAAACGTCTCAGTCCGTCGCGAAAGATGGGATGATCATCCGCAATGAGAATGCGAATGGGCTGCGACCGCTTAGTGTCCATAATTGGCTTCCCGTTTTTGAGGGACGGTGATCTCCAACCGCGCGCCTCGACCGGGATTTGATTCTATCGTGAGTTCGCCGTCAATCAAACGCACACGTTCCTTAATCACAACGGGGCCCTTGCCCATGCTGTCCAACTCGGCCTGAGTGAGGCGGCCGGAGAACGGGAAGCCGGAGCCGTCGTCTTCGATCACCAGCTTCCACGTTCCATCGCTCGAGCTCATGCGCACCAGCGCCTGGTGCGCGCCGCTGTGCTTGCGTACGTTGACCAGGCCCTCCTGAACGATGCGGGCAACTTCGCGGCAGACCTGTTGCGGCATGTCGAATTCACCCATATCGGAGACGAAGCGGGCGGAAATGCCAGTCTCACGCTGGAAGCGCTCCACGGTGTCGGAGAGCAATGCGAGCAGGCGCTTGGAATCCACTTCGAGCGACTTCATCTGCTGCATCAGTTCGCGCAGTTTGAGCACTTCCTCGCGCAGCAGGCCCTGGATGCGGCCCAACTCCTCCGTCACCTGGCCGGTGTTAGTGGCGGAGCGGCGGCGCAACACATCCACCTGCATTTCCACAGAAATCAGCGATTGCACCGCGCCATCGTGCAACTCGCGGGCGAAACGGGCCCGCTCAAGGGCGCCGGCGCGGCGGCGCAAACGGCGCAGCAGATACACGTTGTAAACCGCGGGGCCGACCTGGCGCACCAGTTCCTGCAGGAAGCGCAAATCCTCTTCGATATCGCCGGCAAGCTGCGGATCCAGCAGAAAGATGCGCCCCGACCATTCCTTGCCGAAAACAAAAGAAACCACGGCAATCCCGCGGAAGTCATAGCGCTGCGCCAGAGCGGCGACGAAATCGGCAGAAAAGTCGCGCAGGCGGGCGCCCTCGTGGTCGAGGGCGATGGCTGCATCGAGAGATCGCCGCCTGCGGCGAACGTAGCAAGTATCGGCGACAGAATCGTATAGGAAGAGCTCGCGGTCGGGCGGCGTAGCCTCAAGCCAGTGGAACGCCGTAGGCGCATGGCTCAGGAAACGCACTTCGCCGAGGAAGACGTGATGGCTGCCGCTTTCCTGCGAGGCAATCACCGCCTGTTTGGCGTTGTAGATGGCGAGAATATCGCCGAGAATTTCCTGCAGCGTTCCCGCCATTCCGGCTTCAACCCGCGCCAGACCGAGCGTGCGCGCGATGACGGCCTTCTCCGCGCGCAGTTGCTTTTGTTGTCCGGCAAGGTAGCCGAGCAGAAAACCCAGAACCAGCAGCGTAATCGAGCGCATGAACAGCGCTTTAGGCTCGAAATCAGCCGTGCTGACCTGGAGCAGAGGAAGCTTGTAGTGCATCAGCAGGCGGTCGGCCCAGCCGATGAAGCCAAGATGCAGCGCCAGAGAGACGATCCACAGCATGAGCACGGAAGAAACTGCCGTTCCTACGGTTTCCCAGAGTCCCCAGCGGTAGGCGGCCGCCGCCATAACGAAGACAAAGAACAGGAAAAAAGGATTGCGCGCGCTGACCGCGAACATGGAAATCAATGCCGGCCAGACGATATCCACGCCGTGAACGAAGACACGAAAGGTCACCGTGGATCGCTGCCGCAAGCGCAGCAGCAGCATGGTGGTGACGCCATGCGTGATGTAGAGGCCGAGCAGGCCGTAGGCCCAGGGGGAATAGCGGACTTCGCCTGGATCCATCCAAAGGGCGACAAGACATGAAATGGCGAGGAAGACTCGCGCTGTGGCGAGCCAGCGCTCGGTACGGCGCACTTCGTCGGGGCTGGTAGGGGCACGCAGCCGCCACACGTAACGCTGACGAAGCGCAGGAAATGAGAGGCTTGACAACATCCACCCTAGGGACTTGGGAATATTATTAACCGAACCGCGTAATTATCAAGGAAAACGTGACGCAGCCGCGGCGCCAATCGCGCCTGCCAACGCGCCTTCAGTGATGCAATTCAAGATACTGCCGCCATTTCTAGGGTGCGTTTCAACTGACCGCAGGCAGCAAAAATGTCGCGTCCTCGCGGGCGGCGGATGAACGTCGGCACGCCGGCCGCAATCAGGATTTCCTGGAACTGCAACACCCGCGCTTCGGCTGGAGTACGAAAGCCGATCCCCGGGCCTGGATTCAACGCAATCAGATTTGCTTTGCAGCGCAAGCCGCGCAACAGGGCTGCGGCCTCGCGGGCGTGCTGCGCGCTGTCATTTACTTGATCCAGCAGAACGTACTCAAACGTCAGCCGCTCCCGTGGCCGCAGCGGAAAATCGCGGGCCGCGGCCATCAGCTTCTCCAGATTCCACTTGCGATTGATGGGCATGAGCTGACTGCGAAGTTCCTGGTCTGGCGCATTGAGAGAAATCGCCAGCTTCGGGCGGACCTTCTCCGCGCCGAAATCATAGATACGGGGAACGATTCCGGCAGTGGAGACGGTCATGCGCGACTCGGGAATGCCGACTCCCTCCACCAGCAGCCGCACGGATTTCATGAAATTTTCGTAGTTCAGGAACGGCTCGCCCATGCCCATGAACACCAGGTTCACGCGGTCATTCGGCGGAGAGACCTGCCGGTCGTGCAGCACGGCGCAAACCTGCCCCACGATCTCACCGGCGGCCAGATTGCGTTTTACGCCGAGCAGCGCGGTCAGGCAGAACTGGCAGTCCACGGCGCAGCCCACCTGGCTCGAAACACAGATCGTCGCGCGGTCCCAATTGCGCGCTCGGCCCGGCACAGAAGAACCTTCGAAGTCAGCGCCGGCCTCGCTGCCATCCCCGAGCTCGCCGCCATCGCCTTCCGGCATCCAGACCGTCTCCACACTCTGCCCGTCTGCGAACTCGATGAGGTAGCGAATCGTTCCGTCCGAGGAGGTGAATTTCTTCTCGATCGCGGGCAAGCCGACGGCAAAGTGCTCATCAAGCTCGCGACGAAATTCCTGAGGCAAAGTCGAAATGCCTATAAACGATTTCGCGCGCTCGCTGTAGATCGCCTGGAAAAGCTGCTGCGCCCGGTATGCGGGCTGGCCAAACTCCCGCACGAGAGAGGTAAGCTCTTGCAAATCCAGACCTAAGAGTACACGCTGCTGCACGTCAGCCGTCACGTTCTTTGCAGTACATTCTAGCGAATCCCGCATGCCGGGCGGATGCAACAGCCGCGTTTTTGAGGAGTGCGGCTCAAGAATGCGGTCGCACGCCTGTAACCTTAACATTCTAAAGGGTGATCTGGCGCGTTCGCGCGCTCCGCTCCGGTGTGCAACAATAAAGCATAGAAGTCTCACGACCCACGGGATGGTCATGGTGAAGGAAGCCAATACGATTCATCGGGGGGTATTCGCGAATGGGCTCACGGTCCTCAGCGAAGAAATGCAGCATCTTCGCTCGGTTTCCATCGGCGTGTGGGTCAAGACAGGTTCCCGCGATGAAGAGGTGCAGTGGAACGGCATCTCGCACTTCGTTGAACACATGGTGTTCAAAGGCACCAAGCACCGTTCCGCGGAGGACATTGCCCGCCAGGTAGATTCCATTGGCGGCAACATGGACGCCTTCACCGCCAAAGAATGCGTCTGTTTCAGCGTGAAAGTGCTCGATGAGCATCTGCCCATTGCCATGGAGATTCTGGGCGACCTGGTGCTGAACCCGGTGTTCGCCGGAGACGACATCAAGCGTGAGCGCGGTGTCATTCTCGAAGAAATCAAGATGGACGAGGACAATCCCGATTACCTTGTCCATGAAATTTTCACGCAGAATTTCTGGAGGGACCATCCGCTCGGCAAGCCGATCCTGGGAACTAAGGAGACGGTGCGGAGGTTCGAACCCGAACCGGTCAATCAGTTTCATAAGCAGCGGTTCTTTCCCGGCAATCTGATCATCGCGGCCGCGGGCAACCTGAAGCACCGCCAATTTTCGGAGCTGGTGGAGAAGCATTTTGGCTCCATGAAAGTGGGCACGAATGGCTTCAAGAGTCCAGAGCCGAAGGTCGCGCCGCGCATCGTCATGCGCAATAAGAAATCGCTGGAGCAGGTGCAAATCTGCGTGGGCGTGCCTTCCTATCCGATTGCACACGAGCGCCGCCATGCCTCTTACATTCTGAATACGCTGCTCGGCGGCGGCATGAGCTCCCGCCTGTTTCAGAATATCCGCGAGCGGCAGGGGCTGGCGTACGCGATTTACAGCGACCTCAGCCCGTATCGCGATACCGGGTGCCTTTCGGTGTACGCCGGAACCTCGCGTGAATCGGCGAGTAAGGTCGTGCAGAGCGTGGTTTCTGAGTTCCGCAAACTGAAGTCGGAGCCTGTGCCGGCCGAGGAACTACGCCGCGCTAAAGACCAGCTCAAGGGCAGCCTGATGCTCTCGCTCGAGTCTTCCACGGCGCGAATGTCGAATCTCGCGCGGCAGGAGATGTATTTCGACCGATTTCAGACCATGGATGAACTGATCCAGAAGATCGAACAGGTGAAGGTGGAAGAACTCACCGAAATTGCCAATCAATTTTTCCGCACGGATTCCATCGCGGTGACCGTGCTGGGAAACTTGAATGGGCTGAAGCTCACCCGCGATCAACTAGCGTGTTGAGAATTTTCTCGCCTGGATTTGCATTAACTTCAGATCTGCTTGTACTTCAGCGCAGTGCCAAAGCCAGCACCTGCCGCCGCACGAATTTTGCAGCCGCCTCGGTTACGTATTCCTTCAGGCAGCGGACGCACGGCGCATAGCCCTCGCGGATCGCCTCCGCCGCCGGCATCTCACGAAGATGCCCTTCGTCATCTTGAATAAAGCGGCAACCTCGAACGTGGAAGACCCGGCTATGCTCCGCTACGAGCACGACCAAAGCAGAAGGAATATGGCGTCCCGGTTGCGCCAGTTGCGAGCGCACCGCGTTGTGGGCGCCGCCATGGGAGCTGGCAAGGGAAAAGCTTCCTGCCACCAGGCCCATTGCCGCTACTGCGACCACCCATCCGAAAAAAGTTCCGCGCTTGCCGGGGATGGCGCCGGCCAGCTTACGATGCAGGCGCCAACTGAAACCGAGCGGGGGCGAGAACAGCCGAGCATCTCCGTATAACCCAACAACATTTCTTGTTCCTTGCAGGACGGAAGCACAGCGCGGGCAGATGCGGAAATGCTCCTCCATGGCGGCGCGCACTTCCGGTGTAACATCATCTTCCACAAAGTTCGAAATCTCCGGCCAAACCTGCTCGCAATTTACGACCATGGCTTACTCCCCTTGGAAAATGGCTCGCGGCTGAACCCACCGCCGGCCACTTTTGGAGCCAGCAGATCGCGCAGCATCAGCCGGGCGCGCAGCAGCCGGGTCTTCACCGAAGCGGTGGAGATGCCCAGCAATTCCGAGACCTGCTGAATGCTCTGGTGCTGCACGTCGCGCAGCACAAAGACCTCGCGGTACTTTTCGCCAAGCGATGCCAGCGCTTCGAGCAGCAGCTGCCGCACTTCCTTTCGCTCCAGAGCTTCCGATGGAATCTCGCGCCAATCGGCAAAATCTCGCGGCGTGTAAGCTTCTTCTTCGTTTTCCGGTTCGCTGATCGGTTCCATCAGGCTGGAACGGTCCTTTCTGCGCCGCATGCGCGCTTCATTCACGGCGATCTGGATGAGCCAGGTGCTGAAGCGCGCCTCCGCGCGAAACTGGCGCAAATTGGCGAAAGCTTTCAGGATGGCTTCCTGCGCCACTTCCTCGGCGTCAGCTTCATTGCGCAAAATCGCGAATGCGGCGGCATACACGCGGCGTTCGTAAGGTCGAACCAGCTCGTAAAATCTCTCGTGCTCGCCATTCTGCACCCGCCGGATTAAATCGCGCTCGTGCGTCTCCCCGTGCGGTGCTGTCGCTTCCACCGATCCGGCTCCTTCTACCAGCAGCATCGTCATCGCATTGTCTCAAGCGGACGCAGCAACCGCTAGCGGGGAGAGTAGTCCGGATCTTTTTTCCAGCCGGTCAGCATGGAGACAAAATTGTTCCAGCCATGCAATACGACCATCACGATGTGGCCGAAGATGAAAAACAAAATCGCCCACATGATTGCGAAATGCCACACCCGGGCCAGATGAAATCCTCCCATCAGCCAGGCGAGCCAGGAGAATTGCACCGGCTTCCAGATCGCGAAGCCGGTCAGCACAGAGAGAATTCCCAGGATGATCGCGGAGGTGTAAGCCAGCTTTTGCAGGGCGTTATAAATCTCCATGGCGGGCGGTTTCGGGCCGAAGAAAAAATAGTGCCGCGTCATGGGCCACACACCGCGCATATCCCGCGGCAGAAACACAACCTGGCGGTAATTGCCGCTGAAGATTTCGTACGCGATGTAAAACAGCCCGGTCGCGATGTAGAGCCACATGAAGCTCAGGTGCCACTGCAATCCGCCTGCGAGCCAGCCGCCAAGGGCGAAGGCTTTGGGCCAATTCAGCAGATTTTTCTGCGGAATTTTCGCGCCGAAACTGGGGAAGGCACGGAAAATCTGCAATCCGCTGAACACCATTACGAACAGCGACACCGTGTTCAGCCAATGGCAAAAACGCACCGGCCAGGGGTGCTCATACACGGCGGGCGTGAGTTCTCCCGTTTTCGCGGATTCGATTTCGATTACGGCTTCGCGCACTGTCATGGGTGTATCTCGCGGTCAGGCGTCGCGGCCCAGGCTATAAGCCATAGAAATCCGAATATCCCTGGTCTTCCCAATAGCCCCTTCCGTCAAGAATGTTGGTCACCTTCAGATCGGTCAGATACTTGGCCTGCTTGTAGCCGATTTTGGTGGGAATGGTCAGGCGCAAAGGAGCTCCGTGCTCGCGGGTGAGCGGGCGATCGTACATTTCATAGCAAAGCAAAGTCTGAGGATGAAGCGCCGTTTCCATGTCCAGCGATTCGTAGTACGCATCGGCGCACTGGACAAACACGAAGCGCGAGTTACGGTCGGCGCCGATCATGCGCAGGAAATCCGACAAACGGGCGCCGCCAAAACGGCCGATTACGTCCCAGCCCTCCACGCAGACGTGGCGCGTGTTCTGGCGAACGAGCGGCAGCGACTGAACCTGCGCCAGCGTGTATTCGCCCGGCTTCTGCACCGCGCCGGTCACGCTCAACGTCCATTTGTCCAGGTCCACGCCGGGATCGTCCACGTCGTAATCGTTAATGGGAAATTTTTCGAACGGGGTCAGTTGATTGGGTGCGAAGGTCGGCGCCAGGTGGCCGGTGCGAAACATTTTGGCTGAAGCCCAGTCGCTGAATCCGAGGCCGGCGCGCAACAGGGGTTCTTGCAATTTAGGGATAGCGAATGCGCCCAGCGCCAGCACCGGCGTCAGCTTGAGCAACTCGCGCCGGCTTATACCTTTGAATTTCCGTTCCGCGATACGCGATCCCATTATGCGCGGCTCCGTCCTCCGGTTTCAGCGGGTAGACTCTAGAAGAAACAGTATGCGCTTTCCGTTCTGCAAATACGATGTGCGAGATTGATCAAAGTTACCGGCCGGTTGCAGAAGTTTGCCAACATCGTGGCGCAGGCGAAAATGCATGGCTGCTCACGAACGAAACGGGAATCACATGGCGTAGTTTTATGGCACCTCCGTGCCACTCGCAGCGATAGTACGAAGGTGCCAGATGACCTAGATTCAAACAGGTTTTCAGGGCATACTATTGCGACGCAACAGGAATTGCGCCGCAGTGGAGGGGCGAGCCGA
>Ga0335078_10002909_pt1 | contig 25714 bp, 22 predicted proteins | sample Lox_Sample_32_FD_206711 | JGI IMG/M metagenome (GOLD analysis project Ga0335078, IMG submission 206711) | Soil microbial communities from Loxahatchee National Wildlife Refuge, Florida, United States - Lox_Sample_3.2 | ecosystem: Environmental > Terrestrial > Soil > Wetlands | place: USA... | reverse complement strand
CCGTCCGGGAGCCCGGCCGACGCCTCCGGGCTGATCGAGGCGCAGATCGAGCGGTTCGCCCCGGGCTTCCGCGACCTGGTCCTGGCCAGGTCGGTGCGTACCGCGGTGGATATGGAGCGCTATAACCCCAACTATGTGGGCGGCGACATCAACGGCGGCGCAGGCACGCTGATCCAGACGTTCCTGCGGCCGACGCCGCGGTGGAATCCGTACCGGACCCCGCTGCCCGGCGTGTACCTGTGCTCGAGTTCCACGCCGCCGGGTGGTGGCGTGCACGGCATGTGCGGGGTCAACGCGGCCCGCGCCGCCCTGGCTGACCTGCGCATCAGCTCTCCGGCGTAGCCGTCTCCCGGTCCGGCTCGCGTGGTGCCGGCTCGCGTGGTGCTGGCTCGCGGAGCCGGGTCAGGTGCCCGCGCAGCACCTCCTCCATCTGGCCGTAGAAGCCCACGATCAGCCGGAGTTCGTCGTCGCTGTAGCGGGCGGCCATCTGCTGCCAGTCGCGCATCATCGGCCGGAACACCCCGGCCACGTCGCGCATGGCCGTCTCCAGGACGAGCCGGATGACCACCCGGCGGCGGTCCCGCGGGTCACGCTCGCGGCGCACGTAGCCGGCCTCCTCCAGGCGGTCCACCACCCCGGTGATCGACGCCGTGGTCAGCCCGGTCGCCCGGGCCAGCTCGCCCGCGGTCATCTGGCCCTGGAAACTCAGGATGTTCAGGCAGTTCAGGTCGGTGGGGTTGATGCCGATCCGGTCGGCCGCGGCCTGGTTCATCAGCTGCATCAGCGAGCCGGTCTTGCGGATGGCCCCGGCGAAGGCCGCGGCCAGCTCGGCGCGCTGAGGGTCGGTCGCCTGGAACGGCTCGGCCCACGGCAGGTTCCACTCGCGGCCGGGGTCGTCGGCGGCCGCGGGCTGATCCGCGCCCGGGCGCGGCTGATCTTCAGACATGCTTAAACTCTCCTATTATCTAAGCAGCCTAGACAATAATTAGCCAAGATGCTAGTTTCGCTTTAGTAACCGGGAAGTCCTCCTGACAAGCGGAGACCGATCATGACATCAGATGCACCGATCCTGGCACCATCGGCGGCTGCCAGCGAGCAACCGGACCCCCGGCGGTGGCTCACCCTGGTCATCTTGCTGCTGGCGGGTTTTATGAACCTGCTGGACGTGTCCATCGTGAACATCGCCATCCCCTCGATCCAGCGCGACCTGCACGCCAGCTACGCGGACGTGCAGTGGGCGCTGGCCGGCTACACCCTGGCCTACGCGCTGGTGCTGATCACCGGCGGCCGGCTGGGTGACATCTTCGGCCGCAAACGGCTGTTCCTCATCGGCGTCGCGGGTTTCACTATCATGTCCGCGCTGTGCGGCGCGGCCACCGGGCCGGGCATGCTGATCGCCTGCCGGGTGGCCCAGGGCGCGATGGGCGGGATCATGGTTCCCCAGGTCCTCGCCGTCATCCAGGTCATCTTCCCGCCCAGGGAGCGGATCAAGGCGCTGGCCGGGTTCGGCGTGACCGCCGGGCTGGGCACGGTCAGCGGCCCGCTGCTCGGCGGCCTGCTCATCGCGCACAACCTGTTCGGCTGGGACTGGCGGACGATCTTCCTCATCAACGTGCCGGTCGGGATCATCGCGCTGGCCGCGTCCGCGATCCTGGTCCGCGAGTCCAGGGCAGCCAACCCGCCCAAGCTGGACCTGGTCGGCGTGGCGCTGATCTCGGCCGGGCTGCTGCTCCTGCTCTACCCGCTGGTGCAGGGCCGCCAGCTCGGGTGGCCCACCTGGACCTTTGTGTCGATGGCCGTCTCGGTCCCGGTGTTCGCGGCGTTCGCCGCCTACGAGCGGATCAAGGCCCGCCGGGATGGCTCGCCACTGGTGCCGCCCAGCCTGTTCGCCGACCGCGGGTTCAGCGCCGGCCTGGCCGTGGTCATGACGTTCTTCCTCGGTGTCGCCTCATTCGGCCTGGTGCTCACGCTGTTCCTGCAGCTCGGCCTCAGCTTCACCGCGCTGCACGCCGGGCTGACCTTCCTGCCCTTCTCGGCCGGGGTGCTGGTGTCCTCCGGGCTGGCCGCCCGGCTGGCGCCGCGGTTCGGCCGCGGGGTGACCATGGCCGGCGCGCTGATCATCGCCGCCGGCATGGCCAGCCTGATCGGTATCGTGCACCACTACGGCCCGGCCGTGACCACCTGGGACCTGGTGCCCGGGCTGGTCGCCGCGGGCCTCGGCCTGGGCGCGGTCATCGCGCCGCTGGCCGACATCGTGCTGGCGGGTGTGCCCCAGCGTGAGGCGGGCTCGGCGTCCGGCGTGTTCAACACCGGGCTGCAGATCGGCAACTCGATCGGCATCGCGCTCATCGGCGTGATCTTCTTCGGGATGCTGGGCAGCCAGTCCGGCCCGGCGGCCACCGCGGCCGCCCCGCAGCTGCGCACCGGGCTGACCGCGGCCGGGCTGCCCGCCAGTGCCGCCGGGCACGTCGTCACCCAGTTCCGCGGCTGCCTGCACGACCGGCTGGTCGCCGCCGACCCGACGGTCACCCCAGCCGCCTGCCGGCCCACCGGGGCGGCGCGGTCGCTGCCGCCCGCCGCCCACCAGGCCCTGGCCCGGGCCGGGGGCAGCGCGGTGCGCGCCGACTTCACCGCGTCGGTCGAGCGCACGCTGTGGTTCCAGGTCGGCGTGTTCCTACTCAGCTTCCTGCTGATGTTCGTGCTCCCGGCGAGGGCGGGCCGGCACCGGGCCGGCGCGGCCGGGACCAGGCCAGCAGAAACCCAGGCCGTCGACGGTGAGACGCCGGCCGCGCGGGAAGGGGCGGTGGCATGACTGAACCGGCCGGGCCGATGCGGCTGGCCCTCCTCGGCGCCACCGGCGGGATCGGCGGTCACGTGCTGAGCTGGGCGGCGGACGCCCGCTACCCGGTGAACGTGCTGGCCCGCGACCCGGCGGCGGTGCCGGGCCGGCCCGGCGTCACCGTGACGCAGGGCGACGCGACCGACCCGGACGCCGTGTACGAGGCGGTGGCCGGCGCCGACGCGGTGCTGTCCGCGCTCGGCCCGCGCGGCGCGAGGTCGCCGGACCTGCTGGCGGCCGCCGCGCGCCACCTGGTCCAGGCGATGGGCAAGACCGGGGCACGCCGGCTGATCGCGGTGTCCGCGGCCGGGGCGTTCATCCAGGATGATGCGCAGGCCGGCAGCCTGGTGAAGCTGATCCTGCCGCGCGTCTTCGCCCGGCCGTTCGCCGATGTCCGCGCGATGGAGCAGGTGATCCGGGCCAGCGACCTGGACTGGACGCTGGTCCGCCCGACCCGCCTGGTCAACGCGCCGGGCCGGGGCAGCTGGCGGGTCCGCGACCAGTACCCGCCGCCCGGGCTCAGCAAGATCGCCCGCGCCGACGTGGCCCGGTTCATCATCGGCGCTCTGACCGGCTCCACCGGCCACCACCAGAGCCCCGCCATCTGCTGGTAACCGGTTCAGCTCTTCGTGATCATGAGATCGGTGCAGCTATGACGGCACTGATCCCATGATCGCGCTGGACGCGCGGGGCTGCTGGGGCAGGCCGGCGAGTCCGGCCGCCAGCTGGGATGTTGTGGCCGCCATGGCTCCGGTCCAGCCGGCCGCCGCCCTCACGAGGCGGCCGAGCCGGCTGGCAGCGACAGCACGGCCGGGTCATCCCCGCCGAGCCGGATCCGGATGTCGGCCGCCGCCAGCCGGGTGGCGGCGGCGGGTGGCTCGCCGGTGCCGGTGTTGCGGGCGAACCGGGGGTGGGCGCCGCCGGACACCATGAGCCGGATCCGGTGGCCGGCCCGGAACCGGTGCGCGGTGGCGCTCATCCGCACCATGATCGGGAACTCCCCGCCGGGCTCGCCGGCCGGGTCCGGCCGGTGACGCTGCAGGCCATCGCACACGCTGCCGGACCGGCCGCGTTCGTCCACGTCACACAGGCGGGCGAACAGGTCGATATGCGGGTGGCTGGCCCGCACCCGGAACCGGGCGCTGACCGGGCCGATGACCTCCAGGTCGGCGGGCAGCGGCGCGCTGGTGAAGACCAGGACGTCGTCGCGGGCCTCCAGGCGGCGGTTATCCACCGAGCCAGCCCGGGCGCTCAGCAGCTGGCCGCCGGCCGACGGGGTGGGGCGGCCCGGGTCGTAACGGAACCCGGCCGTGCCTGGCGCGGCGGGCGGTTCGGGGCTGAGCTCCCCGCCGGGAACGGCGTACCAGGGCCGGGGCTGCATTCCGGGTGGCGGCCAGTCGGCCAGATCCCGCCATTCCCCGGCGCCGCCGACGTGCACCCGGACCGCAGGTGCCGCCAGGCCTGCCGGGTTTTCGTCCAGGTGCTCGTGCAGCCAGCGGAGCGCCTCGCCCGCCACGGCCGGCAGGCCATCGTTGAACGCGGACGAGTGGTTCCACGGGCCGACGGTGAGCCGCACCGGGCTCCCGGCCGCGCGCAGCCGGCTGTAGTCCTCCAGCGTGTCGTCGAGGCAGACGTCGTACCACCCGGACAGCAGGCTCACCGGCACCGGCGGGGTGGGCGTCGCGGCCAGGCCGACGCCGCGCCAGTACGGGTCGTCCTCGTCCGGGTGGGCCAGCCATTCGTCGACGAAGCCGACGTGGCCGCCGAGGGCGTAGCCACAGGCCTCAGCCAGCGGCAGCATCCGGGTCGCGCGACGCAGCCGCCGCCGCAGGCGGAGCAGAGCCCGCGCCGCGCCGGCCACGCCGTCCTGCATGCCCCGCATCGTGGCCGTGGCGATCAGCATGTTCTCCAGGGCCAGGGCGCCGCCCCGGTACAGGAAGGGGTAGGGGGAGGACATCCCGACCTGGACGATCATGGCGCGGAGCTCGGGCGGGGGATCGGCGGCCAGCGCCCACTGCACGTAGCCGAGGTAGCTCGGGCCCATCGTGGCCAGCTTCCCGGAGAACCAGTCCTGCTGCCGGAGCCAGGCCACCGTGGCCAGGCCGTCGGCGCGTTCGTGCCGCCAGGGCTCGAGCCGGCCGGTGGACCCCCCGGTGCCCCGGCAGCTCTGCAGCAGCACGTGATACCCCTGCTCCGCGAACAGCCCGCCGAACAGGAAGTTCCACGGGAAGCCCCGGCCGTACGGGCAGCGCACCAGCAGCACGGGCCGCGGGCCGTCGAGCTGCGGGATGTAGTGGTCGGCGAGGAGGGTGACGCCGCCGGCCCCGGGTACCTCGAGCCCGGCGGCGACCCGGACGGCGCACCGCGGCGCGGGCAGGCCCCGGCGGGACTGCCGGGTCAGCAGCGCGACCATCGGGGGCAGCTTCCGCCCGCGGACCGGGCGGACGGACGGGATGGGCACGGTGCCGGTCATCGGGACCTCTTTCTACGTACACTATACGGTGTTTATTGCAGCATAGCGGCCGGCGCCGCGCTGGTTAAGCTCGGCTCCGGGATACCGCGGCGGGGGACCGCGGCCGGGAGGGAGGTGGGCCGATGGCGGCCCAGCGCACGGGCCCCGGGCCGGGCAGCGGCCGGCGGCGGTCCGTCTGGGACCTCCCCGAGCAGGGCGCCCGGGGGCCGAAGGGGCGGCAGAGCCGGGCCGCGATCGCGGCCGTCGCGGTGGCGCTGGCCGACGCCGAGGGCCTGGACGCGGTCACCATGCGCCGGGTCGCCACCGGGGTCGGCCTGGGCACGATGTCGCTGTACAACTACGTGCCAGCCAAGGAGCAGCTGGTCCAGCTGATGATCGACCACGTCGGCGGCGAGTACCGGTACCCGGGGGAGCCCGCCGCCGACGTGCGGCAGGCCATCATCGACCTGGCCCGGCAGGGCCGGGACATCACCCAGCGCCACCCGTGGCTGCCGCAGGTCATGCACGCTCCCCCCGCGTTCGGCCCGAACACGCTTCGCTACATCGACTACTTCCTCGGGCTGCTCCGGCGCACCAGCCTGGACACAGCGGCCAAGATGGAACTGCTCGGCCTGGTGAACGGGTTCGCCCTCTCCTACGGCGGGGTGCAGGCCACGCTGGCCGAGGAACGGGCCCGCACCGGCGTCACCGCCGAGCAGCAGGCCGCCGCCCCGGTGCAGGCGCTGGTCACCGCAGCCGCCACCGGGCGTTACCCCGAGCTGGCCGCGGCGCTGGCCGGCCCGGCCGCGCCACCGCGGGACGCGGACGAGGTGTTCTGTTCCGCGCTCCGGCGCCTGGTCGAAGGCTTCCTGGGCCGCGACGCCACGGCGTGACCATGCCTGCCTCTGGGGGTTACTTCGTGGCGTCGGCGATGGCGGCGCTTACCTCGGCGTGGCGGGCGGCCAGTTCCGCGGCGTACTTCTCCCGGTCCACCCGCTCGGCGACCTCCTCGTCGTCGCGCATCAGCGCGTCGAGGTCGGTCCTGGCCGCGTCGAGCACACCCAGGTCGGCGTAGGCCCGTTGCACCTTCGGGCCCCACAGCCCGATGTCCCGCACGCACGGCACGATCCGGCTGAACAGCAGCGTGCGGAAGGCCTGCTGGACGGGTGAGTGCTCGGTGAACTCCAGGCACTCGGCCACGTCGTAGCCCATCCGCTCCCAGACCTCCTGGGCCCGGAACCGGCTGCGCATCAGGTAGCAGCCCTCGACGACGAACTCCTCGCGGTCGGCCCGCTCAGCCGCGGTGAGCCCGGCGTAATAGTCGCGCAGCGCCAGCCGGCCGAATGCGACATGCCGGGCCTCGTCCTGCATCACGTAGGCCAGCAACTGCTTGACCAGCGGGTTGGCGGCCATGTCCCGGTGCACCCCGAACGCGGCCAGGGCCAGGCCCTCGATCAGCACCTGCATGCCCAGGTAGGGCAGGTCCCACCGGGAGTCGCTGAGCGCATCGGCCAGCAGCCGGGCCAGGTCCTCGTTGATTGGGTAGTACAGGCCGACCTTGTCCCGCAGGAACCGGGAGTACAGCTCGACGTGCCGGGCCTCGTCCATGGTCTGGGTGGCCGCGTAGAACTTGGAGTCCATGTCCGGGACCGACTCCACGATCCGGGCGGCCACCGTCAGCGCCCCCTGCTCGCCGTGCAGGAACTGGCTGAACAGCCACGCACCCAGGTGATGACCGAGTTCTTTGCGCTCGGCGTCGTTCAGCACGTCCCACTGCCGTGAGCCGTAGATCGGGCAGAACTCGTCCGGGGTCTCCATGACGTTGGTGGGGTCGACGGGCAGCTCCCAGTCGATCCGCTTCACCGCGTCCCACTGCTTGTCCTTGCCGCGCTGGTACAGGTCGAGCAGCCGGCCCCGGCCGTCGTCGTATTCCCAGCTGAACCGGGTGGCCCCGGCGGCGGCAACATCCCAGGTGCCGGGCTCGACGGGGGTCGCGTAGCGGTCGTAGGTGCTCACGATGGCCCCCTGAAATAACTGGTGGAGTGGCCTAGGTCCATTACTACTCAGTAGCCCCGACGGGCGCAATCCCCGGGCCGCCGTCAGTCGTGGACCGAGTGCTCGTGCTCGGCATGGCCCGCGGGCTCCAGCTGGAACGTCGAGTGCGCGACATCGAAGTGGCCGCGCAGGCATTCCTGCAGCCGGTCCAGGATGCCCGGGCCGCAGCCGCGGGCCAGGTCGCCCGGATCGACCACGACGTGCGCGGACAGCACCGGCAGCCCCGAGGTGATCGTCCAGGCGTGCAGGTCGTGCACGTCGATGACGCCGTCCAGGCTGGTCATGTGCTCGCGGACTTCGGTCAGGTCGATGCCCCGTGGGCTGGCCTCGAGCAGCACGTCCACCGCGTCGCGCAGCAGCCGCCAGGTCCGGGGCAGGATCAGCACGCCCACCGCCAGCGAGGCGATGGGGTCGATCCGGGTGAACCCGGTCAGCGCGATGACGACCGCGGTCACGATGACGGCCAGCGCGCCGAACGTGTCCGAGGCGACTTCCAGGAACGCCCCGCGGGCATTGAGGCTCTCCGCCTGGGCCTGGCGCAGCAGGATCAGCGAGATCGTGTTGCCGGCCAGCGCGATGCAGCCGAACACCACCATCAGGCCGGTGTTGACCGTGACCGGCTCGGCGAGCCGCCGTGCCGCCTCGACCACGATGAATGTGGCCATGCCCAGCAGCAGCAGCGCGTTGGCCGTGGCCGCGAGGATCTCCAGCCGGGCGTAGCCGAAGGTCCGCCGCTCGGTCGGTGGCTTGCTGGCGAAGTACGCGGCCAGCAGGGACAGGCCAACCCCGGCCGCGTCGGCCGTCATATGCGCCGCGTCGGCCAGCAGGACCAGGGAGCCGGACACCACGGCGCCGACGATTTCCCCGACGGCGATCGTGATCGTGATGGCCAGCACCGTGGCCAGCCGGCCGCGGTGCCGCCCGGTCGCGGTCAGCACATGGTCATGTGCGTGCTCAGGTCCGGCCGTCATCCTCGCTGACCGCTCCCTTTGCCGCGCGTCTTCAATCCGGCGTCTGCTGCCAGTATCCCGCCCGCGGCCGGCGTGCTGGCCAGCCGCGCCCGGTGAAGGGCGGGGCGGCTCATCGGTCGGGTGACGACGTGTCCGGGAACAGCAGCTCGTACGCGGGGTTGGTCATCACCGGGGCGCCGTCGCGCAGGCCGACCGGGCCGCGGAACCGGACCCGGGCCCCGCACACCAGACCGGGAATGTGCGACCGGCCGTAGAACAGCGCGGTCAGGTCGCCGGTGGAGTCGGCGATGTCCACGGCCAGCACCGAGTTGCGCTCCACCGGGCGGATCTCCACCGCGCGCACCCGGCCTTCCACCGTGGCGCGGCCCGGCTTGGTCAGCGAGCCGATCGGGTTCACCCCGGCCGATGGGACCGGCCGGTCGTAGCTGCGGTGCTCCTCGGTCGGCACCGCCGGCGGCTGCTCCGCGGGCCGCCCCGGCCGCCGCCCGCGCCGCCGTCCGCGCAGCCCGCCCGGCGCCGCGATCACCGGCGGCAGCGGCGGGGGGCCTTCGGTGCCGCCCTCGGTCCCGCCCCCGGGCTGGGCCGGGGTGGCCGGGGGTGCCGCCCCGGCCGGTCCACCCGGTGCACCATCGGCGGGCCCGGCGGATGCGGCCGGGGCGGCGGGACCCGCCGGGGCGCCAGCCCCGTCCGGCGTACCCGGGACCACCCCGGTCCCACCCGGGGCCGGCGCCAGGCCGGCCTTGCGGCCGGCCGCCTTCTCGGCCTGGGCGACCTGCCGGGCGTGCAGCACCTCCAGCCGGCTGCGCACGTCGAACGGGATGATGGTGGCCGCCGCGTTCGGGATCCGGCTGACCACGGCGGCGATCTTGTCCGCGGTCCGGTCGTGCAGCAGCCGGCCGAGCAGCGGCGAGTAGCTGCGCCGCGGCAGCACCACGGTCACCTGCACGCCCGGCTGGGCCGCCTCGGCGCTGACCAGTTCCGCGGCGGCCCGGGCCAGCCGGCGGTCCGGGCAGTCGAGGAAGTCCAGCACCACGTCCAGGCCGGCCCGCGTCCAGTCCTCGCGCAGCTGATCGGCCTGGGACGTGTCGATGACGAAGTGCACCGCGCGCAGCGTGGTCGGCTTCAGGCTCCGCGCGTACCGGAGCGCGGCCAGGGTGGCCAGGTCGAAGCTGTCCACGAACACGAACACGGTGCGCCGCGGGTAGTTCGGCGCCGCGCGCGGCTTGGGCCGGTCGCTGATCCGCTCCAGCACCTCGGCCTCGGTGCTGTACTCGCGGTTCAGCCGGATGAGCGCGGGCACCCCGATCGCGAACAGGATCACCACCAGCCAGGCACCCTCGGTGAACTTGACCACCACGAAGATCGCCACCACGATCAGCGAGGTCACCCCGGCCGAGAAGTTGATCACCAGCTTGCGCCGCCAGTGGGTCTCCTTGTGCGTGTGGTGGTACTTGGCCATGCCGAACCCGGCCATGGTGAACGCGGTGAACACGCCGATCGCGTAGAACGGCACCAGGCTGTTCACGTTCGCGCCCGCGCCCGCCAGCAAAGCGCAGGACAGCACGGCCAGCACGATAATCCCGTTGGAGAACACCAGCCGGTGCCCGCGCTTGGTCAGCCAGCGGGGCAGGAACGCGTCCTCGGCCACGAAGTTGGCCAGGAACGGGAACCCGTTGAAGCTGGTGTTCCCGCCGGTATAGAGGATCAGCGCGGTCGCCGCCTGGACGAGGATGAACATGATGTGGCCGAAGAGCGAATAGCCGAAGACGATCTGGGCTTCCTGGGAGATCACGGTGGGCACCCCGGACATGAACGGCGCCGCGTGCGTGACGTGGGCCAGCCAGGAGATCCCGGCCACCAGCGTGCCCAGGATGAGGCCCTCGGCCACCAGCACCTTGCGCGCGTTCACGCCCTCCGGCGGGCGGAACGCGCTGACCGCGTTGGACACCGCCTCGATGCCGGTCAGCGACGAACCGCCGTTCGCGAACGACCGCAGCAGCACGAAGACCAGGCCGAACGAGATCAGCGCGCTGGTGCTGTGCGGGGTCCCGTACCCGTACTGCCCGGGCCGCGGGTAGTGATAGCTCGGCAGGTCGCCGAACACCTCACGGAGCAGGCCGGTGACGATGACCAGGATCATCACGCCGGAGAACAGGTAGGTGGGCACGGCGAACGACTGGCCCGCCTCGCGGATGCCACGCAGGTTGCCGTAGCACATGATGATGACGACGGCGATCGAGATGATCGTCAGCACATCCGGGTAGGCGAGCTGCGGGACGCCGGGGATGGCCGACGCCACCGCCGCGGTGCCGGCGGCGACCTGCACCGCCACCGTGACCACGTAGTCGATGAGCAGGGCCACCGCCGCGACCTGCGCCACCCGCGGGCCGAAGTTGTCCCGGGCCACCACGTAGGACCCGCCGGCCCGGGTGTAGACGGAGACGACCTCCCGGTAGGACAGCACGACCAGGGCCATCACGAACAGCACGACCCCGGTGATCGGCAGGATCAGCGTGAACGCCGTGACGGCCAGGCCGCCCTTGAACAGCTCGATGAGGATTTCCTCGGTGCCGTAGGCCGAGGACGAGATCCCGTCCGGGGCGAGCACGCCGAGCGCGAGCACGTTGGACAGCCGCTGCTCGCCCAGTTCCTCGTTGACCATGGCCGGGCCGAGCAGGCGGCGCTTCAGCGAGTACCCGAAACCCTCGGGCAGCTCATTGCCCCGGCCGAGGAAACCCACTGCCCTGCGAACTGCCACGGTGCGCCCTTCACTCTGCTGACCTGGCCTTCATACCACCGTCGCGGCGTGCTCAGGCCACCGGGCGTGCGCAGACCAGCGGGGCATTCCGCTGATACCCCCCCGGGCCCCGGTTAGCCGGGCGCCCGGCCACCCTTAACGCAGCCTTAGCGCGCGGCCGGCCGGGGTGGTCCAGGCGCAGCGCCGGCGGCCAACGGCGGCCCAACAGCGGCTCAACGGCGGCCCGGCGGCGGCCTCAGCCGCCGATGCCGAAGAAACCGAGCACGGTGACGCCCAGCAGCGTCAGGCTCATGGCCGATATGGCGACCACGCAGATGGTGGCCGCTACCCGGAACGCGCGGCCGTTGGCCGCCTTGCCCAGCAGGCTGCGCCGGTTGGTCAGGATGAGGATGAAGACCAGGATGACGGGAGTGACCAGGCCCTGGATCACCTGGGTGCCGATGAGCAGGGTGATCAGGTTGATCGAGGTCATGGCCAGCGCCGCGCCGATCAGCACCTGCACGGTGAACAGGCCCAGGAACAGCCGGGCCTCGGTGAAGCGCCGGGACATCGACCGCTCCACCCCGACCGCCTCGCTGATCGCGTACGCGCTGGACAGCGGCACCACCGCGCCGGCCAGCGCGGACGCCCCGATCAGGCCGAATGCGAACAGCCACTCGGCAGCCGGGCCGGCCACCGGGCGCAGCGCCATGGCCGCCTCCTTGGCCGAGGTGAGCGGGCCGGTGCCGCCGATGGCCGCGGCCGTGGCGATGATGATCGTGATCGAGATGACACAGGCGAATATCGCCCCGGAGATCGCGTCGATCCGGGCCCGCGGATAGTCGGCCGCGTCGGCGCCCTTGTCCACCACCCCGGCCGCCGCGTACAGCTGCATGTACGGGCTGACCGTGGTGCCGATCAGCGCCACGCCGAGCAGCAGGAAGCCCCGGGTGTACAGGAAGTGCGGCAGGACCAGGTTGCTGCCGACCTGGGCCCAGTCCGGGTGGCCGAGCACGGCGGCGATCGGGTAGGCGAGGAAGGCCAGCGACAGGATGAGGAACACCCGCTCCGCGTACCGGTAGGAGCCGAACACCACCAGCGCCCAGATGGCCACGGCCGCGATCGGGATGATCACGTACCGGCTGACGTGCAGCAGCTCGAAGGCGGCCCCGATGCCCGCGAACTCGGACACGACCAGGCCGGTATTGGCCAGCAGCACGCAGAACAGCGCGACCGCGGTCTGCCGCAGGGTGAATTCCTCCCGGATCAGCGCGGCCAGCCCCTTGCCGGTATGCGTGCCCAGCCGGACCGCCATCTCCTGGACCAGCACCAGGGCGAAGGTGACCAGCACCATGAAGAACAGCGTCCGGTAGACGAACTGCGAGCCCGCCGACGCGTACGTGGCGATCCCGGCCGCGTCGTTGCCCGCGTTCGCGGCCACCACTCCAGGGCCGGCGATGGCCAGGATCATCCAGAGCCGGCCTCGCCGGGAGCGCATCAGCCGGACCCCGCCCGCCCGGACCCGGGTCCACGAGGTCAGCCCGGCCCGGGCCCGCGGTGGGGGCGCCGTCACCTCGGGCGCCTGGTCCTCCTCGCGGGTGCTCACTGCAGCAGCCTCGGGAAGTGCAGATGGCCGTGCCCGGGCACCAGCGCGTCGAGCACGTCGTCGGACAGGATCCGGCCGAGCGGCTTGCCGTCGTCGTCCACCACCAGCAGCGACGAGCGGCGGGACTCGACCAGCTCGGTGGCCACCGCGTCCAGGTCGGCGTCCGGGTGCAGGGTCACCGGCGGGTTCTCCGGGTCGATCAGCTCGCCCAGCGTCTGGGCCGGGTCGCTGACCAGCAGGTCGAAGGCGGACACGTCACCCATCAGGTGGCCCTGCTCATCCAGCACCGCCACCGAGTCGATCTCCGTCCGGTGCGCCGCCTGCTCGGCCAGCCGCTGGCTGACCTGGGCCACGGTCTCGTCCGGGGTGGCGCAGGCGAGCACGCTGGTCATGATGCCGCCCGCCTGGTCACCCGGGTAGCCGAGCAGCCCGACCAGCTCGCGCTGCTTGACCGGCGGCATCTTCGCCAGCAGCACAGCCTGCTCCTCCCCGGTCAGGTCGCGCAGCGCGTCCACGGCCTCGTCGGGTTCCATCTGCGCGATCAGCTCGGCCGCCCGGGTCGGCTCCACCTCGCGCAGCAGCGCGGTCAGCTCGTGCGGCTCCATCTCTTCCAGCGCGTCCGCGGCCAGCTCGCTGCCCAGGCTGTCGAGCAGTTCCTGGCGCCCGGGCCGGCCCAGCCCCTCCAGCACGTCGGCCAGCTCGGCCGGGCGGAGCCGGCGCAGCCCGGCATGCCCGGTGCGCAGCTTCACCGCCGCGGGCTCGGCCGGCGAGTCGGCGCCGAACCATTCGATCGCCGACCAGTCGATCACCCGGTCCGGCGTCGGGTGCCAGCGGAACCGCTTGGGCCCCAGCCGGCGCAGCAGGGTCTGCAGGCTCACGTCCACCCCGACCAGGTGGATCTCGTCGCCGACCTGGGCCAGGTACAGGTCCGCGGCCCGGATGACCTGGATCTCGTCGGTGTCCACCAGCTGGTGATCGAGAAGGTCCCGGGCCAGCAGCACCTCGCCCTCGCGCCGCTGGAACTCGCGCAGGTCCAGCCGGGCGGTGCGCAGGGTGACCGAGCGGCGGCGCATCCGGTCCACCGCGGACGAGTCCAGGAACGTTCGGCGCCGGCCGACCCGGATCACGATGCCGGTGACCAGCGGGTACTTCTCCCCGCCATGCACCTTGGCGACCAGGTCGACGACCCGGCCCACCTCGTCGCCCGCCTGGTTGAGCACGGGGCGGCCGACCAGCCCGACCAGCGACACGATTTCCTGGCGGACCAGACGGGACGCCATCGCCCGCTCGGATGGCTGGATGAGCCGGCTCAGCGACGCGCCGACCCGCCGCCGCGGGTCCCGGTGACTACTGAAGAACCGCTCGGACACAGCAACCTCCTGCGGCCCGCCGGCTCAGACCCCGGCTAGGGCAGGTTCCCGTGCCAGGAGCAGCCAGCGAGTGTAAGGCGGGATCGGGACAACGATCTCCCGGCGACCCGGCCGGTGCGGGCCGTGGTCGCCGGGGTTGTACTGAGTGGGTCACCCTGCACGGCTACACCTCCTCCTCGCCTCGGCTGCGCCCCTCCAGGCTAGCCTGCGCCCGGATAGACACTACCCCCGGCTACCGTGCCATTCCGGTCAGCGGCACCCTATCGCGACGGCCAGCATCCACGGGCACGGCAGCCAGGGGGCACGGCAGCCACGGGGCACGGCAGCCACGGGGCACGGGCTAACCGGCGACGTGCTGGTCGCGGAGGGCGGTGATCTCGGCCGGCGAGTAGCCCAGCTCGGTGAGCACCGCCTCGGTATCCCGGCCGGGCGGAGGCGGTGGGGTCGGCGCCCCGGCCGGCGTCCGGCTGAACCGGGGCGCGGGCGCGGGCTGCCGCACCCCTCCCACCTCGATGAACGTGCCCCGGGCCGCGTTGTGCCGGTGGTCCGGCGCCTCGCCCAGGCCGAGCACCGGCGCCACACAGGCGTCAGTGCCCTCGAATACCGCCACCCATTCGGCCTGGGTCCGCCCGGCGAACGCCGCGCCGATCCGCTCGCGCAGCTCCGGCCAGCCAGGCCGGTCCAGCTGGGCGGGCAGGTCCGCCTGGTCCAGCCCGAGCCCCTTGAGCAGCTCGGCGTAGAACTGCGGCTCCAGCGCGCCGACCGCGACGAACCTGCCATCCGCGGTCGGGTAGGTGTCGTAGAACGGTGCCCCGCCGTCGAGCAGGTTGCTGCCGCGCTGATCCTGCCACCCGCCCGCGGCCCGCAGCCCGTGGATGAACGTGGCCAGCAGCGCCGACCCGTCCACCATGGCCGCGTCCACCACCTGCCCGCGGCCAGACCGTTCCCGCTCCAGCAGGGCAGCCAGCACGCCGACGGCCAGCAGCATGCCGCCGCCGCCGAAGTCGCCGAGCAGGTTCAGCGGCGGGACCGGGCGCTGGCCGGCCCGGCCGATCGGCTCGAGGCTGCCGGCCACCGCGATGTAATCGATGTCGTGGCCGGCTGCCGCGGCCAGCGGCCCGTCCTGGCCCCAGCCGGTCATCCGCGCGTACACCAGCCGCGGGTTGCGCGCCAGGGCGGCGTCCGGGCCGAAGCCGAGCCGTTCCGCCACTCCCGGCCGGAACCCCTCGACGAGCACGTCGGCCGCGCCGATCAGGCGCAGCAGCACCCCGGTCCCGGCGGGCTGCTTCAGGTCGAGCCGGACGGACCGGCGGCCCCGGGCCAGCGGGTCGGTGGGCGGCACCACCGGATGGCCGGGCCGGCCCAGCCGCCCCACCCGCAGCACGTCCGCGCCCAGGTCAGCCAGGACCATGCAGCCGAACGGCGCAGGCGCGAGGCTCTCGATCTCCACAACGCGGATGCCCAGCAACGGTCCCATGCCCATCCCTCCGGTACGGCCTGCCGGCAGCCTAGGCCGTCCCGGCCTCGCCTGCGCCGTGCTCAGCCTCTGGGGCTGTCCCCGGGAGGCCGCGTATCCTCGCTGCATGCGCGGTTACACGCAGGACAAGGACGCCTATCTCAAGCGGCTGCGCCGGATCGAGGGCCAGGTGCGCGGCCTGCAGCGGATGGTGGAAGAGGACGTCTACTGCATCGATGTGCTCACCCAGGTCTCCGCGGTGACCCGCGCTCTGCAGGCGGTGGCGCTGGGCCTGCTGGAGGAGCACCTCGGCCACTGCGTGACCGAGGCGGTCCGGGCCGGCGGCGACGAGGGGCGCGAATCAGTGCGCGAAGCGGCCGAGGCCATCTCCCGCCTGGTTAAATCCTGACCGCGCTGGCCTCAGGACGGACCCGGGTGGATCACACCCGGGCCGGGGAACCCGGACGGATCAGCCTCCGCCGGCCCGGTCGGGCTCGGGGTCGGCGAGCCGCGCGAACGCACGCAGGTTGGCCAGGCTCTCCCCGCGCTTGACCCGCCACGCCCATTCCTTGCGGATCGACGAGGTGAACCCGATGGCCAGCGCCGGGTCGAAGTTCTCGTCCGAATAGGTCAGCACGCAGCCCAGGATCCGGTCCACCTCGCCGCTGCTGACCGAGCCGAGCGGGAGCCGTCCGACCAGGTACACGTCCCCGGTGGGGTCCAGCGCGAAGTGCACGCCGTACATCCGGCCGTTGCGTTCGAGCAGGAAGCGGTAGAACCGGTCGTGGTTCTCATCCGGCTGGCGGCAGAAGAACGCCTCCACGTGCAGGCTGTGCGTGCCCGCGATCAGCCAGGTCATCGTGGCCAGCTTGTGCTGCCCCTCCAGCCGGACCAGGTAGCTGCCCGGCTGCGGGCTCTGGTAGCCGAGCCCGAGGTCAGCCAGGGCCGCCTCGATGGCCGCCGCCGTGGTCTCCCGGCTCACCCCCGCGTCCGTCCCAGTCATGACTCCCCATCCTGCCAGCCGTCTCGCGCCACTACCCGCACGCGCGCCCGGCATGCTCCTCACCCGCGGGATCCAAGTGCATGGCTGTGGCGCCCATGCAGTCCGTGGTGCCGGATCCAAGTGCATGGCTGTGGCATTCAGGTAGTCCTGACTACCTGGTTGCGGCATTCATGCAGTTGAAGTGGGGACCGGGCGCGGTCAGGTGGGGAGGGCGCGGGTTAGTGGCTCCTGGGCCGGGACGCTGCCCATCGCGCCCTCGTACACGCTCATCAGCCGGTCCACCGTGCGGGACCAGCCGAACCGGGAGGCGTGCGCCACGCTGCCGCGGGCCAGCGCCGCCCGGCGGCCCGGCGCCGCGATCAGCTCGCGCAGCGCGCGGGCGTAGCTCGCCGGGTCATGATCACCGATCAGCAGGCCCGACTCGCCATGCCGGACCGCGGTGCGCAGGCCGCCGACCGCGGCGGCGATCACCGGCGTGCCGCAAGCCTGCGCCTCGACCGCGACGAGCCCGAAGGACTCGGAGTAGGACGGCACCATGACCACGGTCGCCGCGCGGTACCACTCGGCCAGCTCAGCCTGCGGGCAGGGTGGCTCCAGCCGCACCAGGTGCGCGACGCCCAGATGGCGGGCCAGCTCGGTCAGCCCGTCCGGGTCGGCCCGGCCGGTCCCGCTCGGGCCGCCGATGAATGCCAGCGTCAGCGAGCGGGCCAGCGCCGGGTCATCGGCCACCAGCTGGGCCGCGGCCCGCAGCACCAGATCGGGCGCTTTGAGCGGCTGGACCCGGCCGGCGAACACCACCACGGTGCCATCGGCGGGCAGCCCCAGCTTGCGCCGGGCCGCGGCCGCGGCCCCGGGGCGGAACACGGTGAGATCCACCCCCGGGTTTACCGTCCACACCCGGGCCGGGTCGGCGCCGTACAGATCGACCAGCTGGTGGGCCTCCTGGTCGGTGTTGGCTACCAGCCGGTCCGCGATCGCCACCACCTCGGTCTCGCCGCGCAGCCGCATCTCCGGCTCGGCCGCGTCCCCGCGGGCCAGCGCCGCGTTCTTCACCCGGCCGAGGGTGTGCATGGACTGAACCAGGGGAACCCCCCAGCGCTGCCGGGCCACGAGCCCAACCTGGCCAGACAGCCAGTAGTGCGCGTGCACCAGGTCGTACCGGCCGGGCGCGTACGCGGCCTCGGTGCGCAGCACCTCGAACGTGAAGTGGCACAGCTGCGCGGGCAGGTCACCCTTGTCCAGCTCCTCGAACGGGCCCGCCGGGACGTGCCGCACCTGTACCCCGGGCACCAGTTCGGCCACGGGCGGGGCATCGCGGGACACCGCGCGGGTGAAGATCTCAACCTCGATCCCGCGCTCGGCCAGCCGCTTGGCCACCTCGACCACGTAGACGTTCAGGCCCCCGGCATCCCCGGTGCCGGGCTGCTCCAGCGGGGAAGTATGAACGCTGACCGTCGCGATCCGCCGGGGGAAGCGTCGCGGCACGTGCACCTCCGACTGATCGTTTGACCTGCCCGGACTGATCAACCACTGGGTCGCACCGGGTGTTCCCGTGGCGCCGCGGGCACTGGCCGGGCCGTGGCTACCGGTCCGTCGCTACCGGACCGTCGCTACCGGACCGGCGGCCACCGGAGCGGCCAGCTGGGGCCCAGCCGCCCGATAGGCTCAGCAGCATGGCGACGCTGGTGCTGCTGCGGCATGGGGAAAGCGCGTGGAACGCGGAAGGCAAGTTCACCGGCTGGGTGGACGTGGGCCTGTCGGAACGGGGTAAGTCCGAGGCGGTCACCGGGGGGCGGCTGCTGCGTGAGTCGGGGGTCCTGCCCGACCTGGTGCACACCTCGGTGCTGACCCGGGCCATCCAGACCGCCGACCGCACGCTGGAAGCGGCCGACCTGCTGTGGCTGCCGGTGCGCCGGTCGTGGCGGCTGAATGAGCGGCACTACGGCGCGCTGCAGGGCAAGAACAAGGCGCAGACCCGGCAGGAGTTCGGCGACGAGCAGTTCATGCTGTGGCGCCGCTCCTACGACGTGCCCCCGCCGCCGCTCGACGACGACAACCCGGACTCACCCGTGCACGACCCCCGGTACGCGCTGCTGCCCACGGAACTGATGCCGCGCTCGGAGTGCCTGAAGGACGTGCTGATCCGGCTGATGCCGTACTGGCACGACGTGATCATCCCCGACCTGGCCGCGGACAAGACGGTGCTGGTCGTCGCGCACGGCAACTCGCTGCGCGCCCTGGTCAAGCACCTGGACGGCATCTCCGATGCGGATATCGCCGGGCTGAACATCCCGACCGGGATACCGCTGGTCTACGAGATCGGCACCAGCTTCCAGCCCAAGGTGCCCGGCGGCCGGTACCTGGACCCGGCCGCGGCGGAGTCCGCGGCCGAGGCCGTGGCCAACCAGGGACGCTGACCCCGGCGCCGTCCCGGACGGCGGTCCGCTTCGGCGTCCCCGTGGGAGGCGGTTGCGTTATGCGTAGGGTGGTGCGTGTGCGGCATATGTCCGCGGGCCGGCCCGCACATGAATAGATGGATAACGGGGCCGGTCCGCCTGGGGCGGCCAGCGGCGATTCCTGCTGCTCCCGCATACCATCGTGGTGTGTGCGTGCAGGTGGCGGTCAGGATGACCGCGCGGCCCGGTGAGCTCGGCGGCCCCGCGACGGGAGCCCGCATAGCATGAAGATCCGGAAGGCCGGCAAGGCGCATCAGCTCCGGGAGCCTTCCGGGCAGCGCCGCTCGCCGTCCCGGCTGCCGGCCGGCATCGCCGCCGTGCTGTCCGTGCTCTCTTCGTCCGCGGTGGTCATCGACAGCGAGGACCGGGTCCTCCGGGCCAGCGCCGCGGCCCGGTCGTTCGGCCTGGTCAAGGGCGACCGGCTGATGGTGGGCGAACTCCTCGCGCTGGCCCGCCAGGTCCGCAGGGACGGCGAGATCCGGGAAGGCGAGATCGAGGTGTCCGGCACCAAGTTCGGCGGCCGGACCACCAGCTTCGCGGTGCGGGTGGCGCCGCTCGGCTCCGGGATCGGCGGCGGCGGCCTGGTGCTGCTGCTGGCCGAGGACCAGACCGAGAGCCGCCGGGTGGAGGAGGTCCGCCGGGACTTCGTGGCCAACGTGAGCCACGAGCTGAAGACCCCGGTCGGCGCGCTGGCGCTGCTGGCCGAGACGGTGGAGGACGCCGCGGATGACCCGGAGGCGGTGCGCCGGTTCGCGGGCCGGATGCGGCAGGAGTCGTCCCGGCTGACCAAGCTGGCCCAGGACCTGATCACGCTGTCCCGGATCCAGGCGGCCGAACCCATCCCCGACCCCATCCCGGTCGACCTGTCCATCGTGGTCGCGGAGGCCCTGGACCGGTGCCGGATGCGGGCCAACGCGCACGGCATCGAGCTGGAGGCCAAGGGCGACCCCGGGCTGGTCGTGCTGGGCGACGAGGATCTCCTGGTCAACGCGCTGCGCAACCTGCTGGAGAACGCGGTCGCCTACAGCCCGGAGAACACCCGCGTGGTCGTCAGCACGACCCGGGTGGCAAACGACATGGCCGAGATCAGCGTCGCCGACCAGGGCATCGGCATTCCCCAGCGCGACCTGGAGCGGATCTTCGAGCGGTTCTACCGGGTCGACCCGGCGCGGTCCCGGGCGACCGGCGGAACCGGGCTCGGGCTGGCCATCGTGAAGCATGTGACGGCCGCGCACGGCGGCAAGGTCACCGTCTGGAGCAAGGTGGGCGAGGGGTCGACGTTCACCTTGCGGCTACCGGTCTCGAGTCGGCCACGCGGTGCGGCCGGGGGCACCCTGCCGTCCGCGGCATCATCAGCCAGGGAGGCCGTGAAGTGACCCGCGTGCTCGTGGTGGAAGACGAGGAATCGTTCAGCGACGCCCTGTCCTACATGCTCCGCAAGGAGGGCTTCGAGGTCGCGGTCTGCCCCACCGGGCCGGCCGCGCTCGACACGTTCGACCGGGACGGCGCCGACCTGGTGCTGCTCGACCTCATGCTGCCCGGGCTGCCTGGCAGCGAGGTGTGCCGTACGCTGCGCGAGCGGTCCAACGTGCCGGTCATCATGCTGACCGCCAAGGACAGCGAGATCGACAAGGTGGTCGGGCTCGAACTGGGCGCGGACGACTACGTGACCAAGCCGTTCTCCTCGCGCGAGCTGGTCGCGCGGATGCGCGCGGTGCTGCGGCGGCGCGGTGAGCCCGAGGACGCCGCGATCTCCACGCTCGAGTCCGGGCCGGCCCGGATGGACGTGGACCGGCACGTGGTGACCGTCCGGGGCCAGCAGGTCCAGCTCCCGCTCAAGGAGTTCGAGCTGCTCGAGGTGCTCCTCAGGAACACCGGCCGGGTGCTCACCCGGATGCAGCTGATCGACCGGGTCTGGGGGGCCGACTACGTCGGCGACACCAAGACGCTCGACGTGCACATCAAACGGCTGCGCGCCAAGGTCGAGACGGACCCGGCCAACCCGCGGCACATCATCACCGTTCGCGGGCTGGGCTACAAGTTCGAGCCGGGCCCCTAGCGCACCCCAACCGCTCCGTTTGCGTTACGCGCTCACGGCGTGGCGGTGGCGGTCGCCCGCGGGGAGGTACCCGGGCTGGCGGTGGGGCCGGCCTGGCCATGGTGCCGGTGCTTGCCGGTGCTGGTCGGCGTCGGCGTCGGCGACGGCGCCGGGGAGAACGTGTCGTAGTAGTCGCCCTTCGGGACCACCGGGACGTCCATGCGCTGCGCGCCGGCGTTCTTGAACGTCAGCACGATAGGGACGTCGGTGCCGCCGCTCAGGCTGCGGGTGAGCCCGTGCAGCACGATCTCGGGCACCGGGCCGGTCAGCAGTGCGCTCTGGTCCCGGGGCAGGTTTACCCCGCCGGCTGGCACGGTGACCGAGGTGGCCGTGCCGGGCGCCGACACGCTGACCAGCCGGTCAGGCGGGCCGGAGTTGACCAGGGCGAGGAACAGGCCGGCCGAGCTGCCCGCGGGCAGTGCGGTGGTGGGGGGTGCCCCGAGCACGAACACGTTGCGGATCGCCAGGGACCCGTTGGCCCCGAGGGGGACGACGGTCTTGGACGCGCCCAGGGTGGGCGGGTGCCACTGCAGGACGGGGGCGTTGGTCCCGGCTTCACAGCCAGCCAGCACGGGCAGCACGGCGGCGGCCGCGACTGCGCAGGCCCAGCGGGCCGCGACGGGGCGCCGGCGGCCGCCCGGCGCCGTGGCCCGGCGCTGGTGGGCAGGACGCGGTGCGGCGCGGCGATGGCCATGGCGGAGCATCACGTGCTCTCCTGGGCTTCGAGGTTGGGTGCACCTGGGATGCCGCACAGCGTATCGGCCCGCGGCGGGATGGCCGCCACCGGCCTGGGTGTGTCGGCTACCGCCGGTGGCTGGTCCGGGCGGGCGGTGGCTGGTCCGGTCAGGCCGCGCCCAGCCCGGCCTGGTTGGCGGCGAGTATCGTGCCGCCGCGCGGGTCCAGCCCGATTGGTCTGGTGCTGCCCAGCTCGCGTATCTCGGTGCCCAGCTGGGTGGTGGGTTCCGGTGCCCGGTAGACGCGGCTGACCGAGCCATCCGGATATACCAGGATCGCGGTCAGCCCGCCCGGCTGGGGCTGGTAGGTGCTGGCCAGGGCGCCCTGCCTATCGGTCAGCAGATGAGCGAATTTCCTGGTGGCCCGGTTGCGCCTGGCCTGCTGGGCCAGGTCCCGGGCCTGCTCAGCGGAGCGAGTGCTCACCCCGGCGAAGTAGACCTTGATGCTGGCCGCGCTCGCCTGCGCGGCCAGCTTGCGCGTGAGCCACGCGCACCGGCAGCCAACCGGGATCAGCATCAGGACAGCTGGCTTGAGCTGGCGCAGCGAGCTAGCCGCACCGTCCACCATGACCCGGGCCGGGGGCAGCTGCCCGCTCGGCTGACTGGCCGCTGGGCTGGGATCGACGGCCTGGGGCTCGCTGGTCGTCTGGGTGGCGGGTGGGACCACCCGCCGGGCGGTGAACATGGTGAGCAGCGTCCCGGCCAGCAGCGTGAGGGCCAGGCAGCTGGCCAGCAGCGGCAGCACCATCCCGTCCCGGGTCAGGGAACCACCGAGCCGGCGGGTCCGGCGGTGTCTGCGCTGCGCGCGCAGCTCGCGGTGGTAGGCCAGCACGTCACGCTCGAGCTCCCGGGCATCGTCCGGGATCACGATGTCGACCGGAGGCAGCGGGTAGTCGTCCCGCTCCGGGTCCCCACCTCTGTTCACGAGCATCTTCTCCGGAGACGTGTCTCGTTGCATCCAGTATGTGCCCCCGTCCCGGTCCTGGCACTGCTGACGGGGCACCCGGTTCTCCGGATTCGTCCGCAGCCGGCCCGCCTCGCGGCCTGGCTGCGCCGGTGCTCACCTGGGGCTGGGCTGGTGCTGGGGCGGGCGCCGGGCCGGCTCTTCCGAGGTCATCAGGCAGAAACCAGCGGGAACCGAGATAATCCGGTAGTCGGCTCCGGTGCGGTCACGGAGCGCCGGCGACACTCCTCGCGGGCCGCTTTGTGGACCACCAAATGAGGGACTGACCTGCACGTTTAACGTTAGCGTCAGGTAAGGCGGTCCGTTGGTCGTGCTAAGATTGCTTTAGCGGAAGGGGTATGTGCCACATGACTTTCAAGGTCGGCGACACGGTCGTCTACCCCCACCATGGGGCTGCTCGCATCGAAGAGATCGAGACCCGGTCGATCAAGGGTGAGGACAAGACGTACCTAGTTCTCAAGGTCGATAAGGGTGACTTGACGGTACGCGTCCCCGCGGACAATGCCGAGCTGGTGGGCGTCCGGGACGTTGTCGGGCAGGAAGGGCTGGAGAGGGTGTTCGAGGTGCTGCGCGCCCCGCACACCGAGGAACCGACCAACTGGTCACGGCGGTACAAGGCGAACCTGGAGAAGCTCGCGTCGGGTGACGTGAACAAGGTGGCCGAGGTCGTCCGGGACCTGTGGCGCAGGGACCGGGAACGCGGTCTGTCCGCTGGTGAGAAGCGCATGCTGGCCAAGGCGCGGCAGATCCTGGTGAGCGAGCTCGCGCTCGCCGAGAAGACCAACGAGGACAAGGCCGAGGCGCTGCTCGACGAGATCCTCGCTTCCTGACCCCACTACGGCGCGCACGTGGCCGGTGAACCGCCCAGGGTAGGGATCGGCGTCGACGTGCATCCGTTCGGGCCTGGGCGCCCGCTGTATCTGGCTGGCCTGCGCTGGCCGGGTGAGCAAGGGCTGGCCGGGCATTCCGACGGGGACGTGGCGTGCCACGCGGCATGCGACGCCTTGCTGTCTGCTTCCGGGCTCGGTGACCTGGGAGCCAACTTCGGTATTGCCGATCCGGCGTGGGCGGGCGCGTCCGGCACCGCGCTGCTGCGCGGCACGGCCAGGCTGGTCGCTGGCGCTGGCTTCATCATCGGGAACGTGGCCATCCAGGTGATCGGCGAGCGCCCGAAGCTGGCCCCGCGCCGCCCGGAGGCGGAAAAGGTGCTGTCCGAGGCGTTGGCTGGGGCCCCGGTGTCCCTGTCCGGCACCACCACGGACGGCCTGGGCCTCACCGGCCGCCGGGAAGGCCTAGCCGCCATCGCCACCGCCCTGGTCATCCCCACCGCCTGACCGCTGCCTGCCTCACCGCGGGCCGGGGTTCCATGATCGTGGTCTGTTTGGGTCGGCTGGGGACCAAGATTGACCACGATCATGGAACGGGGCTACCCCTGGGGATAGAGCCGGTCGGCGTAGCTGGCGCCGTAGTGCCGCTCCAGTTCCGCCATAGTCTCCTCGGTGTCGGCCTGGACGCTCTTGACGATGCGGGCCGTTGACGGCAGCGCCCGCGGGTCCCAGGTGTCGGCGTCCCACAGCTTCGCCCGCAGGAACGCCTTGGGGCAGTGGTAGAAGATCTCCTCGATCTCTACCAGCAGCGCGAGCTTAGGGCGGCTGCCTTTGACGGTCATGTCCCCGAAGAACGGGGCGTCTCGGAGGAGCCGGGCCCGGCCATTGATGCGCAGCGTGTCCGGCCGCCCGGGCACCAGGAACAGCAGCCCCACGTGCGGGTTGCGCAGCAGGTTGGCGAAACCGTCGGCCCGGTTGTTCCCGGCGCGGTCCGGGAGCACGATCGTGCTGCCGTCGAGCACCTTGGTGAAACCGGGCGGATCACCCTTGGGGGACACGTCACAGCTGCCGTCCGCCGCGGCCGTGCCGATCAGGCAGAACGGGGACGCGGCCAGCCACTCCCGGTCGCGTTCGTGCAGCACCGACCGGACCTTGGTCGCCGCCCGCTGACTGGGGACACCCAGCAGCTCGCGAAGCTCGGCTTCTGAGGTGATCTCGACGAGTTCGGTCGTGCGCGGCACGCTGGCTCCTCCGCTCGGTCGGTGGCTGGCCTCCTCAGGCTAACCAGCGGGAGCGGGCGATCACGAGTCCGTTTCGCCGTCTTCGTCGGGCGGGGTGGGCGTGCTGCGCAGCCGGTCGAAGTGCGGGGAAGGCGCGGGCACCGGGGCGCGCATCGGCTGGGGCGGGACCCGGATGGCCGTGCTCGCCGGGGCGCCCGGGTCGACGGGTGTCTCGGCTGGAGGTGTCTCGGCTGGAGGTGTCTCGGCTGGAGGTGTCTCCGCTGGAGGTGTCCCGGCTGGAGGTGTCCCGGCTGTGGCCTGATCGTCGGGGGTCTGACCCGTGGGGGACTCGACTGCGGGGGTGTGGTCAGCGGGGGGCTGGCCCGCGGGGGACTCGCCCGCGGAGGGCGGGGCGGCTGGGTGCCCATCTCCGGAGGTCTCCTCGGCGGCCCCCTCGGCGGCCGGAGGTGATGCTGGCTCCGGCCGGTCGGCCGGCTCGGGGCCCCCCCGATCGGTGGCTGGCTGGCCAGCCGTTGGCTGGCCAGCTGGGGGCTCGCCCGCTGGGGGCTGGCTGGCGGCGGCCCCGGTCACCGCTGCTTCGTCGCCCGGGCGCTGGCTGGCTTCCGGTTCGGTCAGCGGTGGCTCGCTGGCCGCTGACTCACTGGCTGTCGCTTCGGTCAGCGGTGGCTGGCTGGCGGCGGCCCCGGTCACCGCTGCTTCGTCGGCCGCTGGCTGGCCGGCGGCTGGCCGGCTGTCTGGGGCTCCGGTTGCTGGTGGCTGGCTGGCTTGCGGTTCGGTCAGCGGTGCGTCGTTGGCCGCTGGCTGGCTGGCTTGCGGTTCGGTCAGCGGTGGCTGGCTGGCCGCTGGCTGGCTGGCTTGCGGTTCGGTCAGCGGTGGACGGCTGGCGGCTGGGCCGGTCACCGCTG
>Ga0335078_10002907_pt1 | contig 25726 bp, 23 predicted proteins | sample Lox_Sample_32_FD_206711 | JGI IMG/M metagenome (GOLD analysis project Ga0335078, IMG submission 206711) | Soil microbial communities from Loxahatchee National Wildlife Refuge, Florida, United States - Lox_Sample_3.2 | ecosystem: Environmental > Terrestrial > Soil > Wetlands | place: USA... | reverse complement strand
GGAAATCGCTGAGGTATATGTGGAAGAAATGAATCCGCCGGTTCCACGGCCGCTGAAGGAGCTTAAAGGTTTCGCGCGCGTAAGTGTGGCGCCGGGCCAATCAAAATTGGTTGGAGTGGATTTAGACCGCGATGCCTTCTCGCACTACGAGATGGACTCGCATTCATGGGTGGTCGATCCGGGTGATTACAAAATACTGGTCGGCTCGTCTTCAGCGGACATTCGTTTGACGGCGCTCACCTCGATTCACTAGGGCGCGGCAAGTTCCGCTTCAGTAGAATTCCACGCCTTGCGTGCCGACCATGTCCGCCGGTTTGAATTTAGCGTCAAACCGACGCACGCCGACCTGTGTGTGGAATTCAATCTCTGTGGCGTCTTTTGAAAGTGTTTGAGCGCCGTTCTTGAGTTTTTGTGGAAAGTAGAAGATGTAACCTTCATCGCCTCGCGCATCCACCTGCGATCGTGGTTCCGCGTTCATGACCTCAATTTTCACACCCGATGGAAGCTGCTCCAGATAGGTTTCCTCGACTAGATTAATTGCTTCTGTCGGCGGCAGAAGAGTCTGGCCCGTGGCAATCATGGTCAGCTCGATGTTGTCTTCGTCATTGATCAAATATCGGTGCGAGGCAAAATCCGAATCTTCTCCGTGCAAAATCGCTTCACGGTAGAGGGCGCGCCGCATGGTGAGCGCGGAATTCCATCGCAAGACGAATGTTCCCGTGGGCGCGTAAATCTGCGAATCCGCTACGCCATGAGGATTTGAGGCGCTGCCGATTTTGATGTGCGTGTCGGATTCCTGACTGTCGCCATTCAGATAAGGATAGTAGGGAATCGTAATGGTTTTCGCCCACGGCGAACCGTTTAGGATTTTGTCAACATCCTTCGCGGACCATTTTTCAAAATCCGGATTTTTCCATGGTTCGGACGCGGCCCAAATAAAAACTGCGAAAAGGGCCGACAGGGCAGCGGCGATTGCCGCTTTGCGCAGGAGCATGGTTACCTCCCCAAGCCGTCACTTTCTAACACACTAGGATGCGCCAAACGGCTCTCGCATTCAATGGGTGACGCGCATGACGGCGGTCCAGGGGGTGGTGCTATTCGACGGCTTGCACGAGGAACTGTTCCAGCTTGCCGTCAGGCATTTCGTAAATTGTGATGGTCAGATCTCTCTTCTTGCAAGCCACGCGATAGGCGCGAAACAGCATGCCTCCACGGCCTTGCTCGCCGGTCTGCTCGAATTGCTGTGGCGCGCCCATCGGGCCGAGGCTTGACTCAAAATCTTTCACCGCCTGCGGCGAAAAGTAAGCGTTGGCGTTGTCTGTAAATAGCGACCGGTCAATTCTTCCGTGCTGCAGCTCCTCGAAGATTTTGCGGTCGCGGTCGAGTGTGTTTCCGAGAGTCGGTGCCGAACCGCCGCTTTCAAAGAGAAGAGTTGAAATTCCGCGGGCGATGATGCCGGCCGCGCTGCTGGCATCCTCATTTGTGAGTGCAATCACGGCGTCGCGGTCATCCGGAAAAACGTAATTCGCGGAAACGTAGCCGGAAACTTCACCCCCGTGCCGCAAAACGCGATGACCGGCAAAATTACCGACGTTGAGCCCGAGAGAGTATCCAGTTCCATCTCCGTTCTTCAATTTCACTTCCGCTTCCATTGTTTTGTACGATTCAGGCCGCAACAACCGCTCGTTCATCATGGCGATGTCCCACTTCGCCAGATCTCCGGCCGGCATTGCCAGCTCTCCCGCAGCGAAAAGCCAGCCCGGGCCTTCCTTCGGCGCCGGGCGGAGCGGGCCGAGTGCGTAGCGCATGTAGCCCGTCGCATCTGATGGAGTGAGGGCTGCCATATTCACGTCGAACGCGCCCTGCATGTTGAGCGGGGTGAAGATGCGCTCCTGCAAAAATTGCGGCAGCGGTTCGCCGCTTACTTTTTCCACAATCACGCCTGCGATCACGAAATTTGTGTTGCTGTATTGCCATTTCGTGCCTGGGTCGAAATCGAGTGGCTTCTTGGCCCACAGATTCAAAATTTCCTGTGCGGAAATCGGATGCGTCATGAACGGAGGCACGTAATCCTGCGGCCAGTAATCCTGATAGCCCGAAGTGTGTGAGAGCAGTTCGCGGATCGTCACTTGATCGGCCTTAGTCAGATCCGGCAAGTATTTCGCAACCGGATCATCCAGAGAAAGCTTGCCCTGCTCCACGAGCATCATCACCGCCGTTGCGGTGAATTGCTTACTAATCGACCCAATGCTGTAGCGCATATCCGGTTGCGCAGGCTTCTTCGGACTGATCCGCGCGTCGCCGAACGCGTGCAGATACGCGATGTGGCCGTCCTTCACGATGGCGATCGAAACGCTGGGTACACCTGTGTCTTCGAGCGCCTTCGCGGCAATCTGATCAACCTTCGACGAAATCTCGTTCGGCAGCGTGTTCACAGTTTGCGCCGCCACTTGCGGCGCGCCCGCACTGAGCGTTGCTACGGACAACACGCCAATCACTGCAGCGACTGCAATTGCTCGCGCGGCGCCCATCAAGCATTGAAATCTCCTCACGTTTCGCTCCTCTGATGGATGCACAGGTATTCCCTCTGCCATCTGCTGAATAATTCCCGCAAGAATATCATCCTACGCGGCTGCCGCATCACTGAAGAAGCACAGTTGGCCGATCTGGGCTGATTTAGATCGCAGACTCGGCCAGTTTTCCGCTTGGTGGCAAACGCCTCCAGCGACATGCACTAAACTGCATTCGGCGTAGACAAGCAGCTTGGATATGCAGTATTCTGCTTGTGGCACGACTCCTTCGCTATGGCGACACATCAACCGTCCGAAATCAATGCCGATAAGAGTCAGGCTGCAGCTGCGCAGATTGCTGGCGGCATGGAGGACGATTTTCTCGTCGCGGTGGGCAAGCGCGTGCGCGAAATCCGCGCGCGCCGGGGTATGACGCGAAAGCAGACGGCGCACGAAGCCGACGTTTCCGAGCGGCACCTGGCGCAGCTGGAATCCGGCGAGGGAAATATTTCCATTGTCCTGTTGCGACGCATCGCCGTCGCGCTGAGCGTTTCGATGAGCGATTTATTTATTCCCGAAACCGACCAGCCAGGGGAAAAACAATTGATTCAGCGATTTCTTGAAAGGCTGCCGGCGCATCGCCTGGAAGACGTTACTTCTCGCTTGATGCATGATTTTGTGGACGAAGAAAAATCGCGCGGCGCGCGAATCGCGCTGATCGGTTTGCGCGGAGCGGGGAAGTCGACGCTCGGCGCGCGCCTTGCCGCCGAATGGCGCGAACCGTTTGTCGAACTCGACCGTGAAATTGAAAGGGACGCGGGCATGCCGCTCGCTGAGATTTTTTCGTTGTATGGCCAATCCGGCTACCGGCGCATCGAAATGAAGACGCTCGAACGCGTGCTTCGCCAGCGCGATCGCGCTGTGATTTCCGTCGGCGGCGGCGTGGTCTCAGAAAAGGAAACCTACGATTATTTGCTCGCGCACTGTTACACCGTATGGATTCAGGCGCAGCCGGAAGAGCATATGTCCCGCGTAATCGCGCAGGGAGATTTCCGCGCGATGGCGGAGAACAATGAAGCGATGGAGGATTTGCGGCGCATCCTCACTGCGCGCGAGCCGCTCTACCGGAAAGCGGACGCCAGTGTGGATACCAGTGGCGAATCCGTGGAGCAAAGTTTTGAAAAACTGAAACAGGCACTGCAATCGAATTCCCAATAGGGAGGCAAGCGTGGAATCGTCCGCGACGCGAGAAACGCAAGCGAAGATGCAGCCGGTGGATTATCAAACCGATCCGTCGCAGTACAAGCATTGGCGGCTGACGAAGGACGGCGCCGTTGCGACCATCAACATGGACGTGAACGAAGAGGGCGGCATCCGGCCGGGTTACAAGCTGAAGCTGAATTCGTATGACCTTGGCGTGGACATCGAACTGCACGACGCGCTGCAGCGAATCCGGTTTGAACATCCGGAAATTCGCGCGGTTGTCATCACCAGCGCGAAGCCCCGCATTTTTTCTTCCGGCGCAAATATTTATATGCTGGGCCAATCCAGTCACGCGTGGAAAGTGAACTTCTGCAAATTCACGAACGAAACCCGCAACGGAATTGAAGACACGAGCGCGCATTCCGGCCTGAAGTTTCTTGCCGCGCTGAACGGCACAACCGCCGGCGGCGGATACGAGCTCGCGTTGGCGTGTGACGAAATTATCCTCGTGGACGATCGGTCGTCGGCGGTGAGCTTGCCTGAACTTCCGCTACTTGGTGTTCTGCCCGGTACCGGCGGACTGACTCGCGTGACCGACAAGCGCCGCGTGCGTCACGATTTAGCGGACATGTTTTGCACGAATCCCGACGGCGTGAAAGGCGAGCGCGCGAAAGAATGGGGCCTGGTGGATGACGTGGTGAAGACGCAGCACTTCGCCGAGCATATCAAACAGCGCGCGCAGAAACTCGCGGATACTAGCACGCGTCCGGAAGGCAGGCGCGGCGTTCCGCTTCGCAAACTCAATCGCACCATTGACGACGCGGGTCTGCACTACGAATTTGTGGACGTCGCCGTTGATCGCCAAGCGCGTACGGCTATGTTTACCATCAGCGGCCCCGATTCGATGATGGAGAAAACCGTCGAGGAAGCGCTGGCGGCCGGCTGCGACTGGTGGTTCCTGAAAATGGCGCGTGAACTGGACGACGCGATTCTATCCATGCGCACGAATGAGCTTGAGATCGGCCTTTGGATTTTGAAGGCCAAGGGCAATGCGGATGTGATTCTGGCGATGGACGATTTCCTTTTGAAGCATCAGGACAATTGGTTTTTCCGCGAAGTGCTGGGCATGATGCGCCGCGCATTCGCACGGCTGGAAGTTTCTTCGCGTTCGCTCTATGCCCTTATCGAACCTGGATCCTGCTTTACGGGCACTCTGTTTGAGCTTGCGCTCGCCGCAGACCGGATTTACGCGCTTGATTCCGCAGAAGACGAAGCGGTTGCGGAAATCGTTCTTTCGGGAATGAATTTCGGCGCCCTGCCGATGGTGAATCACCTTTCACGACTTGCCGCGCGGTTCCATCGCGATCAGGAAAAAATGGAAGCGTTGCGCAAGCTGATTGGCACGCGGTTGGATCCTAAGCGAGCGCAGGAATTGGAGCTGGTCACTGCCGCGCTCGACGATCTCGATTGGGCCGACGAAATTCGGCAGGCCATCGAATTGCGTGTGGCGCTTTCGCCAGACGGTCTGACGGGTCTTGAATCGAATCTGCGGTTTGGCAGTGCGGAAACTTTGGAGACGCGGATATTTGGACGGCTTTCTGCTTGGCAGAACTGGATTTTCATTCGCCCGAATGCCGTCGGGCCGTCAGGTGCGCTAAAGGTGTACGGCAGCGGCGCGCCGGCAAAATTTAATTGGGAGAGGGTCTAATGGTCGATTATCTGGAAAAAATTCCGAACAACATTGATCTGGGGCGAGATCGCGTGCTGCAGCGCGCGCTCGAACACTGGCAACCCGCGTACCTGAACTGGTGGAATGACGTTGGCCCGAATGAAAGCCACGGCTATGACGTCTATCTTCGCACAGCCATCAGCGTGGAACCGGACGGCTGGGCGCAATTCGGCTATGTGCGCATGCCCGAATATCGCTGGGGGATTTTTCTTCAGCCGCGGGACGAAAGCCGGCTGGTGAATTTCGGCACACACAAAGGCCAGCCCGCGTGGCAGGAAGTTCCGGGTGAATATCGGTCCACGCTGCGGCGCATCATTGTCACGCAGGGAGACACCGAGCCCGCGTCCGTCGAACAACAGCGGATGCTGGGGCTTTCGTGCCCTTCGATGTATGACCTGCGCAACATTTTCCAGGTGAACGTTGAAGAAGGCCGCCACTTATGGGCGATGGTTTATTTGCTACATCGCTATTTTGGCCGCGACGGCCGCGAGGAGGCGGAAGCATTGCTCGATCGGCGATCGGGTGACGCGGATAATCCGCGGATTCTCGGCGCTTTCAATGAGCCCACGCCGGACTGGCTGGCGTTTTTCATGTTCACGTTCTTCACGGATCGCGACGGCAAATATCAATTGTGCTGCCTGGCGGAATCCGGCTTCGATCCACTCGCGCGCACTTGCCGCTTCATGCTCACCGAAGAAGCACACCACATGTTCGTAGGCGAAACGGGCGTAGGGCGCATTGTGCAGCGCACATGTGACGTGATGAATGAACACAAGATCAGCGATCCGGCCGACGTGCGTGCGATGGGAGTAATTGACCTAGAAACCATGCAGCGCTACATCAATTTCCATTACAGCGTGACGATCGACCTCTACGGTTCAGACGTTTCCTCCAACGCGGCGAATTATTATTCGACGGGGCTAAAGGGCCGCTTTGAGGAAACCAAACTCAACGACGATCACGCGCTTAGCGATGCCGAATATCCCGTGTCGGAGGTGATCGGCGACAAGATCGTCACGAAGAACGTCGCTGCTCTGACTGCACTGAACGAGCGGCTCCGCGACGATTACATCAAGGAAGTCGAGAGCGGGCTGGGCCGCTGGAATCGCATCATCGAAAAAGCGGGCCTGGCATTCCGTTTCCGGCTGCCGCACAAGGGATTCCATCGCGCCATCGGGAATTTCGCCGGGCACCACATCAGTCCTGACGGCGTGGTGATGACGCGCGAGCAATGGGAATCGCACGCGCACGAATGGATGCCGAGTGCGTCGGACTACGCCTACGTGCAGTCGCTCATGGCCGGCCGCTGCGTCGAGCCGGGCAAATTTGCAAATTGGATCGCGCCACCGATTCGCGGGATCAACAATCAGCCGCTGAATTTTGAGTACGTGCGGTTCAATTAAGATTGGATGCGGTGCGCGCTGCGTGACGATTTGTGTTTACGCAAAGCGCTTGACCCTTCGGCGGTTTCCGAACATTATTCACCCGCCAAATTAAGGAATATTCATGCCGAAAGTGATATATGTTTCGCCCTCGGGCGAATCGCGCGAGATCGAAGCGCCCGTCGGTATGACGGTGATGGCCGCCGCGCTGAAAAACGGCGTCGAAGGAATTTTGGCTGAATGCGGCGGCGTGTGCATGTGCTCCACGTGCCATGTGTTCGTGGATGAGAAATTCATGTCGAAGATTCCTCCGGCGCGGGATACGGAGGAAGCTGTGCTGGAAATTGCGGCCATCGAGCGCAGGCCGAACAGCCGCTTGAGTTGCCAGATCAAAATGACGAACGATCTCGACGGCCTGACCGTTCACTTACCGGAAAAGCAACGCTGAGCATCAAAAGCGTGGCGTCACGCATCGCATCACGGGAAAAATCGGATGGGCGCGGGCACAGTCATTGTCGGCACAGGGCAGGCAGGATTTCAGGCCGCCGCATCGCTGCGTTCGGAAGGCTATCTGGACCTGATCACGCTGATCGGTGAAGAACCGCACATTCCTTATCAGCGTCCTCCGCTTTCCAAAGGATTTATTCTCGGCACGCAGGACGCAGCCGCCATCGAGCTGCGGCCCGCCAGTTTCTACAAGAATCACGACATCAACTTGCTGTGTGGCGAGCGAGTCGTCGCCGTTTTGCCTTCCGAGAAGCAGGTGGAAATCGCCAGCGGCGGAAATCTTTCATATGATGCCCTCGTTCTTGCCACCGGCGCGACCAATCGCAAACTTCAAGTCCCCGGCGCTGAACTCGACGGAGTCGTCTACCTGCGTTCGCTCGCTGAGAGCATTTTCATCAAAGAGCGTTTGCTGGAAGTTCGCGAGATTGTCGTGATCGGCGGCGGCTTCATCGGACTTGAATTCGCGGCGGTTGCCGCGACTTTCAAGAAGAAAGTGACTGTCGTCGAAGCCCTGCCGAGGCTGATGGCGCGCGTCTGCGCGCCCGTGATTTCCGAGTTCTTTCGTGAACTGCATGCAAGCAAGGGTGTGAGGATTCTGTGCGATCAAACTGTGACGGAAATTCGCGGAAAGAATGGGATCGCGGACACGGTTGTGTTGAAAGGCGGCTCGGAGCTTCACGCGGATTTGGTTCTGGTCGGCATTGGCGTCGTGCCAAACGTCGAACTCGCGCGCGAAGCGGGTCTGGCTGTCGCGAATGGGATCTGCGTGGATGAATATTTGCGCACCAGTGACGCGAACATTTTCGCCATCGGCGACTGTGCCGAATATCCCAATCGATTCGCGGAAGGGGCGCGAATCCGGTTGGAATCAGTGCAGAACGCCGCCGATCAGGCTGCGTGCGTTGCGAAAACAATCTCCGGCCGGCCGACGGTTTACAGCGACGTTCCGTGGTTCTGGACGGATCAATACGACATCAAGCTGCAAATGGTGGGGATTTCCGCCGGGCACGATCGCATTGTGACGCGCGGCAGCCGAGAGGCTCGAAAACTTTCCGTTTTCTATTTTAAGGGCGATCGGCTTATCGCCATTGATTCCATCAATCGTCCCGTGGATCACATGATCGGGAGGAAAGTGATGGCTTCAGGCGCTCAGCTGACGGCCGAGCAGGCTGCGGATGAATCGTTTGACTTGAAGAAAATGGCGATCGCCGGCGTCTAAGAATTTTCCGCAGCTTGCGCCATCGGCGTGCCGAGCGCCCCGCCCAGCTCTTTACGGAAGAAGTGGTTGTAGAACAAGATTCCAATTTTGCTGATCATCTTCGTTGTGAACCCCAGTTCTTTTCTTCGCACCCCGTCCGCCGCCATGCCCTGGCCGCCATAAATTCTCCGGAAGGCCAGGCACAACAGCAAATAAGTCATCTTTCCGGCAAACGGCCAATTCTTCGGCCGACCCTTGTTCATCCTCTTATAGGCTTCCCGCATGGAATAGAACTGGTCCCAACAAATGCGATTTTCCGTCAGTAATTCTTCACGCGTCATGTGTGCGTGCTTGATCAAATCCACTTCGTTCGATTCTTTCAGCCAGAACCGCTCGGACGGAATGGCGGTGGTGTGCTTGGGTACAAACGCGGGCGCGCCGATGTTGCGCAAATCCGTCACCATCTCGTGGAAATCTTTCGTGCCGGGATAAGGATGATACATGGTGAACTGCGCCAGGATGGTGCCCGACTGGAGTGCGAACTCCCGCATGGTGCGAATCGTTTGAACGGTATCCGGCTCCAGGCCGCAGATAATCGAACTCAGCACGCAAATTCCAGCATCTTGGATCTGCTGGATCGTTTCCACCATCTTCTGGCCGGTGGGGTTCCAGGTTTTGTTGGCGCTCTTCAGCGATTCCTCTGAAAATGATTCGATCCCAATCAGCGCTGCGCGAATGCGCATCTTGTCATGCATTGCCGCCAAATATTCGGGGTCGCTGGTCGCTTCCACCGTCATCTGCGTGAAGCCGTACAGATTCTTGGGTACGGAGCGGTCGTACTCATCGAAAAACTGTAAGCGCTCTTCGCGGATTCTCTCCAGTTCTTTTCTCTTTTGAGGGCTTGGCTCGCGCGCGATGCGTCCAAGCGTAGATGGATTGAAATTGTCGTCCGCGAAAATAATGTAGCGGTAGCCCTTGTCGTAAAGCTCGTTGGCCTCTTCGATGATTTTGTCGGTCAGGCGCAGCCGTGGTTGCCGCCCGTCCGTAACCCACACGGAACAGAAACTGCAATTTTCCGGACATCCCGCGACGGTCTGCACCGTCGGAAACATGTACGTGGAAGGATCGAGCAGGTCCCACCGCGCCTTCACCAATCCACTGCCCGGAACACGCCCGCCGGCGTAGTGTTTCTGCAGTTTTCCGGCCAGCGCGTCCTCAATCACTTTCGGCCAGATGGCGTCGCCGTTTCCCGTCACCACTGCGTCCGCGCCCATCTCCAGCGGCTCATCCGGAAAAATCGTCGGATGGATGCCACCCATGATCACGGTCGCGCCGCGCAACTTTGCTTCCTTGAGGAGCCGATACCCGGCCACGCAGTTTCCCGTGGCGATACCGATGCCCACGATGTCGCCCTTTTCAATTATCTTCGGATCGAACGGCTTGACGGCTTCATCCACAAGGATCGGATCGCCGACCAACTCTCGCGGTGTTGCCTGCGCAATCACAAAAAGCCACCGCGGCGTGATGACGCTGTATCCCATCGTGGTCACGGACGGATTCAGCAGAATTACTTTAGTCATTCACACACTCCGATTTTTCCGCGCCATTCATGGCGTCAGCGCTGCCCGTGACAACAAAGTTCCAGCGGCTTAGAGGTAAGGACGCACCTGCGCCGTGCCTTGCACCGTGACTGTCAATTTCCACAAGCTTCTAATTGCGCTGAACGGAAGGAGAACCAGAACCTGGACAGGCCACAGCGGAGAAAGCACGAACGCACTCCGCGCGATTGGACCCCGCAGCGCGCCCTCGCGGTCCATCGTGGCATGAGCCAAAGTCTATCTTTGTTGGCGCGGTGAGGCAAGTCTGGATTCAAACTTCATTGCCGCGAAGCGCGATTCAAGAGCGAAGCTACCTCCGCACGAGTGGGCATGGAAGGCGCCGTGCCATAACGAGTGACGGAAATTCCGGCAACGGCGCAGCCAAAGCGCGCGGCGGCGACTATGTCGAGCCCTTCAGAAAGCGCGACAGCAAAGCCGCCGTTGAAGGCGTCACCAGCGCCGGTGGTCTCCACGACGGCTCCGGCGTCGATCGCCGGAACGCGCTGCGAGTGTTTTGCGTTTTTCACGAGCGCGCCTTGTGCTCCGAGCGTCAGCACCACATTGCGCGCGCCGCGCGCCAGCAACGCATCTGCAGCGCGTTCGGCTTCGGCGAGATTCGTTACCTCCAAGCCCGTCAGCGTCGCGGCTTCGGTTTCGTTCGGCGTCATGTAGTCACACAAGGAAAAAATGCTCTGCGGCAACGCAAGGCCCGGCGCGGGATTCAGAATCGTCGTAACCCCCAGCCCATGCGCCAATTTCAATCCATGCTCCACACTGGGCACCTGCAGTTCCAGTTGCGTCAAAAACACTGCCGATTGTGCAATTGCGTCGCTCGCGGAATCAATTTCAGCGGCAGATACGTGAAAGCACGCACCCGGCACAACGATGATTGCGTTCTCGCCTTTCACTTCATCCACTATGATTGTGGCCGCGCCGGTTGGGTGCTCGGTGGTTTCATAGACGAATTTCGTATCGATGCCTTCCTGCGCGTAGGTCTGGCGCGCCAGATCCCCGAAAGTGTCTTTGCCCAATTTGCTGATGAAGCTTACTTGCGCGCCGAGGCGTGCAGCCGCCACCGCTTGATTCGATCCTTTGCCGCCAGGGCCGAGTTTGAAATCGGATCCCATGATGGTTTCGCCCCAGGCGGGCACTTTCTTTGTCCGGAAGGCGAGGTCGGCGACGAAGCTGCCGAGAACCGTGATGGACTCTTTCGTCATGGAATTGTCCCGAGTGTGAGCTTCTGCTCTTGGATCACGTTAAGAGCTTTGATACGCGTGCGAAATCAATACGAGTGCAAGCACGTAGAAGATGAACATTCCGACCAGATACATTTTCGCGCGGCTGCTTGCTCCGCGAAATTCGTGCCACACGAACACTCCCCATAGCGCGGCGACCATCGGCGAAGCCTGGCCAATGGCGTAAGAGATGGCCACGCCGACCAAACTTGCCGCGACGAAATTGAAAACCGTGCCGACGCCCCAAATTGCGCCACCGATGATTCCGAGGACGTGATACGAAACCGGCGCAGCGAAGTATCCACCGAAGCCCACCGGCGCGCCTTCCAGCGGTCGCCGCATCATGATGACGTTGAAAACGAAGCAGCAGACTAGCGCGCCAAACGTGAACAGCACCGCGGTTGTGTAAGGTGTGAGCGGTTGCGCCGCCGTCATTGCGCGCGTGACGAACGGGGCGAACGTGCCCATCAGCAAACCAGAAATCACGCACACGATGACGCTTCTTCGCGAAACTGTTGCGCTATTCCCGCTGCGCAGTTCGCCGTACGCTTTGCCAATCAGGATGATGGCGAGCAGTGCCATCGCCACGCCGGCGCCCAGTATGGCCGCGCTGCCTTTTGGTTGGATCAGGTAGCTGAGAACCACGCCTTCGACCAGCGCGATGCCGATTGAAATTGGGAATGCGATCGCCAGGCCAGCCATTCCGATTCCGGCTATCAAGAGAAAATTCGCGATATTGAAAATGAATCCGCCGAGCGCCGCATAAAATAAATTGAAGGGCGCGGCGGAATGAAAATTCGCAAGGAATCCGTCCGAGCCGCCGGTGGAACCCATGGTGAACGCCAGCACCAGCGAAATCAGGTAAATTCCGAGCGCATAATCCCAGTAATACAGCTCAAAGCGATAGTTCTTCGTCAGCTTCTGCGTGTTGGCGAACGATCCCCAGCAGATTGTGCTGAGGATGGTCATGACGAGCGCGACGGCAAATGTTTGCGGCACAAACATTAACGAAATTCCTTTTCGCGCGTCTGCTTTGCGGGAGTTGGCAACCAGCGATGGCGGCAGCGCCCGCGATGCGCCTGATGTTTACTCCGTTTTGCCGGGGAAATCCAGCGTGGACTTGTAGGAAGGCCTGAAGAGACGATTACCGTGTTCACCGTATGGAACCCGTGCGCGCCTGCGAGTACGGTAAGAGTGGAAGTAGCGAGTTTGAAAATGTCCGGCAATACGCTAATGAGGCTCCCGGTCCGCGCTTCCTTCGTCGCACTGGCGATTCTGTCCGGTGCGTCATTTTCACCACAAAATGGAAACAGAGGAATGCCCAAAGATCCAAACGAACTTGTTCGCGAAGTGATTGCCAATGAGATCCAGAAGCAAGCGCAGGATCACAGCAACTGGCAATATATGGAGAGCAAAAAAGAGGGCGGCGAGGTTCAATTGCTGGAAATAGTGGGAACGCACCAGGGCGATATTCACCGTGTGATTGCCGTAAACGGTCACCCGCTTTCAGTCACGGAGGCTCGGAAGGAAGATGCACGGATTCATCGGCTCGTTTCCAATCGACAGCCGCTCGAAAGTGCGTACCGAAAAGAGAAAGAGGATTTCAACAACGAGTTGCATTTGCTTCGCATGCTGCCGGACATTTTCGTTTATCGATATGCCGGCGAGGAAGGAAGTCTCGTCAAACTGCAGTTCAAACCAAATCCTGCGTTCCATCCGTCGGGCCATGAGGCGCAAGTCTTCCACGAAATGGAAGGGATCATTTGGGTCGATCCGAAAGAGACGCGGCTCGCACGAATGTCCGGACGATTGACGAGAGAAGTGAAATTTGGAGCGGGGATCTTGGGTTATCTGGACGCCGGCGGAACTTTCGACGTCGAGCAGCAGGAGGTCGCGAACGGATTCTGGGAACTTACGCGGCTTGACGTAAACATGAATGGCAGAATGCTATTTTTCAAGACAATCAGCGTGAAACAGAACGTGGAGAACTACGATTACAAGCCAGTGTCAGCTAACATTACTCTGCAGCAAGCCGCGGAACTTTTGGAGCGCGGGTCGACCGCAGCCCTGCGAGAGCGCTCGCAGCACACAGCAAGGATGTAATTACTCCGCACCGCCCTGATCCCTCCCCAATAGTTGTCCCGATCTTCCAAAAGAGCTTGAACTCAACGATGCGGTTTGACGCACACGCGATGAAAAGAGAAAGTATCCCCTTGGAGTGACGCTCATGTCGGAGTCTTGGTCGAAGCAGTCCAATTCTTGACGAGCTAATCTCGTGTTTTCCATGAGCCAAACTAGCGAGGACTAACAGAATGTATCCTCAAAAGCTGGAGCTGGTCTGCGCGGCAACAACAGGCTGGTTCTAATTCGAGCAGGGCAAGAGAAAGGATGCTTATGAAACGAGTGGTGATGGTTTTGGCACTTTTAGTTGTGATGGCGAGCTGGGTGGGCGGTGCGCAAGGAAATCAAGATGGTGCGGCGACAGCGCGGGCGATGGTCGCGGGCGTGGCAGACGTTGCGTGGCTTGCGGGCCGATGGGCGGGAACGGTGGGAACGGGAACGACGGAGGAAATCTGCTCGGAGCCGGTGAGCGGCGTGATGATGTGCATGTTCCGCGCGATGAACGAGGGGAAAGTTCAGGGGCTGGAGTTCATCACGCTGCGCGACGTGGCACCGGGCTTGGAAGAGCGCGCGCGGTTTTTCGGACCGGACTTGTCAGAGGAGCAGGGAGACAACGGCGTCACGTTGCGTCTGGCGAGTCTTTCGCCGACACAGTTGGTGTTCAACAACGCCAAGGAAAATGGAATTGTGAAGCACATCACCATCAATCGGCCCGGGCAAGATGAATTTTCGACGCACATCGAGCTGGTGGATGGAACCGGGAAGACAAGTTTCATTGATTCCCAGTGGAAGCGGGAGAAGTAGGAAAACGGCGGGGAGCAAAGTCGAAAGCCGATGACCCGTGCCGCAGAACGGCACTGCTAAAGTAAATTCCGCGCTGCACGCGGGAACACCGGAATTAGTGACCGTGTGCGGCGGTTGCGTGGATAGAATTCAATGGCCAACGGCCACCTTCGGCGTATACTCACCGCAATTTGGGCCGAGGAATTTGACGGGGCGAAAATGTCTGCGGCGCAAACCACTGTACCTCTCTTTTTTGCTCTTTGAGTGGGGCACGAGGAAACTTTGCGTGACGGAAGCGCCCGGCGTGAAAGGAAGGAGAGACTATGTCGAAATATCCGGCCAAGGTTGCCGGCCCTCAATTAGAACTGCATATTTCAGAAGAGGGCGACGCGGTCGTGGTGAAGTGTGCGGGCCTATTGACCGCGGAAAATGCGCCGGCGCTGAAGAATCTGGTAAGAAGCATGATTCCCCAGGAAGAGCGAATCGTGCTGGATCTTAGAGATGTTTCGACAATGGACAGCTCGGGTTTAGGAGCGGTGGTGAGTCTCTACGTTTCGGGGAAGAAGGCGAAGTGCGAGATTCGACTCGTCCATTTGAGCGCGAAGGTGAAAGAGTTGCTTGGGTTGTCAAATCTGCTTTCGGTGTTCGCGGATTGCGGAAATTATGGCGTGAGGATGCCGTAGAAGAGAAAAGCGGAGGAGGCGCGGGGCCGTATCGGCGCAATCAAGATCCCCGCACGAGCCGAACCAGCTTCAGCAAAACCAGATGCGCCAATACGACAACTACCGCCGCGATCAAGATGCGACGGACGTACACAACGACGAGAAAAGTCTCCTGCGACAGGGTAAGAGACGGCTCGCGCCGCGTGTCAGGCGCTGGTGGCGGACGGGCGGATCACCGAAATATTTGCCGGAAGGTCGTAGCCTTCTTCCTGAGCAATCTTTTGTGCGTCGGTGCGGATGAGTTGGTCGGAAGCGTCCCGCGCAACGTTGGAGTGACGGCGAAGGACTTCTTCACCCGCCTCGATTCGGACTAGCCACTTCGACTTGGATGAGTCCCACGAAACTTCAACAAGATCAGCTTTCATGGCGGTCCTCCCAAGCGTAGTTTAGCGCGATGGATTCAAGAGAGGAAGCGGGGAGCGGGCGACGCGCCCGCCCCAACCTGAGCGGACACATATGCTGCCGATTCGTGTTTTCGCGGCGTGACACGCGAGAAATTTCGCCGGCTATGGCGACCGAGAGAGCGTGCTCGTGATGCGTTTGGCGAGGTTAAGAGCTACGCCGAGATTTTCTCCGAAGAAACGAACGTCGCCTGTGGCCTTGTAGGCCTGCAGAATTGCGCCATTCTGGCGGCCGAGCGTGACTGTGACGGTAACTTTCGTGGCGCCCGCGACGGTGATGAGTTCGCGCTCGGTTTGATTCCCCTGCCTGAATTTCTCCACTCGGGTGTGAACGGTAACGAGATCCGCTGCGCTTTTTGCCCGGCGATCGCCGCTGCGGTAGACGTCCGAGAAGAATCCAGCGGTACTGAGACGGTCGATCAAGGCTTCATAGATCGCATAGCGAAATTCGGGCGGAATACTCACGTCCGTATCGAGTGGTTCGACGAGAGCCGGTAATTTGCGAAAAGACGCCGATGAAATTGGCGCGACAGGTTTTGCAGAGCCGGCGCTTGCGCCCGGGTTGACGGATCCGTGATTGGGGTTGGCCGCGGGCGCTCGCGTTGCGGGCGCTTCGTCCTTCAGCCGAGCGCCCGCGGTGATTAGATCCGCGCGGAATGACGCTGCACGTTTTTTCGGTAGAGCGAAAATGGCGGCGTGAAGGCCATTGTGCGAGTCGCGATAGGTGATCGTCAGCACGTCAACTTTCTGACGAAGCAAGAGAGTCACGGCAGCGCCGCTGTCATAGGGCGCGGCCATGGCGGCACTCTGCGCAATGTCGCCGACTTTTCCGCCCGCCTGAGTAACTTCTGTGCCGATGAAGACGCTTTCGATGTCTGAAACAAAAAGCGTGTCGCGATTCCTTCCAGCGTCGAAGTGCAATTCTGCGTGATCAATGTAGAGCAGACCACGGATGTCACGTTTCAAATCCTGAAAACCGATGATATGACGCGCCACGATGGGTTTCGAGTCTGACTCTTGCGCGCGGCCGGACGAGGCACCGAGAGCGGTGAAGGCGATGAGAATGAGAAGCGAAGCGCGCGTGAGCATTTTGTGAGTTGGATGCAGTGTACGAGAAAGACTGATTTTGAGGAAATAACCGGCGCACAAAAGAACAACTCGGGGCCGGCCGCGAGATACGCCTTGGCGGCCGAGCGGGTTAGCACAATGGGCCACACACAATTAGTGGATCGCTTTGGATTGGAGAAACGAGCGGGCAACGAGGGCTGGGTCCCGGTGTTGGCCGTCAACGGCATAGTTGAGCGACTGCATGTCGGCGTTGGAAATCTTTCCCGCCAGCGCGGTCACTGCGGCGCGAATTTCGGGATGGGCGGCCAGAATTTCGGGGCGCACGACGGGCACAGCTTCATACGGAGGGAAATAATGTTTGTCGTCGGCCAGGATCACGAGGTCACGCACGGCGAGAAGGCCGTCGGTGGAATTTCCCGCGACTACATCCACCTGATGATCGAGCAATGCGCGATAAAGAAGGCCGAGATCCATGATGCGCGGCGCCGCGGCGAATTTCAGATTGTATGCGCGGGCAAGGCCGGCGTACCCGTCAGGGCGCTCATTAAATTCATAGCCGAAGCCGGGACGCCATTGGGGGGCGACGCGGGCTAGATCGGAAATGGTGAAAAGGTGCAGACTGCGCGCGTCCTCACCACGGACGACGATGGCGAAAGTGTTGTTGAAGCCGAGCGACGGGAAGACTTCGAGCGAAAAGCGTTTGGCGTATTCGTCGTGAACTTTTTGAAACACCGATTGTGAGTCGGTCGCTACTGGATCTTTCAGAATGGCAGTGAGTGCGGTACCCGTGTATTCGACGTAAGCGTCGATGCGGCCCGCGAGAAGCGCTTGCTGGCAGATGTAACTGCCGCTCAGGTAGAAGTGGCGCTCAACTTTGAGATTTGTGCGGGATTCGATTTGCTGAGCGAGGATTTCGCCGAGGATGGCCTGCTCGGTGAAATTCTTGGAGCCGATAACCATTGTGGTGGAATGGTTCGGAGCGCATGCCACGAGAAAAAGCGCGAGGCAAGCTACAAACGCCGCGGGCGGGCGAGGCGGTTTATTCCGCATGGCGCAAGCGCCGCTCAAGAAGAGAGAAGAATCCTTCGGCGGCAAGGGCCAGAATCGCGGCGGGAATCGCGCCGGCGAGAATGAGTTGATTGTTCATCATGCTGAGGCCGCGAAAAATGAATTCACCCAGACCACCGGCGCCAATGGCCGCGGCGATCGTCGCGATGCCGATGGTCAGGACGGTCGCGACGCGAACTCCGGCGATGAGATACGAGGCGGAAAGCGGGAGTTCGACCTGAAGGAGAATTTGGCGATCGGTCATGCCCATGGCGAGGGCGGATCCGCGGATGGCTGGATCGATGCCCTGAATTCCGGCGACGGTATTGCGAATAATGGGAAGTAGCGCGTAGAGAGCTAGAGCAGCGATGGCGAGTCGATCGCCGCGTGCACCTAGCCAGGGAAGTGGGAGAAGGAAGCCAAAAAGCGCAAGACTGGGAATCGTTTCGGCGGCGTTGGCGGTTCCGAGAATTGGTTTTGAAAGCCACGGGCGGCGAGTGATGGCGATGCCGAGCGGGACTCCAATGGCGACCGCAATCAGCATTGAGGCTGCGACCAGCCACAGATGTTCGATGGTAGATTGAAGAATCTGCGATGCGTTTTGGTTAAGAAACTGGAAAAGTGAGTTCATTTCAGCCTCGTTAAAACATTTCGGTCGTCATACTTCGTTATTCCGCTCAGCGAAGATCGATTTCGGTTGTTCGCAGTGCCGCGACGTATTCCGCTGCAAGTGCATCACGCGTGCTCAGGAATTCCCGAGGTGTGTAGACGCCCGTGAGCCGGCCAGCGTCCAGCACTGCAATGCGCGTGCCTAAGAGCAGCGCTTCGCGGAGGTCGTGGGTAACGAAGATGATGGTTTTCGCCAGCGCACGCTGGAGTTGCAGAAACTCACGCTGAATTTCTGCGCGAGTGAGCGGGTCAAGTGCGCCAAACGGTTCATCCATCAGAAGAATCGGCGGATCAGCGGCCAGCGCTCGGGCGACGCCGACACGCTGACGCTGGCCGCCGCTGAGTTCTCGCGGAAGGCGAGCGGCGAATTTCGCGGCGTCCAAGCCGACGATCTGCAGGACTTCTTTCACACGCGCGCTGACGCGATCTTCCGGCCAATCTTCCAGGTGCGGCACGAGGGCGATGTTCCGCTCCACGGTAAAGTGGGGAAAGAGGCCGGTTTCTTGAATGACGTAACCGATCTTGCGGCGCAGCGCGATGGGATCGGCGGCTGCAGCAGGTTCGCCGTTGATGAAGATTTCGCCCGAAGTTGGCTCGTACAGACGATTGATCAGTTTGAGCGCGCTAGTCTTGCCGGAGCCGCTGCGCCCGAAGAGGATAAGCGTTTCGCCGGCGGCGATGCCGAGATTCAGGTTTTGGAGGATCGTGTGCCCGCCAAGCGCGCAGCGTACATTGCGGAATTCGATGGCCGGCGCAGGGGGCATGGCATGGGAGGATAGCGACGCAGCGACGGGGAAGCAAGGAGGCAGAGAAGCCAGGACGGAGGCGCGAAATCCGGTTGCCGCGATGGAGCGCAGGACGCAGAGCAGGTGCGAGGAGACGCGAAGATTAAATGAAATGAGTGAAAAGATTGTTCAGAGATTCAGCGAGGGTGGGGTGGGCGAAGATGCCTTCCCGCAATGCAGTAAACGGGAGTTTGCCCATCATTGCGATTTCAATCATGGACATGATTTCGCCGCCTTCGATTCCAAGCACGGCCGCGCCGAGGATCTGATCCGACCCTGCATCGACGACCGCCTTCATGAATCCGCGTGATTCGGCGGTTTCCAGGGCGCGGGCGACGTAGGTCATCGGCATTTTCGCAACGCGAATGCTCCGGCCTTGAGCGCGAGCTTCAGATTCAGAAAGCCCAATTCGGCCGAGTTGCGGATCGATGAAGACGGTATAGGGCACGAGACGGTTCTCGGTCGAAGCAGTCCCGCGGTTACTTCCTTTTTCAATCAGATTGGTCCGGATGATGCGGAAATCATCGTAGGAAATGTGTGTGAAGGCCGGACCGCCCTTGATGTCTCCCAGCGCATATACGCTGGGCGCGCTGGTTTCGAGTTTAGAGTTCACTTTGATGAATCCGTGTTCATCGGTGGCAATGCCTGCGGCAGGAAGATTGAGTTTGTCCGAATTCGGAGTGCGGCCGGTGGCGACCAGCAGGTGTGAGCCGGTGAAGCCGCGTGATTCCGCGCCGATACGAACGGTGAGCGTGATTTGCTCGCCCGATTTTGCGACCCGCACCGCCTTGGCATTCAGGAATATCTCAACGCCGTCCTGCCTGAGGATCGAAAGAACCTCGTTGGCGATGTCCGGATCTTCACGGCCGAGAAGTTGGGGACCCGACTGAACGATGGTGATTCTGCTCCCGAATCGCAGAAACATCTGCGCGAACTCCAGGCCGACGTAGCCGCCGCCTAGAACTAGCAAATGGTCGGGCACCGTATCGAGTTCCATAATCGAAGTGCTATTGAGGAAAGGAACGGCAGCCAGGCCTTCCAGGGCGGGCATCGATGGGCGCGCACCGGCGTTGATGAAAATATTATCGGCGGTCAGCGTGCGATCCGCACCGTACTTTACGTGGACGATGACGGATTTCGGTGACAAGAAACATGCTTCGCCGAAGAGGATGTCGAGCTTCTCCGTTTTTTCGATGCGAGTCTGGCTGCCTCCGCGGAATTTCTTCACTATCTCCCGCTTGCGCTCGCGAACGCGGCTCATATCCACACCGATGTTTGCGGCCTGCACGCCGAAATCGGCGGCGCGCCGCGCGAGGTATGCAACGCGGGCGCTCGCAACCATCGTCTTTGTGGGCGTGCAACCTTCATTCACGCAGGTGCCGCCAACATGTTCTCGCTCGACGAGCGCGGTGCGAGATCCCGAGGATGCAAGCGCGGTGGAAAGCGGAGTGCCGGCCTGTCCGGAGCCGATGATGATGGCGTCGTAGTGATCCGATCTGGCGGCCGACGAAGTCATAACGTTTTCCTGACGGGAACGCGCCGCTGCGCGATGCTCATGCGACGGCACACTTTTGATGCAAAGAGCGAGGCGCTAGAAGCGCGATGCGATAAAAAGACCGCCGGCGATGGCGACGGCATCTTCGAGAATGGCGATCACGAAGTCAGGGCACTTCAGCGCCTTGACGAGGCGCGTGCGCATCTGATATCCGCCGAATGCTCCTGCGACACCACCGACGATTCCCAGCAGCCCGCCAAGAGCGGCCGATTGCGCGCCCGCAAGCGAAATGACGCTGCCAGCCAAACCTCCCAGAACGATGCGGGAGATCAGTCCCGCCGGCGCGGTGCGACTAGGCGTGGTGGGCAACTTATCCACGACAATTTCAATCAGCGCGAAGACGGTGAACGCGATGGCCCCGACGGTCGAGCCTATGAACGCGAGGCGCGACGTCCCGACGCTAAGCCAGTTCCAGTGCAAGCCCCAGGCGACGGTGGCGGGAGCGGTGAGAGATCGCAGTCCAGCGACGACGCCAATTAGGAACGCAAGAGGCAGGACGAGGGCGGGGCTCATTGAGGAACAAGGATTTACTGGGAAGGCCGGGATGTCAAGAAAAAGGAAAATGGAAGACGGGAGAACGGCGAGCCGAGGCTGCCGGACGCGAACCAGCGACCATCCGGCATTTAGCTGAATTGCTTTTCAAAGTCGGAGAGTTGCTGTTTTAGAGCGGATACCTCTTTTTGGAGAACAGAAACTTGAAGTTCGAGCTCGGAGATGCGCCCGGCGGTAGACGAATCGGCAGTGGGCGAAGGGGTCGCTGCCTGCGGAATTGACGATGACCGTGCGCCGGAGCGGTCGAGCGATCTGCGCGAGGCGTCAGGCTCATCGGAGAGCGCGTGCGCGTAGCGTTGTTCCTTTGTGCCGGGCTGGCGCGGCAGAATTTTCACGAGTGGCGGATCGTGGTCCATCAGTTTTTGCAGGGTAATGATGACTGACTGCAAGTCATCGAACGCATGCATCCGCGACGCGCGGCCGCGAAGCTCGCCTGGAGTCTGCGGCCCGCGGAGAAACAATTCACAAAGGACAGCGCTTTCGAGGCGCGTGAAGTTGAACGCCTCTTGCAGACGATGCTCATATTTCGTGACGCGGCCATCCATGTTGTCGGCCCGTCCGGCAAGGTTTTTCTGCCCGAGCGACTGGAGCGCTGATTCTACAGCGCGGTCGTCAAGATTCATCTCCGGATCGCGATTCGATTTTTGGTTGCAGGCGTTGACGAGCGCGTTGAGGGATAACGGATAGTAGTCAGGCGTAGTGATTTCTTTTTCGATCAGGCAGCCTAGAACGCGGGATTCGGCAGCAGTCAGATGGAGAGACATACGACGAAGATTTTAGCAGACGCGCCCGCATAAAGATGCGCCAGCGCGCTACATGGCTGTGGTAATGATTTTAGTATAGGTGAATTTGATGGTCTCCTTGGGAGTGTTGCCGCCGGAGCCAACGGTGAATGAGGAGATCATCACGTCTTCGAGGGTCCACTTTTCGACGCCCTTGCCGTGATTCATCTCGATCAGAACGACTTTGCTCAGGTGCTCGCCGTCCGAGGACGCCTTGGACAACGCAGCGGATGCTCTGTCCACGGATTTCGTGATTATGAGCCACCCAGGAGTAACTTTGCTGGCCCCGGCGCCGCTGGAGCTGGCGCGCGAAGAAGGCGGCGTGTTGTTGAAGGAATCCACGGCAATCCAGCCTTGATACCCGGCGGCCGTTGAACTTCCTGCCACGGCATTTGCACCGATAAAAATCTGCATGTACGCGGGAGCGGTCGCAGGCGCGACGCGTGGCATCGGCGTCATTGGTTTTGTCTGTGCGTGAGCGGCGATCGAAATAACCGAGAGCGCGACGAGGGAGCAGACTATTGCGGCGAAACGAAATCGGTTCATGGCTAGGATGCCCCCCTTTCAATCGAAACTAACCGACGCGAAGAAGCGTGTCAATGGGACGCGACGATGAAGCAAACGAAACGGCGATCGCGGCGTTTGACTCTCGCTACTCGTAGCGGAGAGCGACGATAGGATCAACTCGGGTCGCGCGGCGCGCAGGGATGTAGCACGCGATGAGCGCGACGACGATAAGGGTCAGTGGGACTGCGGCAAAGGTAACCGGGTCCTTTGTTGAAACGCCGAAGACAAATTTGGAAAGAATGCGGCTGAGCGCGAACGAAGCTGCAAGGCCAACGGCGACGCCGGCGAGGACGAGCTTGAGTCCTTGCCCGAGAATGAGCCCGAAGACGTCGCCATTTTGCGCGCCGAGTGTGATGCGGATGCCAAGTTCATGGACGCGCTGCGCGACGGAGTAAGCCATCAGTCCGTAAAGGCCGACGGCGGAGAGCAGCAACGCGCTGAGGGCGAAGATGGCGAGCAGCACGGTGCGGAAATGCGGGTCGCTGATGGATGAGGAGATATTTTCTTCCATGGTCCGGAAACGGGCGAGCGGTTGATCGGGATTCAGATCGTGCACGACGCCTCGGACTGCGGAAATCTCCGAGTGCGGGTCGCCCTCGGTGCGAAGAACATAGGAAAGTGAAAAGACGGGCAGTATCGTGTCTGCCTGCCGAACCGGGACGTACATTTCCGCGACGGGATCGGTGGCGAGGTTCTGCTTCACGTCCCCGACAATACCGACAACGTGCATAAAAGGAATTTGATTTGTCGGGGTCGCACCAAGCTGGATGAACTTCCCCAGCGCCGATTCACCGGGGAAGAATCGGCGCGCCATGGCCTGGTTGATGATGGCCACGAACGGCGCCTTTTCTGTGTCCGCCGCCGTAAAAAGCCGTCCCTCCAGGAGCGAGACGTGAAGCGTCTGGAGATAATTCGGTGTGACGGCGCGGTAACCCGCGAGCGTGTAATCCTGCGGAGATTTTGGCGGATGGCCCTGCACGTTGAAGTGGAGACTTGAGCCGCCGCCGCTCACGGGAAGGAAACTTGCTGCTCCGACGGAGCGGACGCCTGGCAGCGTGGCGAGGCGATCCGACAACCGGTCAAAGAATTCCATGCGTTGCGCGGACAGTGGCAGGGCTCGCTGCGAGAGCGGGACGTCCACGACCAGAAGATCCGCGGCCTCGAAACCTGGCTGGACGTTCTGCAATTGCGCGAAGCTGCGGAGCAGAAGTCCCGCACCGACCAGCAGAACGATGGCGACGGCAACTTCAGTGACAACCAGCGCGGCACGAAACCGGCGCTGTGTTCCTGAGCCTGTTGATCCGCGCGTGGCTTCGTTGAGCATTGCGCGTAGGTCGAGCCGCGCGGCTTGTAGAGCGGGGGCCAGTCCAAAAAGAACCCCCGCGAAAATGGCGATAGCTACCGAGAAGACGAGAACGCGGCCGTCAATTGCGATGGTGCCTTCATTCGGCATGGTGGTGTGGACGAATGCGATAAGTGCTCCCATGCAGACCCACGCCAGCAGGAGTCCGGCAGCGGCGCCGGTGAAAGCGAGGAGAATGCTTTCCGAGAGGAGCTGGCGCACGAGGCGGCCTCGGTGCGCTCCAATGGCAACTCGAATGGCGATTTCCTGGCGGCGTCCGGACGCACGCGCCAGAAGCAAGTTCGCAATATTGGCGCAGGCGATGAGGAGTACGAGTCCCACGGCGCCGAGAAGAACGAGGAGCGCGGGACGAGCGTTCTGGACGAGCTGCTCGTGGAGAAAAATGATGTTCGCGCCGACGTTCGTATCAAACTTTGGATATTGCTTCTCGAGGCGCTTGGCGATGGTTTGAATTTCCGCGCGAGCCTGGCCAATGGTCACGCCCGGCTTCAAACGCGCGACGGCGATAATGCCGGGATGCCAGGAGCGATCATCAGGCAGGTTCTTCGCCCACGGCGCGAACGGAGTGATTATGTCAACGGGATGAAAGAACTGGAAATTCGGCGGAAGGATCCCCGTGATCGTATAGGCCTGATTATCGAGAACGAGCGTCTGGCCGATCACGCCCTGCGCGCCGCCGAAATGCCGCTGCCAAAAGCCGAATGTGATAAGAGCGACCGGCGGCCCGCCGGCATGGTCTTCTTCTTCCGTGAAGGCATGGCCTTGCAGCACGCTGACGCCGACCAACGGAAAGAAATTAGCGGTAGCCAATTGTCCGGTCACCTGGACCGGCTCGCCAGCACCGGTGAGCGTGAACACCGCGTTGTGAACAGCGGCGACGCCTTCGTACGAAGTACTCTGCGTTTCCCAATCCGCCAAATTTTCGTAGGTCGGATTCATTACTGGAAACGTGGGCATAACTTCAAAGAGCATGCAGAGGCGATCGGGATCGCGGAATGGCAATGGGCGAAGCAGAACAGCGTTGACGACACTAAAAATAGCGGCGTTCGCTCCGATCCCAAGAGCAAGAGTGAGAATTGAGACCGCGGTGAATCCAGGGCTCTTCAGGAAAATCCGGATTGCATAGCGGATGTCGTTCACGAAGGAATGCATCCAGAGCCTCCTGTGCCGGTTCGGTACCGCATTCAGACGCGCGGGCAACAAATTTGTGACAGCCCGGCGGAAAACTGGATTGTATTCGCAAATCGCAGGTAACGGATAGGCAAGAGTTCGCGTCTAATATGCAGGACGTTAGAAGCTGACGGGTCCCACCCCAGTTAGATTCTCTGCAGGTTTCACGAAGATTTCGCTGCTGACTGGGAAACATACCTGTTATTCTATCGCCCGGTGCTCAGAATTCACTCCTCCAAGCGAACTAGACAGACGGTTGTGAGCACGACTGGGACTTGCTGCATGGTGCCAAGGCACCGACGCAGCGGAAGGTGATGTTGTGCTCGACCAAAATAAGGAAGGAAGACCGGTCTCAATGACGATCGAAGATTTGGGGAGAAATTACGCGGGAGACGACGAGATCAACTGGGTGACAGCTTCTTTCATGCTGCTGTTCCATCTGGGCGCAGTGGCGGCGATTTTCTTTTTCACCTGGAAAGCATTTTTCGTCTCGATTTTCCTCTGGTGGCTGACCGGAAGTCTTGGCATCGGGATTTGCTATCACCGGTTGCTGACGCACCGCGGATATAAAACGCCGAAATGGGTGGAATACTGCATGACGGTTTGCGCGACGATGGCGCTGGAAGGCGGCCCGATTTTCTGGGTGGCCACGCACCGAATCCATCATAAATATTCCGATAAGGATGGCGACCCGCATTCGCCGCGAGATGGAAAGTGGTGGGCGCACATGGGCTGGATTTTGATCGGGAAATCCATGCACCACGACACGACGACTCTGA
>Ga0335078_10002906_pt1 | contig 25727 bp, 17 predicted proteins | sample Lox_Sample_32_FD_206711 | JGI IMG/M metagenome (GOLD analysis project Ga0335078, IMG submission 206711) | Soil microbial communities from Loxahatchee National Wildlife Refuge, Florida, United States - Lox_Sample_3.2 | ecosystem: Environmental > Terrestrial > Soil > Wetlands | place: USA... | reverse complement strand
ACGCTTCGCGACTATCCGGCTTCCGATGCCGAAGTGCGCCGCATCGCCGACGAATTGTGGGCATCGGGGCGCGTCGCGGCGCAGCTCCAGTTGCAGGCCCAGCCTGATTTCGAATACACCAGCCGCAAGCCGGATGGCGCGCTCTCCTGGGTGCATCGCCAAATGGCCGGCGCCGACATCTATTTCGTGGCCAATCGTCAGCGCCGCATGGAGGATGTGGAGTGCACGTTTCGCGTGGCGGGCATGGCGCCCGAAATCTGGAATCCCGAGACCGGTGAGATTCGGAAGGCGGCGATTTATGCCCCCGCGGACAACCGCGTCCGCGTGCCGCTCGAGCTCGGACCGGCGGAATCGGTCTTCGTCGTGTTTCGCGAGCCGGCCGCCAAGGCTCCCATCGAGTGGTTGAGCCGCGATGGCGCGGCGGCGATCGACGCCCGGGAGATCACACCCGCGGCGAGGTCCAACATTCAGGGCACGTTTACGGTCGCGGTCTGGGCGAAGCCCGACACGGACCTGCGGCTGATGCCGCAGGAATCGATCACCGGCCATCTGGACGAAACCGGCAAGTTCTATCTCTTCCCCGCGGGCGAGGGAGACAGGCTGTTCGGCAGCGGGCATGCGGCCGCCGGACTTGCGGTCGGGCGCAACGGCGCGTACATAGTCGAGAGATCGAGCGGCAGCTCGCCGGCGGTACTGGTGGCCAACATGCCCATCGCTGGATGGACCCATTTCGCCCTACAGTATCGCGATGGGAAGCCGCGCCTGTTTGTAAACGGAAAGCTGGCGCGCGAAGGACTGTCGAGCGGGAAGATCGTGCATCCGGGAGTAGGCAATCCGCCGCCCGCGCCCGATACGGTCTACCATTTCGATTCGCTGGACGCGCTGTTGCGGTCCTCGGGGCGGCCGCCTTTGCCCTCAAATGGCCTGGCGTACTACTTCGAAGGCAACATGACCGAGCCGCGGGTCTTCGACCGCGCGCTTTCCGACGAGGAGATTCGGAAACTGGCTTCGGCTACATTGCCGGCCCCGGAAGAACCCGATGGCGTCGAAACCTGGCAGAGAACAGACGGCCGCGTCGAGGCGCTGTTGTGGCGCGGCGGCAAATACCAGCTCGCCAGGCGGCAGGCCGTGGACGTGACGGTGGCGGCGCCGCGCGAAATCCCCGGACCATGGCGGGTCCGTTTCCAGGAAGGCCGCGGCGCGCCGGCTTCCATGGTCCTGCCGGAGCTGGTTTCGCTGCACAGGCAGAGCGATCCCGGTGTGAAGTACTTCTCTGGAACCGCCACTTACTCGCGCGAGCTCGATGTGCCGCCCGATTTCCTCGGCGGGGACAAGCGGGTGGTGCTCGACCTCGGCCGGGTGGAAGTGATCGCGCGCGTCCTGATCAACGGTCGCGATCTCGGTGTGGTGTGGAAGGAGCCGTACCGCATGGATGTGACGGACGCGGTGCGTGCCGGCGCGAACGATCTCGAAATTCGGGTGACCGACCTCTGGCCCAATCGATTGATCGGCGATGAGCAACTGCCGCCGGAGAATTCATACGCTACCGGCGCGGAACACGGCATTCTCGCGATTCCGGACTGGTATCGCAACGGGCAGCCGAAGCCCCCCGGCGGCCGCGTCACATTCGCGACGTGGCAGTTCTATCACAAAGACGATCCGCTGCTCGAGAGCGGACTGCTGGGGCCGGTCCGCCTGTTGAATCCGGTTCGCCGGATCCTGGGAGAATAGCGTTCCGCATCATGGAATTCCGGTTTCAGCCTGGCCGCGGGGGAGATCGCGCACATCTTTAATCATGGGATGCGGGCGTTCCACGATGCAGAATGAGATCGCATTTGGCATTTCCAGGGCCGGGAACCGGAGCGAGCGCGAAATAATGGTGGCGCGGAATAATTAATGAGGATGCTCTCCCGGCGGAGTTTTTTGCGCAGCGCGGCCGCGTGCGCGGCAGCGGCGGGAGGAATGTCCGCGGAGCGCGTCAAGCTGCGCGAGTGCGCATACTCGCAGGTAACTCTCACCGATGGCCCGCTGGCCGCCATGTACCGTCGCATGCGCGCGCACTTCCTCCAGTTGGATGAGGACAGGCTGCTGAAGGTCTACCGGCAGCGCGCCGGCCTTCCCGCCCCCGGCCGCGATATGGGCGGCTGGTACGATGCCGACGGCTTCGTTCCGGGGCACCTACTCGGGCAGTTCATATCAGGGCTATCGCGCCTCCATGCCAATGCGGGCGATGCGGACAGTTCCGCCAAAGCGCGCCGCCTGGTGCTCGGATACTCCGCTGCTTTTGCCCGGGACGGCGAGCCCTACGCCAGTCCCAAAGCGCCGGCTACATGGGCATGTTACGTGCTCGATAAGTACCTAATCGGCTTTCTCGATGCCGCGATTCTGGCGGGTGTGGACGAAGCCCGCGTCCTGCTGCCACGGGTGATTCAGGCGTCGCTGCGCTACCTCCCCGGCCATGTCTTCGATCGCGTGGGTGTCAAGCAGCCGCCTTATGACGAGCCGTTCGTTTTGCCGGAAAATCTCTTCAACACCTACGCACTCACCCGCGACCAGCGCCACCTGGATATGGCGAAGCTCTACCTGCTCGACCGGGATTTCTTCGACCCGCTGGCAAGGGGCGAAAATGTGCTGCCGGGCCGGCATGGCTACAGCCACGTCATCGCGCTCAGTTCGGCCGCCAAGGCATATGAGGTGATGGGCGAGGAGAAATACCTGCGCGCCTTGCAAAATGCCTGGGACATGATCGGGCAGACGCAGCAGTACGCATCCGGCGCATGGGCCGCCAACGAGCAGTTCGTCCGGCCGCGATCCGGCGAACTGGCGGCAACCCTCACCGCCACCCGCGACCACTTCGAAACGCCCTGCTGCTTCTATGCTCACGCCAAGCTGGCGCGGTACCTGATGAGATTCACCGCGGACGCGAAGTACGGGGACGGGCTGGAGCGAGTCCTGCTCAATACCATTCTGGGCGCGCTCGATCCCGACGACGACGGCGGCTATTTCTACTACTCCAACTACCACGCCCGCGCGCAGAAGAGCTACTACAAGTCCAAATGGCCGTGCTGCGCGGGGACGCTTCTGCAATCCGTGGCCGATTTTCCCCTGAATCTCTACTTCCACGACGCCGGCGGCATCTACATCAATCTGTACGCCGGGAGCGAGCTGCGCTGGAAGACCAACGGAATCGAGGTGCGGCTCACACAGAAGACGGCGTATCCAGAGTCGGAACGGATCGAGATTGCCGTCGAACCGGAGTCGCCGGCGGAGTTCGCGGTTCGCCTGCGCGTCCCCGGCTGGCTCGATAGACCCGCGCGGATCGCGGTCAACGGAAAACCGGCGCAAGTCAAGGCGGAGCGCGGAAGCTTCGCGACGCTGGCGCGGCGCTGGCGAAAAGGCGACATCATCGAGGTGGAACTCCCCTTCCCGTTCCGCACCGTCCCCATCGACGAGTCCGCGCCGAATACGGTTGCGGTGATGCGCGGACCGGTGATGCTCACGGCAATCGATCCGCCCGATGAATTGGCGGCGTCGCGTTCCGCGTTGGCCGGCATGGCGCCCGTGCCGGGGAGGCCGCTCGAGTTCGACTGCGCGGCCGCCGGCGGCAAGGTGAGGATGCGGCCTTTCTACCAGGTGCGGCGCGAAACTTACAGCACGTACCTGCAGCGCGCGGGGGCATGATGGAGCCGCGGATTCGAGCGTGGTATCGGATTGCGAGTCCATTGCCGGCGGCGCGGGCGGCCGAGATCATCGCCGGCGAACAGTCCACCGGAACTTTCACGCGCATTCCCGGCGAAACCGACGAACTGCGGGAGCGACACGGCGCGCGTGTGGAGTCGATCGAGCAGGCCGGGGATTCCGCCAGCGACGTCGAAATCTCCTGGCCGCTCGCGAATATGGGCCCGTCCTTGCCCAACCTGCTGGCGGCGGTCTCCGGAAATCTCTGGGAATTGAAACCGTTCACGGCCATGCGGCTGCTCGATCTGGAATTGCCAACGGCCTTCCTCGATCGCTATTGCGGGCCGCAGTTCGGCGTCGCGGGTACGCGCGGGCTGTGCGGCGTGTACGGCCGGCCGGTGATCGGAACGATCATCAAGCCGAGCGTCGGTCTCACTCCGGACGTGACGGCTGAGATTGTCCGCGACCTGGTGGAAGGCGGAATCGACTTCATCAAGGATGACGAGCTGCAATCGGACGGTCCGCACTGCCCGTTCGCGGAGCGGCTGGCGGCGGTCATGCGCGTCATCGACAAGGCCGCCGATCGCACCGGCAAGAAGGTGATGTACGCGGCCAATATCACGGGCGAGATCGACGACATGCTGCGCCGCCACGACCAGGTTGTGGCGCAAGGCGGCACGTGCGTCATGGTCAGCATCCACGGCGTGGGTTTGGCGGGGCTGGCCGCGCTGCGCCGCCATTGCGCGGTGGCGATTCACGGCCATCGCAACGGCTGGGGACTGATGGGAAGGTCGCGCGATTTCTCGATGAGTTTCGTCGCGTGGCAGAAGATCTGGCGGCTGGCCGGCGTGGACCAGTTGCACTGCAACGGCATCGCCAATAAATTCTGGGAGCCGGACGAATCCGTGATCGCCTCGGCGAGCGAATGCCTCAAGCCCATGTTCAACGTGCCGGGGAGAGGCTGCGAGGTTCTGCCGGTGCTGGCGTCGGGGCAGACCGCGCGCCAGGCGCCTGCCACGTATGCCGCGCTGGGCACCACGGACCTGCTTTTCGCCGCGGGCGGGGGGATCATGGCTCATCCGGGCGGCACCGCCGCCGGCGTGCGCAGCCTGCATCAGGCGTGGCAGGCTGCGGTGGAGGGCGTGCCGCTGGAGACCTATGCCGCCACGCACCCCGAGCTGCGGCAGGCGCTAGACAGGTTCCAGCCGTGACCGCCTCGCCATTTGCGCCGGGCAAGCCGGTCTTCGCGTTCTATGGCGATGACTTCACCGGATCCACGGACGCGCTGGAAGCGCTGGCCGAGAACGGAGTGTCCGCCGTGCTGTTCCTGCGGACGCCCGATGCGGCCGATTTGCGCCAGTTCAGCGGGTGTCTGGCGGTGGGCATCGCCGGGGAAAGCCGCAGCCGTCCTCCCGATTGGATGACCAGTGCGCTGCCGCCCGCGTTCGGGTGCCTGCGGGACCTGGGCGCGCCTCTGGTGCAGTACAAAGTGTGCTCGACGTTCGACAGCTCGCCCCAAATCGGCAGCATCGGCTGCGCTATCGAAATTGGGAGGCAGGTTTTCAGAACCAGGAGCGTCGGCGTCGTGCCGGCGGCGCCGCTGCTGGGTCGCTACGTGGTGTTCGGCAATCTGTTTGCGTCGGCTCCGGACGGCATTCACCGCATTGACCGGCAGCCGGCGATGCGCGACCACCCGGCCACGCCGATGACGGAAGGCGATCTGTCGATTCATCTCGGGCGACAGACGTCGTGCCGCATTGGCGGCGTGAATCTGCTCGATCTGCGAACAAGATGCTGTCCCTGGCCCTCCGATGCGGAGATCGTGCTCTTCGACGGTCTGGATCCGGAGGACACGGCGCGAGCGGCGCGCTCCATTTGGGAGCATCGCGCGGGAGAACAGACGTTCGCGGTGGGCAGTTCGGGTCTGACCTACGGCTTCATGAATTTCTGGCGCGAACGGGGATGGCTGCCGGAACCAGGCCAGTTCAGCGAGGCAGCTCCGCGCGGCGACGGCCGGTTGCTGGTTCTGGCGGGCAGTTGCTCGCCGGTCACGGAGGTGCAGATCCGGACCGCTCTCCGCGATGGTTTCCACGGGATCCGGCTCAACCCCGCCGATCTGAACGGGAATGCGGCCGAAATCGAGGCGGTGGCCCGGCTGAGTGAAGGCCGCAGCGTCATTCTGTACAGCGCGCTGGGCGGAGACGACCGCGTCGAAATCGACGATCGGCCGGGACTCGCCAGCGCGATGGGTAAGCTGCTGCGCAACGTAATTCTCATTTCCGGCATCCGCCGGGTGGTGGTGGCGGGCGGCGACACATCGAGCCACGCCGCCCAGGAGCTGGGGATTACCGCGCTCACTTTCGCGGCGCCGCTGGCCCGCGGGGCGCCGTTATGCCGGGCGCACGGCTGGCCGGGCGGCTTGGAGCTGGTTTTAAAGGGCGGGCAGATAGGCCCGCGGGATTTCTTTCAGGATGTTCGTTCGCGAGCATAGTTGAGGGACTTTGAAAAAACGGCACGGCGTCCTCGGCTTCCTGATTTCGCTGTCGGTGATCACCTTCCTCGATCGCCTGGCGATCGCGGTCGCTGGTCCGCGCATCCAGGATGAACTGCGCATCTCGCCGGAACAATGGGGATGGGTGCTGGGGGCTTTCGCCTTGGCGTACGGCGTGTTCGAGATGCCATCGGGCGCTTCGGGCGATCGCCTGGGGCAGCGGCGGGTGCTGACCCGCATCGTGATCTGGTGGTCGGCTTTCAACGCGTTAACGGCGGCGGCAGCGGGATACGTACAGTTGATGGCGACGCAGTTCCTGTTCGGCGCCGGCGAGGCGGGCGCCTATCCCAACGCATCGGGAGTGATCGCGCGCTGGTTTCCCAGAAAGGAACGGGCGCGGGCGCAAGGAGCCGTGTGGGCGGCCAGCCGGGTCGGCGGGGCGCTGTCGCCGCTGCTGGTGGTGCCTCTGCTGCGCGCGCTCGGATGGCGGGGCATGTTCTGCGTATTGTCGGGATTGGGACTGCTATGGGCGACTCTCTGGCGCGGCCGGTTCCACGATCAGCCCGCGGATCAACCCGGCATCAGCGGCGCCGAGCTGAAAGAGATCGGCGCCGCCGCGCCGCGGACGCACGCGGCTATGTGGCGAACCCTGTTCCGCAACCGGCAGACCTGGCTTCTGATGGCCATGTATTGGTGTTACGTCTGGGGGTCGTGGTTCTACTTTTCCTGGTTCCCCACATACCTGGTGAAAGGTGCGGGCTTAAGCGAAAAGGAGATGGGCCTGTTCTCCGCGCTGCCGTTCGTGCTCGGCTGTTGCGGTAATCTGGGGGGCGGCGTTCTGAGCGATGCCCTCGCATCGCGCCACGGTTTGAAGGCGGCACGTTGCGGGCAGGCGGCGGCGAGCCTGGCGGCTTCGTCGTTGCTCATTTTCGCGCTGGCCTATGCCCGCCGCAAGGCGGTGGTCATGATTCTTTCTTCGCTCGGATTCGGGGTGCTGGATCTGATGCTGCCGGCCACGTGGTCGCTCTGTCTCGATCTCGGCCGCGCCCATGCCGGAGTCCTCACCGGCGCGATGAATTCGGCGGGACTGGCGGGCGGGTTCGTCTGCACCGTGCTGTTCGGTTACCTGGTGCGGGAGACCGGCGGTTATCGCGCGCCGCTCAGCGTGATAGCCGCCATGGTGATGCTCAGCGCGGTTCTGTTTCTCCTGATCGATCCCAATCGGCCCATCTGGAAAGAAGGTGAGCTATGAAGTTCCTGGTTACCGGAGGCGGAGGATTCATCGGCTGGCGCGTAGTGCGGAGTCTGTTGCGCCGCGGGATTCCCACCGTCGCCGCCGACCTGGCGATCGAGCCCCGGCTGCGCGATCGGCTGGAGCGCGAGAGCGGCGGACTGCTGTCTTTCGCGCCGTGCGACGTGGCGGAGTTCTCGGATGTGGCTCGCTGCCTCCGTCTTCACCCGGACATTACCCACGTCATCCACCTGGCGTACCTGATGAGCGCCGAGGCGGAGGCCAACCCGCACCTGGGAGTGCGCGTAAACATCTTAGGGATGGTGAATCTGTTCGAAGCGGCTGTGAATCATCGGTTCGATCGCCTGGTATTCACCAGCAGCGAGACGGTCTACGGAGCATCGCAAAAGGCATATGGAGAACGGCCCATCAGGGAGTCGGATTACTGCGCTCCGGAGGATCATTTCTTCACCTATGGAGTGATGAAGATTCTGAATGAATTCATGGCGCAGAAATACGTACAGAAACACGGCATCAGCATCGCGTGCGCGCGGCCGCCGGTGGTCTTCGGCCACGGCAGGAAGCGCGGAGCGGTGCTCTGGGCCGAACAGTTCTTTTCGCTGCCGGCCATCGGCCAACCGGTTCGCCTGCCGTTTCCGGCGAATAACCGCGATTGCTGGGTCTACGTGGATGACTGCGCCGAGCAGTTGGTCCGCCTGGCTTTGAAGCCGCGCCTGGCCCACTTTGCGTACAATTCGACTGGCTGTACCATGCGGGCGAGCGACCTGGCCGGCATCGTGCGCCGCTGGCTGCCCACAGCGGAAATCGAGTTCGACGAAAGCGGACCGGCGACGCCCTTGGTAGACGACCTGGACGGCAGCCGGATGGTCGAAGAGACCGGCTTCACGCCGCGGCCGGTCGAACAGGGTGTGCTGGCGCATATCAACGAGGCTCGCTTCGAAGCGTCGCTTCCGCCGCTGGGACAGGAGAAGCTATGAAACGCTATCGCACGACCGTGGTGGGGAGCTTTCCGCGGCCCGTCGTTGTCGCCGACACCATGAAGCGGCCTACCATGTCCGCGGCCGAAATCGACGACATGATTCGCTGGGCGGTGGGCGAGCAGGCGGGTCTGGGGCTGGAAACCGTAACCGACGGCGAGGGCTATCGCGAGAACATGTATTACTTCTATCAGAAGCGCCTGGATGGCGTGTCGATGGAAGACATGGTTCTGCAATCGTTCGGGCCTGCCGGGTTTTCGATCGAGTGTGCGCGGGTTACGGGCGAGATCCGCAACCCTCGGTGCAACCTGGCGCACTATTGGAAGGTGGCGCGCGACGCGGCGCCGCCGGGCGTGACCGTGAAACAGACGGTGACCGGACCGCATGTGCTGACGCGTTTCAGCGTCAACCAGCGCCCCGACCTTTACCCCGACGAACAGGCGCTCTGCCGCGCTTATGCGGACATCCTGCGCCAGGAGCTGAAAGACGTGATTGCGGCGGGGTGCGAGCACATTCAGTTCGACGAACCGATGTGGACCGAGTCGCCGGAGCAGAGCGAGTGGGCGGCGGAGATCTTGAACGGGCTGATCGGGTCGCTGGGTCCGGTCCGCATCGGGCTGCACGTCTGCGGAGGCAATCCCCGGCGCCAACGCGTGTACTTCACCAAATACACCGATCTCGCGCCCGCGTTCCGCAAGGCGCGCATCGATGAGGTCGTGCTGGAGCATTGCACCCTGAGCTACAACCTGATGGACCTGTGGAAGCTCTGGGACTTTCGCGGCGATCTGGCCCTGGGCGTCATCGACCAGCGCAGCGATACCATCGAGACGCCCGAGTTGATCCGCGAGCGGGTGAAGCCGGCGCTCGAGTTCTTCACCCCCGAGCGGCTGCTCCTCACGAGCGAATGCGGCTTCGGCCATGTGCCGCTCGATATTACCCGCGCGAAACTCGGTGTGCTGACGCGTACGGCCGATCAGTTGAGGTGCGAATGATGCAAATGACCAGAAGGAATGCGCTGAAAACGCTGGGCGCCGGCTTGTCCCTTTCGCGCCTGGCAATGCCCGCGGAGACCGCTCCCAAGTTCCAGCCGGAATGGGAGTCCCTCAAACAGTATCGCTGCCCGGAGTGGTTTCGCGACGTCAAATTCGGCATCTGGGCGCATTGGGGCCCGCAGGGCGCGCCCATGCAGGGCGATTGGTACGCCCGCAACATGTACATCCAGGGTTCGCGCCAGTACGAATATCATCTGCAGCACTATGGCCATCCTTCCAAAGTCGGTTTCAAGGACATCATTCCGCTGTGGACGGCCCGGAATTGGGAGCCTGAAACGCTGATCCGCCGGTACAAGCGCGCCGGGGCGAAATACTTCGCGTCGCTCGGTGTGCACTGCGATAATTTCGACTGCTGGAACTCCCGATTCCATCGCTGGAACGCCGTGAATATGGGCCCCAAGCGCGACGTCGTCGGCACGTGGTGCAGAATTGCCCGTGAAAATGGAATGCGCTTCGCCGTCAGCGAACACCTGGCCTGGAGCTACTCGTGGTTCAACGTTAACAAGGGCGCGGACGCCACCGGACCGTACGCCGGCGTTCCCTATGACGGCAACGACCCGCGTTACCAGGATTTCTATTTCGAGCCGCACCCCGAGCACGAGGCCAATTTCACCCAGCACCCTTCGGAATCGTTCAAGCTCTCCTGGTTCACGCGCATCCAGGACCTCATCGATCAGTACAAGCCCGACCTTGTCTATACCGATGGCGGCGTCTTTGGACAGATCGGCCGCGACCTGATCGCTTACTACTACAACGCCAACATGTCGTGGCACAACGGCGAGCAGCAGGGTGTCTACACCATCAAATATCAGCGTCCCGGCGGTAAAACCGGCGAATACGAAGAAGGCGCCGGGACCCGCGACATGGAGCGCACGGTGCTGAGCGAAATCTCCCCGCAGCCCTTTCACACCGATATGTGCCTGGGCCAGTGGCAGTACTACGAAGGGTTCGACTACAAGAAATCCCGTGACGTGATCCATACGCTCATCGATGTCGTCAGCAAGAACGGCACCATGCTGCTCAGCGTTCCGCAAATGCCCGATGGCACGCTCGACAGCCAGGAGGAATCGATCCTGGACGACATCACGAAGTGGATGGCCGTAAACAGCGAGGCGATCTACAGCACCCGGCCATGGAAGAAGTTCGGGGAGGGGCCGGAGATGCCCGCGGGAGAGGTAGTGGACCTGCGCACGCGCAAGCCGCTCACCGCGAGCGACCTTCGATTCACCACTAAAGACGGCAAGCTTTTCCTGTTCTGTCTCGGCTGGCCGGAAGCCGATATCGCGGTGCGCGCTCTCGGAACGGCGGCCGGCTTGTGGACCAACAGAATTTCCAATATTCGGCTGCTGGGCTCCGAGGAAAAGGTGAAGTGGTCGCTGGCGCCGGAGCGCCTGCTGATCACGCGTCCCGCGCACCAGGCCAGCGATTTCGCGATCACTTTCGAAATCTCGTAAAGTGCCTCTTGTGGTGCCGGCTGGCAGCCTGCGGCGGATTGGCAATCCGCCCGGTCGGGCTTTGATGATACTCGGCCGAGGCGGGATGCCATCCCGCCGCAGACCCGCAGTCTGCCACGCATTCGAATATTTCCATGCGGCCGCGAAACTGGCGCTTTCACCATACCGGAATAGGAAGACTGTCGAGGTCGTGGTACATGCGATAGGGCGTGACCTCGCCTACGGCGTAGAAGGGACGAAATCTCGCCTGAATCCGCGCACCGTTGGGCGGCGCCAGGCGGAAGACGCCGGGAGCGCTATCGGCAACCAGTTCCTTTTCCAGGTTCGCGGGTTCCGGGAGCCGGGGAATATCCTCGAACACCCAATCATCCAGAACCAATACTACGGGACCGTGCACCACGGCCACTCGCCGCGGATGCCGCCGGTCCACCGGCTCCATGCGCAGCGTCAGCGGAATCCGAATCTCGACGCTGTCGCCAGGCTGCCAGGCGCGGTCGATCTCGGCCCATGTGCCCGGCTTGCACACGGGGCCGGGCGCGCCGTTCACTTTCAGCGACGCATCGCGGGTCCAGCCCGGTATACGGAAGCGGATCGCGAAACGCGCGCTTTTCTTCATGTTGAGCCGCAGCGTCGCGGTATCGCTCTCCGGGTATGCCGTCTCCAGCACCGCCGTCACTTCGCCCCGCGGTCCTTCCCAGGTCGCCTCCGACGGCAGATAGAGATTCACATACAGGCCCGCCGCGTCTTTGTAATAGACCAGATTGTGATAGTCGGCGACGTTCTGAATGTAGGAGCCGGAGCAGCATGAATAGCGGGACACCTTGTAGACCTTCATGCCGCCGCCCACGCGATAGTCGGCATAGTAGAAGTGCTTGCCGCCGGTCGTGATGGGGAGCGCGGCCCCCACTCCGTTGTAGAACAGCCGCTCGGCCCAATCGCCGTAACGGGATTCGCCGGTGAACTCCATCAGGTAGCGCGACAGCTTGAAACCGGCCCACGATCCGCACACCGCTTCGAAGGTCGCGTTGCGCGCTTCCAGGCTCCTGCCCAGGGTACCGTCGGGCGCGACCAGTCGCTCCATGGGGCCGTAACCGCCAGTCGCATAGCACTGCGTGTTCTGCAGGTAATCGTAGGCGTTCCGGATAATGTCGAGATAGGCGGGATCGCCGGTGACGGCGTAGGTCATGGCTGCGCTGCTGAAGGTGTTGACGTGACTGTAGGCGTGAACGCCATGCGCGTCGGCGGGCGCCGCCGTGGCCGCGAATTTCCGCCAATAGGATTCGTAGCGATAGCTGTCGGCGAAGTTCTTGATTCGCGCATCGCCCGCCAGCCGATAAGCACGGTAGAGATTCTCCGGAAAGGTGTACCACTCGGAGGGCCGCCCGTTCAGCAGGGCGCCGCCTGCGGGGACACGCTCGCGGCTGTAATTGCGGATCACGAAATCGAGCGTCTTCTCGAGCAGCGGCGCGGCGGAGGGCATGGCCGCGTATTCCTGCAAGTCGACCAGGCCGCACAGGAGTTTCTCGTAGGCGTAGAGATCCATGCCGCAATCGCCATTAGGCTTGATGGTCTTCGCCCACTCGGCGATGAGGTAGGCGGCTTTCTCGCGCATCGGAGCGTCGCCGGTGGCCCGGTACATGCGCGCCATCCCGCTCAGCCACTGTCCGAAGACGGTGTTGCTGTTGGTGGCGCACCATCCGCCCAGCGGCTTGCCGGGGGCGGGCAGACCCGCGGCCGCCCGCCATCCCTGCAAAATGTCGTCGTTGGAAACACCGAGGTAATAGTCGCGTGCGGATTGATACTGATCCAGCCAGCGGCTCTTGTGCAGACGGACGCCGCGGTAGTCGAACGGTTGTAATGCGACTCGCGCGGCATTCGCGTCCGGCGCCGCTTGGGCCGCAAGAGGCAGGGCGCTGGCGATGGCTCCGGCCGATCGCAACCAGTCACGGCGTGTGAGTCGTGCGCTCATGTGCTTGCTCGACCGAATATCATGTACCACGCGAGCTCGTCAAGAGCCATCCGAAGCGGCGTCCCCCGGAAATCCCCGTATGTGGGGCAGATTGTGAATCTGCGGCGGGATGGCATCCCGCCTCGATCGAGTGTCATCAAAGCCCGACCGGGCGGATTGCCAATCCGCCGCAGGCTGCCACCTGCACGACAACCACTTCTTCCGCTGGTCGTGGGCCTAGAAACTTACGCGCAAGGACGCTTGCCCGACACGCGCGGTTCGGGCGGATGTCAGCGTTCCAAACGCTGCGTTCACCTGCTGGCCGGTCGACGGGTTGAATTGCGCCGTCGTGTTCATCCCCGAGAACTGGGTGTGGTTGAACGCGTTGTAGGCTTCGAAACGCAACTGGAGCCTCACCTTTTCGCGGATGGGGAAGTTCTTAAAAACGGTCATGTCGAAATTATTGGTGCCCGGACCGCGCACCACGTCGCGCGGCGCATTGCCGGCCGTGCCGATCGCCGGGAGGGCAAATACGCTCGTATTGAAATACTGCAGGATGTTGCGCTGGCTCTTGGGAAGGATCGGATTCGAAAGCACCAGCGGCCTGACGCCATCGCCGCCGCCGGGAATATCCAGGCCGTTGGTGGTGCTCAAGGTGATTCCGGACGGCGCGCCGCTGATGAAAGAAGCGATTCCGGAGAGTTCCCAGTGATCCGCAATCGCGCCGACAACCTTGTTATTCACCAGTTTGGTCGCGGCGGGAAGATCCCAAAGCCAATTGATCTCCACGATGTGGGTGCGGTCGAAATCCGATTTACCGTAGTTCCAGATCTTGATGGGAACGATGTCGGCCACGGCGGCGAAGTCGTTGCTCACGTAGTCCATGGATTTCGACCATGTCCAGGTGCCGCCGATCTGCAGGTTCTTCGCGAAACGGCGGTTCACCTGCACTTGCAGGGAGTGATAGCTGGAATTGCTGGCGAATTCATCCTCCTGGATGCTCGAGTAGCCGAGGTAGGGCTCCAGGAAAGTGTCGGGCAGCGGCTTTCCGGTGGTCGCATCCTGGTTGGCGGCGAGGAAGTGGGTGCCGTACGGCAGCGTATTGAGGTTGCGCTCCTGAAGCAGGTGCCGTCCCAAGGCGCCTACGTACGCCACGTCCAGCACCGTCTTGAACCCCAATTCGCGCTGTACGCCCAGGCTGTAGTTGTACACCGATGGGACATTGCCGTTGAGCGACAGGCCCGCGGTCGAGGATGGCGAGAGGTTTCCGGTGCTTGTCTGCAGCGAGCTGAAAGCGCTGTAATACAGAATCGGCGTGTACTGAATGGGCGGCGTCTGTGCGATGTCCAGCAGCAGCACACGCTCGCGTTCGTTGTGGACGATGCCGAAACCGCCACGAATCGCGGTCTTTCCGTTGCCGAATACGTCCCAGGCGAACCCCACGCGCGGTCCGAAGAGAATCCCCTGATGATCCATCATGCCCCCCGGGAATCCCTGAGTACCTTCCCGCACCATGCCGTTGGCCGTGTTGCCGGTATTGGGAACGAACGCGCCGATCAGCAATGCGGGGACGATCGCGCCGGTCGCGGGGTCGATTCCCACGCGCTTCCCGCTCACCAGCGTGGGATAGTAGAGGCGCGGCGCCTGCGCCGGGTTATAGAGGTTGGGCTCGAAGCTCGAATCCTGGTCGTGTGTGTCGGAATATGGCGTATACCAGGAGAATCTCATTCCCAGGTCCAGCGTGAGCCGGCGGGTCGCCCGCCAACTGTCCTGCAGGAACCAGTCGAGCGTATTGCCACGGCCGTTGGTCTCCACGCGCGTATTGCTTTCCTGGTAGGAGCGGAACACGCCCAGAAGCGCGTTCGAATAGGCATAGCCGGTGTCGAGCGGGTTGCTGGTGTCGCTCGAAAAGTCGAACTGGCCCCAGTTGGTGCCGCGGGCGCCGCTGTAGTAGCGGACGCGTTCGTAGTAAACCCCGGCCTTCAAAGTGTGAACGCCGACGATCTTGGTTACGTTGTTGGTGAAATCGAAGATGGTGTCGTCGCTCTTGGTGGGGAAGCGCGAGTCCCAGGTGAAGCTGGCGGCGTTGGTGATGCCGCCGAAAGTCGCCCACGGAATCAGGTTCAGCGGGTTCAATTGCGGGTACCACTGCGGCAGCGTGATCCCGAGCGCGGTCTTGCTGACCTTGTCGATGGATGCCTGGTCGTAAGGCACGATCAACTGCTGGCTGTGGTGGACCCCGAACGAGAATTCGTTCACCAGCGTCGCGCTGAACGTCCGCGTGAGGTTGACGACGCCGCCATCGTCGGAGAATACGTTGTCGGTCTTCAGTTCGCCCCAGGGCGCGCCGCTGCCTCCTCCGCCGATGTTGTAGCCCGACTGGTTCAACCGGAAATCCAGCCCGCGCACGTAAATTCTGGTCTTGTCGTCGATATTGTAGTCGACGCGGTAGACCTCATTGTTGCGCGTGGCGGGAATCACTTCCTGGAAAGTGTAGTTGTACCCGCCCTTGGTAATCGCGGTGTTGAGTTGGTTGGGCAGCGGGAAGACGGAAAGCAGTTTCTGCCCGTTGGCGTCGATGCGGCTGCTGGGAATTATGTTTCCCGGAAATGGATTGCCGGTGGTGGGGTCTTTGATGGCGGTCGAAACCGCCGAGTAGTCGCCATTCCGCTGTGCCTGCGTCGGCACCGTCACGTTCACGATGTTTTGCGGCGTGCTGGTGGGCAGGTACTCCTGCGAATAGAAGAAGAACAGTTTGTCCTTGCGGGTGATGAGATGCGGAATATAGGCCGGGCCGCCGAGATTTCCGCCCCAGGTATTAAAGCGGTACCGGGGAATCGGCGTGCCGGCGCGATTGGAGAAGAAGTTGTTGGCGTTGAACTCCTCGTTGCGCTTGTAGTAGTAACCGTTGCCGTGGTATTCGTTGGTGCCGGCGCGCGTCACGGCCTGTACCTGGACTCCCGCGGTGCGGCCGTACTCGGCCTGGTAGTTGTTCATCAGCACCTTGACCTCGGCGACCGCGTCCATGTTGATGGGCGTGGGGGTGGTCTGCGAGCTACCCAGGTCGTTGTTGGAAATGCCATCGATGGCTACGGTGGGATAGCTGATCCGCATACCTTGGGCATTCGGATAGGCTGTCCTGGTGCCGATGGCGTCGGAATCGGTGGAAGGAACCACGCCCGGCATGACGCGCAGCAGCGAGAGGAAATCGCGGCCCCGCGCCATCAATTCGCTGATCTGCGAGGTAGTCAGCAGGCCCGACCGGTCTTCCGTGGTGGTTTGCACCGGCGTTCCGGAGGCATCCACGGTGACGGATTCGGAAGCGCTGCCGATTTCCAGCTTGATCTCGCCGGCCGAGAGGCGTTCCGCCGCCACCATGTTCAGATCGGTCTTTTCGACTTTCTTGAAGCCCGTCATCTCGACGGAAACCGAGTACCGGCCCGGCAAAACGGCGGTGAATGTGAATTCTCCGCTTTCGCCGGTTTTCTGAACAACCTTGACGCCGGTGTCCATGTTTACAAGAGTGACCGTTGCACCGGCGACGGGCAGCGAGCTCGGATCCACCGCGGCGCCGGTGATGCTGCCGCTGACGGTTTGCGCCAGGGCGATCGTGAAACACGCTAGCAGGCTCCCCGCCAGGAGAGCCGCAATTCGTAATTGCGAGAGACTGCGGCGAGACATACAAGGTCCCCCTTTCAACGGCTGGGTCTAAATTACTCGCGCTTGGCCTGTCCCGATCCCGCGAAATGTGCGGCCGCTACCTATTCCGCAATATGGAATGACAGGTCGTTATCAATCGCGAATACAGTGGCGGGCGGAGGCTCCAGTCCAGCCTGCTCCATTCCACGGTGCGGAACCGGTTTGCGGCTGCTTTTTCCTGCCCGTAGCCGCCTTGCGAACTACACTAGAATCGATCCCATGCAGTATCTGCTGCCGCAAGAGCAACGGCCGATCGTGATCATCGGCGCGGGCGGCATCGTGCGCGACGCGCATTTGCCGGCATATCGAATCGCCGGGTTCCGCGTGGCCGGAATCTGCGATCTGGAGGAGGCTCGCGCGCGGGCTTTGGCGGCTGAATTCGACATCCCGCACGTATATCGCGATGCCGCGGACGCTTTCTGCAATGCGCCCCGGGAGGCGGTTTTTGACGTCGCCACGCCGCCGGACGCGATCGTGTCCATATTGGAGCAAATCCCCCCCGGCCGGACCGTGCTCCTCCAGAAACCGATGGGCCGCAACCTCGAGGAAGCGCGGGCAATCCGCGATCTCTGCCGCCGCAAGCAACTGACCGCCGCCGTCAATTTCCAGCTTCGGTTCGCTCCCGCCATGATGGTGGCGCGCAGCCTCATCGAAGAAGGAGCCATCGGGGAAGTACACGATCTCGAAGTGCGCGTCACGGTGTTCATGCCCTGGCACCTCTGGCCCTTTCTCGAAAGCCTGGATCGGATGGAGATCCCCCTCCACTCCATCCACTACATCGATCTGATCCGCTCCTTTTTGGGCGAGCCCCGGGCCGTTTGGGCCCGCACCACACGCCACCCCAGCGTGCCGCGCCTGGCGTCGGCGCGATCCCACATCATCCTGGATTACGGTGACATGCTGCGGGCGGCCGTCACCACGAACCACGGGCACGTATTCGGATTGCGCCACCAGGAGTCGTACGTCAAATGGGAAGGAACGCGCGGCGCCATGAAGGCGCGGCTGGGATTGCTGATGGATTATCCCAAGGGGGTCGCCGACGAGTTTGAGTACTGCGTGCTGGAAGAGGGCCGCCCGCCCGAATGGAAGGCGCTCGCAATTGCCGGTTCCTGGTACCCGCACGCCTTCATCGGCACCATGGCGAGCCTCATGCGGTTCGCGGAAGGCTCGTCGGCGACTCTGCCCACGAGCATCGAGGATGCCTACCGCACCATGGAGGTGGTGGAAGCCGCTTATCGCTCGAACGACGGCGGAGGGACGCCCGTGGAGCACGACTGACCTCTCATGAAACCTCTGGAAGGCCTGCTGGTACTCGATTTCAGCCAATTCCTGGCCGGTCCATCGGCGGCTTTGCGCCTGGCCGATTTGGGGGCGCGCGTCATCAAAATCGAACGGCCCGACGGCGGCGACCTCTGCCGCCGGCTCTACATCTCCAACCTGGAGTTGGAGGGCGACAGCACGCTGTTTCACTCCATCAATCGCAATAAGGAGAGCTTCGCCGCGGATTTGAAGAATGCCGATGACCGCGGCCGAGTGCTGGCCCTGGCGGAACGCGCCGACGTCCTGATCCAGAACTTCCGCCCCGGCGTTATGGAGCGGCTGCACCTCGATTTCGCTTCACTCCACGACCGCTTCCCTCGCCTCGTCTACGCGGAAGTGACCGGCTACGGAGCCGCCGGGCCGTGGCGCGACAAACCCGGCCAGGATCTGCTGGTGCAGGCCCTCTCGGGCCTGGCGTGGCTCAACGGCAACGCCGATCAGCCGCCCATGCCCTTCGGCCTAGCCGTGGCCGATATGTTTGCGGGCGCGCACCTGGTGCAGGGAATCCTGGCGGCGCTGGTGCGGCGCGGCATCACCGGAAAAGGCGCGCACGTCGAGGTCAGCCTGCTGGAATCCGTCCTCGATTTGCAGTTCGAAGTTCTGACCACGCACCTCAACGACGGCGGCAAACCACCCGAGCGCAGCGGCATCAACAACGCTCACGCCTATCTCGGCGCGCCGTATGGAATCTACCGGACGGCCGACGGGTTCCTCGCGCTCGCCATGGGCTCGGTGACGCAGCTCGGCAGCCTGCTGGGATGTCAGGAGCTGCAGGCGTATCCGGACCCGCAATCCTGGTTTACGGCGCGCGACGGGATCAAGCGCATCCTGGCCGATCGGCTTGCCGCGGAGCCCACGCGCCACTGGCTCTCGATACTCGAGCCGGCCGGCTACTGGTGCTCGGATGTGCTCACCTGGCCGGAGCTGATGGAGAGCGGCTCCTTTCAGGCGCTCGACATGGTGCAGGAGGTGGTTTGCCGCGGCGGATCGCTCCTGCGCACAACGCGCTGCCCTATTCGTATCGATGGCGAAATCTTCAAGAGCTCGAACCCGGCGCCGGCCGTGGGTGAGCACACCGCGCGCATCGTGGAAGAGTTCGGCCGATGAGCGGATTCCGCATTGCGGTTCGCGCCTTTCCGCCGTTTGAATCAGCCATCCGCAAACAATGGCAATCGTTCGAGTCGCGGGCTCGCACCGGCCTGGAACTGGAGGCCGTTCCGCTCGATCTTCACCCTTTGCACTCGGCGCTATTCGGGCCTTCGGACACGCCGTGGGACGCGGCATTCGTGGTGACGGATTGGATTGCCGAAGCGGCGGCCTCGAACACCCTGCTCGATCTCGCTCCCTACCTGGCGGCCGATCCGCCCGAAGGCTACCCCGATGCCTGGACCCCTTCGTTGCTGCGGTTTCAGCATACTGACGGCCGCGTGCTCGGCCTGCCGTACCACGACGGCCCGGAATGCCTCGTCTACCGTAAAGACCTGTTCGAAGATGCCGGCTTGAGTCCGCCGCGGACGTGGAGCGAATTTCACGAAATCGCGCGGCGGCTGCATCGCCCGGCGGAGAACCGCTATGGCGCCGTGTTCGCAGCCTACCCGGATGGCCACAACACGGTTTACGACTTCTGTCTTCAGCTCTGGAACCGCGGCGGGGAATTGTTCGACGGGCACGGGCAGCCGGCCCTGCGGACTGATGCGGCGCGCGAAGCGCTGGGCTTCTACCGCGGGATCCTCCGCGACCCATCCGCCGTTCATCCCGGCTGCGCCGGATTCGATTCCGTGAAATCGGGGTATGCCTTCGCGGGCGGGGAAGCTGCTTTGATGGCCAACTGGTTCGGGTTCGCCGCGCTTTGCGAGGCTTCTCCGGATTCGAAAGTCCGCGGCAAAGTAGCGGTCGCCAGCCTGCCCGGAGGCATTTCTTTGAACGTCTACTGGACGCTGGCGGCGCCGGCAAACTGCACCCGGCCCGATTTGTCATGGCGGTTTCTCCGGCACTGCGCGTCGGCCGCGATGGACAAGTTGCTGACCTTGGAAGGAGGCATCGGCTGCCGTAAGTCCACCTGGAACGACGCGGAAGTCAATACCGCGATTCCGTTTTACGCCGAGATGGAGAGGCTCCACGAGGGCGCTCGGGAGTTGCCGCGCATGGCGCGATGGCCGGGCATCGCCGCGGCCATCGACCGCCTGGTGCTCGACGCCATTGGGACAGACCGCCCGGAAATCGACCTGCTGGCGGAGGCACAGCATCGCATCGCGAGGTTGCTATGATCGAGTCCGTTTACTTTGAAGATTACGCGCCGGGAGCCGTGCGCCGAACCCTGGGCCGCACCATCACCGAGGCCGATATCGTGCTTCACGCCGGCCAGACCGGCGATTTCTATCCCCATCACATGGATGCGGAATGGTGCCGGACTCAGCCCTTTGGCCAGCGTATTGCCCACGGCACTCTGATATTCAGCGTGGCCGTCGGAATGACCGCCGGAAACGTGAATCCGGAAGCATTTTCGTACGGCTACGACCGGCTGCGGTTCATCCGCCCGGTCTTCATCGGCGATACGATCCAGGTCGCGGTCACGGTTAAAGAGAAAAGAGACAGCCCGAAATCGCCCGATCACGGCATCGTCGTGGAGCTATGCCAGGTATTAAACCAGCGCGGCGAAACGGTGCTGGCCTGTGAACACCTGTTGATGGTCAAGCGGCGCGAATCGAAGTCCGCGTGAAGGTCAGCGGACGCCTGCCGGATCCCCGGGAAGCAACAGCGAACGGGCGCTTCTCACGGCCAATTCCGGACTGGAGAGAATCGGCGCGTGCCCGTTGCCCGGCATGCTCGCGACCACGCGCGCCATCGACGCCTGCGCCAGCACCACCACATCGACCGATGACCGAAGCCGTAGCAGCGATTCCGAAAGCAGCCGGTCGTGAGTTCCGGTGTCGCCGGACAGAACGGCCTCGAACGCATCTTCGCAGAGGGACTCTACCACGTCCACATCGCGTCCGGACTCGATCGCTTTGGCACGCAGCAGCGCCACCGTCGGTTCCAGCGTGGTACGCAGCGTAGCCGCCACGCCGATCTTGGGGCCCAGCCGGACCGCCTCCTCCGCCATGGCCTCATCCACTCGAATCACCGGAAAATCGAACAGCTCGGCGGCCGCGCTGGCTGCCGGGCCGATGGAAGAGCAGGTGACGACCACCCCATCGGCGCCTCCTTCGTGCGCGGACTCGATCATTGTGAGGACCCGCCGGATGGTTGCCCTGGTCAGTTTTCCGGACCGAATGGTGTTCTGGATGAGACTCTCATCCACCATGTGAAATATTTCGACTCCCGGCAACTCGCGCTTCGAGAGATCGGAGAAAAGGGGAATCAAAACATGGCTGGTATGAAGGTAGGCAATGGTTACTGACATGTCCCCTGATTCCACCTTATCCCGATCGGCGGGGGTTCGAGCGGCGAAATCCCGATGGTTGCTTGATTCTGCATCGTGGAACCAACATACTATACCTACGCGATGCAATTCGGCGTAATCCGCCGGTGCCGTCGCGCGGAAAGCCCGCCATGCGGAATTTGGATGCCAGCCGGCCGGGAACCGTCCAGGCGGTGGTTCGTGCGTGCCTGATCGTCAAAGCCTTCCGGCACGAGGGCGAAGAACTGCTGCTTGCCGACGTCATGGGGCGCACCTCCCTCCATCGCACCACCGCCTTCCGCCTGCTGCAGAGCCTGGTAGCCGGCGGAATGCTGGAGCGCACCGCGCGCGGCGTTTACCGCTGCCCTTTTCCTCCGTCTCCCGCCAACCGCTTCCGCCTCGGGTACGCGTCGCAAACCGATTCCGAGTTCTCCCGCGGCGTCAACGAAAGCTTGCAGCGTGCCGCCTCGCGGGAGCGCGTCGACCTGGTGATGGTCAACAACCGGTACAGCGTGAAAGAAGCCTTGCGCAATGCCGACCTGCTGGTGGAGCAGCGCGTGGACCTGGTGCTCGAGTTCCAGACCTACGAGCGCGTCGCCCCGGTAATCTCATCCAAGTTCCTGGAAGCGCGCATTCCTGTGATCGCCATCGAAGTGCCGCACCCGGGGGCGGTTTATTTTGGCGCGAACAACTATCAGGCGGGCGTCATCGGCGGCCGCGCGCTGGGGCGCTGGGCCAAGGAGAATTGGGACGGCAACGTGGAGCAGGTTCTGCTGATCGAGCTGCCGATTGCCGGCGCGCTGCCGGCGCTGCGGATCACCGGGCTGCAGGACGGGCTGCGAACCGAGCTGCCGCGCATCGGCGAGGCGCCGGTCGCGCACCTCGACGGCAAAGGCGATTTCGAGCAGATTCTGGGCGTGGTGCGCCGCTGGCTCCGCCGCAATCCGCCGCGGCGCACGCTGGTGGGCACGGTGAACGATATGTGCGCGCTCGCCGCGCTGCGCGCCTTCGAAGAGGCCGGCGCCGGCCATCTCTGCGCCGTAATGGGCCAGAACGCCATTCGTGAGGCGCGCAACGAACTCCGCCGGCCAGGCACGCGCCTGATCGGCACCGTCGCCTACTTTCCCGAACGGTACGGCGACGAATTGATTCCGCTGGCGCTCAGCATCCTCCAGCACAAGGCGGTGCCGCCCGCCACCTTCGTCAAGCACCAACTGCTCACGCCGAAAAACGTCGACCTGGTCTACCCGCTCGACGTGGCCGGGCGGAGCCGCGGCGCCTGAGCTCGTCTTCTGAGACAATTGCTTCTGTGCGGATGGGAAGAGTCGCGCTGGCGGCATGGATGATGCTGGCGGCGCACGCAGCGCCCGCGCCTCCGGCAGCGCCGTTTGTCGGGGTGGCCTGGTACCCGGAACAGTGGCCGGAATCGGCGTGGGAGAAAGACCTCGGGCTGATGGAAGCGGCCGGCATCCGCATGGTGCGTGTGGGCGAGTTCGCCTGGAGCAGCCTGGAGCCGCAGGAAGGAATCTATCGCTTTGACTGGCTGGAGCGGGCAATCTCCCGGGCGGCGGCTCACCACATCGCGACCGTGCTGGGGACACCGACCGACGCGCCCCCGGCGTGGCTGACGGAGAAGTATCCGCAAACGCTTCGCGTGGATTCCAACGGAAAGCGCGCCGAACACGGCAGCCGCCGCCAGTTCTCGTATGTCAGCGCGAAGTATCGCGAGCTTTGCCGGCGCATCGTCGGCAGGATGGCCGAACAGTTCGGCGGAAACGCCAACGTGATCGGATGGCAAATCGGGAACGAGTACACCGAGGACTCCTACGATGAGGAGAGCCGCCGCAGGTTCCATGAATGGCTTCAGGCCAAATACAAAACGCTCGACGAGCTGAACCGCAGATGGACCACGGCCTATTGGAGCCAGACCTACACCACTTGGGAACAGATTCCGATGGAGACGCCGCGCGGCAACCCCGGGCTTCTGCTCGACTACCGGCGCTTTGTTACCGATATGTGGCGGGAGTTCCAGCGCAACCAGCTCGACGCTATCCGCGCCCACACCAAATCGCAGTTTGCCGCCACCAACTATGGCGGATTGGGATGGGCCGACCGCTTCGACCGGTACCGCGTAGCCGCCGACCTGGATCTGATTTCGTGGGACGACTACGTCGGCATGGGCCACCTGAACGCAGTCCGCAACGGCGCCACCCACGACCTGGCACGCGGTTGGAAAGGGAAGAACTTCTGGGTGATGGAGGCGCAGCCGGGGTTTGTGGATTGGGCGCAGGTGAGCAACTCGCTGGATAAGGGCGAGGTGCGCGATATGGCCTGGCAGGCGGTGGGACACGGCGCCGATTGCTATGCGTTCTGGCAGTGGCGCAGCGCCCTCAACGGTCAGGAGCAGTATCACGGAACGCTGGTGGGGCCGGACGGCGATCCGGTCCCGCTGTACGCGGAGGTGCGGCAGATCGGGCGGGAATTCGCCAAGGCGGCCAGCGCCATTGACGGTACCGAACCCACGGCGGAGGCGGCCATCCTCCATGACTACGATAGCCGCTGGGCCATCGATTTCCATCCGCAAACCCAGCGCTATGACCAGGTGCAGGTGCTCCTTGGCTACTACGAGCCCTTGCGGAACGCCACGCAATCGGTGGATATTGTTTCGGCGGACGCGCCGCTCGCCCGCTACAAGCTGGTGATGGCGCCGAGCTTGAATGTAATCGGCGAGCCGTTGGCGGCGCATCTCTTGGAGTATGTGAGAAACGGCGGCCACCTCATGCTTGGTCCTCGCTCCGGGATGAAGGACGCCGATAACTCGCTGCAGACGAGCCGTCAGCCGGGCCCGCTCGCGGACGCGCTCGGGGGGCGTGTCGAACAGTATTATGCCCTGCTGGATGAGGTTCCGGTGCGCGGCGAATGGGGCATCGGCAAGGCCACGGTATGGGCGGAAATGCTCTCGCCGGCGGCCGGCGGCGCCCAGGTCGTGATGTCGTACGGCGCCTCCAACGGCTGGCTCGATGGCCGGCCCGCGGTGCTGACCCGAGCCGTGGGAAAGGGCCGGATCACCTACATCGGAGCGGTATTGGATAAGGTTTTGATGGAGTCGGCGTTGCAGTGGGCGGCAAAGAACGCGGGAATCCGGCCGGTATTCGGCGGCGTACCCGATGGATTGGAGGTTTGCCGGCGCGCGGGTAAAGGGCGCGAAGTGTTCGTTTTGATCAATTATAAAAATGGCGAGCAGAGCCTTCGAGTACCCGGCGGGCTGGAGAACATCCTGGACGGCGGTTCGCAGGCGGAGTCATTGCGGCTGCCGCCGCGTGGAGTTGCGGTTCTGGAACGGGCGGCGCATTCGCAGTAGCAGGCCGTCTAAGAACCAATGTCGCATGCATAGGATGGAGGGGCCGATGGACCGTCCCGGCCCCTCCACGTGAGCCGGCTATTTTTTCAAAAATGCGAGCAACTCCTGATTGATGGCGTCGGCATGCGTGGTGCATAGCCCGTGGGGCGCGCCGGCCATCACTTTCAGGGTCCCATTCTTGACGAGTTTCACGCTGAGCCTTCCCGAATCGTCGATCGGCACGATTTGATCGCCGTCTCCCTGAATCACCAGCGTCGGGACATCGATCTTCTTGAGGTCTTCGGTTTGATCGGTTTCGGAGAAAGCCTGGATGCAGTCGTACGCGCCCACGATGGAGACCTGCATTCCCAGCAGCCAGAATGCTTCGCGAACCCCTTCGGAGACGTTCGCTCCCGGCCGGTTGTAGCCATAAAAGGGAAGGCTCAGGTCCTTAAAGAACTGCGAGCGGTCCTTGACGACAGCGGCGCGGATTTCATCGAAGACCGACAGCGGCAGACCGCCGGGATTCTTCTCCGTCTTGAGCATCAGCGGCGGCACCGAGGCGATCAAAACAACCTTGGCGACGCGTTTCTGCCCGTGCCGCGCGATGTAGCGGACAACCTCGCCGCCGCCGGTGGAATGGCCGACCATGGTTGCATCTTTCAGATCCAGGTGGTTCATCAGCTCGGCTAGATCGTCGGCATATTGATCCATGTTGTTGCCCTGCCAGGTCTGTCCCGAACGCCCGTGGCCCCGGCGATCATGGGCGATGACGCGATAGCCGCGCTGCGCGAGAAACAGCATCTGCGCGTCCCAGGCGTCGGCGCTCAAAGGCCATCCATGCGAGAACGTGACCACTGGTCCTGTTCCCCAGTCCTTGTAATAAATAGAGGTTCCATCTTTGGTGGTGATCGTGTTCATTCTGTCTTCTCCTTCAACTGCTTTCTCTTTGTGAAAAATGGACCGCGCTCACGGCCGCCGGCCGGAAGTCTCAACTGGCGACGGGAACGTATGGGAAGGTCGTCGATGGTTTCGAGGTTACCGACTCTTTGCCGATCCCGAGGCGAACCGGGGTGTTCGCCGCGATCGAGAACATGACGTCCGGCGCGCTATCGG
>Ga0335078_10002905_pt1 | contig 25728 bp, 22 predicted proteins | sample Lox_Sample_32_FD_206711 | JGI IMG/M metagenome (GOLD analysis project Ga0335078, IMG submission 206711) | Soil microbial communities from Loxahatchee National Wildlife Refuge, Florida, United States - Lox_Sample_3.2 | ecosystem: Environmental > Terrestrial > Soil > Wetlands | place: USA... | reverse complement strand
CGGACGCTGCGACCGGGTGACACCGTCGTCCGCTACGGAGGCGACGAGTTCGTGATCCTGTGCGAGGACCTGCGCGGGCAGCGCGAGGCGCTGCGCGTGGCCGAGCGCGCGCGAGCGGCGGTCGCCGGGCCGTTCCTCGTCCGCGGCCACGAACTGGAGGTCCGGGCGAGCGTCGGGGTCGCCCGCGCGCGGCGGGGACAGACCTACGCCCGGGACCTGATCCGCGAAGCCGACGCCGCGATGTACCGCGCCAAGCAGCTCGGGAGCGGCGTCGAGCTGTTCGACACCGCGACGGGAGCCGAGGCGATAAGCGAGCTCGGGACCGAGCATCAGCTGCGGAGCGCGATCGAGCTCGGAGAGCTCCGCCTGCACTACCAGCCGATCGTCTTGCTCGACTTCGACCCGAGGCCGGTGGCATTCGAGGCGTTGATCCGTTGGGAGCACCGCGAACGCGGGCTGCTGGCGCCGGTCGAGTTCCTGGCGCTCGCCGAGGAGACCGGGCTGATCGGCCAGATCGACCAGTGGGTGCTGGTCGAGGCGTGCCTGCAGCTGGCGCGCTGGCGCCGCGACGGGCTCGTGGCGGACGGCGTCTGGGTGTCGGTCAACGTCTCGGCCCGCTCGCTCGGCTCGCCGTCGCTGCTCGACGCGGTCGACCGCGCGATCGCCGGGGCCCGCCTGCCGCCGAGCTGCCTGTCGCTCGAGGTGACCGAGACCAGCGTCGACGAGGAGCCCGTCCGCGCCGGCGCGGTGCTCGAGGGCCTCGAGCGGCTCGGGGTACGGCTCTGCCTCGACGATTTCGGCACCGGCTGCTCGTCGCTGAGCGCGCTCTCGCGCTACCCGTTCGACGTGGTCAAACTCGACAACTCGATGACGCGCGCCGCGGCCGGCGACCCGGCCGCCGCGCGGCTGCTCGGCGCGATGCTCGGGGTCGCGCGCGCCGCTGAGCTGAAGGCGGTCGCGGAGGGGATCGAGACCGAAGCCCAGCTCGAGGTCGTGCGCGAGCTGGGATGCGACGGCGGTCAGGGATTCCTGTTCGCCGCGCCGGCGCCGGCGGAGGAGCTCGGCATGTGGCTCCGCGCCGGCGCCGGTCGATGAGACCCCGGGTCGCCGGCGCCGGTCGATGAGACCCCGGGTCGCCGGCACCGGTCGGTCAGACCCCCCCGGGGTCGCCGGCGCGGGCGGCGACCCCATGTATTTCTCACCAAAGCGCCACCGCCCAGAGGCGCCGAGCGCACATAAGCAGCCACACAATGCTTATCTGCGCCCAGCCGGAAACCGGGGACCCGCCTTGGACAGTTTTGCATCCTCTCAGTCGCGCCAAGCCGCGCCCCCGCCCCGCCACCCGCGCCACGCCCCGATCCCTACCCGCCCCACGCAGCCACGCACGCCACGCCCACCCGCGCCACGCCCCCGCCCCGCCACGCGGACCAGCGGCCGCCGCCGCTACGCCGCCACCACCGACTTCGCTTCCAGCAAACGGCGCCAGAGCAGTAGCGTTCGCGGCATGACGGAGACCGTCTCCGCCGGCGCAGCGCCTGCTCAGCATGCCGACCCCGCCGACCTGGGCGTGCTCGAGGCCGCCGAGCTGCTTCGCTCCGGGCGCCTGTCGGCGGTGGAGCTGACCGACGCCTGCCTGCGCCGGATCGAGACGCGGAACGGCGGGCCGCCCACACGCGACGGCACCCCCGATGCGATCAACGCGTGGGCTCGCGTGTATCCCGAGCTCGCCCGTGAGCACGCATCGCTCGCCGATGAGCGCCGCGCCAACGAAGGCGACGCGACACCGCTGCTGTGCGGCATCCCGATCGGCGTGAAGGACCTGTACGCGGTCGCCGGCCTGCCGGTGACCGCGTCGAGCCGGGTGCTCGAAGGCAACGTCGCCGCCGCCGACAGCACCGCGTGGGAACGCCTGCGTGCGCAGGGGATGGTGCTCCTCGGACACACGCATACCCACGAGTTCGCCGCCGGCGGGACGACCGATCAGGTCGGCAACCCGTGGGCGCTGCACCTGATCGCCGGCGGCTCGAGCGGCGGCAGCGCGGCGGCGCTGGCCGCCCGGATGACGCCGGCGGCGCTCGGAAGCGACACGTGCGGCTCGCTGCGGATCCCCTCGGCCTGCTGCGGCACGTGTGCGATCAAGCCGACGCACGGCCGCATTCCGATCGACGGGATCGTCCCACTGGCCCCCTCGCTCGACCACGCCGGGCCGATGGCCCGCACGATCGCCGACTGTGCGGCGCTGCTGGCCGGCATGGCCGCGGGCGGCCCGGCGGTGACACCGCTGATGCCGCCGCCCGCCGGGATCGAAGGACCACCGATCAGCGCCCGGTCCGGCGGCCGCCCGCTGGCCGGCGTCACGATCGCGCTCACCGACCGCACCCACACGATCACGATGGCGGATGCCGTGGGCCGGGGTCTCGAGGAGGCCGTGCACACGTGCCAGCGCCTCGGGGCACACATCATCGCGCTGCCGGCGCCATGGACGTTCGAGTGGGACGACCTCAACTTCGTGCTGCTGACCGAGGTCTGGGCGTATCACGGGGACCTGGTCGACCGGCACAATCGTCACCGCCCGGCGATCGCCGAGTTCGTCGAGGTCGCGCGCAACTTCACCGACGCGCAGGCGTACCTCGCCGCCCAGGCTCGTCGCGTCGAAGGCACGGCCGCATGGGAGGACTGGTTCAGGGACAACGACGTCGACCTCGTGCTCGAGCCGACACTGCCGATCCTCCCGTACGGACGCGGCCCGGGCTACGACCGCGGTCACGCCGGCGGCCCCGGCGATCCGTTGATCGAGCTGACCGCGCTGTGGGACATGACCGGGATGCCGGTCGCGGCGCTCCCGGTGAGCTGGAACGTCGGAGTCTCGCTGATCGGACCGCGCGGTCACGAGGCGCCGCTGATCCAGGCGGCGCTCGACCTCCAGGAGCACGCGCTCGGGATCCCGGGAGACCCGGGACGGTCAACCCTGTGAGCCTCGCGGTCACGGGCGCACTCCACCAGGGCGAGCGGGTCGGGCTGCGGGCGGAGAACGGGCTGATCGCGGAACTCGGACCGGGCGTCCATCCGCACGCCGGCGACGACCACCTCGACGCCCGCGGGGCGATCCTGTCCTCGCCTCTGATCAACGGTCACACGCACGCCGCGATGACGCTGTTCCGCGGCTACGGCGACGACCTGCCGCTGATGCGGTGGCTCGCGGAGAAGATCTGGCCGATCGAGCGAAGGCTCGAGCCGGAAGACGTCTACTGGGGGACACGGCTCGCGTGCCTGGAGATGATCCGCACCGGAACCGTCCGCTTCTGGGACATGTACTGGCATGCGCCGGCCGCCGCGCGCGCCGTCGCCGATGCGGGCATCCGCGCCACCGTGGCCGCGCCGCTGATCGACAGCGACGGCCGGGCGCAGGAGATGCGAGAGACCGCACGGCAAAGCCTCGACGAGCTCGTCGCCGCCGGCGAGCGGATCGATGCCGGGCTGGCACCCCACGCGATCTACACCGTCTCCGAGGACAGCCTGCGTTGGATCGCCGAGCTCGCCGCAGACCGCGACTTCCCGGTTCAAATCCACCTGTCCGAGACCGAGCAGGAGGTGATCGACTGCCTCGCGGCCCACGGCGAGCGTCCAGCGCACTACCTCGACCGGGTGGGGCTGCTGTCGACGCGGACGGTTCTCGCCCACGGCGTGTGGCTCGCCGACGACGAGCTCGAGCTGATCGCCGAGCGCGGCGCCGTGGTGGTGACCAACCCCGTCGCGAATCTCAAGCTCGCGGTCGGCGGGGTGTTCCCGTACCCGACCGCGCGAGCGGCCGGCGTCCACGTCGGACTCGGCACCGACGGTCCCGGCTCGAACAACTCGCTCGACATGTTCGCCGACATGAAGGTGCTCGCGCTGCTCCAGAAGCATGCGGCCAGAGACGCCGCTGTGATCGATGCGCTCGAGACGTGGGAGATCGCAACCGGGCAACGCGCGCCGCTGCTCGGCGCCGCGACCGGCCTCGAGGTCGGACAGCCGGCCGACTTCCTGCTGCTCCGCGCCGGCGCCCCCGAGCTCAGCTTCGGCGAGCTCCCCGCGGCGCTCGTCTACGCCGCGTCGGGCGCGGTCGTGCACACGACGGTGGTCGCCGGCCGGGTGCTGATGCGCGACGGCGAGATCGAGGGCGCCGACGAGGTGCTGGCCCGGGCGCTCGAGCGCGCCCGCGGGCTCGGGCTCGCGCCGCCCGTCGCATCCGCCCACGCGGACCCACTAGCCTGAGCGCAGGCCAGCCCGATGATCGCCACCGTCCCAGAGACAGCCGCCGCGCGCCTGCGCGTCGCCTCGATCCCGGCCCGCGGCACGCCGTGCGCGCTGCTGATGTTCGGCGAGATCGCGCTCAAGGGCCGCCGGCGCTCGGCGTTTGCGGCGGTGCTCGAGCGCAACCTTCGACGCGCGATGAGGCGAGCCGGCGAGGTCGAGCTCCACCGGCGCGGTTCCTCGTTCGTCGTCACCCCACCGCCCGAGGGGTTGGCGAGCGCGCTCGAGGTCGGGCTCGAGCTCCCCGGCCTAAGCGTCGTCCAGCCGGCGCTGCGGATCGAACCAGACGTCGACCGCGCCGCGCAGGCCGCCGTCGAGCTGCTCCGGGACCTCGAACCCGGCTCGTTTGCGGTTCGCGCGCGCAGGCGCGAGAAGAGCTTCCCGGTCTGCTCGATGGACATCGCGCGCGAGGTCGGCGCCACCGTCCAGGAGCGGCTCGGACGCGGAGTCGATCTGTCCCATCCCAGCGTCGAGCTGCACGTCGACGCGTACACGCGCGAGCTTTTCATCTCGGTCGACCGGCTGCGGGGCGCCGGCGGCCTTCCGGTCGGCACCAGCGGGCGGGCGATGGTGCTGCTCTCTGGCGGGATCGACTCGCCGGTCGCCGCATACCGGATGATGAAGCGCGGGCTGCGCTGCGATTTCGTCCACTTCAGCGGGCAGCCGCTCACCGGCCCCGAGTCGGCCTACAAGGCGTATGCGCTGGTCGCCCGGCTGGGCCGCTTTCAGGGTCGCTCGCGCCTGTTCGTGGTGCCGTTCGGGATCACCCAGCGCCTGCTCGCGAGCTCCGGCGCCGGCCGCCTCCAGGTCCTGGCCGGGCGCCGGCTGATGGTGCGCGTCGCCGACGCCCTCGCCCGCCGCGAACAGTGCGAGGCGCTCGTGACCGGCGACTCGCTCGGCCAGGTGGCGAGCCAGACCCTGCGTAATCTCGAGGTCGTCGAGGGCGCGGCCACGCTCCCGCTGCTCCGTCCCCTGATCGACCGCGACAAGTCCGAGATCATCGAAGAGGCACAGCGGCTCGGCACATTCGAGACCTCGATCCTGCCCGACGAGGACTGCTGCACGCTGCTGGCGCCGGGGCGCGCCGTCACGTGGACCGATCCCGAGCCGCTCGTCGAGCTCGAGCGCCGCGTCGATGTCGAGACCGTAGTCGAGCAGCTGACCGAGCGGGCGCTGGAGATGTGGCCGAGACTCGATCAGGCGGCGAGCGAGCCCGAGCCGACCGCGAGCCCGTCCTCGAGCAGACCACCCGGGACCGCGCCGATCAGCCGGCCAGGGTCCGGGACGCGGGCGGCGGCGAGCGCATCGAGCCCGAGTCCAAGTGACGGCATGCGCGAGCCGCGGCGCGCATCGGACGCGATCACCGCGCGCGGCGCGGTTCGCACCAGCCGCAGCGCGGTCGCCCGCACCGGCTCGCCGTAGAGCCCGGCGACCGACCAGGCATTGATGTGCACGACGCTGCCGACCGCGAGCTCGCGCTCGAGCGTCTCGCAAGCCGGCGTCCGACCACCGCAGCGCACGCTCGGCGTGGGCGACGACGACGGCGAAGCCGCGGGCGCGCAGCTCCTCGTCGGCGGGCTGCGTGTACGCGTGGTCGAGTCCCTCCAGCGGCGCCTCGAGCAGCTGCCAGCGCCTGCCGGGCGGACCCTGGGCGATCGTCTCGAGCTCCGATTGCGACAAGCGCGGCACGATCTGGTGTGCGAGCCCCCGCACAAGACCTCGGCCCCGAATGATGGGCGAGCGCCGGGACGATTCGGTGATGAATCAGTGAAGTGACGCGCGGCGCGCCAGCCGCTCGCAAACCTCGGCCCACAGCTCGCGGAAACTCTCGGCCGCGCGTCCGTGCGGCGCGAACTCCTCGAGCGGCGCGCGCGCCGTCCCCATCCGCTCGACGTCGGCCGCCAGCGGCACGACGGTGTGCAGCATCTCGGGTCGTTCGGCCGTGAACGCGTCCATCACGTCGCGATGCATGCGCTTGCGCGCGTCGACCATCGAGAAGAACGCGAGCCGCTGCACGTCGGCGCCGGCGACCTGCTCGATGTAGTCGAGGGTGCGCGCCGACAGAGTCGCCGGCAGCAGCGGAATCAGGAGCGCGTCGGCGGCTTCGAACACGCTCTCGGACACGAGCGAGATGCTCGGCGGGCAATCGAGGAACACGTAGTCGTAGTCGGGCACGAGCGGAGCCAGCACCCGGCCGAGACGGCGGGTCGGGCTCTTGGTGGAGTCGAGGTCGAGGTCCATGTGGCGGTAGGAGAAATCGGCCGGGAGCAGGTCGAGCCGCTCGTAGTCGGTACCCTTGATCCGGGTCGCGGCATCGCTCTTGCCGCGCACCAGCCTGCGCCCGCCGCCTTTCACCTTGGGCTTGATCCGCAGCAGGTACGTGCTTCCGCCCTGGGGGTCGAGATCCCACAGCAGCGTGGTCGCGCCCGCGCGCGCCGCGAGGTACGCGAGGTTGACCGCGGCCGAAGTCTTGCCGACGCCACCCTTGATGTTGTAGGTCGCCAGGACCACGGGGTTGCAGAGTCTCCCACGCGTCGGGGATGCATCGAATGGTCGGCGGCGCCTGACGGCGGCGCCTCAGCGAATGGTCGGCGGCGGCTGACGGCGGCGGCTGACGGCGCCGCCTCAGCAACGGCGTGATCGCATCTCGGTAACTTGTGTGACCAGCCCGTAACTTGTATTGACAAGTGGCAGTGTCGGATGATCGTCCGCGGCGGTAACCGCTACCACAGGGGTGATGACGATGAAGAAGGCCGCGCTCTCACTGGCGCTGGCGAGCCTTGCGCTGGCCGGCTGCGGCTCGAGCTCGAGCTCGACCTCGGCGTCCGCTTCCAACGCCGGGAACACGTCCAATACGACCGCCGCGTCCACCGCGACGGCATGCCCGCACAACCCGGTGCGGTTCGCGGTCGAGCCGTACGACACCGGCCCGGCGCTCGAGGCCGCATACAAGTCGCTGGCGAGCGATCTCGCGGCCAAGCTCGGCTGCCCTGTGCAGCTGATCATCACCAATACATACGTCGCCGAGATCGACGCGATGCACGCCGGACAGCTCGAGATCGGCGAGTTCGGCCCGCTCGGCTACGTCCTCGCGCATCAGATCGCCGACGCGCAGCCGGTGGCCGCGTTCGGCGACGTCAACGGCAAGCCCGACGCATACACGGCGGGCATCTGGGTACCCAAGAGCTCTCCGATAACCAGCCTGAGGCAGCTCAAGGGCAAGACGGTGGCGCTGTCGAGCACGACCTCTACCTCGGGCGGCCTGTATCCGATCTCGGCGCTGATCTCCGCGGGCTTCAAGTGCTCGCCGACCTCGTGCCGGGACATGACGATCAAGTTCGCCGGCAGCCATACCGCCTCGCTGCTCGCGCTCACCCATGGGACCGCCGATGCCGCGGAGGTCAACAGCCAGCAGCAGGCCTCGGCGACCAAGGCTCACCAGTGGGGCGCCGCCGACTACCGCGAGATCTGGAGGTCGACCAACATCATCAACGATCCGATCACCGTCAACGGCAGCCTGCCGGCGGCGTTCCAGGCCAAGGTCGAGGCCGCGTTGCTCGGGCTCACCGCCAAGCAGGTCTCGACGGTCGACACCGGGCTTGGCGCCGCCAGCAACGGCCCGATGGTTCCGGCCACGGATGCTCTGTACAACCAGGTCCAGGCGGTCGCGCAGACGGTTCACCTGACGACCTCCGACCTCTGATTCGAGATGTCGTCGGAGGTGCCGACGGCACCGGTGCACTCACCGCTGCACCCGGATCCCTCGCGGGCCTCGTCGGCGCAGGCACCGCTGATGCTCGAGGGGATCCGGAAGGCGTTCGGCGCAAACCAGGCGCTCAAGGGCGTCGACCTGGCGTGGCGCGCGGGGAGCTGCTCGCGGTCCTCGGCGCCAACGGCTGCGGAAAGTCGACGCTGCTGCGGTGCGCGATCCGGCTGATCGATCCCGATTCCGGGAGCTCCCGCCTACTGGGGCGCGATCTGGCCTCACTGCAGGGAAGGGAGCTTCGCCAGGCTCGCCGCGAGGCCGCGGTCGTGTTTCAGCAGATCGCGCTGATCAAGCAGGCGACCGCGTTCGACAACGTCTGTTACGGGGCGCTCGGACGCATGCCGCTGATCCGCTCTTTCACCCCTAAGAGCTTCCCGCAGGAGGTACGTGACCGCGCCGCGTTCGCGCTCCAGCGCGTCGGGATGCTCGACAAGGCGTGGCAGCCCGCGGGAACGCTGTCGGGCGGCCAGGCACAACGAGTCGCCATCGCGCGCCTACTGCCAGCAGGCGTCGGTGATCCTCGCCGACGAGCCGGTGTCCGCCCTCGACCCGCGCGCCGCCGAGGAGGTCCTGGCGCTGCTCGCCGACCTGGCCCACAACGACGGGCTGGCGGTGCTCGCGGTCCTCCATCAGCCGGACCTGGCGCTCGGCCACGCCGACCGCGTGGTCGGCATGCGGCTCAGCGAGGTCGCATTCGACCGCGTTCCGGGTGAAGTCAGCGGCGAGCAACTGGGCAACCTCTACGCGCACCTGCACGAGGCCTGAGCGGTGCGTCGGTCGAGCGTCCCGTCACACTCATCGGACGCCGAGCCGGGACAGCCCCCTCGCTCCCCATCCGTCCGGTCGCCGGCCGGCGGCGGATCATCGCGTACCTCGTCGGCATCGCGGTGCTCGCGCTGTGTGTCTACTCATGGATCAACGTGCAGGGATCGGTCGGCGCGCTGGTCAGCGGATTCTTTGCCAGGAAGGGGCTGATCCGGGACTTCCTCCCGCACTCGATTCCGCCGAACCTCTACGACGTCTGGCCGGGGGTGCAGGCGGCGGTGACCACGCTGTGCGTACGATCTTGCCGGTCGCGCCCAACAGCCCGAGTGCTGAGCATCGCCTTCGGCATCATCGGCGCGATCGCGATGCTCCCGCTCGCGGCGCGCAACATCACGCCGTCCCGGCCGCTGTACGAGGGCGCACGCCTGATCCAGGCCGTCCTGCGGGCGATTCCCGAGCTGATCATGCTGCTGTTCTTCCTCATCACGGTCGGCATCGGCCCGTGGTCGGCGACGGTCGCGCTCACTTTCCACGGCATCGGGGTCAAGGGCAAGCTGTTCGCCGAGGCGGTCGAGGAGATGGACATGGCGCCCGTCGACGCGCCGCGGGTCGCCGGCGCCGGGCGGCTACAGGTGTTCTTCCACGCGGTGCTCCCCGGCGTCCGCAACACGTTGCTGGCTTTGACCATGTACCGCCTCGACGCGAACTTCCGCTCGGCCGTCACGCTTGGGGCGGTCGGTGGCGGCGGCATCGGCTTCCTGATCGACAACGACCTGAACGTGTTCCAGCTGAAGGCGGTGTTCACGTTCGTCCTGATCCTCGTCGCGTTCGTGCTCGCGATCGAGCGCGTATCGTCGATCGTGCGCGCCCGTCTGGCCACGTGATCTGATCGCGTTGTCAGAATTGCGGGCCCGGATGGGCAAACCTCAGAGTTCCACCGTCCCACGCCACGCCGCGATCGCTCATGCCCTGCGCAACGAGATCCTGGCCGGCGAGCTCGCGCCCGGGTCGTTGCTCCCGTCCGAGGCCCGGCTGTCGGCGCGGTTCGCGGTCTCGCGCGGGACGATCCGCCACGCGCTCGCGGCGCTCCGCGGCGAGGGTCTGATCGCGGGCGGCCGCGGCCGCGCCCCGGTCGTCCGCCGGCCGGGCCTCGCGCAGAGCTTCGATCAGCTCGTGTCGTTCTCGATGTGGGCCCGGCAGCTCGGCCGCACCCCGTCCGCACGCACGCTCGAGCTCGCCCGGCGGCCGGCCGACGCCGAGTCCGTCGAGCAGCTGGACCTGGAGCCCGGCACGCCGGTGTTCCAATACAAGCGCCTGCGCCTGCTGGACGGCGAGCCGGTGATGATCGAGCGGACGACGATGATCGAGCCGGTCGGCCGGCTGCTGCTCGATTGCGACCTCGACGGGGGCTCGGTCTACGCCGAGCTCGGGGCCCGCGGCATCGTGTTCAGCGAGGCCGACCAGACGATCGCGGCGATCGCGGCGGGCGGTGACGACGCGGCGCTGCTGTCGATCCCGCGGCGCTCACCGCTGCTCGAGGTGCGCCGGCGCGCGCTCGATCCCGAAGGCCGCCCACTCGAGTGGGCCCGCGACCGGTATCGCGCCGACGCGTTCGAGATCACGATCCACAATCAGCACGCGCTTCCACGCTCAGGGGTGGCGCTCCGGCCAGCGCCGGCACCGGGGCTCCGCGTCGCGCGCCCGTAGCGCGGTCGACCATCTGATCGAACGCGCGCGGCGCCAGACCGAGGGCCGCGGTCATGCCGACCCCGGAAACGACCTCGACCACCCACACGCCGGCCAGCGGCTCGGCGACCAGGAACGGATCTCCGGGCATGCTGGGGTAGACGCCCTGCCAATGCTCGCGAACGTCGAGACGCTCCACGCCGAGCAGCGCCGTCGCCTCGGCGAGCACGAGCCGGTCGAGCCGCTCGTCGCGGAACCGGGACACCGTGTCCGCGTACTCGTGGGTGTCGCCGACGATCGGGTCGCCGCCGGGAAGCTGGGCGACGATCAGATGGATCCCCGCCGCCACCAACTCCGGGCGCTCCTCGGCGATCCTCGCCCTGACGCGCTCGGACCCGCGCTGCGCGGTGAACGCCGGGTACCGGAGCAGGCTCAGCCCGGTCAGAAGCGCCGGGGTATAGCGGCGACCGCCCGGCCCGGCGACCCGCAGCATCTGCAGCCGGCACAGCGTGAGCGCTGCGCGACGCGGGCGCAGTTCGGCCGGCAGCGCTCGATAGTCGGGACCGGGGCAGAAGATCGCCAGCGGCGCGCGCACGGCCACATCGTCCGCGTCCACCCGACCGGGCTCGGCGGCGTGAACGTGCGCGTTCCAGAGCACGCGTGCCCCGGGGTCGTGCTCGAGCAGGCTCGCGAGCCCCGCCACCGCGCGGCGCGGATCGACCCGGATCTCCCGTCGGGCGTGCAGCGCACCGACCACTCCGTCGATCGGGATCGGCGCCGGCTCGGCCACCTCAGCGCGCGTGATCACGCGGGCGCCGCGCCGCTCGTCCCGCCCGGCGCCCGCCATCACCTCGAGCTCGTCCTCGTGGCGGGCGACGATCACGCTGCCGCACTCGAGCACCTCGATCCCGGCGCGCCGCCCGAGCTCGAGCCAACGCTCACGCGCCTCCAGCGCGCACTCGAGCCCCTCCCCGTCGGCCATCGCGGCGATGAACCCGTGGCCGAAGTTGCGGACGCTCGCCCCGACCGCGCGGTCGCCGTTCGAGCACCACCACCTCGAGCCCGCGCCGGCGTGCCTCGAACGCATGGGCCAACCCGACGATGCCGGCTCCGACGACGCAGACATCGGTCTCGACGACCGTGGGCGGGTTCATACTTGTAAATACAAGTGTAAAGAAGATGGCCAATGTGTGACGATTCGGTGACCTTGCGGCGGAGGTATGCCCGGAGCGCCGGTAGCACTTGTATAGTCATGTTATGGGACGTGCGTTCGCGGCCAACGAGCGGTCGTACGAGGCCCCGGAGCACCCGGTCATGGCGGTGTGCGCCGACGGCTGGGACCCGCGCTATGTCGACGACGCGCTCGAGCGCGGGCTGATGCCCCGTCTCGCCGACGCGCTCGCCAACGGCGGGACGTACGTGATCGGGGCGAGCCCAGGTCCCGACCTTCACCAACCCGAACAACGTCACGATCGTGACCGGCGTGTCGGCCGCGCACAACGGCATCGCCGGCATCACGTGGGCAGCGAGGTCCAGGTGACCGACCCGAGCTTCCTGCGCGCGGTCACGATCCATGCCGCGGCACACGCCGCCGGCGTGCCGGCGCTGTGCGTGACCGCCAAGGACAAGCTTCGCCGCCTGCTCGCCGACGTTGGCGTACCGTCGTTCAGCGCCGAGTGCGCGCACGAGCAGGCGCTGCCCGACCGCACTCCACTCGTCGACGTACTCGGCGTGCCGAACCCCGGCATCTACGACTGGCAGCTCTCGCCGTACGCGATCGACCTCGCGGTCGCGATCTCGCGGCGGCTCGGGTGCCTCCTGGTGTATGTGTCGCTGACCGACTTCGTCCAGCACTCGGCCGCCCCGGGCGAGGCCGTGTCCGACGCGTTCCACACCGCGGTCAACGCGGCGCTCGGCCGCGCGGTCGATGCCGGATTCGTCGTGGGGCTGGCCGCCGATCACGGGAGGCGAGCCAAGACGGCCGCCGACGGTACCCCCAACGTGCGTTTCCTCGACGACGCGCTGGCCGCCGCCGGCGTGAGCGGCGGCCACACGCTGTGCCCGATCACCGACCCGTACGTCGTCCACCACGCCGCGCTCGGGTCGCTGGCGTGGGTCCACCTCGACGATCTCGCCGAACGCGACCGGGCGCGCGGCGCGTTGGCGTCGCTCCCTGGCGTCGAGGGCGTGCTCGATCGCTTCGCCGCGGCCGCCAGCTTCGAGCTGCCCGCTGACAGGATCGGCGACCTGGTGGTGCTCGGCGACGAGCGGACGGTGCTCGGCAAGTCGCGCGCGGCGCACGACCTCGGCTCTTTGAACGGCCGTCTGCGCTCCCACGGCGGGCTGCACGAGCGGGACGTCCCGATCATCATCTTCCAGCCACTCGAGCCACGCTGCGTGGCCGGGCGGGACCTGTACAACCGCGACCTCCACGACCTGCTGCTGAACCACCTGGCATGAGGGCGGTCTTGGCCATCGCCGTCCACTCGCCGTTCAGCGGTGAGTTCGTCGGCGGCGCGCCCGTATCCGGATCGGCGGAGGTGGCCGACGCGCTCGATCGCGGCGCCGCCTACGAGAACGAGCTCTCGCGCCACGAGCGCTCGCAGCTGCTGTTCGCGGCCGCGGACCGGCTGGCGGCGCGCGCGGAGGAGTTGTCGACGCTGGTCTCGCGCGAGTCCGGCCTGTGCCTGAAGGACACCAGGCACGAGGTGGCGCGGGCGGTCGACGTGTTCCGGTTCGCCGCGATCGAAGCGCTGCACGACGACGGCGAGGCCTTCCCCGGCGATGTCTCGCCGAACGGGCGCGCCCGCCGCGCGCACACGCTGCGCCTTCCGGTCAGCCTGGTCGCCGCGATCACGCCGTTCAACCACCCGCTCAACCAGGCCGCGCACAAGCTCGCGCCGGCGATCGCCGCCGGCGCCCGATCGTGCTCAAGCCGTCCGAGCGCACGCCGCTCACGGCCCTGGCGCTCGAGAAGCTGCTCGCCGACGAGGGGCTGCCGGCCGCCGCGGCGCAGGTCGTGTGCGGCGAGCCCGGGGCGATCCTCGACGAGTTCCTCGCCCACGACGCGGTCGAGGTGATCTCGTTTACCGGCGGGGTCGCGGTCGGCAAGTCGATCGCGGATCGGCTCGGGTACCGGCGCGCCGTGCTCGAACTGGGGGGCAACGATCCGATGCTCGTGCTCGGCGATGCCGATCTCGACGACGCCGCCCGCCTCGCGGTGGACGGGGCGTTCCGGAACTTAGGGCAGCGCTGCACCGCGGTCAAGCGGATCATCGCGGTGGCCGACGTCGCCGACGAGCTGGCCGAGCGGATCGTCACGCGCACCGGGCGGTTGCGCTGCGGCGACCCGCTCGACGAGGACACCGACTTCGGCACCGTGATCGACGAGCAGGCCGCGCGCGTGATCGAGGCGCGGATTGTCGGCGGTCGAGCTGGTCGCGCTCGAGACGTTCGGCCCGGTCGCGCCGATCATCCGCGTGTCCGACCTGGACGAGGCGATCGCCACCGCCAACGGCACCCCCTACGGCCTCTCGAGCTCGGTGTGCACGTTCGACTGGCGCGCGGTCTCGCGTTGCGTTCGCGAGCTCCGGGCGGGCACCGTGAACGTGAACGAAATTCCGGGCTGGCGCACCGAGCTCACGCCGTTCGGCGGGATCGGCGACAGCGGCCTCGGGGTCAAGGAGGGGGTTCGCGAGGCGATCCGCGCGATGTCCTACACCAAGCTCTACACGTTGCCGTGGGGGTGATCGGAGTGGATCGACGCGTCGAGGGAACGGTGCAGGAGATCGTCGCGGCGTGCGAGTCGATGGCCGGGCTGCCGTACGACGGCGAGCCGGTTGACCAGCTCGAGCATGCGCTCCAATGCGCCGCGCTTGCGCGCGGCCGCGGTGGCGAGCCGGACTTCGTGATCGCGTGCCTGCTGCACGACATCGCGCGCGCCCGCGGTAGCCGGGATTCCCCACGACGGCCCGCACGAGCATCACGGCGAGACCGGCGCGCGCTGGCTCGAGCCGCGGGTGGGCGCCAGGATCGCCTGGCTCGCGGAGCAGCACGTGCCGGCCAAGCGGTACCTGGTCGCCACCGACGACGGGTACCGGGCCCGGCTCAGCGAGGCCTCCGAGCGCACGCTGATCGCGCAGGGCGGCCCGATGAGCCGGGAGGAGGTGGATGCGTTCCGCTCGGAGCCGGACTGGCCGCTGGCGCTGTCACTGCGCGAGATCGACGATCGCGGCAAGGTCCCGGGTGCCGTCGTGCCAGGGCTCGACGCCTACCGCGCGGACCTGCGCTCGGTGGTCGCAGCGCGGCTGGCGCGTGGCTCGTCGTGAGCGGTCCGCCGCCGCGCTGCGACGCCGCCGTGCGGGCCACACGCTCCCGCGCGAGCTTCACCCGCGAGTGCCGGCATTGCCACGCCGGCCATCCCGAGTACATCCGCGCCAACTTCGACACCGCACCCGACACCGACCGGTTCCGCGAGCTCGCCCTGGAGCGTGTTCGGAACCATGCGCGCGTCCTGGCTGGCGCGCCGGCTCCGTCCCCGCCCGACACACACGCGGCTCCCGGGCTGTATCGCGGTTCCCGCGGGAGGATCGGTGGTGGGCGGCCAATCGCACGCCGCTCGCCCCGGGCTTCGTCACCGATTCCGCCCTGGTGACCCTCCTCGAGCCCGCCGACCCCGACCGCACGATGATCCAAGTGCATGGCTGGTCGACCGCGACGCCGTCGAGGGCCGCGACCACGAGGTCGACCGGCGTGTGTAACCCGGCGTTCACCCCGGGGCCATACTTAACCACGCGAGCGCGTGCTGGAAGGGGATGCCGTCGCGGTCGTTGTAGCCCATCGTGAGCAGGCCGTTGGTCGGCCCGTCGGCGGCGATCGTCGAGGTGATCGAGCCGTCCATCTTGCCGCCGTCGAAGGCGCCGTGGAACGCGGTCCACGCGTACGACAGGTCCGCGACGCGCGCCGAGCTGGTCGTGGACGTGTCCGAGTGGAACGGAAGCTCGTAGCCCACGGCGTTCGGCGCGGGAATGCGGGTGTCGTGTGTGTGAACAGGAGGTGACCCTTGGGTGTGAACCAGTGGACCCGACGCCGGCGCGATGTCACCTTGTGAGCCGCCTCAGATACCAGGCGTCGGCGCATCCAAGAGCTCGCCCCTGTACAGGCGCGGAGTCTCGTTCCAGAAACAGCCTGCTCGACCGTCTGGCGCAGGACGTCACGCGCGGACGCCTTCCGACGATCTCGTGGATCATCGGGCGGCCTGGTCGACCGAGCCCCCGTCCTTCGTCCCCGCCGAGGGCGCCGAGTTCATCAACAACGTGATCTCAGTGTTGCGCGCCAACCCGGACGTGTGGCGCGAGACGGTGATCTTCCTCAACTACGACGAGTGCGACGGCTACTTCGACCACGTGCCCCCCACCGTACGCTCCGCCGGGCACGGGTGCGAGTACCTCAATCCCCTGCCGCCGGCCCCGCCCGCGACGACGGCACAGACGCTCCCCACTCAGGAACCCGGCACCCGGCCGCGGCGCGGACGAGCGGCTTCGTGCGGCCGGCGCACGCGGGCCGGCGCGCCAAGCGCGTTCGCCACAAGTCGGGATACCGCGCCCGGCTCCGGAAATAACCGAACGGACCGGACCGCGCGTCCGTGCGTGGGCCAGGCGTAAACTAGCCGCCGGGGTGACCACCGGAGGAGCGACCGCCTGCCCGCGCTGCGGCACCGACAACGGGTCCGGTGCCAAGTTCTGCATGGAGTGCGGGGAGAGCCTGTCGGCGTCGTGCCCTGCTTGCGGCCACGCCACCGCGCCCGGGCAGAAGTTCTGCTCGGAATGCGGCACGGGGCTGTCACCGCGGCTCACCGGGACCCGCAAGGCCACGGTCACGTTCCGCGACGGGGCGGTGGCCACGCCACGGCACGAGTCCGCAGAGCTGCGACGGGTGTCCGTCCTGTTCGTAGATCTCGTCGACTACACGTCACTGGCCGAGTCGTGGGATCCCGCGGATGTGCGCGACCTGCTCGGTCACTACTTCGACGCCGCACGGGGGATCGTCAACCGGTACGGAGGGACGGTCGAGAAGTTCATCGGCGATGCCGTGATGGCGGTCTGGGGCACACCGGTGGCGCGCGAGGACGACGCCGAGCGGACCGTTCGCGCCGCGCTCGAGCTCGTCGACGCGGTGGCGGCGCTCGGAGGCACCGTCGGTGCCCCCGACCTGCGCGCCCGCGCGGGAATCGTCACCGGCCAGGCGGCGCTGCTCGTCAACCGCGAAGAGGGCGTGGTCGTCGGCGACCGCGTCAACACGGCGGCGCGGGTTCAGGGGGCCGCCGATCCGGCGACGGTGCTGGTCGATGACGTCACCCGCCAGGTGACCGCGGCCGCGATCGCCTACGAGGACGCCGGCCGGCACGAGCTCAAGGGCAAGTCCGAGCCGCTCCAGCTGTGGCGAGCGGTCGAGACACTCGCGGTCGCGCCTGACGTCGACCGCGACGGCCTGCAGGCGCAGTTCGTCGGCCGCGATGCCGAGCTGCGCCTGATCAAGGAGTTGTGTCACGCCGCGGTCAGCCGTTCCTCGGCGAGACTCGTCGCGGTCTCGGGCGCCGCCGGCGTAGGCAAGACGCGGCTGCGCGGGGAGTTCCTCGACTACCTGTTGAAGCTGCCGGACCGGTTCCTGTGGCACCCTGGCCGCTGCCTCCCATACAGCGACGGCGTGGCGTACTGCGCGCTCGCCGAGATGGTCCGGCATCGGCTCGGCATCCCGGAGGACGCGTCCGTCGAGGAGGCCGCGTCCAGGCTCCGGACCGGCTTGGAGCGCTGGGTCGGCGACCAGGACGAGCGCGAGTTCCTGTCGGTTCGCCTGGGTGTCCTGCTCGGCGTCGTCGCGGCCGGCCCCGGACGCGAGGAGCTGTTCGCCGGCTGGCGGCTGTTCTTCGAGCGCCTGGCCGAGCTGGACCCGGTGGTGATGGTGTTCGAGGACATGCAGTGCGCCGACGACGGGCTGCTCGACTTCGTCGAGTACCTGCTCGACTGGTCCGCGTCGCACCGGATCTTCATCCTGATACTGGCCAGGCCCGAGCTGACCGACCGGCGCCCCGGCTGGGCGGCCGCCCGTCGCGGCGCCACCGCGATATCGCTCGAGCCGCTCGGGGACAAGGCGATGGAGGAGCTGATCGATTCGGTGGCGACGTTGCCGCCGGCCGCCAAGCGGCGAATCATCTCGCACGCCGAGGGCATCCCGCTGTTCGCGATCGAGACGGTGCGGGCGCTGGCCGACCGCGGCGTCCTGGTCGAGCGCGACGGCGCCCTGGTACTGGCCGGCGAGCTCGGCGAGCTCGACGTCCCGCCAAGCCTGATCTCGCTGCTCGGCGCACGGCTGGATGCCCTCGGGCCCGACGAGCGCGAGCTCGTCAGGTCGATGTCCGTGTTCGGCGGCAACTTCCCGCTCGCGGCGGCGCAGGCGCTATCGGGGCTGCCCGTGCGGGCGGCCGACGAGGTCCTCGCGAGCCTCGTGCGCAAGCAGGTGCTGACCGTGCGAGCCGACCCGCATTCGCCCGACCGGGGGCAGTACCGGTTCGGCCAGACGCTGCTGCGAACGGTCGCCTACGAGACCCTCCCCAAGCGCGAACGGAAAGCCAAGCATCTCGCGGCTGCGCAGTACCTGTCGCACGCCTTCGCCAACGAGGGCGAGGATGTGGCCGAGGTCCTGGCCGCGCACTACCTCGAGGCTTATCGCGCCGCCGCCGACGATTCCGATGCCGACCATTTGCGCAGCGAGGCGATCGCGGCTTTGCGTCGCGGCGCCCAGCGCGCCGCGGCCGTCGGCGCGCCGCAGACTGCCGAGCGGGCGTACCGGAGCGCGATCGAGCTGGCCGCCACCGACGACGAGCGGATCGCCCTGCTGGAGGCGGCCGGGGACATGGCCTTGATCGACGGCCGATACGAGGCGTCGCTCGAGCTGCTCGAGGACGCCGCCGGCAGGTTGGTGGCGCTTGGCCGCGAGCGCGACGCAGCCCGCCTCGGACCCCGCATCGGGCCGGCGCTTTGGCGAGCGGGAAGAGCCGCGGAAGCGATCGAGCGGATGCGGCAGGCCCTCGCTGTGCTGGGAAGCGACACCGAGGATGCCGACGTCGCCCGGATGAACGTGACGTTGGGAGTGGCGCTGCTGTCCACCGGTCATGTCCGTGATGCATTCGCGCCGCTCGACCGCGCGCTCGAGCTGGCTCAGGCACTGGAATTGCCCGACGCCCTCGCCAGCGCCCTCACATTCAAGGCACAGCTCTGCGACGCGATCGGGCGTGTCCACGAGGCGCGGATCCAGTTCGACGGCGCGATCGAGCTGTGCCGCGAGCACAAGCTGACCGACCGGCTGTTCTTTGCTCAGCTCAACAGCGGCGATTTCCTCAGGCGGTTCGACCTGCCGGGAGCCGCAGAGCGGACGCGCGATGCCCTAGCGACCGCCAGACGCATCGGCAGTCGGCTCTACGAGAGCATCGCCGCGTCGAACCTGATGCGGGTGTGGGAATACTCGGGCGACTGGGACAGACTCGAAGCCTTGGGGGCTGACCTCCTGGCGCGGGCGGGCGAACGGCCCGGTGCCGAATACCTCCACCTCGAGCTGGCGATCCTGGCCGCGCTTCGGGGGCAGGTGGGCACGGCTCGAGAACATCTCCCCGGCATGACCTCGTGGCAACGGAGTGACATAGGTGAGCTCCGCTGGTCCTATGCTGCCTGCGAAGCCACGATCGCCGTCGCCGCCGGCGAATTCGGAGACGCGCTCGAGCTTCTCGCTGCCACGATGCGCGAGATTGCCAAGATCGAAGGACCGGCAAGCCAGGCGAGCAGAATCGGATTCCCGCAGGCCATCGCGGCCGCTGTCACGCTGGGCCGTCTGACCGATGCGGATGAGCTGCTGTCCCTATTTGCTGACACGCCACCGGGGCATGTGCCGCTCTACCTCCGCGCGCACATCGCCCGTGGCCGCGGCCTGATCGCCGCGGCCAGGAACGAGCTTGCGATGGCCGAGGCACATCTGGGGGTTGCTATCGAAACGCTCACCGCGCTCGGGTATCCCTACTGGCTCGCGACCGTCCAGACCGATCTAGCACGCGCGCTCGTCGACGACCAGCGGCCGGCAGAAGCCAGAGTGCTGCTCGACCAGGCGCGCACGGCGTTGACGAGGCTCGGTGCGTCCTCCGCTCTGCAGCGGGTCGATCTCCTGCTCGCCGGCCTGCCAGTCCCGGCCGGGGCATGAGGCCGCGGGACTCTGCAAGTCCGCTGCAATCGTTGACGCGCACCCCGACAGACGTGACGATGCAACGCCCGAATCAAAAGGAGAGCCGATGACCAGGACCGTATTCGATTGTGCCCGCGTGCCGGGCGAGACGTGTTCGATCCAAATATCCGGCGAGCGTGACGACGTGCTGCAAGCCGCACAGGAGCATCTCGTCTCTGCTCACGGCATGACAAGGGACGGCAAACTCGAGCAGAACGTCGCCACGGTCGTGGACGAGCACCGGCAAACGACGCTCTACGGCTCATGGCTTCATTGACCCCGTGCTACCCGAGCGCGGACGATGATCGCGCGCCCGGTCATCGGGCAGTGCTCGGTGGCCTGCGTCCCCGGCACCGTGAAAGCTGATTCTCCCCGGCGGGGGGCCGCTGGCTCGATCCGCCACGTCGTAGCCGACCCGGGCGGCGCGTCGTAAACCGATCCCTCCGGCGCCGCCGGCCGACCGTCCCTGCCTTCCTCGGTTCCCCAGGCGGGCGGGCCGGCTCGAGCACCCCTGCGCCAGCCGCGGAAACAGCGCCGGCCAGTAAGCCGCGAGCCGAACCGGGGCTCAAGCCTGACCGCCGATGGCCGATAAATAGTTTGGCACTGAAATATTTTTCTGCTAACCTTTCGGTGCCAAATGAATACGACGACCACTTCCCCCTCTTCCTCTTCATCCGCTCTCCGCCTCCGTCCGGCCGAACCGGCCCCGGAGCCGCGGATCGAGCGGCACGTGATGCGAGTCGCGATCGTGGTGATCCTCGGCGCAATCATGTCCGTGCTCGACACCACGATCGTCAACGTCGCCCTCCACGACCTGTCGATCGACCTCCATGCCTCGCTCGGCGGGATCCAGTGGGTCATCACCGGCTACCTGCTCTCGCTCGCCGCCGTGATTCCGGTCACGGGCTGGGCGGTCCGCCGCTATAGCGCGCGGCGCCTGTATCTGATCGCGCTGGTGGTGTTCACCGTCGGCTCCGGCCTGTGTGCGCTCGCCGCCAACAGTGGTGAGCTGATCGCCTTCCGCGTGATCCAGGGCGTCGGCGGCGGAATGCTGACTCCGATCGGTCAGATGATCCTCGTCAAGGCCGCGGGCCCCCGCAACCTTCCCAAGGTCATGAGCCTGATCGGCGTGCCGATCGTGCTCGCGCCGGTGTTCGGTCCGACCCTCGGCGGGTTGCTGCTGCAGTCGGTCGGTTGGGAGTGGATCTTCATGATCAACGTTCCGATCGGCGCGGTCGCGCTGATGCTGGCGTGGCGTCTGCTGCCCCACGACGCCGCCGGGTCCAGTGAAGCCGGTCGGCTCGACGTGATCGGCCTCGGTCTCGCCGCTGCCGGCGTCGTCGGCCTCACCTACGGTCTGTCTGAGAGTGAGACCGCGGGCACGCTGACCTCCACATCGGTGCTCGTCCCCGCGCTTTCGGGCCTCGCTCTCCTGGGTCTGTTCGTAGCCCGCTCGCAGCGGATCGAGCGCCCATTGCTCGACCTCAAGCTGTTCGCCAACCCGGCCTTCCGGGCGGCGTCGGTCGTGACCTTCTGCCTCGGAGCCGCGCTGTTCGGCGCGATGATCCTGATGCCGCTGTACTTCCAGACGGTCCGTGGCGAGGACGCGATCCAGACCGGCCTGCTGCTGATCCCCCAGGGCATCGGCGGAGGCCTCGGCATGTTCCTGTCCGGGCGGCTGACCGAGCGACTCGGGGCCGGTCGCACCTCGCTGCTCGGCGTGATGATCCTCGGAGTGGCAACGATCCCGTTCATCCTCGTGACCGCCACGACGCCTTACGCGACGATCGGCACCGCGATGCTGTTCCGCGGCGTCGGCGTCGGCCTGTCGATCATGCCGGCGATGACCGCCGCCTTCTCGGTGCTCTCGCACGAGCAGGTGAACGACGCCAGTCCACAGCTGACCGTGCTGCAGCGGGTGGGCGGATCGCTCGGAACCGCGATCATCGCCGTCGTGCTTCAGGGCCGCCTCCAGAACGCCCACACCGCGGCGGCTGCGGCCGCCGGGTTTGGCCACACCTATTGGTGGGTCATGGGCGTGACCGTGCTGGCGCTGGTCCCGACGCTACTGTTGGCGCGGATCGAGCGTCGGGCGAGGGTCGTGACCGATACGAGCGACATCCCCGCCGTTGTGCCCGCCGAGGACCCCGTCCTGGAGGCCGCGTGAGCCAAATCCCAGAGTCGGCAGGCAAGCTCGAGGAGTTCCGCACGGCGATCAACCAGTTGCTCGCCGCCGATCGCCGGCTCCGCGGCCGTGATCACAGTCGGCCGGGCGAGCTGACATACGCGCAGATCCGGACGATCGCAGCGCTCGGCCGCGGCCACGAGATGACGGCTGGCCAGCTGGCCAGGAGCGCCGAGCTGACCCCGGCGACGATCACCTCGATCCTCGACCAGCTCGAGGAGGCGAACATCGTCGAGCGCCGGCGCAGCACCGAGGACCGGCGGGTCTGCAACGTCGCGCTGACTCCGGAAGGCTGGAAGCTGCTCGAGCGCAAGCTCGCGGTGTGGCACGGTCTCTGGGCCGAGCGGCTGGCCCGGTTCACCGACGAGGAGATCGGCACTGCCGCCGCCATCCTTCACGAGGTGACCGGCATTCTCGACACGGTCACCAGCTCGCTCGACCCGGCTTAACGTCCGCCGACCCGGCCGGACCAGAGCTTCGGCTTCCGGCATATGGAGTCGATATCCCGAGCATGGTCTCATCGCTGGGGGACATCCGCTCCAACCGCAGGCTGATGGCGTACACGGCGTCGGCCATGTACGGCGCCGCCGCCCTGGATGGCGCGATCGAGGGCTTCCTGCCGGGCGACCCGAAGTTCTCGATGGTCCCGGTCGCCGTCGTCGCGGTGATGTTCGTCGGACTTCTGGCGGTGGGCCCGCGCCTCCCGCGTTGGGCGCTCGCGCTGCTCGGCCCGATCGGGGTCGCGTTGATCGCGTACGCATTGGCGACGTCCCCGGGGCCTGGGGACGGGGCGATTCTGTACGCGTTGCCGGTGCTGTGGACCACGGTCTTCTTCGGCCTCGCCGGCGCGGTCGCGGTCGTCGCGTGCGTCGCAGTGGGCGAGGCGATCGCGTTGTTGCTGCTCCCCGCCGCCACCGCTTACCCCGGGCGCTGGGTCGACGTGATGGTGTCGACCTCCGCGATCGCCGTTGTCGCTCGGGTGCTGGAGTACCGGAGCGAGGTGCTGCTCGAGCGGCTGCGCGGCGAAGCGCGGACCGATCCGCTCACCGGCCTGTTGAACCGGCGCGGGTTCAACGAGCACGCTTCGCGCGAGCTCGGTCATGCCGGACGCGACGGCAGGCCGATCGCGCTCGTCTCGTTCGACCTCGACCACTTCAAGCTGATCAACGACGAGCACGGGCACGTGATCGGCGACCGCGTCCTGGTTCATCTCGCCCGGGTACTGTCGAACGAGTCACGGGGGATCGACGTCGCCGCCCGGCTCGGCGGCGAGGAGTTCACGGTGCTGATGCCCGGCAGCGACGTGGCCGGTGCGGAGGCATTTACCGAGCGCGTTCGCCGCGCGCTGGCGGCAAGCGCGAGCTCCGACCTCCCCGACGTGCGGGTGAGCGCGGGAATCACCGGGACGACGGTGCCGATCGAGCTCGAGTTGATGCTGGATCGGGTCGACCAGGCTCTCTACAGCGCCAAGCGCGGCGGCCGCGACCGGACGATGGCGTTCGACGCTCACATGGTGTCGATGACCGTGTGACGGTTAAACCGTGGCCACTTGCTGCGCACTCGGCGCGTCGACGCGTGCGGGCGCCGTCGCGCGGCTCAGGACGACGACCGCGAGGTCATCGTTGCACAGATCCGAGTCCGACTGAACCCGCTCGACGATCGCCTGGGCACTCAGCCCCTGCTCGAGGAGCGATCTGAGGTGCGCGCGTCCGAGGTGCTCACCACGCCGGCGGGCTTCGACCAGACCGTCGGTGAACAGGCACACGCGCTCCCCGGCGGCCAGTGAGCGCGAGAACTCCGGCCAAGTGTCGCCGAGCCCAAACCCGAGCGGGGTCGCGGCCTCCTCCTGGGGCTCCGGCTGGCCGGCGATCAAGGGTGGCTCGTGCCCGGCTTTCGCCCACGTGAGCTCACCCGTCGCGTGCTCGTAGCAGCAGACGATGACCGTGGCGAAGCCGTCGCCGAGCTCGCCCGTCAGATACCGGTCCGCGCGCGCCAGCACCTCGGACAGCGGATGACCCTCTCCCATCAGCGTGCGCAGGGTGTAGCGGACGAGCGCGGCGTGGATCAGCGACTCACGGCCGTGCCCGGACACGTCGCCGATGATGATCCCCGTCCGCCCGGGCGAGATCGAGAACACATCGAAGAAATCGCCTCCGGCCGCAAGCCCTTGCGCCGGCCGGTAGGCCACCGAGACATCGAGGTCGCCGAGGTTGTCCGGCACCGCGGGCAGAAGCGCGGCCTGGAGCACACCGACATCAGAGAGCAGCGCGGCGCGCTGACCGGCCAACGACCTCGCGCGTCTGCTTTGCAGGTACGCGTTCAGCGCCATCGCGGCCGCGATGACCCCGAACGCGAGCAGCGCGAACACCACGGCCGCGGGCAACTCCTTGACCAACCGGTCGAGCGCCCCGCCGGGCTGATTCGACGATGCCGGTGCGGCCGACCCGTGCACGCCCGAGTGCGCGGGCCCGTCAGCCGAAGCCGTCCGGGTTGCGCTGATCCCCAGGCCCGAAACGCTCGCCGGCAAGCGCCGGGAGGTATCGGCCCGAGCGCTCCCGTTGCGCTGACTGCCGGCCGGCCGTGGGGCAGAGCCATGCGTGTTCCGGGCATGCCCGGAAGTCGCCGAGCCGCGCGCGGGCGAGGCCGAGCCTCCGGCGAGCGACGGAGCCGCGGATGGGGACGCCGACGTGGCTGACGCCGTTGGCGTCGACGCCCACTCACCCCGGGACGGCTGGCCCGGATATGTGCCCAGCGGCGTGCTCACGGTCGGTGGAGCAACCGGGGTGCTCGGTAACGACGGCGTGCTCACCGACGGCGTCGTGAGGCTCGGCGTGCTCACCTGGGGCGTCGTGACGGGCCCGACGGTCGCCGGCGGAACGGTGACGGTGGGAACGCTGACGGTGGGAACGCTGACGGTGGGAACGCTGACCGTGGAGACGGTGACCGTGGAGACGGTGACCGTGGGAACGCTGATCGACGGGACCGGCACGGACGCCGCGGACACAGCCGATGCGGTTACCGCCGGGAGGGCGAGCGCCGCGCACGACGCGATCACCCTCACCAGACGACGACTGATCGCCCGACTCCCCACCTGCCCCTCGACGTTGCTAACCGACCTCACCACCGGCCCCTCCGCTCGACCGGAAACCGCACACGCAAGATAACACCAGCGGCGATTCAGCGCCAGCGGTTGGTGCGGTCAGCCGACCGGGGCGCCCGCGAGCGCCACGATCACTCCCACGGCCCCCGCAGCGAGCAGCGTCTCCACGATCCCGCGCTTGACGATGAGCAGCGCGATCGCGGCCGCGGCGAGGATCGCGAACTGCCACGCTTCCTGCAGGGCTCCGGCGAGCACAATCGCGGCGCCCAAGATCGCGCCAGTCGCGGCCGGGCCGGCGCCATCCAGGAACTCACGCGCGCGCTGGTTGTTGCGCAGCTGCTCGAACCGGCCGCCGCCCAGGAGGATGAACGAGAACGAGGGCGTAAACGCGACCACCGCGGCGAGGACGCCTCCGGCGAGACCGTGGGCGGCGTAGCCAACGGCGGCCACGGTCGCCACAACCGGTCCGGGAGTGATCTGCCCGAGCGCGACCGCGTTGAGGAACTCCGAGTTGCTCATCCAGTGATAGGTGTGCACGGCGTCGCCCTGCATCAGCGGGATGATCACGAACCCCCCGCCGAACGAGAGCGCGCCGACTTTGAACGCGGTCCATGCCAGCGCTCCGATCCCGCCGGCCGAGACCGACCCTGGCAACAACAGCCCGAC